>Ga0079305_1002438_pt1 | contig 16148 bp, 15 predicted proteins | sample LMS_cellobiose_e_FD_79183 | JGI IMG/M metagenome (GOLD analysis project Ga0079305, IMG submission 79183) | Rumen-fistulated moose microbial communities from Alaska, USA - LMS_cellobiose_enrichment | ecosystem: Host-associated > Mammals > Digestive system > Stomach > Rumen fluid ... | reverse complement strand
CGGCGGGCAGATTATGGCTTGGATCGATGTGACCGGCGCTGTGGCGGCCCGCCGCTACGCCCGCCGGGCGGTCACCACGGTATGCGTGGATAACCTGACCTTCATCGCGCCGGCCTATCTGAATGAAACCGTGGTGCAGGAGGCCCGCGTCACCTGGGCGGGCCGCACCTCGCTGGAGGTGCGGGTGGACAGCTATGTGGAGCAGCTGGATGGCACACGCAAGATGGTGAACCGCGCCTACGCCGTGTATGTGGCCCTGGATGAAAACGACGCCCCCGCGCCGGTGCCGCCCTTCGCCCCCGAAACCGAGGAGGAGCAGCGGGAGTATCAGGCGGCGCTTGACCGGCGGCAGATTCGCCTGCAGTGCCGCTGACCTTCGGCCCACACCGGCGACAAATGGAACGCTGTAGCGCATAATTCGTCGCTTTTCAGTTGCGGAAAGGCTGTTTTCGGGTATAATGAACCCATCCGGAAAGGGGGAAAGGGTATGGCAAAGTATCAGGATCATCTGAATTGCTCCATCAGGGAGCTGTCGTCCTATCTGGATGAATACATCCGGGGCAGCAGCATCAGCGCCAGCCTGGAGGACACCACACACTTCGCCCAGGACGGGGTGATGTGCGTCACCTCCATCTATGAGCGTTACAGCTGGATGGGCGGCAACCGCGTCAGCCTGACGCTGACCCTGTTCGGCCGGGATGGGGACGTATCGCTTTCCGCCATCACCGCCGGCGGCAGCCAGGCGATGTTCTTCAAAATCAACACCTTCGGCGAGGAAGCCTTCCTGGATAAGCTCATTCAGGGCGTGGAGAGCTTCAAAAGGGCCAGGTAACAAAAAGCAAAAGCCGACGCTTTCGCGGGTGCGGGAGCGTCGGCTTTTTCGTGGCCCATTCATATAAACTGTTTTGTGTGAAAACCTGAGAATTGCAAGTTTAAATGACGCAGGCATCTGCAAGAATTAAAGCGAGTTCGGATTGTTCAAAAGCGGAAGCATAATTGAATTTTCTTCTGGGGTAGTGATTCATCCAATGGGCTATGCGTTTTACATCCTGTCGGGAGAGCTTCCCAATGTCTGAACCCTTTGGAACGAACCTGCGTATCAGCACGTTGCCTCCCTCGTTTGCGCCTCGTTCATAAGCACTGTATGGATGCGCATAGTAGATGGTTGTTCTCTTTTTGCTGCTGAATAAGGATCTTTCCATGCCGGCAGCATCCAGGTTTTCACAGCCGTTGTCGCAGGTGATGGATTTGAATACCTGCCTGAATCGTACAGGCCCCAGCTTGCGTTCCAGACGATCCAACAGTTGAACCACGCAAACTTGCGTTTTGCCGGGAAGCTTGAATACCAATTCCAGGTTTTTCTTTCGCTCTGTAAAAACACATAAACAAGCCTTTGTTCTTGATCTGCCCACTACGGTATCCATCTCCCAATGGCCTTCTTCCAGGCGCTCGTTGATTTCCGCCGTCCTTTCCTCAATGCTGGTTCCCGTTGTGTTGTTGAGCGCCACCCTGCGGTGCCGTACAGCATGGCCTGTTCTCCTCTTTCCTCGCGGCAGCGCCTCTTCTCCCAGCCCATAAAACAACCCATCTCGAATGTAGTTATACAGCGTTTTCGTACATACGACCCGCTTCCCGCCATTCTCCTTGGCATACTGCGTATTTGCGGCGTCGGGAGAATACTTCTCCAGCGTAATCAGTTCCGTGATCCGCTGCGCATATTCGTGCGCATATCCGATCTTCAACGGCCGTCCTTTCTGTTCATGATGGCTGTATCGATTGCGACTGCTGAACTGACCGAATGTGAAGCCCGCAATGCTTCCCTCGCGCAGATGGTTACCCGACTGTATGAAGACCGAATGATGGGTCGGATCAGCGAGGAAAACTTCATCATGCTGATGGCGAAGACCCAGTCGGAGCAGGAAGAAACGAAGGCTCGCATCCGACTCCTGCAGCAGGAGCAGCAACACCGCAGCCAGTCAGCGCTCGATGACGAACAGTGGCGGGAAGCCATCCGGCAGTATGCTGACATCACGGAGTTGGATGCGGTCACGCTGAACAAGCTGGTTCGGCAGATTGTGGTACATGAGGAGATTGGCGTGGATGGGGTCAGGAAGATTTCGGTGGAGATACACTTCAATATGAGGTAGCCGGGACAAGCAGGATAACATAGAAGAGTAGAACGCTTTTGGACATTATCCCATGAAAAACCTTGACGTCTTTTCGCTACTGACCGGAAACCATTGAAAAGCAGCTATTCTTGCGCTATAATATGATAGACATTGTGCCCATTCTCTGTTGCTGTGGGAGAGTGATGCTGGTTGAAAAAGCACTGCTATGAACTTTGCTTGAATCGCGGACACCCGGTTCGCAATCGGACCGTGGTTGCCTTTGGGAGAAATCGCGATATCTCGCTTCATGTCTGTGAGGATGGCATATTGATTGTTGCTTATTCTTCGGCAGATAAGAAAGCAGACGATATTCTCTACGGCAACGACCTGCTGTTTACCGATGCTGTCAGGAAAGCGCTGCTGATTTATGCGATTCGGTATGGCAAGTATATTGGGCTCATCGGCGCCGAGGTGAGAATCGATTCTGAGATACGAGCGTCATACAGCGCGAAGGGGCATGAACCACTCATCTATTCGCTTAGTGAAGGGAAACTGCGTCTTCCGTTTGGCGAGTTGTGGAAGGATCCTGATGTGGAATCCGCTATCGCAAAAACCAGCAAGTCTTCTTATGATGGCCGGTTTACATCCTTGCATGCGCTTCTTGCAGCAAAATCTAATCGCTACGAGATTGAGCGGTTTACCTATTACTGGATGGCAACAAACGGGCTGTATGGATATATGGGAGGAAGATGCAGAGAGCTATTCTCAGAAAAAGCAAGGAAAGACAGAAAGACCCACAGTGAGTGCACAGAATTGGGCTTTCTTGCCCGGTGCTGCGGACATGAACCCTGTGCCGTGCCAAACGGCGACAATCTGCCAAGAGCGCACACGCGGCAGATTCGCTGGCATATATCAGCAGTCCTGAAAAGGATCCGGAACGATGAGGTCGATGATTTCTGCGATGCCTGTCTGACAGAGGATACAAGCAATGGATATCTGTCAGCGATACGGGCCGGGCTGACAACGGAAAGCTATGACTATCATGGGATTCCATCGTGGTCGCTGATGCTGACAGGATATCCGTACTGGATCAGGTGCGAGTCATTTCACGCAGACAGCGCACTGCCCACGTTCTGCTATGCGGATGACGGAGATGTGAAAGTGCTGCGGGTTGTCAATCGGCTGCTGGATCGCTTCCTGACAGCTGAACTGCCCGGATGGATCAGTGCGGATGAACGGATGGTAAGGGAGCATGCCAGACGAATTGAGCAGGCCGCAAATCATCCATGCTACGACAAATGGAGGAAATAGACTTTTTGCCTCTGCGGAGAATGCGGCCTGGAAGATGGCAATCATTCGATGTGGACCCGATAAACCATCATTGAATCAGAAAGAAAGGAAGTTTACCATGAAAAAGACAGTCACTCTTCTGATTATGCTCATTCTCGCGGTCGTTTTTCTGACAGGCTGTCAGGAGAACGTGGCGACAAAGTACATGAATGCCCAGGCTTTGATGGCCCAGGGCAAGTATGCCGAGGCGGCGGAGAAATTCGAAGCCCTGGGAAGTTATGAAGAATCCAGTATGCTCACTATGTATTGCAAGGCGGCTGCAGCCGGAGAGCGCGGCGATTACGATACCGCTTTCAGCGGGTTCCGCGGACTGGGCGAGTATAAGGACAGCAGAATGATGCTGGATTACTACAGTGCCCGGAGCTATGAGGACGGTAATTGGCGGAATAAGCTCCATGCGGCCACAATGTACGAGCAGAACAGCTTGTTCCGGGACAGCGCAAGCCGTGCAGAGAATTGCCGCCGGGCGGTCTACGATGAAGCACAGCGCTTAAAAAGCACCGGCGACTATGACGGTGCTTGCGACAGGCTGGATGCTCTGGGCCGCTATCAGAATGCGGCCTCCCAGATTCCTGAGATCCGCTATCAGCAGGGCGTAGCCAAGCGCAAGGCCGGGGATTGGGACGGGGCGGTGGCTGCGTTTGAAAAGGCCGGTAGCTATAGCGACGCAACTATGCAGATCAACGCTACCCGTTATGCTGAGGGCGAAGCCAAGCGGGCTGCACAGGATTGGGACAGAGCGGTTGCAGCATTTGAAAAAGCTGAGAACCACTCAGACGCCGCGACGCAAATCACAGAGACACGATACCTTAAGGCGAAGGATCTTGCATCGAATGGGGACTACGCCGAAGCCGCTGCGATCTTTATCGGGATCAAAGGCTACAAAGATGTTGACAGTCTGCTGGCAAACGACCATAATCTTGCAGCAGCAGCAGCAGTAGCAGCACGCGACGCGAAGTATCGTGTGGGGAACTATGTGACGTTTGGCCATTATCCGCACACAAGCGGAGGCAACGACAGCACAGAGATTGAATGGCTGGTGCTTGCAAGGGATGGGAATAAAGCGCTGCTTCTGAGCCGATATGGACTGGACGCAAAGCCATACAATGAGAAGTTCGTTGACATCACCTGGGAAAAGTGCACGCTGAGGACCTGGCTGAATGGTACATTCCTGAATAAGGCATTCACAGCGGCGGAACAAAAGGGAATTCTGCTGACGAATGTGGACAACGGCAGCAGTCAGGGCTACAGCAAATGGAGCACAAGCGGAGGAAACAATACACAGGATAAGGTGTTCCTGCTGAGTTATGCGGAAGCAAACAAATACTTCGGCGTGACGTATGACGACAGTAAGAACACGAAATCCAGGGTAGCGCCGACAGCCTATGCGATCAAACAGGGAGCTTACACATCTAGCAACAACAAGACAGCGGACGGAACAGCCGCTGGGTGGTGGTGGCTGCGTTCCCCCGGCAACTATCAGCCCAACGCCGCGCTCGTGGGCGCCGACGGCTCTCTCAGCCGCATCTTTGTCGACGATGACAGTGTTTGTGTCCGCCCCGCTTTGTGGATCGATCTGGATTCTGGTATCTTCTGATCGTTTATGGGATAATTGATTTAACAAGAAACATACTCATACAGTTTCTCATCTAAACACCCTCAGCGCCCCGGCCCTGCCCCGGCGCTGTTTCTTTTTGCCCTTTTCCCGCCCAAAGGTGGACAATCCTTTCCATCGGTGCTATAATAAACAAAATGACATGCGCTTTGCCGGCATTTTACAGATGAGGAAGGAATGAACATGGCAAAACGGGCTGTGTGCGTCAGCTGTTTTCACTTTTACGAGCACCGCGTGGCGCTGGTGATGGAGCAGCTGAAAAGCAGGGGATATGACTGCGTTTATATCACGGCGGATTTCAGCCATTTCACCAAGGCACCCTTCACGGTCAGCGTGCCGGGCGGGGAGCAGGTGCATACCCTGCCCTATCACAAAAACCTTTCGCTGGCCCGCATCCGCTCCCACATGCGCTTTGCCCGGGATGTGTTCCGCCGGGTGGATCAGATCGGCCCCGATCTGATCTATGTGATGGTGCCGCCCAACAGCCTGGCCCGCGCGGCGGCAAAGTATAAGCGGAAGCATCCGGGCGTGCAGCTGGCGCTGGACCTGTATGATCTGTGGCCCGAAACCTTTCCCAGCAGCAGGGCGAAAAAGCTGCTGGCCCTGCCCTTTGATATTTGGCGGCGGGTGCGGGATGGGGGATTGGCCGCGGCGGATCGGGTCTATACGGAGTGCGATCTGTACCGTCAGGTGCTGGCGCGGCAGCTGGCGGGCAAGCGGGTAACGCCTCTGCCCCTTTGCCGTGAGCGGGAAACCGCCGCCGGGCCGCTGGCGGCCCCCGCGGGGGAGGAGCTGGCCCTGTGCTATCTGGGCTCCATCAACAACATCATTGATATTGATTTGCTGGCCCGCCTGCTGGGGCAGATCGCCGCGCTGCGCCCGGTGGCGCTGCACGTGATCGGCGAGGGCGAGGCCCGGGAAGCCCTGCTCTCCGCGGCCAAGGCGGCCGGGGCGCGGGTGGAATACCACGGGCGCATCTATGATGAAGCCCAGCGCCAGGCCATTTTTGACCGCTGCCACTTTGGGCTGAACGTGATGAAAAGCAGCGTTTGCGTGGGCCTGACCATGAAATCGCTGGATTATTTTGCCGGGGCGCTGCCCCTATTGAACACCATCCAGGGGGATACCGCCGACCTGGTAAGCCGTTGCGGCGCGGGCATCAACATTGACCGGCAGCATTTGGCGGATACCGCCCGCCGGGCGGCGGAGTGCACGGCGGAGCAGAACGCCGCCATGCGCCGGGCCGCTTTGACGGTGTTCCGGGAGAATTTCTCCCAGGAGGCCGTGCGGCGGCAGCTGGCGGATTTGGGGTGAGAGGATGAAAAAAGCGACCATCGCCATTTTGATGGCTACCTATAACGGGGAAAAATACCTGCGCCCTCAGCTGGAGTCCCTTTTGGCTCAAACGGAGCAGGATTGGCAGCTGCTGATCTCGGACGACGGCTCCACCGACGCCACGCCGGATATATTGGCGGAATACCGGGAGAAATACCCGGAGAAAATCCAGCTGCTGCGGCAGGAGAAGCCCGCGGGCTGCTCCAAGGGCAATTTCATGTTTCTGGTGCGCTGCGCGGAGGGCTATCCTTACCTGATGTGCTGCGATCAGGATGACGTGTGGAAGCCCGACAAGGTGGCCCTGACCCTGGCGAAAATGCGGGAGCTGGAGGCGGGACAGCCCCAAATCCCCTGCCTGGTACATACCGACCTGGCGGTGGTGGGGGCGGATTTGACGCCGTGCCACGACAGTTTTTTTCACTCCAGCTGGCTGGACGCCCGGCGCTGTCACCTTAATCAGGTGGTGATTCAGAATATTGTTACAGGCTGCACTATGATGATCAACGCCGCCCTGCGGCAGCTGGCGCTGCTGCCCGCCGACCCGGAGGGTATGCTGATGCACGATTGGTGGATGGCGCTGATCGCCGCCGCCCTGGGGCGCATCGGCTTTCTGCCCCAGGCCACCATCCTGTACCGCCAGCACAGCGATAACGTGGTGGGGGCCAAGGAGATACGCGGCCTGAAGCCCATGATCGGCTGGACGCGCCGACTGCCCGCTCACCGGCAAGCGCTGATCAATACCGAACGTCAGGCCGGCGCTTTCGCGGAGGCCATGGGCAGCCGGCTCAGCGGGGAGCAGCTGCGCCTGCTGCGGGAGTACGCTTCGATCAGGAAACACGGCAAGCCGGGCCGCTGGGCGATGGTGGCGCGGCACCGCATCTGGCTGACGGGGTGGAAGCGGCGCATCGGGGAAATACTGCTGATCTGACAAGCCATCCGTTTTGAAGGGAGAATGAAACAATGAAAGCGGAAAAAACCCTGTACATTGTCATTCCTTGCTATAAAGAGGAAGAAGTGCTGCCCGAAACGGCCAAGCGCCTGAAGGCGAAAATGAAAACCCTGATGGAGCAGGGCAAGATTTCCCCCGCCAGCCGGGTGATGTTCGTCAACGACGGCTCTAAGGACCGCACCTGGGAGATCATCGCCGACCTGCACGCGCAGGAGCCGCTGCTGTTCTCCGGCGTAAACCTCAGCCGCAACCGGGGCCATCAAAACGCCCTGCTGGCGGGCCTGCTGACGGCGGTGAACTACGCCGATATGATCGTCTCCATGGACGCCGATCTGCAGGACGACATCAACGCCGTGGACGGCATGGTGGACGCCTATCACGAGGGCTACGAGGTGGTGTACGGCGTGCGCTCCTCCCGCAAGACCGATACTTTTTTCAAGCGCTTCACGGCGGAAGGCTTTTACAAGCTGATGAAGGGCCTGGGGGTCGATATCGTGTTCAACCACGCGGATTACCGGCTGATGAGCCGCCGCGCGGTGGAGGGTCTGGCTCAGTTCAAAGAGGTCAACCTGTTCCTGCGGGGCATCGTGCCCCAGATCGGCTACAAGTGGACCACCGTCGAATACGAGCGTGCCGAGCGCTTCGCGGGGGAGAGCAAATATCCCCTCAAAAAGATGCTGTCCTTTGCCTTTGACGGCATCACCTCCTTCAGCGTCAAGCCTATGCGGCTGATCCTCAGCGTGGGCGCGGTGGTGTTTATCGTCAGCCTGTTCATGCTGCTGTGGGCGCTGATAGCGAAGCTCACCGGCCATGCCGATTCCGGCTGGACATCTCTGATGGGCTCCATCTGGCTGATCGGCGGCATTCAGCTGCTTTCCCTGGGCGTGGTGGGGGAATATATCGGCAAGATCTACGCCGAAACCAAGCAGCGCCCCCGCTTTATCATTGAGCAGGTGCTCAATACCGCCGGAGAAAAACAATAAGGAGTTCGCATATGCAAAGGATTGAAACCGACCTGCCGGGCGTTTGCATCATAGAGCCGAAGGTTTTTGGCGATCATCGCGGATACTTTACGGAAACCTATAACCGCGCCGCCTTTGCCCAGCTGGGCATCGACGCGGAATTCGTGCAGGATAACCTGTCCTACACCGCCGCCCGGGGCACCCTGCGGGGCGTCCATTTTCAGAATGCGCCCTGCGCCCAGGCCAAGCTGGTGCGAGCCTCACGGGGAGCGATTTTGGATATCACCGTCGATCTGCGCCGGGGCAGCCCCACCTATTTGCGGTGGCAGGGCATCGAACTCTCGGCGGAAAACCACCGCATGCTCTTTGTGCCCCGGGGCTTTGGCCACGGCTTCGTCACGCTGACAGACGACGTGGAGTTCTGCTATAAGGTGGATAACCTGTACAGCCGGGAGCATGACCGGGGCATTCGCTTTGACGACCCGGAGATCGGCGTCGATTGGGGCCCGGTGCGGCGGGAGCTGCTGTCCGAAAAGGACAAAGCGTCCCCCCTGCTGCGGGACAGCGACTGCAATTTTGTGTACGGACAGGTGTAAGCGCCTCATGAAGGTATTGGTTACGGGAGCCCTCGGCCAGCTGGGCCGGGACGTGACGGAAAGGCTGGAAGCTCTGGGCCTGGAGCATTTTGGGGTAGACCGGCAGGATTTTGACCTGGCGGAGGGGGAAGCGGTGCGCCGCTGCCTGGCGGAATACCGGCCCGACGCCGTCATCCATTGCGCTGCCTATACGGCGGTGGATCGGGCGGAAACCGAGCGGGAGGCCTGCTATGCGGCCAACGTCACCGCCACGGAGAACGTGGCCCGCGCCTGCGCCGAAATCGGGGCCAAAATGCTGTACGTCAGCACGGATTACGTGTTTGACGGCCAGGGCGAAACGCCCTTTCAGCCGCAGGACGCCCGCGCCCCCGTCAATTATTACGGCCAGACCAAGGCGCTGGGGGAGGACGCGGTGAACGCCTGCCTGGACAGGCGGTTCATCGTGCGCATTTCCTGGGCCTTCGGGGTGCACGGGGCCAACTTCGTCAAAACCATGCTGCGCCTGGGGGCGGAGCGCCCGGAGGTGCGCGTGGTGTGCGATCAGGTGGGCTCGCCGACCTATACCGCCGACCTGGCCGCGCTGCTGTGCGACATGATTCAAACCGAGCGCTACGGCGTGTATCACGCCACCAACGAGGGCTTTTGCTCCTGGAGCGATTTTGCCGCCGCCATCATGGAGGAGGCGGGCCTTCCCTGCCGGGTGGTTCCCATCCCGGCGGCCCAGTATCCCATCCCGGCGGCCCGCCCCGCCAATTCCCGCATGAGCAAGGACGCCCTGACGGCGGCAGGCTTTTCTCTCCTCCCCCCCTGGCAGGATGCCCTGCGCCGCTTCCTCCATCAGCTCAAGCTGGAGCAGGCGTGACCGACGATGCGGAATTGTCTGCGGGGGAATGGAAAAAGAAAGACCGGATTGTGCCCTGAATAAAATGATCGGGAGGAAAGCTGCAACCACGGCTTCCTCCCGGTTTTTGAAATGCTTTTATATACCTGCGTATCGCCGAATCATGCCGCCTTTTCTCCGGGGCGCGGGGTAATTCGTGCTGCATGATTGCACCTCCTTCGCTTATTTGACGCGGGCAGGGTGCAAAATCATCTGCGCAAAATAAGAAAGACCGCGAAAACGCGGTCTTCAGACCATCAACAAACCTATTGTTAAAAACCTGGGATGCATTGAAGGGACCGCAGCCCCTTCAATTCTAATCCGCAGGCGAGCCTGGAACGCCCGGAAAACATGCCTGTGGCATGTTTTCAGTGAAAGGCGGGCGGAAGCCCAAGTGTACGTCGCCGAGGATCCGCAGCGCCTGAAAAATGATCCAGTGGATCATTTTTAGCGAGGGCAGGCTGGAAGGCCCCGGAGAAAATTCCCGAAGGCCCGCTTGCCCGGCCATAAGCGCCGCCAAAGGCGGCTGAGGGCCAAAATCTTTTAGATTTTGGCCCGAAACCCGCGCTTGCCGTAGGCAATAGCGCGGGGCGCATAGAGGGAATTTTCATTCTTCTCAAATTTTCTGGCCGTGCGCTGCTAAGCGCACAAGAAAATTTGTAATCCGAAGAAAATGAAATATATTTCATTTTCTTCGGGGACATCGACTTTGTCGATGCCCAGAGGCCGCGAAAACGCGGCCTTGATGGCTCACAGCAGCAAATCGGCCCGCTCCCGCAGCCGGTAAGCCTCAAAATACGCTTCTTCCAGGGGGATCCAGCGGGTGCGGAAGCGCTCCCAGCTCTCCGGGCCGTTGCGGGCCAGGATGCGGCGCTGCTGCTCCGCGGGGTCGATATCGCTGAACGCCCGCAGGGTCATGTAATCGCCCAGGGCGGGATGACAGCTGTACGCCCCTTCGACAATGCGCAGAGCCCCGGCGGGCACCTGCTGTTCGCCGTTCAGGGCCATGATCCCGCAATCGAACCGGGGATAGGAGAAGGCCGCTTCCTCTTTTAGATGGGGCAGCACGTCGGCAATAAAGCGCTCGTAATGCACGTTGCCGCCGGGAGCGGCCAGCCGTTCCGCCGTGCGCAGCGCGGGGGGCAGAAAGAAATCGTCCATGTGGATCACGGCGGCCCCGGTCACGGTGGAAAGGTCAGCCGCCAGGGTGGTTTTGCCGCTGGCGCAGCGGCCGTCCAGGGCGATGATCTGGGGCCGGTCGGGGCATACCCGGCGCAGCAGCGGGATCAGCCGGGTGTAATGGGCCTCCACCACCCGGTATGCGGGGGCTTCCGCGTCATGATAGGCGTCGGAATGGTGCACGGGCCGGATGCCCCGGGCCAGATAATCCGTTCTTGCCTGCCGCCAAACCTCCACGGGAAAGGGAAGCGCTCCTTCGGCGGCCAGCTGATCCAGCGCCTCCAGGGCCTGATAAAAGCGCGCTTCCCCGTCCTTGCGGGGCTTGCAGGAGTGCACGAAAAGGCCCAGCAGCCAGCCTTCCGGCAGCCGGGCGGCCCGCCAGGGGGAAAGGTTGACACGGCAGATTTCCGGGCTGATCTGCTCCACCAGGGGGATATCCTGTTCCCGGGGACAGGTGACCAGCTCCTGATACAGCCGCTTGCGCACGTACCCGGGGTCGCTGAGCAAATGCTCCGCGCCAAAGGCCGCCTGATAGGCCAGCTTCAGGGCGTCCTGGGGCTGCAGGGCAACATGAAGACGGGCCTGCTCCGCAAAGCAGGCCCGCAGATCGGGCGCGCTCACAGCTTCAGCTTGGGAATGAGCTTGCGCGCCGCCCAGATGACCAGGCACGCGCCGCCCACGGAAACCAGAATGCTGCCCAGAGTGTTGGTGGTGCGAATGCCGATCCAGTCGGCCACCAGGGAGCCCACCGCACCGCCGGCCAGGCCCAGCAGGATATTCCAAATCAGGGAGTTTTCGCTTTTCATCAGGCGGGAAGCGATGAGGCCCGCCAGCGCCCACAGGGCAATTTTTACGATCCACCAGAACATGCTTGCTACCTCCTTGGATTGATGGCCCTATTATAGCCGAAGGCGGGCCCGAATGCAATGCGCCCCGGCTCAAATGTCGGTTTTGCCGATTGGGAACCGTAAAAAAAGCCCCCCTCGCTTCAATATGAGGGGGAGATGCGGTCACTTGTGAATGTACAGGATGCCCAGCGTATGCGGCCCGCAATGACAGGCCACGGTGCCCAGGGCCTCGGTTTCCAATATCTCCTCAAAGGGCTGGCAGGCGCGGATCTCGTTTTTGACCAAATCCACGATGCCGTCTTCGACGGGGGTGTGGGTCACCATGATGCGCTTCAGCCGCAGGGTGTCGTTATCGAACAGACGCTCATGCACATAGGTGGTCAGCACCTTGTCGTAATGGCCGCGGTATTTCTTGGCTACCAGCATTTTGCCGTCGTGCACCTCGATGCAGGGCTTGATGGAAAGCAGGTTGGCCCCCAGGGCCGCCACGGCGCTGCACCGCCCGCCCTTGCGCAGATAATCCAGCCGATCCACGCAGAAGCTGGCGTCGATCTTGGGGGTCAGCGCCCGCATGGCTTCGGCGATCTCGGCGGCGGTCATTTCGCCTTTTTGGGCCATTTCCGCACCCTCCATCACCAGCAGCCCCTGGGCGCTGGACAGGTTGCGGCTGTCCACCACGTGCACGTTTTCAAATTTTTTGGCGGCGTTGCAGGCGTTTTGATAGCAGACGCTCATTTCGCTGCTGATGGTCACGTGCACCAGGCCGTCATAGCCCTCCAGCTCCCGGCGGAAAAAGGCACAATAGTCCGCTTCGCTCACCGCGGCGGTGGAGCACAGGCTGCCTCCCGCGGCCACGTGGGCGAAGATCTCGTCGGTGGTGATCTCGACGCTGTCCTTGTACGCAACGCCGTCCTTGACGACGTACAGCGGCACGACGGAAATATTGAAGCGGTTCAGCAGTTCCCGCGTCAGATCGCAGGTGCTGTCCGATGTGATTTTGATGCGCATTCGCGGGCCTTCCTTTCTTGTTCAAAAGGCGATGTAGGGCAGGGATAAAGATTTCTCCATACTGCCGCTTGTATTATATATGTTTTTTTTCAACAAAAGTTCAACAAAAGCCCGCGCTTGTGCCAAAATGGCAATTCTGCTATAATAAATCAAACCCAATCGGAGGATAAGAAGATGCCGCCGCTGAATTTGCTGATCAAGCCTGCCTCCGGCCGCTGCAACATGCGCTGCCGCTACTGCTTTTACGCCGATGAAACCAGCCGCCGGGCGGTGGATGATTACGGCATGATGCCGGAGGATGTGCTGGAGCAGATGATCCGCAAGGCCCTGGCCCATGCAGAGGGCGCGTGCACCTTCGGCTTCCAGGGGGGCGAGCCCACCCTGCGGGGGCTGGATTTCTTTCGCCGGGCGGTGGAGCTGGAGAAACGGTACAACGTCCACGGCGTGCGGGTGGAAAACGCCCTGCAGACCAACGGCCTGCTGCTGAACGCGGAATGGGCGGAATTCCTGGCGCGGGAGCATTTTTTGGTGGGCCTGTCGGTGGACGGCATGGCCGGCCTGCATAACAGGAACCGCCCGGACGCCGGGGGAGAGGGCACCCTTTCCCGGACGCTGGCGGCGGCGGAGCTGCTGCGGCGGCATAACGTGACTTTCAACACCCTGACCGTGGTGACCAACGACACGGCGGACAAGATCGATCTGGTGTATGATTTCTTTGCCCGCCACGATCTGCGCTGGCAGCAGTATATTCCCTGCCTGGACGCCTTCGGGGAGCGCCAGGGCTGGCTGACGGCAGAAAAGTACGGCGTCTTCCTGACGCGGCTGTTCGACCGCTGGGCCCGGGACGTGATGGAGGGCCGCTTTATCTATATACGCCAGTTTGAAAACTACGTGGGCATGCTGCTGGGCCATCCGGCGGAAAACTGCGGCATGATGGGCTGCTGCGGCATGCAGTACACCGTCGAGGCGGACGGCGGGGTATATCCCTGCGATTTCTACGTGCTGGACGCCTACCGCCTGGGCAATTTTATGACGGACGATTTCGACGCCCTGGATGAAAAGCGCCGGGCGCTGCGTTTCATCGAGGACTCGGCGCAGAAGGACGCGGAATGTCTGCGCTGCCGCTATTACCCCCTGTGCCGGGGCGGCTGCCGCCGGGATCGGGATGACGGAACCGGCAGGTTGGAGCGCACCCGCTTCTGTGCCGCCTACCAGCGATTTTTTGAATACGCCCTGCCGCGGCTTCAAAGCATCGCCCGGGGCGTGGAGGGGAAGAGAATATGAAACGGGAAGAATTGGAACGCTGTTTTGAACGCTGGTGCCGCCGTCTGCGGGTGACGCCCGGCTGGGATGTGCGGCTGGAGCTGGTGGAGGATCCCGCCTTCACCAAATCGGGGGATATCAAAATCGACTGCGACGACCGCAAGGCTATCCTGCTGCTGAACGTGCTGAACCCCAGGCAGGAAAACCCGGAGGAGGTCATCGTGCACGAGCTGATGCACCTGAAAATGTACCCCCTGGATCAGGTGACGGAATCCCTGGTGCTGGCGGCCTTCCCGGAGGAGGGGCCGCAGCAGGATTTTGCCTACACCCAGTTCTTTACCGCTCTGGAGCAGACGGTGGAGGAGCTATCGAAGTGCTTCCTGCTGGAATACGGCGAAGACCGGGCGCTGTCCTTCGGCCGCTGCGCCGGGAGGAAATCCTTTAACGATCTGTTCGACGGGCTGAAAAACCTGGAATGACTGTGTTCATTGCTGAGAATTACAAATAAAGAGGCTGTGAACGGAGAAAACTCCGTTTTGCGGCCGTTTTAGCACAGCTATCTCGCCCAGCTTTCATTACGAAATGTCAACAAATTGTATATTATTGATGAAATCCCCTTTTCCTTCTTTGGTTTGCCTTGACTAACCCATGAACGCCTCCCTATAATAAATACTTGGGTATAGTGTGCGTTTGCTATGCCTCATAAGGCGTCATACATAAACAAAAGGAGGAACTCCCAATGTCTTTCAAGTACACGATCGACGGTAACGGTGCGGTCAGCCACATCGCGTATGCGTTCAGCGATGTAGCCGCCATCTACCCCATTACCCCCTCGTCTACCATGGCTGAGTACGTGGATGAATGGGCTGCCCAGGGCCGCAAGAACCTGTTTGGCCAGACCGTTCATGTGGCGGAAATGCAGAGTGAAGCCGGCGCTGCCGGCGCCGTGCACGGCTCCCTGGCCGCGGGCGCGCTGACCACCACCTTCACCGCCTCTCAGGGCCTGCTGCTGATGATCCCCAACATGTACAAGATCAGCGGCGAATTGCTGCCCGGCGTGTTCCACGTGTCCGCCCGCGCCCTGGCCGCCCATGCCCTGAGCATCTTCGGCGATCATCAGGACGTGATGGCCTGCCGCCAGACCGGCTTCGCCATGCTGGCTTCCGGCTCCGTTCAGGAAGCCATGGATATGGCCCTGGTGGCCCATCTGGCCGCGCTGAAGGCGTCCGTGCCCTTCCTGCACTTCTTTGACGGCTTCCGTACCAGCCACGAGATCCAGAAGATCGATGCCATCGACTATGAGGACATCGCCAAGATCGCGCCCTGGGACAAGATCAACGAATTCCGCGCCCGCGCGCTGAATCCTGATCATCCCCATCAGGCCGGCACCGCCCAGAACCCCGACATCTACTTCCAGAACCGCGAGACCGCCAACAAGTATTACCTGGCCACTCCCGCCATCGTGGAAGAGTGCATGAAGCTGGTGGAGAGCATCACCGGCCGCAAGTACAGCCTGTATGACTACGTCGGCGCGCCCGATGCCGAGGAAGTCGTGATCTGCATGGGCAGCGGCACCGAGACCATCGACGAGGCCATCGAGGCCCTGAACGCCCAGGGCAAGAAGTACGGCCTGGTGAAGGTGCATCTGTTCCGCCCCTTCGCCGCCGATAAGTTCCTGGCCGCCATCCCCGCCACCGCCAAGAAGGTGGCCGTGCTGGACCGCACCAAGGAGCCCGGTTCCCTGGGCGAGCCCCTGTATCAGGATGTGGTCACCGCCCTGCGCGAGGCCGGCCGCTGCGACGTTACCGTCGTGGGCGGGCGCTATGGCCTGGGCAGCAAGGAATTCACCCCCACCATGGTCAAGGCCGTGTATGAGAACCTGGAGGGCGAGTGCAAGAACCACTTCACCGTGGGCATCAACGACGATCTGACCCACACCAGCCTGAAGCTTGGCGCGCAGTTCAACTCCGCCCCCGCCGGCACCGTCAGCTGCAAGTTCTATGGCTTGGGCTCCGACGGCACCGTGGGCGCCAACAAGAACAGCATCAAGATCAT
>Ga0079305_1002432_pt1 | contig 16217 bp, 9 predicted proteins | sample LMS_cellobiose_e_FD_79183 | JGI IMG/M metagenome (GOLD analysis project Ga0079305, IMG submission 79183) | Rumen-fistulated moose microbial communities from Alaska, USA - LMS_cellobiose_enrichment | ecosystem: Host-associated > Mammals > Digestive system > Stomach > Rumen fluid ... | reverse complement strand
CTCGACCAGCTCTCGACGCTGAAGAAGGATACCGCCCTGCGCGGCCGCAACGCCGACTACCTGCGCGAGAAACTGGAAGCCATCCCGGGGATCAGCGTGCAGGCGAAGGGCCGCTGCGCGACGCAGCAGAGTTACTATGTCTTTTCGGTCGCCGTCGACGACGATATGCTCAAACCGGGGATCGACATCACCCGGGTCGAAGCGGCGCTTCAGGCCGAGGGGCTGATCGGCGTCAACCGCAGCTGGGGCGGCGAACCCGTCTACACCCAGCAGTTGTGGTCGGCGCCGAAGAAACTGTACCGTATCGAGAGCAACTCGGTCGCGGAAAAGGTCATCCGCAAACAGCAGCTCGGGATGCATCTCGTCTGGCTGATGGAGAAAAGAACCGTTCTCGACCGCGTCGCCGAGACATTCGCCAAAGTAATGGACGCTTACCGCGCCTGATCCCCGTGCCCCTTAACCAAAATCAAGCCGCTCCCCGCACTCCGGGGAACGGCTTTTTTCATGGCCGCTTGGCGGAAACATCGGCGCGGCGGCGTGGGCCGCGGGCCCGGTTCACTCCTTGCCGAAGTTGGCGGGCAGCGCCAGCCGCATTGCCGTCGTGATGGTGTCGTCCTCGTAGATCTGCACCATTTTACCGCTGCCGGCGGATTGGTTGTAGTCGGGGTTTTTGTTGCCGTACTCGAGGAGTTCCTCGATATCCGGCGCGCGCACTCCGCCGTCGGCGAAGCCGATGTTTGCCCGCCCCGCATGGCGCAGCGAGATGTGCGAGGATCCCCACGCCTGAAGCGGATAATACTGGGAGAAGCCGACCAGATTCGCGTCGTTGAAGTACCGCCCGACGTCGCCGATGTATAGCAGCCGCGACGGAGAACGCACTTTTTTGGTGTTCAGGAATTTGGCGATCCGGCTCCCCGGACCGGGATGCGAGACGATCAGCTTGGGGTTGACGTATTGCCGCATGGCCGCGTCCGCCACCGCGGTATCGCCCATCGTGGCGCCGTAGATGTAGGCGAAATATCCGACTTCGTTGTTGCGCTGCTCGTTGCTGTGCTTGTCCGAGAGCATCGGACACTGGAAGAGTTCGATGTTGTAGGTCGAGTAGCGGTTGTAGACCAGCGCGTCGGCCCAGGTGCGATGCGCGGTGTGGTTGGCGAACTGCCTGCCGATGCAATCCTGCTTGTAGCAGCTGTAGGATTCGTAAAGCGGCAGCATCCCCTGCTTGTCGTCCGCGTAGAGTCCGGCGGCCTGCAGGCACTGCTTCTTGTTGTTCAGGCACCTGGTCACCTGCGCCCGGGCGCGCGCCTGCTGCAGGGCGGGGAGCAGCATGGCCGCGAGGATGGCGATGATCGCGACGACCACCAGGAGTTCGATCAATGTGAAGGTTTTCGTTCCGCCGCGTCGGCAACGCAGTTTCATTTCCGCCATTTTCGCTTTTCCTCCCATATTGTCGTGTGCTTCATGACGAAGTCGCACTTTTTTGATTTTCCGCGCAAGTTTCCGGCGGCGACGGTCATTCGCGGGTGAACCACCGGCTCCAGATGGTGTACCGGAATTTTCCCTTGTCCTTATCCGGCATGAGCAAACTGGCCAGCAGCGCCACGCCGACCGCCACCAGTATCGACGTCACCCCCAGATAGATGAATCCGATGCGTTCATTGACCGGCAGCAGCAGATACCGGAACACCGTCAGGTAGAAGAGCACCGGGAACGCCGTGGCGAGCCCGCACAAGATCGCCCGGGTGCCGACCGTCGGCAGCAGCAGTCCAGCGATGAATATCGCCGAACTGAACGAAGCCAGCCCGCCGAGGCTGACGTTGGAGACTTCCAGCAGCGGTATGTTCCTTTCCCGCACCAGAAACAGCACGCCGAGACCGGCGGCGAGCGCGATCGCCCCGCTCAGCACCGTCACCAGCTTGGCGAAACTCAGATAGTGCTTTTCCTCCCGCCCCGGGCGGAGCGTCCGCTGGTAGATGTCCTTGACGAACACCGTGCTCATCGAGTTCAGCACCGCCGACACCGTGGACATCACCGCCGCCAGCACCCCCGCCAGCAGCAGCCCCCGCGTACCGACCGGCAACTGGGTCGAGATGAAGTGGCAGAACGCCTTGTCGCCGCGCATCGACGTGATGATCTCCGGCTGGCGGATCGTGAAATACGCGAAAACCGAAAGCCCCGCGAAGTAGAAGATCAGACTTATCGGCGGGAAACCGAGGAACGAACAGCATACCGCCCGCACCACTTCGCCGAAATTGCGGCACGACATGCAGCGCTGCAGATTCATCTGGTCGGTGGCGGGGATTATCATGGCGATCGGCAGATTGATCAGCATCACGTAGATCGACACCCGCGTGGCGGCGCTGAACCGCCAGATCTCCGCCCCCGCGCCGAGGTTGAAGGTGCGGTGGTTGTCCGCCGCGATCTTCCAGACGCCGGACAGCCCGCCCGGCACGTACCACGCCGCGAAGCCGATCACCAGCAGCACACCGCCCATCAGCACGACGGTCTGGAACACGTCGGTCCAGATCACCGCCTCCATGCCGCCCATGCCGGTGTAGATGGTGGTGACGACCCCGATGATCAGGATCGAGACCACCGGCGGCAGACCGAGGCTCGTTTCGAGCAGCATCGATGTCGCGTAGAGCACCACGCCGAGATAGACGAGGCGCATGAAGAGAAACAGCGTGCTGTTCAGCGTGCGGATGATCGGCGAGTAGCGGCGTTCCAGATACTCGTTGACCGTCCACAGTTTCATGTTGTAGAAGAAGCGGAGGAACACCAGCAGCATCACCGGCAGCGCCAGCACCGACACGATGCAGTTGACCCACATGGTGCAGCCGAAGTTGTACGCTTCCCCGGGGATGGCGATGTAACTGATCGAACTGAACGCGGTGGCGAAGATGCTGATCGCGATCGGCCACCAGTTCATGCCGCGTCCGGCGAGGAAATAGTCCTCGGTGTTTTTCTGACGCTTGCCGACGACGTATCCCATGCCGATTATGACGACGAGGTACACCGCGAACACGATAAAATCGAGAAAATGCATTTTTTGAGTTTTGCTCCTGCTGGTCGCCGCCCGGACGGCGTCAAGACCGTGCCGGGCGGATCTGGTTTATCCCGATCGCCTTACGCGAGTTTTTGGAATTTCAGCATCCCGTCGTCGAGCGTGAAGCCCCACCCGTCGTAAGCGCCGCCGGAGATCGCACCGCCGAACGCGAGATCGGTCGCGATGCCCGTATCGCCGATCGTGAGGTCGAACACCGCCGCGTTCACGTCGCCGATACGCGCGAGGTTCCAGCCGCCCTGCGCCTGCGCGTCGTCCGCGAAGGTCACGATGACGGAACTGTGGTCGTTGAACGCGTCCAAATTGACGAGCGCGTCGCCGCGCCGGGCGCTGTCGCGCTCCGTGAGATCGAACTCCCACCGGGAGTTGCTGATGCTCTTTTCGGCATCCGTTGCCAGCGTCAGTTCCGTATCGCCGGCAAGTTTGATGGCGGCGAAACCGCCGATCGCACCGGTGAAACTGCCGGTGTAATCGGTGAAGACGAGCGCGTCGCTGTTGCCGTCGCCGCCCACGTAACTGTAGCCGAACACGTCGCAGACGCAGTCGTGACGCCCGGTGAAGTTCACTCTTACCGTGCCCGTCACGCTGTCGCCGGCGGTATGTCCCTTGGCGTAGATCGCGTTGGTGATGTTTCCGCCCGCGACGGTGATCGTCACGTCGCCCGCGACCGCCGTCGCGCCGCCCGAAGTCGAGTGCGAGCCGCCGCCGAAGACGTTCGCCACCGTCGCGTCGCCGGCGATGGTGATATCGACGTTCCCGACGGTCGAAACTCCGCCTTTCTGCGCCCAGCCGCCGCCGTGGACGTTGCCGAAACTGCCGCCGGAGACGCTGATCGTCACGTTGCCCGCCTGTGCGCCGACCCCCGATGCCATGACGCCGCCGAAGAGGCCGCGTCCGCCGTGCGCCTCGCCCCAACTGCCGCCGGAGACGTCGACGGTGACGTTGCCGACCGTGTAGACGGTCGCATCCGCCGCGCTGCCGGTGGCGTAGCCGCCGGCGAAGCAACAGAAGTTGCTCTTGGTCGTGCGTCCGTTCGTGATGGTCAGCGTCACATCACCGGCGGTGTGGGCGTTCGCCGCGCTCGCTTTGACCGCCGACGCGCCGTAGAGGTTGCCTCGGAACTCGCCGCCCCAGACCGTCAGCGCGATGTCGCCGACGCTGGTGACGGTCCCCGTCTTGGCGTGGTTGGCCAGCGCCCCCGCGTAGAAGTCCTTGAATATCGTGCTGCTGTAGACCAGCGTTTCGGTCCTGCCCGTGACGTTGCCGAAGCCGCCGGCGTAACCGACGCCCTTCATATCCGCTCCGGCGAAGGTCAGTTTCACGGCGCCGACCGTCTTGCCCGCCTGTGCCCCGGCGGCGAGATTGTTGAGTTCGCCCGTCAGCAGCCGGAGATTCACCGTGCCGTCGTAGTTGTCGGCGGCGCCGTAGAGCGCCTTCGTCAAAGCGGCTCCGCCGAGGGTCACATAGGCGTCGCCGCCGAAGTTCTCGGCCACCGCCGCCACGTCGGCGTCGGCATCGTCGGTCCACAGCGCCGCGCGGTTGGCTCCGCCGCTCTCGTAGGTGTCGGCGGCCGTGAGCGACAGCGCCGCGCCGCTCGTGACCTCGATGGGGGCGGTGAAAAGGCGCCGCCCGCCGTTGAAACTGTACTTGCGCAGATAAGCCGCGTCGACGACTTCCGTCGTATTGTCGCCGGGAACTTCGAAACTGTAAAGTCCGTTGCTGACGTAGACTTCGCGGCCGAGATTCCCGTTCGTCCCCAGATAGGTGGCTCCGGTGTGTACGCCGGTCAGCCAGACGCTGGTGTTGGGTGACAGCCGGTTGACGTAATCGATCATCTGCATGTCCGAAGTGCCGGTTGCGGCGGCGAAATCCAGCGTGATCCGGTCGCCGGTATTCGCCCCGTCCGTGATCTTCAGCAAGGTGTTGGTCTTGATCACGGCGTTTTCGAGGGTCCCGCCGGAGTAGACCGTGAGCGTACCGCCGCTCTCGATCACCGGGTTCACCGCCGTGGCTCCGGCGTAAATGCGCAGTTCGCCGGCATTGACCGTCGCGCCGTTGACGACGCCGCCGGACATCTGCACCTGCCCGCCGCTCATGTTGAGACCGTTCAGCCGCGCGCCGTCGTAGCCGATGATGTACTTGTAACTGTAATCCGAAATGCTGACGTCCTCGGCGACGCCGCCGTCATGGATGTACATGTAAATAAGGTCTTTGTGCGCGCCTTCCAGCCGGACGCCGCTCGCGTAGCCGCCGGACGAGACGTGGAAAGCGGCGCCGCCGTTGTTCACCGTGGCGCCGAAGACTCGAGCGCCGTCATTGACATCGACCGTGTTGGCTCCGGCGGCGACGGTGACGCCGGACGCGGTCACGCCGTCGTTCAAAGTGGCTTTTCTGGCGCCCGTGACCGTGAGGTTTTCGAGGTGGAGCCCGGAAACGAACCGCACGTCGAGCACGGTCGTGAAGTCGTGCAGTGTGCCCGCCTCGGCATACGCCGCCGCGTTGCCGTTCAATCTGCCGGCGGCGAACTCGGTCTTGCTGCCGCCCAGCCCGGCGTTGGCCTGGAAGAGGTTGATCGTACCGGCGGCGGCCTTGACATCCACCAGATCCCCGCCGCCGTAGATGCGGGCGGAGCCGCCGTTCATGGTCACATTCGTTGCGACGCCGGTGTTGGATACGAACAATCCCTTGCCGTTCGCGGCGAGCGTCACGTCGGAGGCGACCGCGCCGTCTTGGATATGGGCGTATCCGCCGTCGTTGATCGTGAGGTTTTCGAGGCGGAGCCCGGCGCAGAACTGCCAGTTGCCGCTCGCCGCCAGATCGACGAGCACTCCGGGCGCGCGGGTGTAGCCGGGGTTGCCGCCGCTGAGCGCTCCGGCGGCGATGACGGTATTGGCGCCGCCCAGACGCGCTCCGGTGGCGCCCAAGGCGATGGTGTTCGCTCCGGTGGCGTTGACATTCAGAAGCAGTCCCAGATTATCGACGGTCACCACGCCGCCGGTCACCGTCGCGCCGGAGATGGTGCCGCCGCCGGAGAGGATCGCCCGTCCGGCCGCCATGGACATGTTGGAGACCACGCCGCCCGCCACGACGGAGGTCACCGGCGCTCCCGCCGCGCGCTGGACGTAAGTTATCACCGTGCCGCCGGAAACGATCAGATTTTTCGCCCCCGCGCCGCCGATCCGCAAATTGGTGACTTTGCCGCCGGCATAGACGTACATAAAGGGATTGGCGTCCTGCAGGTAGAGCCCGTTGAGGCTGCCGCCGGCGGAGACATAGCAGGTGCCGCCGGCCCGGACGTAACCGGCGGATAGGATCCCCCCTTCGGAGACATGAACGATATGGGCGCTCGCGGCGGCATATAATGCCGGATCGGCGATCTGGATATTGTCTATCCGCTCGTCGGTGACGATCATAGTCTCCTGGTAAGCCATTTTTACCTCCATCGATTTGGTTGTTCTGGTTATCCCTTGAATCTGCCCTCAACTGAAAAAACTGCTCAACGTTTCGAACCGCCGCGCGCTTCGGAGCCGCGACGACTTATGCGCAAGATCGCCGCGGCCGCCGCGTTGGCGGCTTCCGGCTCGTCACCGTTTTCCATGATATTCAACAGAAACGGGAGATCTTCGACGCTTCCCGTTTCGCCCACCGCCAGCAGCGCGAAACGGCGGGTCCCCTCGGATCGGTCGCGCCACTTTTCATAATATTTCTTCACCGCGGCGGCATCGACCTTGCCGTGACGCGCCAGCGCCCACAGCGAAAAGGCCTGTTCGCCCGCCGTGCCGGAGGCGAGCCGCTTTTTCAGCGCTTCCGCCCGGCGTTCCGGCATTGCGGGCAGATATCCCGCCGCGTAAGCCGAGATGGCGCCGTTGCCGCCGCCTGTCACGATCCAGGCGTCCAGTCGCGCCAGCGCTTCGGCGTCGCCGGCTGCCGCCAGTATCCAATTCGCATATCCGGCGCCGTACTGCCAGTCGGAACCGGCGATCCGGCGGAGCGCCGCCCGATCTTCGCCGTCGAAGGCGATGCCGCATTTCGCCGCGGCTTCCAGCCCGTGGAGTTGTTCCGGCGCTCCCGCGCTCAGCGCCGCCCGGCGGATCGGCTCCGCCGCTGCCCGGTCGCCGCCCGCATATCTCACGCGCAACTGACCGATGCGCACCTTCGGATCCGGCGAATCCGCCGGGAGATCCGCGGGTGCGTTTCCGAGGTACTCGACGGCGCGGATCCGCCGGAAACCGGTGTGCTCGCGCACCTCGCGCCGCAGCCGCGATTCGGCGGCTTCGGCGGGGGCGACGTGCGCACAGCCGCCGCCCGAAAACGCCAGCAGCGCCAATGCCGCCGTCAGGGCCGGTATATCGCGCCTTCGATATAACATTGCGGATGTTTCCCCGTGATGTGATAATATACGGTAAGAACTTCGCCGTCGTCAAGTTCGATGCTCACCGGGTAGCCGAGATCGCCGTTGAGTCCGTTGTTCTGGATCACCATCTCGCGTTCGATGTCCCAAGTCTTCCCGCCGTCGGTGCTGATGCACGCGCGCACGCCCATCGGATGGTAGCGGTAGCCGTAGGTCGCCAGCAGACGGCCGTCCTTCAGCACGAGGAGATGGTGCGGAAAGCCGCGGAGCGGAGTCTTTTCCGGTTTCGTCCACGTCCGTCCGTCGTCTTTGGAGAAACTGATGCGCATGTGGCCGTCGCAGTCCACGCGGATCGCCGTCACCAGCGTCCCATCCGGCAGCACGGCGGTGTGCGGCTCGACGTAGATGGGGACGATGCTGCCGTGGCCGTTCTCCGTTTCACCGACCAGTCCGATCTTCTCCACTTGGGTGGCGTCGGCGCTGACGCGGTACATGTGGATCTGGCGTTTGCCGTTGTCCCGGCCGGTGGCTGGCTGGTAGAAATACCCGCCCTTGCAAGCCGGACCGTGCGGACAGAAGATATTGCTGTCGCCGATCTTCCGACCGGTCCACGTTTTCCCCCCGTCCGAACTGAACATATACTGCGAATAGCCGGATCTGGGCAGTCCGGCCTGTTTCACGTACTCCGATGCCTGCGGAAACTTTTCGGCGGTGGATTTTGCGCGCGTCCAACTGTTCCACGCCATGAGCGACACGAAGATCCGCCCGTCCGGCAGAACGTGTATGGAGGGATCCCGCTCGTCGGTCTCGGTGTCGCAGATCGCAAACGGGGCCGACCAGTTCCGGCCGCCGTCTTTGGAAATGGTCATGCAGATCCGCCCGTAGGGGCAGACGTGCTCCGCGCCCTCGCGGAACACCACCGCCAGATCGCCGCCGGGCAGTTTGGCGACACCGGGAAACGCCAGGTGCCGCCCCGGAACCGCCGCGACGGTGAAGTGGCGCACCGGCACGCCGTTGACCTTCGGCGGTTCGAGGTCGAACACGGTCTTCACTCCTTTGACCGGGTCGGGATCGTAGGGGTAAGTCACCGACACGTTGCGGATGAAACCGTTGTATCCGCGGTTGGACTTGTTCACCCGCGACGCGCCCAGCAACAGCGGCACCGGTTTCGTCGGGAGGTCGAAGACCAGCGGGTGGCGTTTGACCTCCCCGCGGTCGAACTGCAGGGTCATCAATTTGGCGCGCGGCTCCAGCGTGCAGACGACGTGGTGCCAGTTTTCGGGGTGGTGGACGGCGGGGACGGGGATCTGAATGTAGCGCCGGGGATTTTTCGGATCGGTCAGCATCACCTTGGCCACTTTGTCCGCCGAGGCGGGGGTGGCTTCGAGCTGGAGCGAGAAGTCGCCGATGACGAACAGGCGCGGGTAGCGGTTGCTCTGCTGCGCGTCGTCCTTGAACTCCAGTTCCACCCGCACCCCCTTGGACGGAACGATCAACTTGCCGGAGAGGCGGAGCGCCGAGGCGTCGTTTTCGGTGGAACGGAAGCGGTAGACCCGACCGTTGACGGCGGGCTTGAGATTTCCGCTCGTCCACTTCAGCGGGATCTCCGCGGCATGGACGGCGACAGCGGCGCAAAGCAGCACAGGCAGAAACTTGATCATTGTCTTCTCCTCAACCCACCGTGGTTCAAAGTCCGGCGCCCGGTTCATGACCGTCTTGGCGCGGTCCGGACGGGGCGCGGGATTTTTTACTTGACGCTTAAATATATATTCCGGAATATCACAATTACAACAGATGGTTTTTATATTTTTTTAAGATTTATCGTATTTCGAGGTCGCGGCATCGCAAGACCCCTGTCTTCAACTTATTCGTCGGCAAGTCGGTCGCGTCTTTCCCGCACGGGGGAAACGGCCCGGCGCGGCGGGCGAAATAACACTTTTTCATATCGGACCCGGAAAAAACGCTTGACATCGGCGGCAAAGCGCAGTATTGTTAAGACACGCCCCAAACCAACCGGTACGGATATTGCCGAGGATGCTGGAAGATCATAACGGTTTCTTTGAAAAATTCGCCGAAGAGATCATCGACGGCGACCGGGTCGGCATCGTTCCGATCCACAAGGATCTTCCGTTCAGCAAGGTGCTTCAGACGCACCGCCACGAGTATTACGAACTGCGCGTCCGCCTCGACCCGGAGAGCGCGGCGACGATCTGCGTCGAAGTCATCTACCCCCGCGTCTGCCACTTCATGCTGCCGCTTGAGGAACACGACCATTCGCACATCTGGACGCTCGTTCCCGATGCCCCGGAGTTCCACCACCCGCGGAACGGGATGCGCGGTCCGCTTTCCCCCGAATTGGTCCCGATGATCGTCCGGACGCTGGAGCAGCTGCGCGACGAGCCGAACGCGAACACCGAAAAGGAACTGCGGCTGATGCTGGCGCTGATGGCGTTGCGGCGGCCGGTACTCCAGATCGAGAAACTGGACTCCTGCGCCCGGATCAGCATGATGATCAAAAAACTGCGTGCCCACTACTACCGCCCCGACCTCTCCATATCGAGCGAGGCGGCGGCGATCGGCTACTCGCCCAATTATGTGCAGAAGCAGTTCTTCAAGATCCAAGGCTGCTCGCCCAAGGACTTCCTGACCACCGTCCGGATGGACGCCGCCGCGAAATTCCTCCGGGAGCAGCGCTACCCCCAAAAGCAGATCGCGCTGATGTGCGGCTACCGCTACCTGTCGTATTTTTCGCGGGCATTCCGCAATTATTACGGCTGCACACCGGGCAAATTCGCCAAAATCTTCGCGGAACAGTCGGCGGCGGAAAAGACGGGCGGCTCCGGCGAACCGAACGCCGGCGGCGGGTACGACGCGGCGCAGTTAAATATCCGGCAACTGCCAACTCAATAAGAAAGGAACAAAATGAAAGCGGGCTTTGCAGTAGGCGACATAACTCCCGAATTGGGGATCTACCTCACCGGATACGGTATTCCGGAGCGCCTGGCGGGGGGCGTCCATTCGCCGCTCCGGGCGACGGCGATGGTGCTGGCGGAAGGCGAGACCTGCGTCGCGGTGGTGAGTCTGGACTGGTGCTTCGTCGGCGACGAACAGGCCAAATTCATACGCGAGGCGATAACTTCCGCGACCGGCATCCCCTTCGACCGGACCATCGTCTGCTGCACCCATACCCACTCCGCGCCGCACACCTCCTCCGGGCGTTCCCTCGGTCGGACCAAGATCGACCCCGAGCGGCGCGGCGAAGCCTACGTCCGGGAGTCCGCCGCCGTCATCGCCGAGACCGTGATGCAGGCGAAACGTTCACTGCGCGAGGCGGTCGCCGGGTTCGGCGCGACCAAGACGCGGACCGGGATCTCACGGCGCGGCACCGACGAAAACGGCAACGTGACGACCCGCTTCATCGGCGATCCCTACCAAATGTGCGACGACAACCTGACCGTGATCCGCTTTTTGGACCGGGATACGCGCGCGGACCTCGGGATCGTCGTCCACCTCGGCTGTCACAATACCACCATGGGACACAGTCGGCTTATCTCCAGCGACTGGTGCGGAGTCATGCGCGAGCGGATCGCGTCGCGTTATAAGACCTCGGTGATGTTCATCAACGGCTCTTTCGGCGACGTCGGTCCGCGCACCAACCGTTTTGTCAGCGGACCCGGGGTGTTCGGCTTCGCCGCGGGCGGCGGCGACGGCCCGACCGCGGCGACCGAAGTGGGGATGCGCGCCGCCACCGACGCCTTGCGCGCGCTGGAAGAGGTGCGCGATTTCCGCGCCGATCTGCCGTTGCGGGTGCGCACCGCTCCGATCCGGATGCCGCAGGCGCTGCCGATGACCGAAGCGGAGGCGGCGGAAAAACTCCGGGAACTCGAAGCCGCGGGCGACGGCGGGGCAGATCCCTCTCCGACGTATCAGATCGCCGCGCGGACGCTGGAGTATTGGAAACTTCCGCCCCGGCCGGAGCGGGTATTCGACCAGACGGTGATCGCGTTCGGTCCGGCGGCGCTGGTCCCGTTCCCGAACGAAGTGTTTTCGATCTTCTCGCTGCGCTTGCGCAAATACGGGCCGTTCGCGTACAATCTGCTCTGCGGCAACGCCAACGGCAGCGGTGGCTACCTGCCCGACCGGGGCGCCATTGCCGCGGGCGGTTACGAAGTGGTTTGGCGGGCGCGTTCCGGCGCGTATGTGCTGGAGCCGGAGGCGGGCGATCTGGCCGTCACCCAGACGCTGGCATCGTTGCGCGAACTCGCGAAAAACTGAAAATTCCGACCGCAACTGCGGCCTGACACGAGTCCGGACGGCAAAATAAAAACTCGGGCGGAGCAAATATCGCTCGCCGGAGCGATGTCGGCGGAGTGTCATTCGGGGCGACGCGACAGGAAAATCGAAAATTTTGTCGTCTGAGGCTTGACAAAACGCGCTTGGCGGTGTTTATTAAATAACACGCAAGGTGGCAGGATAGCTCAGTCGGTAGAGCAGGGGACTGAAAATCCCCGTGTCCCCAGTTCGATTCTGGGTCCGGCCACCATTTTTTGTGTCTTGATTCCGGCGACGATGCCAAGCGGTCAACGGCTTGGCAAACCAGTTTGCCGCCGTTTTCCGCTTTGCCTCTCATCGCTCGCAAATACCGGGTGGCCGGTCTTTGCGGCGATTGCGTTGCGCTCCTCGGCTGCGCCTCCGGTGCTCACGCACGCCGGAATGCGTGCCTTGCGTTCCTCGGCTACGCCTCCGGTGCTCACGCACACCTTCGGCGTCTGGGTTCCGCCTCCGCCAAGTCTTCGGCGGACAAGCCAGCCACCATTTTTGTTGTAATTCGTTGATATTCGACGACTTACATAAATTTTTATACCCGGTTTTTGAGGCGGAAACGCCAGAAAAAGCCGGGTTTTTTCGTTCTCCGGCTTCTCCGCGTGAGCTCAGAGAAAGAGAGATCCTCTCGAGAGAATAGGCAAAATTCTCCGTTTCGCGAATTTCGGGGACACGGGAATTTTGAGGGAGAAATCGAGTGATGCGCGTGTCCCCGATTCTCCGAGCGGAGAAAAAATGCGCCCTATTCTTCGCCGAATCCGAACTTCCCGTGTCCCCATTTCGGATTTGATGAAAAAATGTCTCCTATACCGGCGATCCGCTTGCAACCGTTATAACATGTGCTATATTTGGTAACAAACCGACTTCGGAGAACACCATGACCGCATCGAACAATACCGCGGTAGAACTGAAAAAGATCCGGCAGTCACACGGCTGGTCGCAAGAAGACCTCGCCCGCGAGCTCGGCGTCAGCTTCGCCACCGTCAACCGCTGGGAAAACGGCAAAACCAAGCCGTCCCGCCTCGCTCAAGACAAAATCAGACAAGTTGCAAATAGAAATAATTAAAGGAGTCGAAAATATGCATACTCTAACGACGCCTTTAGAGGCCGAAACAAGATTGCTCATCGACAGGAGTCTTGAAAATCTTGGTTGGAAATTACATGGCAAGGATAAGAACGTATTTGTCGAGCAACCACGCACGACTTGTGAACGTAAAAAATTAGGTGGCAAACGTCCGGACTATGTTCTCTACTCTAAAGAGAGCGACAAACCGCTTATCGTGATTGAGGCCAAAAGGAAAGGAGCATGTATTGATGCGGCACTTGAGCAAGGGACTGCATATGCTCGGACTTTAGAAGCCCCACTGGTCTTTGCAACTGATGGTGTTTTTTGTAAAGCATTCCATACTGGCGCAAACTGTGCGCCAATTCTAAATGGCGAAGAAATTGATGAATTCATACGCGAAGCACTCGCATTGCGCTACTTGACAACATATGAAGTAAATACCGTAAGTACCAAAGTTCAGTATGACCGCAAAGAACTAATAAGAATTTTTGACGAAGCAAACAATATGCTTAGAGGCGAGGGTCTACGCGCTGGCATTGAACGTTTTGGTGAATTTGCAAATATTTTGTTTCTGAAACTCATCAGTGAAAGCGAACAAATCAAGCGAGAGAGCGGCACCGAGACTAAGTTTGATATCGCATGCAGTTGGGATAGTATTAAGCAAATTCCAGTCTCCACACGTATCGAATATATAAATAAAACTGTATATGACAAACTGAACGCGCTCTATACCACCGATATTTTTACTCCATTGCAGATAAGGGACTCAAGTATATTGAAAGAAATCATGGATAAACGTGACCCCCTTATGCTTACCGACGTAGACAGTGATGTTAAAGGAGATGCTTTTGAATATTTTTTGAAGGCTTCTACCTCTACAAAAAATGATTTAGGTGAATACTTCACGCCTCGCCATATCGTTAAGACGATGGTGCGTTTGGTAAACCCTCAGATCGGTGAAACCGTATACGATCCCTTCTGTGGAACCGGCGGCTTTTTGATTGAGAGTTTTCGCTATATTTATAATAATATGGCGAGGACGGACGATAATCTGAAGTTGCTACGCGAAAGGACTGTCTATGGTAATGAAATTACCAATACTGCACGCATCACAAAAATGAATATGATTCTCGCCGGTGATGGTCACAGCAATATTGAAATGAAGGATAGTCTTGCAAATCCAATAGATGGTACAACTACTTGGAAGGACGAGAAAGGGAATATACATCACTATGGATTTGACATTGTGTTGGCAAATATGCCGTATTCTCAAAAAACCAAATACGGTAGCCTTTATGATTTGCCAAGTACAAATGGAGACAGCATTTGTGTACAACATTGCATAAAATCTATCAATAGTGCCGCTGAAAATGGACGGATGGCACTTGTTGTGCCTGAAGGATTTCTGTTTCGAAAAGACCTCTCACAAACTCGCAAGTATTTGTTAGAACATTGCAAGCTCCAGAGCATAATTTCCTTGCCGCAGGGCGTTTTTTTACCGTACACAGGAGTCAAGACAGATATTATTTATGCGACCAATGTTAATAAAAAAATAAAATCTTCTGAAAAGAAAAAATTCTTTTGGTATTTTGACGTTAAGAGTGATGGTTATACCTTAGATAATCATCGTCGCAAACTTGATACTTCAAGTGATCTAGTCAAATACGAAGAATATAGAAAATTAGATGACGATCAAGCGCGCAACATGCTGAAAGTGGGATTCGAAACCGTCTCGCTTGAGCAAGTTCGCAAAAGCTCTTATGTGCTGGTTGGAAGTAGATATAGAACATCCGAGTCGACAAAAGTCAGCACTTACGATACGGTTAAATTAGGAGATGTCGCTATTTTTGTTAGGGGAATTTCATTCCCTAAGAGTGCTCAAAAAACCACGGCTGATACAAATTTGCCACGTGTAATAACAACAAAAGCAGCGCAAACTGATGGAATTGATTTCAATAAAGTTTCTTATGTAGATGATATATATGCTAAGCCAGATAAGTATGTAAAGAAAGATGATATTTTAATCTCCCTCGCTAATAGCCTAGACTTGGTCGGCAGGGTGACTTATGTAGACGATGATTATCCACGACTCACTTTCGGCGCATTTATGGGATTAATTCGTGCGGATCGGGCAAAAATCCATCCATTATATTTATATGATATGTTGCGATCAACTCGGGCTAGAGATTATTATAAAAGTGTTGCAAAAACAACCACAAATATTTCAAATTTGACATTTGAAGACTTAGGAAATTTGGTTTTTCCACTGCCGCCATTGGAGGAGCAAAACAGAATTGCAATTGAGATTAGTGGCTATAGGGGAATCATTGCGGGGGCTCAAAAGGTCATAGGTAACTATATCCCCAAAATCAATTGTCACTCTGTTGAGAAAAAGGCCTTAAGTGAAATTTCTATTTTCAAGCCGTCCAAGGAAGAGATAAAGGGGTTGCCTGAAGACACCTTGGTTTCTTTTGTCCCCATGGCAACGCTTAATGAGTTTGAGGCATCTTTTTCCGCGAAAGAGGAGCGCAGAATCGCGGATGTTCGAAATGGTTTTACATACTTCAGGGAAAATGATGTGCTTCTTGCAAAAATCACACCATGTTTTGAAAACGGCAAAGCTGCAATTGCCCGTAATCTCACGAATGGCATTGGCTTTGGCTCTACAGAGTATATTGTAATACGGGCCAATTCTTCACTAGTATATCCCGAGTGGATTTTCTATCATATCAACACTCCAGAATTTATAGAGGGCGGAAAACAGTTTATGACAGGGACAGCCGGCCAACAGCGAGTTGATATCAATTACGTCAAACAATATCGAATCCCTGTCCCCTCTCTTGAGGAACAGAAGAAAATTCTTGATGAAATAAGTTATGAGCAGTCATTAGTTACGCCATCTAGACAACTTATAAAAATCTTTACGAAAAAAATAGAGGCTCGTATAAAAGAAGTGTGGGGTGAGTAAACGTGTCGGATGCAGTTGACTATACCGAGGTACCATGTCTGCAGGAAATATTAAACTATCTTCCGATTGACCCGACAGATGGAGAAGACTTAATCAATTACATAAAAAACATTACCAATCTTGTTGCGATTAACTATAAATACGATCAATATCAATTTGCCTATTTTGGCATTCATCTACTATACATGACTTATATCTATTGCACAGCATGGAAGGTAAGTCAGATTGAATCAGCCAGATATAAAGATGCTATCGTATTTGCTCGTGCGTATAACGGTCGAGAAAGCGATCTGAAAATTGAAGAAGCCAACTCTATTTTTGTGCTTCTTCGATGTTTTGTGAAAAAATGAGCTCATATTCCGTCATCGCTGCGCTTGTTCGGCAGATCAAAGATTTTGAGTTTCATGTATTCTTCATCGCGATATCCGTATGCTTGGCGAATTAG
>Ga0079305_1002431_pt1 | contig 16221 bp, 17 predicted proteins | sample LMS_cellobiose_e_FD_79183 | JGI IMG/M metagenome (GOLD analysis project Ga0079305, IMG submission 79183) | Rumen-fistulated moose microbial communities from Alaska, USA - LMS_cellobiose_enrichment | ecosystem: Host-associated > Mammals > Digestive system > Stomach > Rumen fluid ... | reverse complement strand
TAGATATATCGCTCCTATCGCATCCCTGGCTATCATTATTCTTCTGTTCATCATCACTGGTGCCCGGGGCGGTTTCAACCTTGGAATCGACTTCCTGTCCGGTCTTAATATGCGTGTCCAGATAAACACTTCTGCAAAGGCAGAAATCTCTGACATGAGAACTGTACTGGCTCCGGCAGGTGCTACCCAGATTCAGGTGGTTGGTGATCCTGCAGACCAGATATTCAGCATCAGAGTGCGTGAGACTGGCGAACAGACTGGAGTTGCTGTGTCAGACAAGGTAAAAAACCTTCTGGAGACCAAGTTCGGTGCTGCAAATGTCAATATCCTTTCTTCTGAGTTCTCCGGTCCGCGGTTCTCTCAGACATTGAGTATGCAGGCTGTATGGCTGATTATTCTTTCTCTGGCCCTTATGCTTGTCTACATCTGGTTTCGGTTCCGGCTGGCATACGGTCTTTCCTCAATCATGGCACTGACTCACGATGCCCTGGTTATGGTAGGTGTAATCGGTGCACTTCAGCTTGAGGTGGATGTAACAACAATTGCAGCTGTACTTACTATCATAGGTTACTCTTTGAACGCAACTATCGTTATCTTCGACAGAGTCAAGGAGAATATCATACTGCTCAAGGACAAGCCGCTCCGCCAGATTCTGAACACCAGTATCTCCCAGTCACTCTCCAGAGGTATCATCACATCCTTGACAACACTTATTGCTGTTGTTGCCATCTATGTGTTCGGTCTGGGTGCTATCAAGAACTTTGCATTCAACCTGATAATCGGTATCTGTGTAGGAACCTATTCATCATTCTTCATCGCACCGTCTCTGCTCTATATCTGGATGGCAAAGATCCAGAAGGTTAAGTTCGAGGGCGATGTTGTGGCAGTAGCAACAACTGCAGCACAGGAAGAAGCTCCTGTTCCAGAGACACCGGAAGAGGTGGAGGAAGTTGTGGATGATGCAGAGCCGGAAGAGGCAGATCCTGCAGTTGTTCCTGTAAGAAGAACTTCCAAGGGAACACGGCGGGACCGCATCAGACAGAGCCTTAAGAACAGATAAGGTATATTAAGAATACAAAAGTGAGCCTCTGGAGACAGAGGCTCTTTTTTTTTCCTGTCACTGACAACTATTGACAAAAGTGCCCCTTTTAATAATAATTTAAATATCGGGCCTATAGCTCAGTTGGTTAGAGCCCTCGACTCATAATCGAGTGGTCCCTGGTTCAAGTCCATGTGGGCCCAAATCTCCTGCTTCTGGCAGGAGATTTTTTTATAGTTCTATGACAGTCAAGGAAATCTTAGACACAGTCTATGCCGCATATCACAAGCCGGAATATATCTATCCCGATCCTCTGGCACCCGTGCGTACCTATTCCGATGTCCGGGACCGGGAAGTTGCAGCCTTGATTGCATCATCCCTGGCTGTAGGGCGGGTGGAGCTTATCCTGAAGGCTGTAGACCAGGTGCTTTCTCCCCTTGGTCCCCATCCGGCTGATGTAATTAAAAAAATCTCATTAAACGATTTACAGGTCCAATATAACGCTTTCTGTTACCGCTTTTTCAAGTGCAGGGAAATCTCCTCTTTCCTCTATGCTATAGGAGAGGCTCTGCGGCAGTATGGCAGCCTGGAAGATCTGTTTGTGCAGGGTGGCATGAGCGGTTTTATGGCCTTTATAGACAAATATGGCAGCTCCAGGTGCGGAATACTTATTACACCGCCCGAAAAAGGCAGTGCCTGCAAAAGGTTCAACCTGTTCCTCCGCTGGATGGTGCGCCAGGACTCTGTGGATCCGGGCGGATGGACCCGTGTTAAGCCTGCTGATCTTCTGGTTCCTGTAGATACCCATATGTTCGATATTGCCACCCGGCTGGGATTCACCTGCCGGAAGTCTGCTGACCTCAGGACAGTGCGGGAGATAACAGCAGCCTTTGCCAGATACAGCCCCGAAGATCCAGTTAAATATGACTTTTCTCTGACCCGGCTTGGAATTCACCCAGACCTTGACAAAAGCATATTTGATAAATTGACATAAATATAGCTTTATTTTATTATTATAATAATTATAACAAACACAAGGAGAGTTTTATTATGAAGATTGGTATTAACGGTTTCGGAAGAATAGGTCGCTTTGTTTTCAGAGCTGCTATGGGCCGCTCCGACGTTGAAGTTGTGGGAATCAACGACCTCTGCCCGGTTGACTATCTTGCATATATGCTCAAATACGATACAATGCACGGTCAGTTCCAGGGAACTATTGAGGCAGATGTTGAGAATTCCATCCTTATCGTAAACGGAAAGAAAATCCGTGTAACTGCGTGCAAGGATGCCAACGAGCTGGCATGGGACAAGATCGGTGCAGAATACATTGTGGAGTCCACAGGACTGTTCCTGACCAAGGAGAAGGCACAGGCACACATCAACGCAGGTGCAAAATATGTTGTTATGTCAGCTCCATCCAAGGACGACACCCCTATGTTTGTCTGCGGTGTCAACGAAAAGACTTATGTGAAGGGAACACAGTTTGTATCCAACGCATCCTGCACCACAAACTGTCTGGCTCCTATTGCCAAAGTCCTCAACGACAACTGGGGAATCACCGAAGGTCTTATGACAACAGTTCACTCTGTTACAGCAACACAGAAGACAGTAGACGGACCTAGCCTTAAAGACTGGAGAGGCGGCCGGGCTGCATGTGGCAACATCATCCCATCTTCCACAGGTGCTGCAAAAGCTGTAGGAAAAGTTATCCCTGCTCTGAACGGAAAACTTACCGGTATGTCCATGAGAGTTCCTACTCTGGATGTATCTGTTGTAGACCTGACTGTAAATCTGGCAAAACCAGCTAAGTACGAAGAGATCTGTGCAGCTATGAAGAAAGCTTCCGAAGGAGAGCTCAAAGGTGTTCTGGGCTATACAGAGGATGCAGTTGTATCATCTGACTTCCTGGGCGACACACGCACATCTATCTTCGATGCAAAGGCAGGAATCGCACTGACCGATAAATTTGTGAAAGTTGTATCTTGGTACGACAACGAGATCGGCTACTCCAACAAGGTTCTGGATCTTATTGCCCATATGAAGAAGGTCAACGGCTGATGGTTCTCAATACAATCCGTGATGCAGACCTTAAAGGGAAAAGAGTTCTTATAAGGGTTGATTTCAACGTTCCTCTGAAAGAGGGTGTGGTCAAGGATGATACCCGTATCAGGGCAGCAATCCCCACTATTGAGTATATTCTTTCACAGCCAGGGACATCCCTGGTTGTGATGAGCCATTTCGGACGTCCTAAGGGAAAGAAGAATCCCGAGTTCTCCATGGCTCCTATCGGTGCAAAGTTCCAGGAGATTCTTGGACGCCCGGTACAGGTGGCACCTGATGTTATAGGACCTGAGGTGGAGAAAGAGGTCAAGGCTCTCAAGGCAGGGCAGGTTCTGCTGCTGGAGAATGTCCGCTTCTACGCCGAGGAGGAAGCCAACGATCCAGGATATGCAAAAAGTCTTGCATCCTATGGCGATGTCTATGTGAACGATGCTTTCGGCACCGCACACAGGGCTCATGCATCCACCGAAGGTGTGGCACACTTCCTTCCTTCCTACGCAGGCTTCCTTATCGAGAAAGAAGTCAAGTTCATGGCCCCGCTCCTGGAGAACCCGGCACATCCGTTTGTAGCAATTATCGGCGGTGCCAAAGTTTCTTCAAAGATCGGTGTGCTTCAGTCCCTGCTCAAGACTTGCGACACCATGGTTATCGGCGGTGGTATGGCATATACATTCCTGTCTGTGCAGGGGCATAAGATTGGAAAATCTCTGGTGGAATCCGACTATCTGGAGACTGCAAAAAATTTCCTTAAAGCAGCTGCTGACAAGAAGGTTACAGTTATCCTCCCGGTAGATCATATAGCGGCAGAAGCTTTTGACGAGAATGCAAAACCCGTTGCTGTTGATTCAGCCGATATTCCCGATACCCTCATGGGTATGGATGTAGGTCCAAAGACTATAGCCCTTATCAAGGATGCTGTAAGCAAGGCTGCATCTGTTGTATGGAACGGACCGCTGGGAGTATTCGAGTTTGACAGCTTTGCCAAGGGAACACTGGAGATTGCAAAGGCAGTTGCAGAGTGCAAGGGGACTACAGTGGTAGGTGGCGGCGATTCTGTTGCTGCTGTAAACAAGTTCGGCCTGGCAGATAAACTGAGCCATGTCTCTACTGGCGGCGGTGCTTCTCTGGAATTCCTCCAGGGGCTTCCACTTCCTGGCATTGTGGCTCTTCAGAAATAGAGGTGAATATGGCAAGAATCAAATATATTGCTGGAAACTGGAAAATGAACAAGACTACAGCCGAGGCTGTGGCTCTGGCAAAAGGGATTGTAGAAGGGGCCAAGGACCTTAAGTGCAAGATTGCAATCTGTCCTCCTTTTACAGTACTTTCTGCAGTGAATACAGTGGTCCGGGGGACAAATGTCCTTTTGGGAGCACAGAATATGTCCGATAAAGTATCTGGAGCATTCACAGGAGAGGTTTCTCCCGATATGCTCAAGGATGTCGGAGTATCTGTAGTTATTCTGGGGCACTCCGAGCGGCGCAGCTACTATGGCGAGACCGACAGCTTTATCAACGGCAAGGTGAAACTGGCTCTGGAGAAGGGTCTGGATGTAATCCTGTGCGTAGGAGAGACCTTGGAGGAGCGGGAGGCTGGAAAAGCTGAGTCTGTTGTAACCTCTCAGGTTGAAAACGGTTTAAAAGATATAAGCGAGAGTTTGCTCTCTCACATTGTCATTGCATACGAGCCGGTATGGGCTATCGGGACTGGAAAGACCGCAACCGCAGCCGACGCAGATGCTATACACAAGGTGATAAGAGAAAAGCTGGCTGTATTATATTCTGCAGATGCTGCAGAGAAGATGATAATTCAGTATGGCGGCTCCATGAAGCCGGAGAACGCAGCAGGTCTTTTAGCTATGCCTGACATAGATGGAGGACTGATAGGTGGTGCAGCCTTGAAATCCGACAGTTTTGTTGCTATACTGAAATGTGCTGAATAAAGGGGTTTTTTGAATGGGAATTTTAAGTATTATCTTACTTGTTTTATTTGTCATTGCGTCGCTTCTTCTTATCTTGCTTGTACTTGTACAGGATGAGCAGGGCGAAGGACTGGGCGGAATCTTCGGCGGAGCCAGCAACACACCGTTCGGCTCACGGTCTGGAAACGTCCTTACACGCTTTACCTCCATCCTTGCTGCATTCTTCCTTGTCCTTTCCTTAGGATTGGCTTGGGTCAACAGATCCACAGAGAAGGATGATCTTTTAGGATCAGTAAAGAGCAATACCGAAGCAGAAGCCACAGAATGGTGGAATCAGACCAGCCAGGATAACGAGTGATGAAAAGAATACTTCTGTCTATTTTCTTGATACTAGTGCTTTCTGCAGCAGTTTATTCTCAGGAAAGTATGGACCAGAGGGTTGCAATAGTTAACCTGGCCAAATCAGAGATTATCTCCAGAAAGCAGCTGGATCAGACTATCAGAGTGCTTAATCAGGCCGGCATCAACAAGAGCGAGCAGGAGGTGCTTGAGGTCATGGTAGAGGATGTGCTTCTGCGGCAGGCTGCCGAGAAAGAGGGCATCCAGGTGTCCGAGGCCGAGATTCTTTCTGCAATCAGAAAGGAAGTAGGTGCAGGTGCCAACGTATCTGATGAGCAGCTTAGAGACTTTGTGGAACAGCGGATGAATGTAAGCTGGACTGTATATGCAGACCGGAGCAGGACAACATTGGCTGTACAGAGATATATCAGAAAGGTCAAAGGGAATAAGCTGGCAAACATCCCGTCTCCATCGGATGATGAAATCAAAAGATTCTACGACGAGAACACCAAGCAGTTCTTCATGCCTAAGCGGGTTACATTGGATCATGTCTATGTGGATACCCGTGGACTGAACAGTGCAGAGCAGCAGAAGGCCCAGGAGCGTATTAACGGATACAGCAAGCAGATTGGCAAAAGCTCTGCTGAGTTTGAGAAAGTGGTTGAGCTTTCTGACGATTCTGCATCCAAGTATAACCACGGCCGGTTCGGGACTCTGAGGATTGATGACAACAACAGACGCAAATTCTTGGGTGATGAATTCTTTGATACAGTATTCAATCTGAAAAAAGGGGATATAAGCCCAGTTGTCAAATCCAATGTAGGATATCATATTGTCCGGGTTGAGGATGTGGATGAGCCGCAGCTTCTTGCACTGAACGATAAAGTGTCCGACGAGCAGAATATCACAGTGAAAGATACTATTGTACAGTATCTTACTGCAAGAAAACAGGATACTATTTTCAAGGAATGTGTCAGAGAAGTTACCGACGACCTTAAGAAAAAAGCAACAGTGAAATACTTCTTATAATATGGGTACAATGCATAGGGCAAGGGTTCTTGCGTTTCAGATAATCTACAGCTGGGATTTCGATAAGAAATCAGATCCCGGACTCTTGTTCAAATCTGTAAAAGAGCTGTCTCCAGACGAGTTTGATGATGCTGCCGAGGCATACGTCAAGCTGACAGTCTGTGGCACTCTGGAAAATATCCAAGCTGTAGACAATGCCATAAAACGGCATAGCAAAAATTGGAATTTTGACCGAATATCCCGTATCGATCTGGCAATTCTCCGCCTGAGTGCCTACGGGCTTCTGTTTCAGAAGGGCACTGATGGCAAAATCATTATCAACGAGGCTGTAAAACTGGCACAGGAGTTTGGTGGCGATGACTCCTACCGGTTCATTAACGGCGTCCTTGATGCAATCTACAAAGACCATGATAAGAATTAAATCTAAAACCGATATAGAGGGCATCAGGGATTCCGGCGCAATCCTTGCTGCTACTTTCGAAGAGATAAAAAAGCATATTGCTGCAGGGATGACTACCAAGGATATTGACGACATAGCCCGGGAATTTGTACTGGCCCGCCATGCAAAACCAGCAGAATTGGGATATATGGGCTATCCTGCCAGCATCTGCGTCTCTGTGAACGAGGAAGTTATCCACGGCATTCCAGGTAAGCGTGTCCTTAAGGATGGCGATATTGTCAGCATGGATTTCTGTGTTGACTTGAACGGATACATATCTGACAGTACAACCACTGTAGCTGTTGGCAATGTCTCGCCCGAGGCCAGACAGCTTATGAAGGTGACAGAGGAATGTCTGTACAGAGGTATAGACAAGGCTGTGGCCGGCAACAGGGTCCTGGATATATCCCGTGCTATCTTTGTTCATGCCAAGAAATATAACTATGGCGTAGTGCGTGAATACTGCGGTCATGGAGTAGGCTTTTCTATGCACGAGGAACCTCAGATACCGAACTACATTTTCCGTGGAATGAATCCAAAGCTCAAAGAGGGGATGGTTATTGCTATTGAACCTATGATAATGATAGGTTCTGATGAGATTGAGGTGCTGGATGATGACTGGACTGTAGTCACAGCCGACAACTCCCTGGCCTGCCATTTTGAGCATACTGTAGCTGTCCATGACGGATATGCCGAGATTCTGACTAAACTTCCCGATTAAAAGGAGTACCGCATGAAGGAATTTCTTCATTACAAGACTGTACGGAACAATGCACTTAAGCTGGCATACAGAATGTACAAGGAAGGTTTTATTCCAGATGTAATCTATGTTTCACTCCGGGGCGGTGCCTACATGGGCAACGTAATCAGCGAATTCTATAAGGCAGTTCTTAAGGGAACCAGTCATAAGCCTGTGTTCTATGCAGCTGTGGTTGCCCGCTCCTATACCGATATCAAGAGTCATGAGAGTGTTGCTGTAGATGGCTGGACCTATTCTCCAGAGAACCTGCGGCCCGGCGACAAAGTCCTTTTTGTGGACGACATCTACGATTCAGGCTACACCATAAACTTCCTGGTCAACTATATCATGTCCAAAGGGCCCAAACGCGAGGACATAAAAGTGGCTGTGCACGACTACAAGGTGCAGGAATATCTGGATAAGAACCTTAACATAACACCCGACTACTGGTGCCGGAAGCATATCATAAAAGCCCAGTGCGACGAAATCTGGATTCACTACATGAGCCATGAGCTGATAGGTCTGACAGACGAGGAACTTGAGAAATATTACTTTAACGACGACCCTGAGCTCAGAGAAGTTTTTTCTGTTATCCGGTGGTGAAGCACTGTCCTCCTGAAGGCCCAGACAAAGCAGATTCCCAGCACAATAAATGTCAGAACCCAGGAGATAGGGTAGGAAAGGTATAGTATCTGAACTGTATGGAAGCGTGGTATCTGAAAGATGGTAGCCACCCAGATAAGCCTGAACAGACAGGCGCCTGCCAATGACACCACCATAGGGATCATTGCATAGCCAAGCCCCCGCAGGGAGCCTACAAACACATCCATAATACCGCACAGCAGGTAGGTCTTGCATACAATTCCAAGCCGAACTGTTCCAGCCGCAATCACATCTGCACTCCTTGAATATATTCCTATAAGGGGAGATGCAAAGATATAGGCTGCCCCTCCTGCAATAAGCCCTGTCACCATGACACACACCTGTGCCAGTCCCAGAATCCGGAGGATACGCTTGAAGTTGCCGGCACCCAGGTTCTGAGAGGTGAATGAGATTGCTGCCTGATAGAAAGAGTTCATGGCAAAGTAGACAAAGTGCTCTATGTTCATGGCTGCCGCATTTCCTGCCATGACTACATTCCCGAATGTGTTTACCGAAGATTGTATAACTACGTTGGATATGGAGAAGAGCATTCCCTGAAAACCTGCCGGCACTCCCAGCCTGAATATAAGACCCAGCTGAATCGAATGGAGATGCAGCCTGGAGAAATCCAGGTGTACTGAACCTTGGTCTCTGGTCATACAGATAATTATGAATATGCAGGCAACAGCCTGGGATATCACAGTGGCTGCCGCAACTCCTGCCACATCCCACTTGAAGTTTATGACAAAAATCAGGTTGAGTATAACGTTGATAAATCCTGCTATGGTAAGGTACCACAGCGGCCGCCGGGTATCGCCCACAGCCCGGAGTATGGCACTGCCGAAGTTGTAGACTATGGTGAAAGTTATCCCCATGAAATAGATTCTAAGGTACTTTACTGCCAGGTCCAGAACCTGCTTCGGTGTCTGCATCCAGATCAGGATCTGCCGTGCTCCTGCCACTCCTGCTATAGTCATGACTATTCCGCATAGGAGCGAAAGAAGCATGGTGGTATGCACAGTCTTGGACAAATCCTCCTGGTTGTGGGCTCCATAGTATCGTGCAGCCAGCACATTGGAACCTATGGAGAGTCCCACAAAGAAGTTGAGCATCAGGTTGATGATGGAGGAATTGGAACCTACGGCGGCCAGGGAGTTGTCCCCGGCAAAACGACCCACCACAATCACATCTGTGGCATTGAACAGCAGCTGCAATGTGGTGGAGCACATGAGAGGTATGGCAAACAGGCACATCTTCCTTAGAAGCGGCCCATGGCACATATCTATCTCATAATTTCTAGGCATATAGATTTCCTATGCTCTGTTGAATTTCTCCTTGGGCTGTCTGCAGCGCGGACATCTCCAGTCGGCCGGAAGATCCTCGAAGGCGACACCGTCGTGCTGCTCAGGATCGTAGATGTAGCCACATACAGAGCAGACATATTTACCAGTCCCTTTATTGGCAGAAAAATCAACTTTTGCCAGCACAGTAGGAACAGGATTGTCCAGGTCCATAACCCGTTTTTCCTCCAGGTTCTCGTAGCCCTGTGGAGTATGGGTACCGCAGTATACAGTAGGGTGGTTCTTTATGAATTCCCGTATCCGGTTCTGGGTCACCCGTGCTGCGGCGCGGTCATCATAGACAACAGAAAGCTTATCCTGATAAAGAGCCTCGTCAACATAGGTGATATCGCCGTGAATCATATAGAAGAGTCCATCCAGTTCCACAATTATAATGCTGTTTCCCTTGGTATGTCCTTTTGCCTTGATATAATAGATTCCATCCTGGATTTTCTGACACTCCGGGAAGTTGTAGTATGCACCGTCGGTGAATTTTACAGGAACAATGTTGGAGATTCCCTTAAGCTCGGCAGCATCCAGCTCTTCTTCATTCACATAGATTTTTGCATTTGGGAATGATTTAAGCTCGCCGGAATGGTCTGAATGTCTGTGGGTCAAAAGAATTTTGGTCACCTGCTCTGGCTTATATCTTAAAGCCTTGAATGCATCCATGTAACTGCATATATCCTTGCCTGTGAACCCTAAGCTTTTTTCGTCTGGAACCTCTTCTGGAGTCCCGGCCGGAAGACCTGTGTCCACAAGAATAACCTCGTCTCCTGTATCAATAAGATAGTTCTGCAGTGTTCCCCTGTAACGGATATTTGGATCGTACTGTCCATCCTCCTCTCCGCCGAATGCAAAGGGCTGTGTATAGAATCCATCTTTTCTGAATTTAACTGCTTTAATTATCATTTTTTTCTCCTTCTTCCAGTTTCTAAGTGCTTTGTCCAAAAGTGTCTTAAGCTGCATAAGCTCTTTCTGGTCAAGGGGTATGCAACCCCGCATCAAATCAGGAACTTTCAGAGCTTTATCCTTGATATCTCTGCCACTCTGTGTCAAAGAAATCAGCAGACAGCGCTCGTCATCTTTCATCCTGGTGCGGGAAATATATCCCTGCTTTTCAAGGCGTTTAAGGAGTGGAGCAAGGGTTCCTGAATCCAGGTGCACCTTCTGCCCCAGCTCCCATTCCTCCAGACGGTCATACTCCCAGAGTACCATCATCACTATATACTGAGTATAAGTGAGATTCAAGGGTTCCAGCGGTTTCCTGTACTGCCTGACTATCTCTTTGGCACAGGCATAGAGTGGAAAACAGAGCTGGTTATCAATGAGGAGTTTGTCACTTTGTCTCATCATGCGGAACTTCCATTGTATACAATTAGATTGTGTACAATTAATATTGACATAAAAAAATTATTTATGCAATATATAAAAAAGGATAGAGCGCAATAATTATGGAATTTATATTGATAGAGACAGGGTGGGTGTCTGTACTGCCACCGCTTATCGCTATAACTTTGGCATTGATAACCAAGGAGGTCTACTCCTCGCTGTTCATAGGACTGTTCTCCGGTATGCTGATATATGCTGCAGCCAGCGGCGGAACAATATTCTCTGCTGTTAATATGACATTTGATATGATGTGCTCCAAGATTGCAGACAATGCATATATCATCATGTTTCTGGGAATGCTGTGGGCTGTGGTCACTCTGGTCTCCAAGTCGGGTGGCAGCCAGGCCTATGGCAGGTGGGCAGAGAAAAAGCTCAAGACCCGCCGCTCAGCATCATTGGCAACTGCGCTCCTTGGTCTTATAGTCTTTATTGATGATGGATTCAACTGTCTTACAGTAGGCACTGTCATGCGGCCTATCACCGACCGCCTGCGTATTTCAAGGGAAAAGCTGGCCTATATTATAGATGCCACAGCTGCACCTGTATGCATTATTGCTCCAGTCTCCAGCTGGGCAGTGGCAGTGGCCAGCGAGGTAAGCGAGAAAGACGGATTCAAGGTGTTCCTTTCAACCATTCCCTATAATTTCTATGCCATTTTAACTATAGCAATGGTCATTTTCCTTGCCATAACCGGAAAGGATTTTGGTCCCATGAAGAGAGCTGAGGAAAAGGCACTTGGCGGAAAGAATGCTGAATATTCAGCTTCTACCGATAATGAGGTTAAGGGACATGTGGTGGACCTGGTGCTGCCTATAGGGGTTCTGATTGTGTGTGCCATCTTGGGCATGGCATATGTAGGGGACTTTTTCGGGGGGACACCGTTCTCGGAAGCTATAGGGGTAAATCCTGTGGCAGGGCTTACCATGGGGGCTTTTGCAGGCCTAGTTACAGCATTCTTACTTTATATTCCACGCCGCCTTATGAGCTCCAGGCAGTTTATGGAATCCATAGTAAGCGGCATAGGCTCCATTGTCCCACCGATGCTTATACTTATACTGTCATGGAGCCTTGGCGGCGTGTGCCGGGAACTTATTGGCACCGGTTATTTTATATCCGGTTTTGTCAGCAGTTCAAACCTTTCGCTGTCCCTTCTGCCTTTCTTTATATTCATTATAGCTTCTATCATGAGCTTCTCCATGGGAACTTCCTGGGGAACATTCGGCATGCTTATTCCTATAATTACCATGGTATGCAGTACAGACACTACAGGTGTCTACCTTGTGCCCACCTTGGGTGCAGTGCTGGCCGGCTCTGTATACGGCGACCATTGCTCGCCTATATCCGATACCACCATCCTTTCTTCCACCGGTGCCGACTGCCCGCACCTTAGCCATGTGGAGACCCAGCTTCCCTATGCCACACTGGTGGCAGCCCTCTGTGCCGCCGGTTATCTGGTTCTAGGACTTTTTCTGGGCTAATAGAAGGTAAGAATTATAGAAGAATTGTAAAGATTACTCTTGACAACTTACCGAACGGTAATATAATATTAAATTATAAAAATGGTAAGTTTTTAAGGGGGCATTGATTTATGGGTACACAGGAGACTTTTGTAAGAAGGCTGCGAGTTCTTATGGAAGAATCGCACTATTCCCAGAGGCAGATAGCACAGCTATGCAATACAACAGAAGCATCTTTATCACGGTATATGAATGGGGAACGTATGCCAAAACCTGAGATTTTAGCCAATTTGGCTACAGCACTTAACACAACAACAGACTATCTTTTAGGAAAAGAAGACCAATTTGCTGACTATTCCGAGATAAAGGCACTGGTGGCACGTAGCAAAAAACAAATGACTATAGAGCAGAGGAAGGAACTTTCAAAATTACTTCTCGATGTTATAGATAATTATAATCAGGAGAATATTTAAGGATGGAAGAATATTTTACTGGCGATGTCCTTGAGCAGGAAAATAGTTGCAATGAAGGCTTTAAACTGCCTGATTTCAATTATGAGAGAATAAAGCGTATTGTTACAGACCTAGTTGAAAAATTGAATGTGACATCGATTCCTATTGATGTATTTAAGCTAGCAAAGAAATTAAGGATAAAACTTGTTCCTTTTTCTAAGATCTCAATAATTCAATGGAAAAAGTTTATCGTCTTCGGAATTCATGAAGATAATGACGGTTTTTTTGTTCTGGCGGAAAAGAATGGAAGAGAAGTTCCTTTTATTTTTTACGATGATTCTAAAAATAAAGGCCGGATACGGTTTACTATTTTGCATGAAATAGGCCATTATGTCCTTGGTCATAAACAGCAGAGTACTTTAGCAGAGGCCGAGGCCAATTTCTTTGCCAAATACTTTATAGCTCCGCCAGTTATAGTTCATCAAACAAGTCCAAATGACTATGTAGATATAATGATTAAGTTTGACCTTTCGACAGATTGTGCATGGAATGCATTCAGTTACTATACTAAATGGCTAAATCATGTACAGAGGGCGGGTAATGTTCTTGCGGAGTATGAGAAAAAGCTGCTCTATTATATGGGGAAACAAGCAATGTAGATAGCTCAGAAATGACTATATAAATAAAAAAGCCCCCGCTGATACGGCAATATCAGCAGACAGGGCAGACGGTGACACCAGAACATGGCATCAAGGACAATTTCAATATACCGTGTTCTGGAAACCCCGTCAAGGAAAACTTTTTAAAAGGAGGACACGGTATGGGTGCAGGAAGCCCCAAAACTCCGGACGGAAGAGATCCGGGTGTAATCAGAAGACCTGATGAAGGTAGACCGCTGATAGAGATAGATTATGTACCTGTCCAGCATTTTCTGATATCACAAAATATTACGAAGATGAAGGAGCGGTTTCCATTGACATCTGGAGGTGTCTTTGGTGAAAAAGGTAAAAATGTCAGGGTTATAAGGAGTGACGATCCATTGAAAACATCTGAGGAATTTGCAGGGATGTTGACTGAGGGGATGAAAAAGAAACCACTTGTAGGAAAACAGGGTTGGAGAGTGGATGCAGATGATGGTACTGTAATAATATGGCGCCCAAAATCAAAGACACCAGATAGTCCTGTCGTGGATATTGGCACTAGGAATGTAAAAAATCCAGTGATTAAAGATCAAAAAATTCACTTCCTAGAAAAGGAGAATGAAAAATGAATATTGTAAAAGACACTATTACTGCTGATATGATAGATATTTTAAAGTCTATCATCGGGAAAAGACTTATTTCTTATGATATTAATCCATGGGCTGATATAAAAGACGAATCATTATATTCTGTTATTTTGAACTGCGATAGTGAAAGGATAGAACTTTTTGCTGATGTAGACTATTATGAAATTTTAAGTGGGGATGAATATGCTTTCTTCGAGATTCATAAAACATCTGATACTGGTTTTGATAAATACAAGGTTTCAGATAATCTTAAAGCAATTCTGGTAAACCAAAAAATTGAAGATATCAGGATTTTGACTGATTATTATCATTGTACCAATAAAGATGAGAACCTAGATGATTTGTTTGTCCAAGATTATGCTATAGTCATTGTGCTTGAAAATAAGCAAATATGCTTTGAGCATTTAAGTATGTTTATGGAGTTTATTTATATAACAGAGCATGATAAGAGTAAAGAAATATCTTTTTATGATAACTCTGATAACTTTAATGGTGAGCCCGAGAAGGAGGGAGGTAAGTTCTTATATCATACAGAGCGCAGTCGGGAATATAAATCTGTAATGGATATACACAGGTAAGCAGAAATGATATTGACAGACAAGCATGATGTGTTCGGATATTGGAAGATTGCTGGTTATAATTGGGCTAAAGATAGAAAGAATGAAATAACATCGGAAATTCCAATAGTCCACAGCTGCAATCTTATTCCCAAAGAGCTTGTGCTGTTTGGAGAACATAGGAAAAAGGCTAATTTAAGAGATGCAGGTGATAAAGCCATACATTTTTTCCAGCATGATTATCTGTTTAATCCTGCTATCAACAGCAAGAAGAAATTGACTGCCCAGCTTGATGTGTTCAGGATGTATGAATGTGTAATTCTCCCAGATTGCAGCGTGTACAGAAATATGCCTCTGCCAGTGCAGCAGTATCAGATTTATAATAACCGTGCAACAGGGGTATTTCTGGAGCAGAATGGAATCAAAATAATACCCAGTGTCCGATGGGGAGATGAACATTCATATTCTTTCTGCTTTGAAGGGCTTGAGAAGCATTCACTGCTTGCGGTGGGAACAGTGGGTACTATAAAGGATGACGACGATAATAAGTATTTTTACAAAGGTTTTATGGAGATGCTTAGCAGACTTAGCCCAAGTGGACTTCTTATTTTTGGCAAATTGCCAATTGAACTGTATTATGAATGTGACAAAAGAAGTATATTTGTAAAAGAATACAAATATGAATATTATGTAGGTGAATAACCCATGCGCTACTCTAATATCATTCCAGCCAAATTCATCTCAAGACCCAACCGTTTTATAGCTTATGTGGAAATAAACGGCAGAAAGGAGACTGTGCATGTCAAGAATACAGGCCGGTGCAAGGAGCTTTTGATTCCCGGCTGCACAGTATACCTGACTGCATCTGATAACCCGGCACGGAAGACTAAGTACGACATGGTGGCTGTGGTCAAGAGCAATGGACTCCTTATCAATATAGACAGCCAGGCTCCTAACAAGGTGGCCTTGGAGTATCTTCATACTCAAAACTATGATGTCATCATACCTGAATACACTTTTGGCGCCTCCCGAATCGACTTCTATATGGAACGTCATAGTGCCGGCAAAAAAGAAAAGTATCTGATGGAAGTGAAGGGCTGTACCTTGGAACGTTCTGGCATAGGCTATTTCCCCGATGCTCCTACAGAGCGTGGCGTAAAACATCTGCACGAGCTGATTAAAGCAAAAGGGGAAGGCTATAATGCAATCCTGGCCTTTGTCATCCAGATGGATGGAATCAGAGAGGTCCATGCCAATGTGGAGACCCATCCGGAGTTCGGAACTGTCCTTGAGGCTGCTGAGAGAGCTGGGGTGGAGGTGCAGTTTATTCAGTGCCATGTGGAGCCGGACAGGCTTGAGGTACTGTCAGACTTTTGATAAATTCTGGTGCTAAATCTAATCCGTTGCTCCAGACTATGGTAAATGCCTCTACCGTAAAGTCTTTGAACTTTTTAAGGTCTTTTAATTCTTGTATTATTTGAAGATGGTCTGAAAAAATAGTATCCTTAAAATCAGCAATTCCGGAT
>Ga0079305_1002430_pt1 | contig 16222 bp, 6 predicted proteins | sample LMS_cellobiose_e_FD_79183 | JGI IMG/M metagenome (GOLD analysis project Ga0079305, IMG submission 79183) | Rumen-fistulated moose microbial communities from Alaska, USA - LMS_cellobiose_enrichment | ecosystem: Host-associated > Mammals > Digestive system > Stomach > Rumen fluid ... | reverse complement strand
ATTCACAGGCGCCTATATCAACCGTATTATGAACAATACGGGAATTTTTGGTAAAATCTCGTCGAAGTGTATTACCGTCAGCATCAACCGCATATTCATTGGAGCCCGCGTCGGTTGCCTGTGAATTTTCGACAAGCTGGTAATTATTGTTCTCAGCGTCCACAAAGAGCTGTTTCGAAGCATTGTATACGACATTTCCTGATGAAGTACTGGTCCAGCTCTTATAGGAGGAAAGCGAATTATATCCCGTAAGGGTTTTGGAAGAATAAATATCGTTATTTTTTTTCGATGCAGTGTTGGTCGCCACAATCGTATTATACAGTTTTGATGTTCCTCCGGCGTTGTAAAGGCCACCACCGTAAGATGCGGAATTTCCGGCAACAGTACAGTTCGTCAGCGCTAATGTACTTCCGGAATTATTGTAAATTCCCCCTCCGTAGTAAGAAACGTTTTTGGAGATGATACTGTTTATCATGCTGAACGTTTCATTCCAATGATAAACACCGCCACCATAATTGGCCGTATTTTCCGCGACGGAACATCCCGTAAACGAAACGTTGCCCCCCCAATTATAAATTCCGCCGCCAAAGGAAGTGGCCGTATTGTCGGTGATGACGCTGTCGATTAAGACAAGAGCTCCGTTTTCACAGAAAATACCGCCACCTGAATCAGCTGCATTATTCGTAACGCAACATTGTTCCATGGTGACATAGCTGTTATATGAGTAAACACCGCCACCAAAGGTCGACGTTTTTCCTCCGGAAAAGGTCAAACCGATCAAGGAAACCCCGGCACTTTCAGAACCGGCCATGATATAAAGAACCCGGTTTGTCCGCCCCGCGTTGATAACAAGATTGGGTACAGCGGTTGCGTCAATTGTCAGGCATTTGTAAAGGGAAAGCTCAAAACCGGAAAGTGAAATGGAGTTGCCGCTCAGATTTTTATCAAATACGACAACGCTGTTTTCCGGAGCGAAACAGAGTGCTTCGCGTAAAGACCATTGACCGTCAAAGGCGTCGAAAGAGTCCTCCAATGTAGTAACACACAGCGAGACCTTATCGTGAACTCCCGTTGGCGTTTCCTGATATTCATAAGCTCCGATATCAACTGTTTTCCCGTAAATCCGGGCATTCCCGTCAAGATCCGTCTGAACCGTAACAACGTCATTTTTACCGGTATTCAGTCCCCAGCTTGTACCGTTCAAATGCAAATCAATACTGTTCGCGTTGGTCAATACCCCGGCATTATTAAAAATCGGAGAAACCTTGAACAGGGAAACCGCGTCAATCAGATTGTTACTCCCGTCCGTCGAGATATTACCATAAATATTACCGCCGTAATTCTGGGAAACAATCGTATTCCACATAACCAGATCGGCGTTTTCAGAATTGTATATCCCCCCACCAAAGGAAGAAGCGGAATTTCCCGCAACAGTACAGTTTGTCAATGTCAGAGCACCGGCGTAATTATAAATTCCACCCCCATTATATGCAGTGTTTTGCGAAATGACACAATTTATCATGGAGACGTTGCCTGACTCGATATAAAGACCGTTATCAGTATTTTTGGAGATAATACTGTCAATGAGATTCAGAGATCCCCGGTTATAAACGGCGTTGCCGGTATTTCCGGAAATCAGGCATTTGGTTAATGTCAAGGTTCCGGCGTTATCAATTCCCGCCTTCTGTGATCCAATAATTTTTATTCCTGTCAGCTCAACAGGGGTTGCGGCCTTTCCGCCAGTAACATTGATTCCGTAGGAAAGTCCGTTGGCGTTTATCGTGATTCCCGGCGTTCCGGTAGAATCATTATAAATTGAGGTTGCGTCAATCGTAATGGATTTCGAAATGCTCAATGGACTTTTAAGGGTAATGGTCTTGTTTTTAAGGGAAGAGCTGAATGTGATGACATCACCGTCCGAAGCATTGACGACAGCATAACGAAGCGTTCCGGAGGCGCCTGTATCCGCGGTCGAGGAAACCGTCCAGGTTTTGTTCGCCTGAATTTGATTCGCATCCGTAATAGTTTCAACTGAATTACAGGTGACCTTCAACAGATCCGATTCTGAATCAATGTCAGAGGTAATGTTGATTATTTCTGTTTGTTGTTGGATATCAACTCCGGTGTTCCATGTTGTTGCAGAAAGTAAAGCCCTTTCTTCCAGTAATTCCAAATGAATTGAACGTTTTGCAAGCTGAGTTTTTTTGTTTTGTTTTTGTCTGTTTGTCCAAAAACATGATAATAAACGGCGTTTTTGTATCCCAAACCTGGATGTACGAGATTCGTTAATAAGATTTTGATCGATATTCATTGTCGAGATTCCTATTTCTTACTTTTCAGTAATCGTCGTTTTAATCGAAAAATATACCTTGGTATCAGGTATAAAATTTCATGATAATAACCGCCTGAATTTCAATAATACTTTGATTTTAAGAAATAAATTCGTTTTTAAAGCAAACATGGCATGTATTCAACCGAATAATATCGTTAGAATGGCCGTATCACGCTTGAAACTATCCAAAAATTTTCAGCAAAAGTGGCGTAATTTGCAAAAACACCTTCCCTATTATTATATCCTGATTCCCCGTTTTTTCAATAACAAAATCTGTAATTTACAGGAGTCGTCATAGATGAAATGATATAACGGGTTGTAAAAAACGCGAATTCTCAGGATTCAGGCTTACATGTTTCGGCAAACGCAGCAAGGTCATCATAAACATCAACCAGCGAGAAATAACATTTATCAAAAATCGGAAGCAGTTTTTCATAGACACGCTGATTTTCCCTGCAGGGCAGGATCACGTCGTCAACCGCGATAAAACGGTCAATGGCCGAAAAGTTTTCAAACATACCACAGGCAACGCCACCAATGATCGCGGCCCCCATCGACGTTGCTTCCTCAAGTACATTCAGCTTTTTAATCGGGCAATCGTAAATATCCGCCATCATCTGTCGCCAAACCGTTCCCTTGGCCCCCCCTCCGATGACAAACATGTCATCAAACGGGACTTCACGCCGCAAAATCCGGGTAATCAACCCCAGGTTCATCGTGATTCCCTCCAGAACGCTTCTCAATATTTCTTCCCGTGTTGTCGCCAGATTCATGCCAATAAAAGCGCCACGCGCATTCGGATTCCAACGGGGAGAACGCTCGCCAAGCATATATGGAAGAAAAATAACACCATTGGAACCAACCGGAGCCATTTTAATCTTCGAGTTAATGTATTCGTAAACATCAGTATTTTTATTTCGGGCTTCCTCCGTTTCAGAAAGGCAAATAGTGTTTTTGAGCCAGGCGTAACATGACCCGGCCGTCTGAACGGAACCTGTCGCATGAAACAGTTCCGGTACGCAGTGTGCCCAGGTCATCGTTCTCATCTGGGAATCGAGAAGCGGTTTTTCCGTCGTTAATCCAATCCAGCTGGAAGAACCCAGGTAATTGTAAGCAATCCCGGGGCGGATACTTCCCACACCCACTCCGGCGCAGGAACCGTCGCCTCCTCCCAACGCAACCGGCGTTCCGACAGCCAGCCCCGTCGCCTCCGCCGCTTCGGACGTCACCTCACCCAGAATATCTGTCGACGGTTTTAGATCAGGCAAAATTTCCGGATCAAGGGAGGCTGCCCTTAATATCTCCTCAGACCAATGAAACGTTGAAAGATCCAGAGCATTCATTCCGGAAGCGTCGCTGAAATCTGTCGCAATTTTACCTGTCAGGCGGTAATTGACATAATCTTTGGCGGCCAGTGAATACCGCATCTCGCGAAAAAGATCCGGATGTTCATCACGGAGCCACATAATTTTGGTCAGAGTGTACACTGATGCCAGACGGTGGCCTGTAATACCGTAAAACCGTTTGAGGTCCATTTGTTCCGTCAATTTATCCGCCTGTTTTTGGCTTCGTTGATCACAGTAAATCATACTCGCATGCAGGACGTTTCCTTTTTTATCGATAGGGGTACATCCCATCATCTGTCCGGAAAGTGAAACAACGGCGATCCTTTTGGCATCAATTTCTTCCAGAAGTTCCTGAGTTGAGCGGCAAACCGCGTCCCACCAATCCGCCGGCTGCTGATCAGCCCAGCATCCATTATAGTAATGTGTTCCATTTTTGTATGGCTGGGTTTTACTTTTCAGGAGTTTTCCCTCGCCGTTGAAAAGCGTCGCCTTGTTCCCGGATGTTCCAAGATCATGAGCCAGCAGTAAATCGGGTTTCATCAATAACCTTTCAGTAAACTTTGGAAATGTTTTCTGTCATGACATTCGCCGCCGTTCCATAAAAATTCTGCCTGCGGCGAATTCGTCATAAATCTTCTCTGTGGAATATCGTCATTATAGTCACTGAATATTTGAGAATTCGCCGAAAACAGAATACATTGGGGAGTGTCGGGGCAAAACGGACCGGCTTAGCGGAAATGGATCAATACGGCAAACGTAAAATATCTATCCTCCCGAGGAATCGTCTGTCATTTTGTGTTCAACGGGAGGAAAACAATCGTTGCTTTGGGGTCATGTCTGGTGTTGACTTTATCCGGATCACAAACCATATCAAAACAGGTTACCGCCAATCGCCCATTCCAGATACAAGGTTCGCCCGGCTGGTTTAATTCACCATGGAGCCCGTCGTTATCCGGTGATTGAGCGAAAAATGAAATTGATTTACCGTCGGCACTTACCCGGGCAACAGCGTTATTGGAAAAATCCGCAACATAAAAACAACCGGTTTCCGGATCATGGCAAATGCCGTCAACCGTCCGCATGGCAATCCGGGTTGCTTTTGGTAAAAAATCCGGATCGACCGTTCCGTTTTCCAGATTTAACGGCGGAATCGGTTGAGATTCCGCGAAAGGAACAACGGTCATAAAACGACTGCCGGCATCTGTGTTTCCGACCACCTTTAAAATGACGCCGTCACCAAAATTACCGATGTACAGGTTTCCCTCATTGTCAAAAACAATACCGTCGGCCCCGTATTGACAGTCTTTATTGAAAGTTGGAAAAACAGCATAGATGTTTTCATCCGCCAGCGTGTTTGTCACCTGAATATTTTCTGCGTCGACCGGAAAACGATAAACAGCGCTTAACAGAAACTCAAATTCATCGGAGGATTCCCTGATATTCCGACAATCAGGATTCTTGCAGAAATCTTCATGGTATTTTATTTTAGGGAGGCAGCTTACTGTGACGTAAGCGAAACCGTCTTTGATTTTAACACCGTTCGGATGAGAAATTCCCTGAGCGATAACAGTTGTGCTGACGACTTTTCCCTGATCAATTTTGAGCCGGAGAAGACGTCCCTGATTAAGTTCACCTGTTTCTCCATTTCCGGTCGGCCAGTTTTGGTTATCACAAAGGTAAACCGAGCCGTCGGGGCCAAGGTCAATTCCCATCGGGTGGGCAACGCCTGTTTCCGCCAGGACCGGAACGTCAAACCATTTTGAAACTTCGCCCGCTTTGTTGATTCGGATGACGCAGGACGGTTTGGAAATATCTCCAAAATTGGGACACGCAACCAGTAAATCTCCTGTTTTCGGGCAGACAACCATTCCGTCCGGCGTTGTCACATAGTCCGGGAGCACAATAAATTCCGGAAAATCATCCGCTTTTACTTTCCCGGCAACAACAAACGTGAGAATCATCGTCAGTGTCAAAAAGATTTTTCTGAAAAAGGTCATGATTATTTCCTTTAATATTTTATTGTTAAATCGTTTTTATTTTCCGGACAACGGAATTTTGCCATTGACCGCCGCTGTACCGGTCATAAGTTGGGAATTCGTTGAAAGCGGCCATCCCGGTTTAAACGGAGTCTGCCTGCTTCAAAAACAGGTTTCAGCCTTGATTTTGGATTTCGTCCAACAGTTTATAGATTGTTTTAACTCCGACGCCAAAACGTTCAACACCAAGATCATACATTTTTTTAACGGTTTCCAAATCCCGGATTCCACCGGCTGCTTTGACATGAATTTTGTCGCCGACGGTTTTTTTAATCAGCGCGACATTTTCAAGAGATGCTCCGGTTGGGGCCCAGCCTGTTGCCGTTTTAATCCAGTCGGCTCCTCCCTCAACCGCCAGTTTGGATGCCAGGACGATCTGATCGTCGGTCAGATAATGACACTCAAGAATCGTTTTCAAAGGGATATCGCCAATCGCGTTTTTGACCGCCGCGACATCAGCAACTACTTCTTTATACATTCCGGAACATAAAAATCCGTAATTGATAACCATATCGATTTCATCGCAGCCCATCGCGATAAGTTCCTGAGCTTCTGCAACTTTGATTGCCGTTGTTTCACCTCCGCTTGGAAAACCAACTGTTCCCCCCAGTAACGGGCGCCGTCCCTCCCCTGCCGGACGTTTGTCGATAAGCGATTTCAGATAAGTTGTAAAACAGGGTAAAGAAAAAACCGCTTTGCACTGACGCTCCCACGCAATTTTTTCAACTTCGTCAACATCCTGACGATCACAACCGCGAACCGCCGTCACATCAAGCATATCCGTTAAATTCATAACATTCTTTCTCTATATTATTCAATATTTGTAATTTATATAAGGGATTCCCATAAAACGTTTTGTTTTCCGATTGCCGGACAATAGACGTTTCCACTTGGGAACATACGCAATTCTTCATTATCAGGCGATAGATATTATTATAAAAAATAAAAAATCCAAAATCAACATGTCGGGATCTGTTTCTTTGAATAATAATTACTTTTCCCGGCAATATTATAAATAAAATTACAAAGGATTTCCGTTTGGATATTTTTTGTCAACAGGAAGGGGTTGTTATCTCCCGGTACACCGTTTTTTCCGCTACAGATTTTTAATGATTTTCAATAATTACCCTGATGGACAACAACTTTCCCCGTGTGATATAATTAACCGGTTCAGTATTAATGACATCTGAAGGAAAACTGAATAAAAAATTTAAAACTCTGAGTGAAATTATAACATCCCATTAACTGGATAAGTATTTTGAAAGGAACCGTTTTATGAGATCCGTTGTTGTCGTTGAACCGAATAAAGTGGAAATCCGTGAACTGAAAAATCCAACGCCGGGACCTTATCAGGCATTGGTTCGGACAGACATTTGCGCTATGTGTAACTCGACGGACGCCAAACTCGTTGCCGGGCATTTTCCCGGTATCGGACTTGATATGTATCCGCTGGTTCTCGGCCATGAAGCAACGGGAATTGTTGTGGCGGTCGGTGAAAAAGTTACCAGTTTTAAAGTCGGGGATCGGCTTTTGAGCGGTATGTTATTCGATTTTGAGACCGGCTATTCCTCCGGTTGGGGGGGATTCAGTGATTACACCCTTTCCAATGATTTTGACGCTATGAAGGCGGCGGGAATTGCGGATGAAGAACACGGCTGCTTTGAATGCAATGAGATTCAGAATGTTGTTCCCGCGGATATCGGAGCGGACGAAGCCGCGTTACTTTGTACCTGGCGCGAAGTGATGGGCGGTATTGACGTTTTTGGAATCAAACCGACAGATCGCGTACTTATTTACGGTGGAGGACCGGTCGGAATGAGTTTTGCGAAGTTTGGCAGATTACTCGGCTGGGACTGGATCGGACTGGTTGATGTTCTCGAGTGGAAACGGCATAAAGCCATGGAATTGGGAGCAACGGCAGTATTTGCTCCTGATGACCTGGCCATTGCGGACAACGGGAAATATGACGTCATTATTGACGCGGTTGGCAAACCAGGGATCATCAATCAGGCTGTTTCCATGATTAAAATGGAGGGGAAAATTTGTGTTTACGGCGTTCTGGCGGAAGATTCCTTTACCCTGAACAAATCGACCGGTCCCTATAATTTCAATCTGATGATTCATCAGTGGCCTACCAGAAAACTGGAACGGGCATCCATGGAGCCGATCTGCCATTGGATCCGTCAGGGTAAACTGTCTGCTGCGGAATTTGTTACCCATCGTTTTCCGGTTGAGAATATCAATGACGCGCTCAACGCGGTTAAAAGCGGCCAGGTTCTAAAATGTCTGGTCGATTTTTAATCTGTTATTTACGATGGGTTGAACAATTTATTCCTGACCTGTTCTTCAGAACCGGCGCTTCGTCACCGGTTACCTGAGTGCAACGACCGTTATTTCCGTAACAAAAGGTTGCGCAACATTTGCTCAGCAACCGGATGGGGCAGGTTTTCCTGAATGGGCCAGGTGGAAAGGGTAATAAAACCTTTGCCATATTTCCAGACAGCAAGCGACAGTCCCGCGTCATAGCCATACTGAGTACTGAATGCGCCCGCAATCGCGACATCAGGTTCCGGCTTCTGATCCTTAAAGGTACATCTTGGAATCATTTCCCGATAGAACAGGTAATCAAGTACCTCGCCAGACGGAAGCCCGTTAAACGCCTCATCCCGTTTGGCCCAATCGTCTTTGTGGTAAAGCCAGTTGGGAATAAACTGTAAGGTACCGCAATTTTCAAACGGCAAATCATGAATTGGAGTGTTTTCACCATCCGCCAAAACATCGAGTGAAAGGAAAAGGAGCTGAGCTCCGGAACGAACGGCGTCATAAAGTGTTGCGAATTCCTCCGGTGATTTAAGATTTATGGATTTTCCAACGATTATTTTTGAATCGGGCGTTAATGTTTCACGGGATCCGTCATCATGGATATAAGGAACCGCATTGATTTTCATTGCCGCCAGTTTCTTCAGCAAGTCGTCGTCATTTCCCCAAATGACAAATGGAATTTCGGGAACAACCCGGGGAAAATCAGCAGGATCCGTTACATAAAAGCGTTCCAAACCTCCGGCCGCAGCTCCTCGCTGTTGAAATTCAATATAAAAATGATACTCGCCCGTTGGTCCGTCAACAGGAAATTTTTTTGAAAAAACCGGAATTGCAAATGGATTTTCCCTGCCGACGGCCGGTTTCGGCACTGTCAATGTCTGAATCTCGTCAAAAATACGTTTGTTACCCGGTCCGACAACAACGCAACGGACAGGATAATCTCCCGGCTTCAGGACGTCTTCATTGATCAGAACAGCTTCAAACCGGGCCTCATCGCCGCGGTATAACTGAACCGGTTCGACAAAACAGCTGAATCGAAGAGGGGCAAAAACATCAGCCATGGCATCGATTGTTCCCGGCTTCAATTCCCGGAAAATCGTAATCAAACCTTCTCCGGAGAATCCCTGGTCATGGGTTCCGGTCACGCTGTGTCCAATGACATTCGCGTTGGCACGGATCGCGTTAATCCCGATTCGACGCTGATCCGCCATTCGGGAAATAGCCTGGCGAAAAAAGTCATCGGGAGAGATAAAAGAGTCTTCCAGTTTCCAGCGATTCCAGTCTGCCATAAACCGGTCATAACGATCCCGGTAATGTCTGGCGTCTTCCGCGTCCGTTGCCTCATACTGTTCATAATACCGGGTCAGCCGGAAAAGATTGACCGCGCTTCCAATTCCATACTCAGAGAGAAACACCGGCTGGTTATCTTTCGAGTGATTCCGTAACCCATCGATAATCGCTGCGGTATGAGGTACCGACTGATAAGGATGGGTATCTGCCAACCCGTTTTCCCAGGAAGAGGACCCCGGATTGGCAAAACGTCCGGGAACCTTGAAAGCAAGGGATTCCCGACCTTCATCAAAAAGCGTGAAACAGGATAGATCCGGGGTTTCTCCCCTGGGAAGGAATCCGTAGCTCCAGACACCGTTGGGATTCTGTTTGAAGGAATAATCCGCGTTGGCGTCGTAAATCACCCCTTTGCCGGACGTTATTTTTATATCCGTCGCGGTTGTGTCTCCGAAACCGGTTTCATCCCCGATTCCGACAACGACCGCCAGTTCATCTCCGGCGGCAAATGGCATCACCATGTTGAACGCCGTTTCCTTTTCCGTCTCGTTAAGGTTCAGGTTTCCGCTCCATATTTCCTGCGGGTCCCGGTCTTTTGTGATTTTAAAAACATGAATATCAACCGTGGCGACCCCGTCTTTCACAACATCCCGGAAACGGGCTTCAATTGTGTATTCATCGTTTTGGGGAGCCGTCCATTTCAAAACCGCATACTCATTGGTAATGTCGCCGGGATGAAGGAACAACGTGTTGGCCGTCCAGTCAGTACCATCGAAGAGGAATGATTCGTTCATAAGATTTTTAATGACGGCCGGCATAAGTGGAGCGTTGGCGTGTTTCCAAAGAGAGAAATTGCCATCGACGATATTTTCATCAAAACTTCCGCTGTTCAAAAGAACAAGACGGTCCGGATCAAGTTCACGAAGGGTTGGGAGAAAATTGACTGCCTGCTGAACAAGCGGTAAATCGATTGTTTCGTTGAGTAACCCCCAGATGACAACGGAGGGATGGTTTCTGTCACGTCGAATCATACCCGCTGTTTGAGCTGCGTAACGTTCCGAACGTTCGGGGCATGGTGCATAACACCAGGCTGCCAGACACTCGTCATAAACCATAAAACCAATCCGATCGCATAAATCGAGCTGAAACCGCCTCGGCATTCCGGCAATATAACGAATCATATTAAAACCCATCGTTTTACAGAAAATAATATCCTTGCGGTACAAATCAGGATCAAGGGGAAGACGGTGGGTGACAGGTGAATCACTTCCGGAATGGGAACATTTGACATAAATTCTTTTGCCGTTTAACCGAAAAAAACCGTTTTCAAAACGAAAATCACGGAAACCGCAGGTTGCGGTTCGACGGTCGACACTCCGTTCATTTTTTGATTCTGCTGTTACCGCGTAAAGGTTTGGATCGTTCAGTTCCCAGAGCCTGAAGTCCGGTACCGTCAGGTTTCCCTCAACGATCGATTTTCCCGGCACAGCGGATTTTTCAAACGAAACCGGTCGGGTAAACCCGCCCCCATCTGCCGACGCAGCTGATAACGTCAACTGAAACGGTTGTGTTATATCAGAATAATTTTCCATTTCCGCCCGAACAAGGATTTCCCCCGTCTTCCAGTTCGGTATCAGATGTAAATCAGTAATTCGGACTTCCGGTACAATCAGTAACTCAACGGAGTCTACCAGGCCACCGGACGCATAACCGTTTCCGGGAGTAACAGTATTTGTATTATTACGACGGGGTACGTTCGCAAGGGCAATTCCGTCAATCGGTTCATCGGAAGCGTTCAAAACCCTTACCGTTAAACGGTTCTGCTCACCAACAGGCATTAAAGCATCGGTCGCGTCCAGTTCAAAAGCCTCTTCACCTCCTTCATGAAAACCGAGATAAACACCATTGACCCAGACATCCGCACGATATTCCGCCTGCCAGAACCGTAAAAGAGTTCTCGCATTTATGTTAGCGTTGGAAATATTCGGATTTTCCGGCGTCCTGAAATCCCGTTCGTACCAGACGAGTCCATGATATTCCCGGAACACGGTCTGTAAAACGCCCGGAACCTGAATATCACGGGTTTCGGCGTTCGTCGCGATTGATTGCGCAAACCATTCATTTTGCTTTCCGGAGTTTTGCGGATCAGTCCGGATTTTCCAGGATCCATCAAGAGAGATGGTTTCAGTCGCTCCCCGGAGGGAAGACGTTATTAATGTTAATAACAGAGTGATTATAAAAACCTGTCGCATACCTCTGCCCTTTTCGATAAAGTAAACAACCTCCACCGGGTTACATATTAAAAGAAACAATTCCAATTTTGTTTACAACCGGGGAACAGTGGGAAAAGCTGATCGTGCCCTTAATCCCTCAACCCAAAACTGAAGTGGCCGAAATAACGGCCCCCCAATAACATGATTATATCATGAACGTTATTATATCATGGCAACCGGACAAATGTTTCGAAGATTCACGTATTATTCCGGCTGATACACAAAGATGAAACAAAGGGAAAGCGGCAACGGAAAATTTATCATCGATGACGTTTTTTTCGTTTCTTTTCCCGGCGTTTTTTTGCGTTATCCCGCAGGGAGTTATGGGGAGCGGGTACTGACGGGAAATCCCTGTCGTCCCCGTCGTCGTCCAAATAGCGATCCCATTGTTCCTGGCTCCAGACCCCCTGGCGTTTTGATTCACGGTCGAACTCGTTGTCATCGCTTTCGTCGTCAAATCCGTCTGTTTCATTTTCCGGATCGATGTCGGAATTATTCCGGAAATCCGTTTCGTCCTCTTCTTCCTCAGAGTCTTCATTTAAACGGATTCTATTGGATGAGAAAGTCTGCGTTGAATGGATAGACGTTGTCTTTGTTCCCTCATTTTCCGATAATTCGGAAATTTCAATAAAAGGAATTGACTCAGCTTGATATTGTGCTGTTCCCGATCCGCTTTTTGGAATCGTTGAGGTTGCCGGAAATGTTTCCGGCTTTGGAACAGGAGTTGCGGTCACCCGGTTAAAAGCCGCCGGGTCGGAATTGGATATTGATGTCGATTCACCATTTTTACGGTTTAACCATTGTGTGTAGGTGATGAGAGTAACCCGCTTTTTGGATGGTTTCAGAGGATCGGCCGGTGAAATAATTCCATCTTCCGTCATCATATCGACAATACGGGCAGCCCGTGGATAACCGACACTGAATTTACGTTGCAGTGATGAAGTCGTTGCCCACCCCTGTTGCAATACAGTTTCGACAAAGGTGTCATACAGTTCGTCACGTCGCGGTCCTCCCGTTTTGTTTTCCATTTCGTCGCTTTCCTCCGGGGTATCCGTCAGAACGATTTCAAAATCAGGAGTGTCGGTACTGATCGCGTTGATAACGGAGTCAATTTCCGTATCGGAAACGAAAGTCCCCTGCCCTCGAATTACCTGACTGGTACCCGGCAGGAGGAAAAGCATGTCGCCATTTCCCAGGAGCTGTTCCGCTCCTTTACAGTCCAGAACGACCTGGCTGTCTGTCCGGCTGGCAACCCCAAAGGCGATCCGCGCCGGAAGATTGGACTTGATCAGACCGGTGATAATATCGACCGTGGGTTTTTGCGTTGCCAGTACAAGATGAATTCCAACCGCCCGGCTTTTTTGCGCCAGTCGGATAATATGCCGCTCCACATCTTTTCCGGAGGTCATGATAAGGTCGGCCATTTCATCAGCCACAATAACGATATAGGGCATTTTTTTGGGGAATGCGGCCCATTCCTCGTCACTTTCCGGTTTAACCCGTTGTTTCAGCGTTTCCAGTGACATATTATTGAATTCGCTTAATTTTCTTGCGCCGGCCCGGGCAAAAATCTGGTACCGCTGTTCCATTTTCTCAACAGCCCATTCAAGAATCGCCTCCGCTTTTTTCATATCAATTACAACCGGATGCATCAAATGGGGAATTGTTTTATAGGGGCTCAGCTCCACCATTTTCGGATCGATCAAAATCAATCGAACTTCTTCGGGAGTTCGTGTCATCAGAATCGACATAATAATAGCGTTCAGACAGACAGATTTTCCGGTTCCAGTCCGGCCTGCGATCAAAAGGTGCGGCAATTTGGTTAAATCGACGACCAGAGGGTCACCGGCAACATCTTTGCCGATATAAAGAGGAATCTGCATATTTGCCGTCAAATTGACGGACTCCTCCATGACTTCCCGGAGTCGGACAAGTTGACGGTCGACATTCGGCATTTCAACGCCGACGGTATTTTTCCCGGGAATTGGCGAAACGATCCGAACACTTGGGACTTTCATGGCGATTTCCAGATCATTGTTCAGTGCTCGAACGCTTTTAACGCGGAGCCCCTGGGCAAGTTCAATTTCATAAAGCGTCAAAACCGGCCCTGTCTGTATATCAACAACCTTGATGTTCAGTCCGTAACTTTTGAATACCTGTTCTAAAAATTCCCCCCGTTGTATTATCCGCTCATTGATTGCGGTCATGTCATAGTTTTCCCGTTCTTTTAAAAGTTCAATAGGCGGGAATTGATAGGCAGGCTTCGACGACGGAATTGTTTTTATGGAATCCGTTGTCGATAAATGTGTCGGTGATGAATCAGATGTTGTTAATTCAGAGGATGTTATTTCATCAGAATCTTGTAATGAGGCAATAAATTGCGGCTCGACGGGTAATGTGTCCGTGTTTGTTAAATTGTCCGGTCTGTTTTTTGAAGTCATTGCGATCGGATCGCTGATCAATTCTGAGGAATCTGTCGTATCGGAGATGCTGTCAAGGTCCGGCTCGGAATCCTCCATTTCGGAGATGGTGTCAGAGTCCGGTTCGGAATCCTCCATTTCGGAGATGCTGTCAGAGTCCGGCTCGGAATCCTCCATTTCGGAAATGGTGTCGGAGTCCGGTTCGGAATCCCCGAATTCGGAAATGATGTCAGAATCAAGCTCAGAATCTCCGGTTTCAGGAACCTCTTCGCAGGGGATATGCTCCCAATGAGACGGAAATTCATCCTGTTTTGTTTCTGTTATTATGTTTTCATTTATTACCGGATCATCGAGTGTTTCCTGTTGCTCAACCATCGGAGGATTCGGTTCTTCAAACTGGTCCATTGCGGAGATTTCCGGCGAAATTCCAATATTCTGAGAAGTTTCGGGAATCATCGGACTATCTTGCGGGGAGATTGCCGCCTCGGAGCCGGATAAGGCAAATGTCGACGTTTCCTCTATTAAAAAAGCTTCTTTTTCAGATAACATATCGACGGCTTTTATGGATGTATCTCTTGAATCCGCCGTTATCAAAGTGTCCGGAGAGGGTGTTTTTTCATCGGAAACCAAATGTTGCTGTTGGACGATTTCCGGATCAGCCAAGGATTGATTTGATATTTTTTCTGCATTCTCTTGATGATCAACAGGAAGTTTTTGAGGGGATTTTACTGTCGTAACATCGGAAATCCGGTTATCGGAAGACTCTGTCCTTTTGTTTTTGGGTGTTTTAACAACACGGGGATGCAATTTGATTCCCAATACCGATTGAAATAGTGATTGACAAGGGGTAAAGAACGCTTCTGTCATCTGATAAATTCCGGTGATCCAGAGAAAACCGTAAATCAGCCGGAAATCGGAGACCAGAATAATTCCTGCAAGAAAGATGTTTCCCAAAAAAATATAACACCCCAAAAGAGAAGGAAAAAGATGGGAAAGAAGTAATTGAATAATACATCCCGTATAACCGCCCGGTCCAATCAAAACACCTGGAGAATCGTCCAGAAGGCAGGATGCCAGTCCGGAAAAAGCTGCCAACAGTAACAGAAATCCCGTCGTTTTTAAAACAGGGTTTTTTACTCCTTCACCAAACCAGTAGAACACCCCGCTGAACACAAGTGGAACGGCAATAAAATAACCGGCAACCCCCCAGATCTGAAAAATCCAGTTTGCGCAGCACGCCCCCCAGTATCCGGCGTAATTGTGTATCGGCTGTGGTGGAGGATAGCAAATGTCATTGGGGGCATCAGTCGGCAAATAACTGAACAGGGATACAAGCAGAAACAAAATCAATAAATCAAGAATGATCCCAAAAAGGAGCTTTCCTATACGATTTTCGGTTGGACTCATTTTTGACCTCATTTCCCGGTTTCGTTTGAAAATTTTCAATGTACAACTGTAACAGATAAAATGTCATTATCCGCCAATCAGACTGAAATGTCCGTTTTCAAAATAGAATAAGAAAGCATGTTGTTGCGTTGATTGGGGTAACCAAAATTAAAAGGTTGTGAAAATCATAGATACACAAATTATTATTAAGGGATTTTCTCCTTTTCCTTCAGCCATTGAATACCGTTTTCCGTGGTCGTTATCTTACCGTCCAACTGAGCCTCATAGGCCAGAGCGAGAATCCTGCCCATTTCCGGACCGGGCTTTACCCCCAGCGGAATCAGGTCCCGTCCTAAAACCAGTGCCTGTGGTTTGTTTTTTTGAACCCCGGTCTCCCTTGCGAAACGAAGCCATGCAGCCGCGTTGAAACGGATAAGGCGACGTTTTTTTGCGAAAAGGGCATATTGTTCCACTGAATTTTGCGATTTTTTTTCTGTCGTCAGGTTTTCGGCAAGGGATAAGTCTGTCGGGGAAACCGTTTCAATACTGAAACATCCGAGCGCGTCACATTGACAAAGCGCGGCCCATAGTCTTATATTGGCCGGAGCCAGACGGCAGGCAAGCCGCCGGACGGCCCGGGGCCCTGGAACACCAAGCCTGGTATGGGTGATAACCATATGTTCTTTTACAAGTGGTGGAACCGCTTCCTGAATCCAAAGAGGTGCTTTCAGTTTTTTCAGGAAATTTTGAACGAGTATCGCTCCGGCTTCCGCGTGTCCATAAGATCGGATCGTTCCGGTCTCGTCACGGAATGTTACCT
>Ga0079305_1002428_pt1 | contig 16241 bp, 16 predicted proteins | sample LMS_cellobiose_e_FD_79183 | JGI IMG/M metagenome (GOLD analysis project Ga0079305, IMG submission 79183) | Rumen-fistulated moose microbial communities from Alaska, USA - LMS_cellobiose_enrichment | ecosystem: Host-associated > Mammals > Digestive system > Stomach > Rumen fluid ... | reverse complement strand
TTATTTATTTGTTTCATCAACCTTTCTGCTGCGCATTCTTGGGAACCCTATTATATAGCAAATTAAGGATGCCAGCTGTTGTCACAATGATAATTTGCTTTGTGTGCAGTATATTAATTCCTTATTGTATATATTTTATCAATAGGTTGATTAAACAACAGAAACAGACTTAGTTATAATTGTATGATTTATTAAAACTTGCTTATAGAATTATCAGAATGGAATACACATGCTCGCGGGTACAACCACACACTAAAGGAATTATATTTTGTTATATCTGATGCAATCGCAAATAAGGCAATATTTGTAAGAGTTTCGACAAGGAGAATTGCTTATGCAAAGAGATAAGATGTCTGATTTAATAAAAGGCTATGTGTGTATTTTGGTTGTATTTGGGCACGTTATCATGGGAATTAGAAAAGCAGGCATTGGTACTCCGGGGGGGGGGTACTATTATTAGAGCAATTTATATGGTCATTCCATGTTAAGGTTTTCATGTTTGTTAGTGGCTATGTTTATCATATTACTGGTGAGTGGGAATCCAAGGGAAATAGAATAAACTTCATTCTGCACAAGTTTTTGAATCTTGGAATACCCTATGTCGTTTTTTCTGTATTTTATATTACGATAAACAGTTTTATTGGTGCAACCAACTCAAACTTTTCACTTTCTGATATCTTATTCATATGGAAAGAGCCTGTTGCCCAATACTGGTTTTTGTATTCATTACTTCTTTTATTTGTTATTTGGACTGTTTTGAGCAAATGGATGGAAAACTATCAGATAACCATTTTAATGGGGGTTATTTCATTCATAAGTAGTGTGACGAAAGTTCCTCTGTATGAAGGTATTTTGGAAATGCTGTCAAGTGTGGTGCCGTTTGGTGTCGGTACATGTATGACAAAGAAATCAATGTGTTGGTTATACGAGAAAGCAAAAAGGTGGTACGGATTAATCGTACTAATAATACATGTTGTGTTGACACTAAGTTATGTATCTATGGGTGATAAGAGTTTTCTTTTTTCTCAAGCTATGGCGTTATTAGGTATAATTGCCAGTATTATTTTGATTGTTAATATTCAAAGAAAAAAGGTAATTGAGAAAACTTTGCTGTCAATTACGAAATATTCTTTTGCAATATATCTGCTTCACACGATATTTACTGCGGCTATACGAATCATTCTTATAAAGATTGGGATGAATATCTACTGGATTCATGTGCTATGTGGTTTTGTAGCTGGATATGCAGGTCCTGTATGTATTGTAATTATTTGCAAAAAAATTGGAATATATGATTATCTATTTGCTCCGGCAAGAGCATTGGAAAAGCAAAACAGTTCTTTACTAAAGAGGGAGAATTAAAATGAAAATTGGGGTCATTACACATCACTATGTAAAGAACTATGGCGCTTATTTACAAGCCCGTGGATTGACAGAAATATTGAAAAAAGTGTATCCTGATGCGTCGGTGGAAATTGTAAATTATGTAAATCGAAAGCATTGGATTAAGAATATTATTCACATTTTGCATTATAGAAACGGTGCTGATAATCTTAAAACATATAGTAATAAAATTAGACAGCTAATAATGTTCAGCCATTATGAGCATTCACTGAGAATATCATCGCCAGTGAAATCAGCGCAAGAAATTAAAAACTTACAGTATGATCTTCTTGTATTTGGAAGTGATGAAATTTGGGATAGACAAGGGAGAGGGTTCAGACCGCTAAAATATGGTGTTGGGATGAGAAATGCGGCAAAACGGATGATTGCGTATGCACCAAGTGTTGGTAAAGTGAGTGGTGAGGAACCGCTTCCGTTGGAATTAAAGGAAGGCCTTAAAAACTTTGACGCTATTTCGGCAAGAGATGTACAGACGCAGATTATGGTTGCCCAGATTGGAGTTGAGGCTCCACTTGTATTGGATCCCACATTACTCTATGACTTTGACTGCGATTTGAAAGAAGAAAACACTCATAATTTACCATTTAAGTATATCTTGATATATGATTGTAAGTTAAAGGAAGACCAGGTTGAAAGTCTGACCCGCTATGCACAAGACAATCATCTTGAAATCGTTGGCGGTGGAGATTATAAGCCATATTATACCAAAGAATACATATGCTTGACGCCTTATGAATGGGTTAACCTGTTCAAAAATGCAGAACTTGTAATAACCGGTACATTTCATGGAACGGTTTTTTCTGTTAAGTATAAAAAGAATTTTATTAGCTTTCCTACCGAAAAAAACAGAATACAGAAGATTTCATCACTGCTTAATGTATTTGGTCTTACTTGTCGTCTTCTGGATGGAGAAGATGCTAACTTGCTTGTCCGTATGATCAACACTAAAGTGGATTATTCAAATACGGAAACAGTGATGAAGAAGATGTATGAGAAATCAATTCACTTTTTAGAGGGTACATTATGATAACAAGATTTGATGGTTGTACAGGTTGCGGTGCATGTGAGGCGGTGTGCCCAGTAATGGCCATTAAAATGGAAGAAAATGAAGAAGGATTTCTTTATCCTAATGCGAATAAGGAAATCTGTATGAATTGTGGGAAATGTGATAGAGTATGTTCCTCACGTCAAGCATTCAGAATATGCAGTAAAAAAGAGTGCTATGCTGTCAGCTATATTCAGAATAAAAACAAAGTTTTTTCCTCTTCGGGTGGAGTCTTCGCGGCGCTGGCGGAAACTATACTTGAGAGCGGTGGCTATGTGTGTGGAGCGGCATATGTAAAAGATTGCCCTTCAAAAGTGCAGCATCGAATTATTTGCGATAAAACAGAACTACCTCTCCTTCAAGGATCAAAATATGTCCAAAGCGATGCATGGATTGTTTTTGTTGCCATTCGCCATATTCTGGAAGAGGGGAAAATAGTTCTTTTTTCAGGAACGCCGTGCCAAGTAGCCGGACTGAAAAGCTATTTGAATAAGACATATGAAAACTTATATACTGTTGAAGTGATTTGCCACGGAGTTCCTTCGGAGAAAATCTTTCGGGATTATTTAAAAAACTCATTTGGAGCCAATGTGTCGGAGTTTGCTTTCAGAGATAAACGGTTTGGTTGGGGCTACATGGCTACTGCACGCATGCATTCCGGAAAAGAAGCGCATATTCATCGAAAAGCAAGCTCCTACTATGATGGATATATCAGGGGTTATTTTTTAAGAAAGAGCTGTTATCTATGTAGCTTTGCAAACGAGGAACGGTGTGCGGATATTACAATAGGAGATTACTGGGGCGTGTTCCAAAATCATCGAAAAGAGCTGCTTAAAGATATAAAGAGCTGGGAAAGTGGGGTATCGGCCTGTATTGTAAATACGGATGCTGGACATTTGTTGTTTGAAGCAACAGAAAACAAAGTAAAGAAACTGACAACTTCATTCGATCAAATATCGGCTGAGAATTATCGATTATTACACGGGAACAAGATTCCTGATAAAAGAGAAGAACTGATGACACAATATAGGCTGGTTGGTTACACTGGTATCGAAGCAGATTTTCAGAAGCATAGAGATAGTACGCTGAAAACAGCTGTGAAAGAGATGTTACCAGGCAGAATCAAATTCTTACTTAAGTGTATCAAGTAAAGCGAGGATTGTTTATGGATCCAATTGTATCTGTGGTCATGCCAACATACAAGGGCAGTGAAGATATAGAAAAAACACTCAATAGCATTTTGCGCCAAACTTATCCTTATCTTCAGATCATTGTTGTGGATGATAACGGTGCAGGTACGGACGAGCAAATTGCCACAGAGGCAGTTGCTCGTCGCTTTCCGGAAGTTGAGTATTATAAACATGCGGTTAATATTAATGGAGCTGCTGCCCGTAACACGGGAATTCGCCATGCAAAGGGGAAATATGTAGCTTTTCTTGACGATGATGATGTTTGGAAAAATGACAAGATCGAATTGCAGGTAAAAAAAATGGAATCCCTTGATGATTCGTATGGCATTGTGTATGGGCCTTTTATCAGCGTTGATAATAACGGCAAAGAAACAAAAATATCCGGCGGATTAGAAGGTAATATCCTTTATGAATTTCTTATGGGGAAGGTGAGGATTGGTAGCAGTCTCATAGTGATCCGAACAGATGTACTAAATGAAGTAAACGGTTTTGACGAGTCATTCAGAAGACATCAGGACTGGGAACTGATATGTCGAATTCTTGCAAAATACAAAATAGCATATGAGTCAGAGTCGTTGACCTATAAGTATATGAAGCATAGGAATTCACCCAAGGATTTTCAAAAGATCGTTGATAATAGATTGTATTTTTTGAATAAAATGGAGCGATATATTACGATTCTTGGAGAAGAACGTAAAAAAGAGATTTATTCTTACCATTACACATTCCTTGCAAAGGAAGCTCTTAAGCAAAAAAAAATGAGCGACTGTATTTATTGGATTCAAAAGACAGAAAAACCAGCTGTTGCTACTGTGACACTTATGCGGGATGCACTGTATAATATTTCAAAACGCGTAACCGGATGATTCAATTTGTTAGAACAGAGCCGGAGGAAAAAGTAGATGTATGACCAGTTGATTAGTGTTGTGATTCCTTCTTATAAGCGAGAGGCATCCTTGATGAAGCGCTCTGTATTGAGTGTTCTAGGACAGACCTATCATAATGTAGAAGTTATCGTAGTGGATGATAACCCAAATGACAGTGAACTATGTGAAGGAATAAAGCAGCTTTGCGATCAGTTTGAACAGGTACACTATGTTAAACAGGATGGAAATCAGGGTGCTTGTGCTGCTCGGAATTTAGGTATTGAGAAGGCGGCGGGAGATTGGATCGGTTTTCTTGATGATGATGACGAATGGCTTCCCGAAAAATTGGAGGAATCTATTCCCTATTTTCATAATAATATCGGTATTGTAGCTTCTCCTGGTTATATTTTGGTAGAGGATGATTTCGGAGGTATCACTGAGAGAAGAGAGTATCGATACAACGACACAAATAAAGAGATCATTGTCCATGAAGATTTTCTCCTGAAAGATATGATCGGCTCAACCTCCCAGGCAATCGTCCGTAAAAGATGTTTTGAAGTGTGCGGGGGGTTTGACATCTCTCTTCCTGCGAGGCAGGATTATGAAATGTGGATTCGTATTTCTCAGAAATATGATGTATATTATGTAAACAAAAAGCTGTTCAACCATTATATGCATGTAGGTGAGCAGATTTCTACGAATCCCCGCAAATCTATTGTGGGTTTCACTACCATCTTGAAAAAGTATAATGATGAGTTTAAACAGTATCCAACTGCCTATGTCCGAATGAATATTCGTATCATAAAGGCAGCAAAGTTTGCAAATGATATGAAGGCTATGTTAATTGCTATTGGAAGATGTCTTTGTCATCCGGTGAGCATGGTGAAATACTGTTTAGATAAATAGAGAGGGTGGATATATGGCAAATAAGAAAAGCAATCTGATGAAGAATACCATACTGCTTTCTCTAGGCACCATGATGACTAAAGGCCTGAACTTTGTGATGGTTCCGTTCTTTAGTCGTTGGGTTTCTACGGCTGATTACGGAACCTTTGATGTGTTCTGTACATACATCACATTGATGATCCCTATTGTCACCATGTCAAGCGGAGATGCCATCTTTAGATTTTCTGTTGAATCAGATAGAAAAGAGGATAAGTCCATATATATAACGAATGGATTGGCTATTGATTTTTTCGGACTGCTTCTTTTTTCCCTTGCCCTTGCCGGTGCCTCTTACTTTGGCGGCTGGGAAAGGGCATTTCCATTCTGGACGCTTCTGCTAGGTGAGGTTATTAGCAGATATGAACGAGGATATCTGAGAGCGATTAAGAGATTGGATATCTATTCCTTCTGTAATTTCATTTCTGCCATTGGCATTGCAGTCTTCGTAACCGTGTTTGTCAGAGTGTTCAACATGGGACTGGATGGCATGATATATGGATATGCTGCAGGATACCTTTTGGGTGATTTGTTAATATTTGTTTTTACCAATTATATTCATTATTTCAATCCGAAAACAATCAGCTGGAAAGTTGTATCTGAAATGCTGAGATTCTCCATCCCTCTAGTGCCAAACAACTTGTCATGGTGGGTTATCAATGTTTCCGACAGAACGATTATTAATAGAATATTGGGTGCGGCGGCAAACGGAATATATGCCATGTCTTATAAAGTCCCAAATTTATGCTCTTCTGTTTTTAGCGTTTTTGGAGTTGCATGGCAGGAAAAGGCAACGGAAATGTTAGATGACAAGGGGAAGAATAAATATTATAACAATGTATTTAATAAGATGTTGGCAACGGGGATTTCTATTACGATCGCTATTACAAGCGTTAATTTTATCCTATTTAATTATATCTTTGATTATAAATATTTTGAAGGGCGTTTGTATGCCCCGCTTCTGACATTGTCGGTGATTATGTCAACTCTCTCTCTTTTTTTTGGCGGTATACAGATTAGTATGAAACAGTCGAAATCCAATGGGATATCAACGGTGATCGGTGCAATTGTCAACATCGTTGTCCATTTGACATTAGTAGAATTCATTGGATTGTATGCGGCGTGCATATCAACATTGATCTCAAATATAATGGTTGTATGTATTAGAGCGTATATGATCCGAGATGCGGTAAAACTGAGAATTGATTCAGTAAACTATGTCTATATTTTAATATGTGTGTACATAACAGCGTGCGTATATTTAATGAATAACTTCGCATGGAACATTGCGAATCTTGTAATAGCAACTGTGGTCTTCTTATTTGCTAATAGAAAATATGTTATATCTACGGCAGAAAAAATTAAGGTGATCAAGAGATGAATAGATCAAAAAGACTATTAGTCAATAAGATTGAACTTCTATATGCTTCTGTTATCCTCGCTTTTGTTCCGGCTCCGTATCTTCACAGGATTTTACCGTCGATTGCAACGGTTGAGTCTCTTGTAAAGTTGGCTGCATTGGTTTACGTACTTATAAATTTGGTTACTTCTAAGGGCAGAATACTAAAGAGTAAGATTCTTTTGTTGATTGTTATGTTTTGGGGATATTTGCTGTTTCCAACAATACTATTGTCTGGAGATCTTCCTGAGTATTTGCGAATAACATGGACTGCTCTCACCCTTCCATTGTTTATGGGATGTGCTGTTTATAAAAAACAAATTCACATGATAAATGCTTGCTGTGTTGTGTTCGGTGCCTATATTATAATCAACACAATTGCAACCGTTTTATTCCCCGAAGGATTATATGAAACGGTTGCTATGTCGGGAATTTCCAGAGCAGAAGCTTCTTATTTCCTTGGACATAAGAACAATGTGCTAAGTTATATGATGCCAGGTATTCTATGCCTTTGTTATAAAAACTATTACAAGAATAATAAGCTTAATTTTCTTACATGGCTCTATATTATAGGCGTATGCGGTTGCTGTGTCATAGGGGAATCAATAAGTTCCATGATAGCGATTGCTATTGTAATCATAAGTGTTCTAATTGCTCAAAATGAACGTTTTTCCAAATATATTAATGTTAAAACTGCATTACTTATAAATTTTCTGTTTTTTGTACTTGTTGTTGTATTACGAGTCCAGGATATTTTTTCTTATTTCTTGGTGTCGTTAACAGGAAAAGGCTTAGATATGAATGGGCGAACGTTTATTTGGGACAAAGGACTATTTGCAATACTACAGCATCCAATTATGGGATATGGCATTGAATCGATTAGTAATATTCTTGCTAAATATTTGTTGAATAATGAAAGCTTCCATAATGTGGTAGTAGATCTGCTGTATCAGGGTGGAATAATTGGTACCTTCTTATTCGTAATGCTACTAGTTGTCACGAATAGGACAATTGACCGATGCGAGAACGTCAAAATAAAGAATTTATGTAATGCTGTTTTTTTTGCATCTTCTATCAATTGGATGACCCAACCTGTCACAAAACAAAGAATGCTATTAATCTATATTCCTATTCTGTTAAGTGTGTATATATGTGAAAGTACAGTAGAGAACTCGGAGATTATTGAAAAGGAGGATAAAGCGTGAAAGCTACTCTGGAAATAACTGAGATTGCAGAAGAGAAACTAAACAGTCTTTTAAGGAGCGGAATCCTCCAAGGCGGGCACAATGGCCCATATTATGATCAGGAAACACCTGTACGAGTTTCTGCGCATTGGATTTTCATTTTTTCTTGGCTCTATGATATTAAAAAAGACAACAGATATTTTGAAGCTGTGAAAATGTTAGCCGAGTATCTTTACAAAGAGAGAATTGAAAGTTCCTATGCGTTTACATGCCGGATAGATGAAAGAAAAGATCATGTCAACGGCACAATTGGACAAGCGTGGGCTATTGAAGGATTGATTAGAGCAGCTATTGTTCTGCATGACAATAAATACTATGAACTTGCAGTAGAGGTATTTAATCAGCACAAATTTAATAATAACTTTGCCATTTGGAATCGTACGGAGATCGATGGCAGATTGCTTGGTTATGACAATACATTTAATCATCAACTTTGGCTTGCTGCAGCAGGTGCACAAATAATACGGTATAAGTTTGATCAGAAAATCGATAATCAGATTCGGATATTTCTTGACGCATGTAAAAATACTGATTTGTTTCGGGTATACCCGGATGGCGTTGTGAAACACTTTGCTTTTATTCCTGGCACGCTGAAAGAAAGGGTGAAGTTTTATAAAAAAGAACTAATCAATGATTTCCGTTGTTTTGCAAAGAAGCCATCAATGTATTACAAAGAACGTGGCTACCACTATTTTTGCATGTATGGATTTGCGCTGGTTTTTCAGACATACCAAGATCACCCCCTCTTTCAGTGTAAAAAATTTAAGAAGGCACTTGATTTTACTTTTGAACCCAAAAATCTGAAAGCATTAGAAGTATACTCACCCCAAAATGACGCTACTGGACTGGCGAAGAATGTGCACAATACGAGTGTAAATATATATGGTTATGCTTATAACTCCCCTGCTTTTGAACTTCCCTTTATTTATAAATGCTTTAAGGGTAATTTGCCAGAATTATTTGTAGATCAGATGTGGGAAAAGCAAATGGAAATCACTAAAAATAGTGAAGGATGGTTTTCAAAGAATAACGAAGACAGTATTACACTTGAGGCAAGAGTATATGAGTTTGTACGTGCAATGATTCAAGAGGAGAAGTAGTAGAAATGAACATTGAAAGAATAGTCAAACATATATTATCACTTCCCAAGACTGTTATTTTTAATTTTATGATGTTTCCACCGAAAATGGCGGCGAAACTGCCTGTTATTGTCGGGTATGATGTAAGGCTGGGCAAGCTGGCCCGTGGAAGAATGTGCCTTGAAAACTGGGACAAAAAGAAATATCGTGTTACTATAGGCCTTGGTGGCTCACCACATATTTCATCTTATCGGAAAGGGTACCTTTCGTGTGGAAATGAGGCTATGATTACTTTTCGCGGATCAGCAACGTTTGCAGAAGGAGTGTCATTGCGCGTAGATCATGGCGACATAGAGTTCGGCGCAAATTTCAGTACAAACAAGAATTGCGTCTTCAACTGCGAGAGGAGGATGACTTTCGGTGAAAATGTTTTGCTTGGGTGGAATATCAATGTGAGAGATACAGATGGTCATCAGGTTTATATTGATGGAGACGCACGTCAACGTCAGAAAGATGTGATTATTGGAGACCATGTTTGGATTGGTTCTTACTCTGATATTCTGAAAGGAACCGTTATTGGGAAGGATTCCGTAATCGCCTGGAGAAGTCTTGTCCTCAAACCTTTTCCTGAAGATAACGTGTTATTGGGTGGTTCTCCAGCAAAAGTATTGTCCCAAGGTGTGAATTGGAAGAAATAATTTCTTATGTTTTTCCGCCTAGAAATAATCATATTTTATCGATATTATTTGGCCTTCTTGCAAAGGAAATAATAGGTGTAAATATGTTTCAGGAAATATTATATCATGTTCTTAAGTCGTTATATCAGTTTACAGGTGCTGCCTTACTTATTGCATTCCTGAGTATGTTTTTTCTGTTACACATAGAGAAAGAAGGATTTAAGAAGAGCGTAGGATATTTATTTAAAAAGCTCAAAGAAGAGAAAATATTTAGATCATATTTTGAGTTTCTGTTTGTTCTTTCCATGATCCTCTTTCGTACTGTATTATGTAGAAATATATGGAATAACCCTCTTTCAAATATTGTGGGGAATTGGGGATTATATGATGGAAACGGGGCACTTTATACAGAAAATATAGAAAACACTCTTCTTTTCATTCCGCTCTTATACCTGTATATTCGCATTAAACGCCAGCGTGAAGAAGAATGTAAAATCCTGCACAGCATGCTTGCTGCACTCTCTTTTTCATTGCTTATAGAAATGTTGCAATTGTTCTTTAAAGTAGGAACATTTCAGCTATCAGATTTGTTTTTCAATACTTTCGGTGGATTGATTGGCGCGCTTATCGACAAGGGAGTTTATAACTTGATCAAAAAGCATAATGGTTATAAAACTAGAGAATAGAGAGGTATATTATTATGATGAAGCTTGTAATTTATTTAAATTATTTGAGAGCGATTCCTGCAATCTTAGCATATTTATTTGTTTCAGATAAAGAAGTTGTCAATAAAGATATCGAACGAAACTTGGGGGATAAAAATAAAGGTAATCATGACAGAGTTATATTTAAGTTGGTCAGACTTTTAGTTTATAAAAAACCATTTAGAAATATTTTTTATTACAGAATAAAGCAAAAAAATAAGGTTATTGGGGGGGTGCTCAATTTCTTTTTTCATCAAAAACCCGATCTTGAGATCTCTGGAGATATTGGCCCTGGGTTAGCGATTTGGCATGGCTATGGAACAGTGATTTCTTGCAATAAGATTGGAGAAAATTTCTCTGTGTGGCAAGGAGTTACTATTGGAAGAAATCCAAAGCCTCTTTTGGATAATGATAAACCTAACATTGGTGACAATTGCGCAGTGTATAGTAATGCGGTTGTTGCCGGAGGAATTGAAATCGGTAATAATGTGAAAATTGGTGCCGGTTGTATATGTATGAAAAATGTTCCAGATAATAGTGTGGTGATTGGAAATCCGTGTATAATAAAAAGTAATACCGTTAAAGAAAATGTATAGTATTAGGAGATAATAGTATCTGACTTTCGGTGGACGGATAAATTGGATTCGAGATATGAACAGTCTGCCAGCGAACAAGACCGCAGAGCTGATTGGCGTTGCACCATCGACGCTTAGATCCTATGAGAAAGACAAGACATTTCTGTTGCCTGAGACTATAGGGAGATTTTATAAAGTATTCCAAGTGAACGAGGAATGCTTGATGGGCGGCAACGGAGATGTGTTTCGCATTTGAGATCATGGCGAGGTGATGTCCTCGGCTCCAGTAAAAATCACAATACCGCTCTTGCGGTATTCCAATCCGTGTGCTACACTTATCATGACTTTCGTGGAGAAAGCCGGAAAGCAGTAGCCCGCCAGAGTGGTGCAACACTCTTGGCAACACGGGCTGCTGCTTTCGCTTTTTCTTTGCCTCTTTCAAATCCTTATGGTTCTATGTCAATAGTTGGGGTAGAACAAACAGAAAAGACCTAAGAAGAAGGAGCATGCGGCGTGCCACATGCTCCTTCTTCTTAGGTGTCATGAGGCACAATGCAGGATTCTGTTGCGGAAACGGGAGAAGTTACGCATGCCGTATCATTCTACCTTATCCTTTATGTAAATGATGCCCGGACAAGATTGAAACCAAAGGCTTGACCGAGCATCATAGTTTTATAGTATTTGAGTTTCACTTATAAGTATATTGGCAATAAGGAGAAAAAACAGTATATATTATTAAAGAATAGAAATCACGGACGACCTGAAGTTATTATTCCCAATCCGTTTCTGAAAAGTCGTGGTACACTTATTTTCGCATCATTAGTTAGTATTTGACCACTACTGTATGCTATTACACCAGTTTCATGCAACTGTTTTATCATTTCTTCGCCTTCTGGATTTAGACCTTGCATAAGATTGATTAACTCGGATTGAGAGAATTCTGCAGATTGTTGACCAGCAAAGCGTTCAAAATGCTTTGACAAATCGGAAAACTCACTTAAATAGCTTTGCACCTTTACGGTTGAAACTTTTTCAAAAGCATTTCTTATTGATAAACCAGATATTAATGAGCGGTCGTGCATGGCTTCGTTATCTAATTCTTCTCCATTTTTCAATTCTTCTGTTACAGCATAGTTGCCGAAATTAATGATTTCTCGCGGATACACACCACCTAGCCCGTCAGTTGAACGCTCGATTATCCAAGACATTGTTTTTGCTTCTCTTGCCCCAGGATACACTTTTGCAGGGAATAATATATCGAAAAAAAGATCTTGTTTTTCGTCTAATAAATCAGATGAATAACCCAGATAATCGGCAATTTCATTATTGTAAACTGCCCGTTTAATTAACAGTTTTTTTAATTCTTTACTATCCCATATAATTGTCGTTGTTTTATCAGTTAAATGACTCTTGTTTACAAAAGAAAGAGTATTCCAAATGTCTGTCCGAAGAAAGATTTTTAATCTTATATTGCGATAACGTGATACAAAATCAATATAGGCTAAAAAAAGTCCTTCAATACATTCTTTGCGTGTTTCGAGCTTGCTGGAAAAAAGCTCATCAATTTTGTCAATGAGCAGCCAAACTGTTTTTCCGCTTTCCTCTAAATATAGGTCTATTTCTTTCAGCAATTCACTAATCGATATGCTATTATTTTCGGTTAGTTTTATAGAAACACTATTGAAATCAATTTGCTCAAGCTTCGGTGGCTCACCAATAAGTTTTTCAAATAGTTTCTTTAGCAAAGCAGAAATACGGTAATCACTTATAATACCAGATTTTTGCAACACTCTTTTACATTTCTCACCGCAAACTACTCTATAATTAGCATATAAGATATGTATTATTTTGTAAGTGATATAGATTTTCCAAGCAGCTTCAGGAGAAATTCTTTTTTCTTCTAACTGATTAAGTAATTGCATATCATCCATTTCGGGCTGATCTTTAAATCCGATTCCTGCTGTGATATAAACATTGTCTATCGCATGATTAGCCATCCGACGTGCAGACTCCTCGAACTTTGTAAAAAGGCGATAAAGAGCACTTTTCCCAGCACCTTTACTGCCTAGAAGCAAAGAAGTATTAGGATCAAGGAACTGCAGGAAATTGTTCGTTTGGATAAATATTTTGTCAAGATTCTGCTCAGACTCCGAATCTACGGCCCCAAAGTATAGTTTGTCTAATAAGTCTTTACGTTTCATGTTTTTCTCCTTGGCTTTTCGGGAAACTTCCTGCCAGTCAATAATAAATACATCACAATTATTATTGGTTTAGCTTAATTGAATATTATCAGCTTTTATTTATAGAGGTATTTTACTCGAAATAAGAACGCGAGTCAACAGAAAGAGACACAATAGCTTTTGTTTCGACATTGTAAATTATCAATTGAAGAAATGTGACAATGCATTTGAACAAGCGCTGGGACTGAGTGACCATAAGATCAAATTAACGAATTCTTAAAGAAAGAAACAATGTTAGGTTTCATACTAGTCGTTGGAATGGTAAATGACATAAAAAACGGTTCCGAAGACTCGCAATTAGCGGACACGGGGACGTAAAACTTACAAGATGATATGAATCATTTTCACTGATATTTGTCAGGGGGCAGTTGCACTTTGTTTTGTAACGGCCCTCTTTTTTGTGAAAAAGCATAGAAAACTCGGCGAAAAAAGGGCATGGTCCCTCGTTTTAATTGCACAAAATATAAAATTACACAAAAAAACAAATTTCCTGATGTGTACATCATAGTAATAATGGCGGGAATTGATTACGATTTTGGGGAAATCTGACGAGAGAAGGGTTGCCCCATGCGAGCATACTATACAAACATCCTAAAACATTTTTTCAATGAACAGCTTATCCACACGCGGATGGAACACCAACTGACGCAGGCGCAGATGGCCGGGCTTCTGGCTATGGAGGAACGGTCCTATATCGATCTCGACCACGGCAAGACCGGCTGCAGCGGCCTGACGCTGGTCCGATTTTTAATCTATTGCTGCGATAATCCGAGCATCTTTCTGGAAGAGCTGCGGGTGGCCTTTGAACAGGGGACGGGCCATGCCGCGTAAGGCCCCGGCGCGGGAAACGGACACGGCGCGGGAGGCCATCGCATACCGCGTTCCCATGTGCGTGGCCGCCGTTCGCTGCTATCCCGCGAATCCGGAGCCGTCCGCCTATCCGCTGTGCCCCCAATGCAGCCTGCCGATGGAGCGCGAGTACCAATCCTATTGCGATCACTGCGGTCAGGCGCTGGATTGGAAGCGGTTTTCCAAAGCCATCATCATTCTTGTACAGCCCTCCCGTGAGGTCCACTGAGCGTGGGCCTCATTTGTCGTTTACGCGCTTTTTATACCCCCTAGCATTTTGACGGAAAGTTCGGTAACGGAGAAACGCTACCGGGCTTTTTTGTTTTTTCGGCGTCGGGAGTGCCTGCAAAACCAAGGGACAGCGGATTCGTTAAAAATGACGGAAAAGTCGGTATGCACGAAACGTGGACCTGTGCTATGCTTAGATTCCCAAAAGGAAGCGAGTTTTTCACGATATGTGCACTATGGAGGACAGAACGCTTCCCGGCGGGAAATAAGCGTGCCGGGGCGTATCCCGGCGGAAAGGAGAAAAAAATGGAAAGTGAAGAGAAGACCGCGGCAGCCGCGGAACCGGAAGAACCCCGGCAGACGGGCGCCACGGTACAGGAGGCGGGTGCGGAGGCGCGGCCCGCCGACGCCGCGCCGGCGAAACCCGCCGCGCCGGAGCAGAGCGCGGCGGCGCCCGGCGGCGGGGAGGACCCCAAGAACGGAGAGCGTCCCAAGACCGGGGAGGAGAAGCAGTCCCCGGATTCCATGCTGGACTTCATCGCCAGGGACGTGGCGCGTTTCCGGCGGGAGTACCCGGATGTGAGTCTGGAGCTCCTGGACGGCGACATTGTGTTCCAACGGTTTTGCGGCAGCCGGTACGGGCGGGAGCCGCTCTCGACCCTGTACCGGGACTACTGCCAGATCATGGAGCTCTCGGCCCAGAAAACGCCCAAACAGCCCGCGCCGGAAGCGCCCGACAAGCCCCAGGAGGAGAGCAAGACGCCTGAACTGACAAAGGAGCAGCGGCGCCGTCTGGACGAATGGAACGCCCTGTATCCGCAGATGCAGATGTCGGCGGAGGAATTCCTGCAGAGGAATTGAGCGCCAAAAAAGAAAAGGATAATAACAATGAGCAATTTTAACCAGTGGAAAACGGACAATTACAAATTCGTGGGCAAGGCCTTTGATTTCGCCTACGCCGACCGGCTCAACAAGCTCTCCCCCGTGGTGGGCGAGATCGACGCCAGGAGCATCGACTATGAGCTGACTGGCTCCGGCGGCTACGGGGAGGCGCTGGTCTACAACGGCTCCAATCTCAATGAGGGCAGCATGCGCCGGGGCTTCAAGACCGTGATCACCCCTGTGGAATACACACTGAGCATCCCCGTGGGCTACAAGGAGGCCAAGATCGACAAGATGGGTGAGACCAAAAAGGTGGGTACCAAGCTGGGCGACTCCATGGCCCTGACCGTGTATCTGCACGTGCTGCGCATGTTCGCCAACGCCTGGAACAACGACGGCCAGCATAACGGCGGCGACGGCGTGCCCTGGGCCAGCGCGGCCCATCCCGTGGCCTCCCGCGGCAGCGCCGGGCGGCGGTTCGTTCCCGACGAGGACGCGGGTACCTATTCCAATATCTCCACCGACGCCTTCTCCGTCAGCGCCATCACGGCGGCCCAGGCCCGTGCCAACCGGTTCCAGACGCCCGACGGCCTGCCCTTTTTGTGTGAATTCGATACCGTGCTGGTCTCCCCGGAACTGGAGGAGAAAGCCAAAAAGATGTTTGGCGAGAACGCGCGTCTGGTGCCCGCCGCCGACCCGGAGAGCGGCGACAACGCCGCCAACCCGGTCTACGGCATGCAGTATCTGGTGATGGGCGGCGGCGCGGACGGCTTCACGGCCAAGCAGTGGGCGGTGTGCGACCGGCGGCTGATGAAGGAGCTGGTGAACATTGTCTACAACACCCGGCCCAAGGTGCTGCGTTCGCAGCTGGACAACCCGCTGAAGGATTTGTACACCTCCTATACGGATTTCGGCGT
>Ga0079305_1002427_pt1 | contig 16260 bp, 11 predicted proteins | sample LMS_cellobiose_e_FD_79183 | JGI IMG/M metagenome (GOLD analysis project Ga0079305, IMG submission 79183) | Rumen-fistulated moose microbial communities from Alaska, USA - LMS_cellobiose_enrichment | ecosystem: Host-associated > Mammals > Digestive system > Stomach > Rumen fluid ... | reverse complement strand
TTTTCCCGCTGCCGGCGGCTGCGGAGACCAGCAGCGTTCCGCCGCGGCTTTCAATGGCGCGCCGCTGGTTTTCGGTGAACCGAACGCTCATTCCCCGGCCTCCTTTCTGCCCCGCATCCGTTCCCACACCTGCTGCGGCTTCAGCCGCGAGACGTAGCGGATGCAGTCGTCCTCGGCGTCGAAATGGCACGCTCCGGCATAATCGCACAGATTGCAGGCCGTATCGGTCTGGCTGCGATACCAGGGATCGGCGGCTAGAGAGCCGGTCCGCAGCTCCTTCGCCATCTCCCGCAGCGTCTCGTCGATGTGGCGGGAAAGGATGCCCAGCTGCTCGGCGCTGGCCAGCGCCTCGCCGTCGTAATTGCCCTTGCGGAAGGTCACCGGGAGATATTCCGGCGTCTCGTCCCGCTCCATGGCGCGCAGGACCGCGTCGTCGGCAAGGAGCAGGCCGCTGCGCCGTTTTTTCTTCGCCTTTTCCGCCAAAAGCTTATCCGGCGGCAGCGCGGCGGCGGCGGGAAGCAGCACATCCCGCGCCGGGACATAGAGCACGCCCGCGGGCACGATCTCCCTGTGGTAGCGCGACGGTCCGCTGCGCTGCAGCGCGAAGAGATACAGCAGCATCTGCATGCCCAAACCGTACCAGACGTCAGAGAGGGAGAAGGACTTTCTTCCGGTCTTATAGTCCACAACGCGCAGATAGAGCCGTCCGTCGTGGATCCAGCCGTCCACGCGGTCGGCGACGCCGGTGAGCACCAGCGCGTCGTCCCCCTCACCCAGCTTTACCGGCGGGAACGCCTCCCGGTCGCCGAAATCCAGTTCAAAATCCAGCGGGACAAACTCGCTTTTTTTCAGCTCCGCCGCCATGTCCTTTACCACGGTCCGGACGGACTGAATCAGGCGGCGGAAGAGATAGATGAAACGCGGGGTCTTTTCCCGGAAGTCATTCAGCGTCTCATGGATGTACCGGGATACATACTTGTCGCACAGCGCGTCCACCTGTTTTGGCTCCGACGCGGCAAAGCCGCCGGTCTCGCTGATCTCCCGCGCGACGTTTTCCAGCACGAAGTGGAGAAAGGTGCCGAATTCCGGCGGGTTGAACTCCGCGCTCTGGCGGGGCTTTGCCTTCAGGCCATACTGGAGAAAGTACGCGAACCGGCAGCTGGCGAGCTTGTCGATCCGGGATGCGGAAAGCCGGAGCGTATCGCCGTAAAGCGCCCGGACCGCGCCGCGGCTCAACCGTCCGCGGGTCAGGTGCGCCGCCTCCGCCAGCCGGCTCAGCTCCTCCTCACGCCCCTGCTGCCGGAAATACTCCAGCGCGGCGGAGCGCCGGGGGGTGACCGCGCCGCCGACGGCCGCCGCGGCCAGCTCAAAGGCGGCTGCGGGGGCATTCTCGCGGCAGTCGTCCGCCGAAACATGCTCCGGTGCCAGGCCGAACACCGCCTCCGCCCGCGTGACGACAAACGCGGGCATAGCCCGCGCTCCCTCGCGGCCGGCTGCGCACCAGGAAAGCGTCAGCGTTTCCGCGGGCAGCGTCAGGCAGTTATAGATCAGGGCAAATTCCCGGTCGAGCCGCTCCCCCGCCGTACTGCCCAGCGCAAGATCCGCGCTGCGCAGCGTTTCGCGGTCGTCATCGGAGAAGATGCCGCTGTCATCGGACATGCTCGGCAGCGTGTCGCTGTCGCAGCCGAGGACGATCAGATGGCGGATATGGCGGCGGCGCATACGGTCCATGTCGCCGGCGGAGACGCGGTCGAGGGTCAGCGGGATGCTGCCGACGTCATAGGCCGTGAGCATCTGGCAGAACAGCTGCCCGAAGCAGTCCGTGTCCATCGGCGTATCGCCGAGAATGGCCGAGGCCTGCTCCAGCGCGCCGGCGATCAGTTCCCAGAGCTGGGCATATTCCGCGGCGGTCTGGACCATGCCGCGCGCGCGCAGCCGGTCCGCCCGCGCGCTCAGAATCTCCGGGAGCCGGAGCGCGTCGAAGAAAGCGGCAAGCGCTGCGGCCTGTCCTGCAGCCGTGTCCGCGCCGGCGCCGCATTCGGCCAGCACCTGCAGCGGCGCAACCGCCCGGCGGCGCAGCGCGTTGATCCGCCGCAGCCGGTCCCAGGTCTCGTCCGTGTATTTGCCGGAAAAGCCGTCCGGATGCAGCGTCCAGTCCTCCTGCTTCGTCCACGCGCTGCCGCGCAGCGACCAGAGGAACGCATAGTTTTCCAGCGCGTCGCTCTCGCTCAGCTCCAGTCCGGCGAGGCCGGTCTTGAGATAGCTTATCATATCGTCATAGTCCCAGCCGCCGGTCACGACGGCGTAAGCGGAACAGATCAGGGCGATCAGCGGCTTTTCGCTGAGATCGCTCTTCCGCGCGGAATAGAGCGGGATGCCGTAATAGGGAAAGATGCTCTCCAGCGCGGCGCGGTAAGCGTCATAATCGCGGGCGGCGACGGCGATGTCGCGCCAGCGGCAGCCGGTCTCGCGCACCAGGGAGAGACACCTGGCCGCCGCGGCTTCGACTTCCCCCGTGACGTCCGGCGCGGTGAAGAGCTTCACGCGCCCGCCGGCGTCATGCTTCTGCGTTCCGAAAGAGAACAGCTCCCGTTCCAGCACGTCCATGGGGTCTTCCCGCGGCAGATCGGTCACCGTCTGCGTCCGGGCGGCGCAGCCCAGCGATTCCGCGAGGCGCAGCAGCGCGATCGCGGCCCGGCGGCTTGGCTCGAACACCGCGTGGCTTTCCTCCAGCCCCTCCGCGGTAAGGCAGACCGTCACGTCGGCGCCGGAGCGCAGCAGCGCTTCGATCACATGCATCTCCTGCGCCGTGAAGTCCGTAAAGCCGTCGATATAATAGCGGCAGGCGGCATAGCTGCTCCCGGGCAAATGCTCGGCCAGCAAGTCGAGCCGCCCCATCGGGTCCAGCCCGCTTTGGGCGGCGACGGCCTCGTAGGCGCCGTAGATCAGCGCCAGATCGGCCAGCTTGTCCTGCAGCGCCTCCGCGCCCTCCAGTGCGGCGTCGCCGCCATGGCCTGCGGCATAGTCCTCCAGCGTCTCCGGGGTGATGCGGCAGGTCCTGCACTCGTCGATGGCGCGCAGCAGCCGCTGCTGCAGCGGCGCCTGCCGCCGCGCCGCCCCGTAAACGCGCAGGCGGGAGCCCACGGCGTCCACCGCCCGCGCGAGACAGAGCAGCCGCCCGCCCTTGTCCAGCGCCGGCGCGCGCGCTCCGCCCTTTTCCGCCTCGACACGCGCCCACAGCCGGGTAAAGGACAGCACCTCCGCGCCGAGGCAGAGCTTTGCGCCGCAGACGCGCAGCAGCTCCGTCTCCGCTTCATGGCTGTACTGCTCCGGAACCAGCAGCACAATGCCGCCCTCCGTCAGGCGGCTGCGGATCTCCTCCATGACAGCGGCGGTCTTGCCGCTTTTTGCCCGGCCGATCATCAGCTTCAGCATGGATAACTCCTTCGATGAATTCTGATGCTATTTTAGCAGATCTGCGGTCTGCGGACAAGACAAAACCGCCGCACGGACCGTGCAGCGGTTTTTCTTATTCAGCGGGTTCTCCGTCCGGCGCAGCGCGCTCCACGAGCACGCGCTCCACGCGCAGGCCGTCCATTTTCAGCACCGTGACCGAGAGATCGGCCCAGTCGAAATGATCCCCGGCGGCGGGGAACGCGCCGAAGCGCTCCAGCGTCCAGCCGCCGACGGTAGCGCTCTCGCTTTCCAAAGCGTCCTCGCTCATACCGAGCAGCTCGGTGAAATCGCCGATGCTCATGTCGCCGTCCAGTTCCCAGACGCCGTCGGCCCGCTCGATGATCTCCTCCTCGACCTCGTCGGTCTCGTCCCAGATCTCGCCGACGATCTGCTCCAGCACATCCTCCATCGTGACGATGCCGCACACGCCGCCGTATTCGTCGGTGACGACGGCCAGATGCTGCTTTGCCTTCCGCAGCTGCTGCAGAACGTCGGGCAGCTTCGTGGTCTTGTAGACGTAACAGGGAGGCATCAGCATGCTGCGCAGGCTGGGCCGGCGCTTGCCGACCATCGCCCGGAAGAAGCGGTTGAGGAACAATATACCGACAACGTTGTCGATGCTTCCCTCATAAACGGGGATACGGGAATAGTTCGACGTGCAGGCGACGGCGTAGATCTCCTCCCAGCTGTCCTTGATGTCCACCGCCACGATATCCACACGGGCGGTCATGACCTCGCTGACGCTGATCTCGTCGAAGTCCAGCGCGGAGCGCAGAAGCTCGCTGCGGTCCTCGTCCAGGACGTCCTCGTCCTCCGCCGTCTCGATGATGCTCTGCAGCTCCTCCACCGCGGCGTCATTCTCGTCGCCCGCTTCCTCGCCGCGCATCGGGCCGGTGATGAGGTGCACCAGCGAGACCACCAGAAGCGTCAGGGGCTTCAGCACCACGGAAAGCGCCCGCACCGCAGGGGCGACGGCCAGGGACATGCGGTTGGCGTTTTTCTTCGCGATGATCTTCGGGACCGTCTCGCCGAGGATGATAACCGCCACGGTGACGATCACGGTTGAGAGCCACGCGTATTTCTCACCGAAGGCGAGGATGGCGATCACGCTTCCCAGAGAGGAAAGGGCGATGTTGACGAAATTGTTGCCGATCAGGATCGCGCTCAGCGCGTCGTCAAAGCGGTCGAGGATCTTCACAGCCAGCGCGGCGCCGGCTTTTCCGTCATCCGCCAGGTTTTCCAGGCGGATCCGGTTGGCGGAGCTCAGCGCCATCTCCGCGCCGGAGAAGAAGGCCGAGAGGACGATGCACGCGACGGCGGCGATGATGTAGAACGTCACTGCGCGTCACCTCCCCCCTCCGGGTCTTCCGGGAGGCGTTCGATGCGCAGCTTTAGGATCCGCCGGTGCTCCATGGACTGCACGGTGACGCGCAGTCCGTTGTATTCAAAGCGGTCTCCCTCCTCAGGCAGACGGTCGAACTGCTCATAGGTCCATTCGCCCAGCAGCTTGTGCTCAAAATCGAACTCGTCCGGATCCTCGTAGTCCATGAACTGGAACGCGTCCTCGATGTCGACCTCGGCGTCGAAGGAAAAGCTGCCGTCAGCGTTTTTCACGCAGGTCTCGACGACCACGTCCTCCTCGTCCCAGATCTCGCCGACCAGCTCCTCCAGAATATCCTCCACGGTGACGATGCCCAGCGTCCCGCCGTAATTGTCGGTGACCACGGCCATATTCAGCTTTTTGCCGGACATGACGGGCAGGAGCTCCGCGATCTTCGTGGACTGATGGATGAAATACGGCTCGTCCAGCAGGGATCGGAGCGAGAGGTTCTCCCGGTCGGCCAGCCAGGCCTTCATGTACTTGCGGATCTGCAATACGCCGATGATGTTGTCAATTGTGCCCGCATAGACGGGGACGCGGGAGTGGTGCAGATTCCGGAGAATGTCCATGACCTTTTGCGGCGGCCAGTCCACATCCAGCGCGGTGACGTCAACGCGGGCGGTGAGGATGCTCTCCACCGTGACGTCGCCGAAGCTCAGCGCGCTGGTGACCAGCTCTCCCTGCTCCGCGTCCAGCTCGCCCTCGTCGGTCATGTTTTCTATGATGTCATACAGCTCGTCCTCCGTCACGGAGACCTCGCTGTCGCCGCGGGTCAGGCGGGCGGCGGCATTGCCGATCGCGGTCAGAACATAGGAGACCGGGGTAAAAATGCGCATGAAAAAGCACAGTGATCCCGCCGTTCCAAGGGAAAAGCGCTCACTGTACTTTTTGGCGATGCTCTTTGGAAGCATTTCCCCGACGAAGAAGACGACCACCGTCGTGAGGATGGTGCTGAGCGTCACGGCATTGACGCCCCAGCGGCGCGTGACCAGCACCGTGACGTAAGCCGCCGCGGCGAGATGGACGATGTTGGTGCCGATGAGGATGGTGGTGATGGCCTTGTCAAAATGCTCGGTGACAAACAACGCGCGCCTGGCGCGGCGGTCGCCGCGGTCCGCCTCCACCTTCAGCCGGACGCGGCTGACCGAGGCAAAGGCCGTCTCGCAGGCGGCGAAATATGCGGCAAAAAACAGCAACAACAGGATGATAATGGCAGATAGGTATATACTGCTACTGTCGCCATCCATAAGGGAAAATCACACTCCAAATTGATGAATTCTGAGAAAGAATCATATCATAGATTGCCGGGGCCGTCAATCATTCGATCGGATTGGCTGGAAAACAAAAGGCCCGCCGGGTGAGGCGAGCCTTGTTTCACACATTCCGGATCAGATCGCGCGGGTAACCTTACCGCTGCGCAGACAACGGGTGCATGCGTAGGCATGCTTGGGGGTCCCGTCCACGATCACCTTCACGCGCTTGACGTTGGGCTTCCACGTGCGGTTGGAACGTCTGTGAGAATGGCTCACCTGGATGCCGAAAGCAACACCCTTATCGCAAAATTCACACTTTGCCATCTTATGCTGCACCTCCTCGCTCGTTAGTATCGCAGATAAACAGCTTATTTATAATAGCAAACGAAAATCAAAAATGCAAGAAAAACTTTTGGTTTTTCAGCACTTTTTTCGATCTCCCCGCGCAGGCCGCGCATACTTGCGTTCGGGGATCCGACAGCACCACAAGATTTTGTGTTCCCGGCAAAATGTACAGAAACAAACCGGCGAAATGCACTGCGGTGGGGATTGCCAAACGGCGGGAAAACATATAAAATATAGGGGCCGGGATTTCACCCGGATGTGAGATGCAAAAGAATGCTCCAAACGGGAGGACGCAGCCATGAAACTGAAATACAGCGTGAAACTGAGCACAGTTGTGGATTCGCACGGACTGAATGTGCTGTACAAGTCCACAGACTACGACAGCGTGGAGGTCTGGAACTACAACATTTCCCGTCCTGCGCTGCAATTCGTAGACTTCTATGACGGATTTGACGCCGACCGGCTCCAGATCGTCGGCCGGGCGGAAACCGCCTATCTGCAGACACTGGATCAGGATGCGCGGAAAAAGGTCATCGACAATCTCTTTTCCCATAAGATCCCCGCACTGATCGCGTGCTCGCGGGTCGAACCCGACGAGCTCTTTGTCGACGCGGCACGGCGATATGACGTCACTCTTCTGAGCACCGATCTTGAGACCAGCGAATTCATTGCGCAGGTCATCGGTACGCTGCGCACCTATATGGCCGACCGTCAGACGGAGCACGGCGTCCTGGTGCAGGTGCACGGCGAGGGGCTGCTCATCCAGGGGGTAAGCGGCATCGGCAAAAGCGAAGTGGCGCTGGAGCTGGTCAAGCGCGGTCACCGGCTCGTGGCAGACGACGCGGTGGAGCTGCGGCGGATGGGGCGCACCCGCCTGATCGGCACAGCGCCGAAGATGATCCGCTATCTCATGGAACTGCGCGGCCTCGGCATCATCGACGTCCGCCGCATCTACGGCGTCGGCGCCGTGCTCCCCGTCTGTGATGTGGACCTTGTGGTCAAGTTCGTCCGATGGGAGGATTGCCCCGACTTTGACCGTCTCGGACTGACGGAGGAGACGGTCTCCTACCTCGGCGTCACGATCCCGCAGGTGACGATTCCCGTCGCTCCGGCGCGGAACCTTGCGATCATCCTGGAAGTCGCGGCCATGAACCACCGGGAGAAAAAGCTCGGCTATAACGCGGCAAAGGATCTGATGGAGCGTCACGACGCGGGCATCGACGACGGTGAGGAAGGCTGGGGCGGCTTTGTCTGAGCTTCCGTTCATCTGTGTTTCGGAGGAATGCTATGCTTGAATCCTCTCTCGCAAAGGATCTGAATCGCGCGTTTCCCACGCTGCCGCTGACGGAAAACGAGCCAATGAAGGCGCACTGCTCCTTCCGCATCGGCGGCCCGGCGGAGGTCTTCGTCGAACCGGGCAGCGAGGCGGAGCTTTGCGCCGTGTGGCGGTATCTGCGTGCCGTCGGGGCTCCGGTGACCGTGATCGGCAACGGCACCAACCTGCTCGTCCGCGACGAGGGCGTCCGGGGCGTTGTCGTCCATCTCGGAGATCGGTTCGCCGCGATTGAACGCACCGACAGCGGTCTGCGGGCTGCCGCGGGCGTGACGCTGGCGCGCCTGGCGACCGCGGCAAAGGAACAGGGCCTTTCCGGTATGGAGTTTGCCCACGGGATCCCCGGTTCCCTGGGCGGCGCCGTGATAATGAACGCCGGGGCCTACGGCGGCGAGATCAAAGACGTCGTCGTTTCCGTTCGCTATCTGGACGGCGACGGAGCGCTCCGGGAGACGGATGCGCCGGGCTTTTCCTATCGCCGCAGCCGCTTCACCGACAGCGGCGAGTTGATCCTCGGCGCGGCAGTGTGCCTGACGCCGGACGATCCCGCCGCGATCCACGCCCGCATGATGGATCTTTGGGCCAGGCGCAGCGCCAGTCAGCCCCTGGATCGTCCTTCCGCGGGCAGCACCTTCAAGCGGCCCGCCGCGGGGTATGCCGCCGCGATGATCGAGGCAGCGGGTCTCAAAGGCGCGTCCGTCGGCGGCGCTCAGGTCAGCGAAAAACACGCGGGCTTTGTCATCAACACGGGCGGCGCCACATTTGCGGACGTAACCGCGCTGATGGCACGGATCCGGGAAACAGTATATGCCGAAACGGGAATTCTGCTGGAGCCGGAGGTTAAAATCATCTGACGCCGGGGACGGCGGTCTGGGGAGAGCAACATGAAGTTTCTGATCATTTCCGGCATGTCCGGCGCAGGCAAGACCCGCGCGGCGGACATTCTTGAGGACATGGACTATTACTGCGTGGACAACATGCCGGCGGCGCTGCTGCCCAAGCTGGCGGAGTTCTGCATGGGCATGGGCGGCCGCTATGAGAAGGTCGCGCTCGTCACCGACATCCGCGACAAGGACGGCATCGACGCGATCTTCACCTCGCTGGATCAACTGTGGGAGCTGGGCTGCGACTATCAGATCCTGTTCATGGAGGCGGACCTTCCGACCATCGTGAACCGATATAAGGAATCCCGCCGCCCCCATCCGCTTCAGGCCGAGGCCGGCAGTCTGGAGGCGGCGGTGCGGCTGGAATCCCGGCGTCTGGACCGGCTGCGCACCAACGCGGATTATATTATCGACACCACGGGCCTGACGCTCGGCATGCTGCAGGCGGAGATCTATAAGCGTTTCATGGGCAGCGAGGCGGAGCGGACGCTGAATGTGACCGTAATGAGCTTCGGTTTCAAATACGGAATCCCGATCGAAGCCGACATGGTGCTGGACGCGCGCTTTCTTCCCAACCCCTATTATATGGAATCCCTGCGGAGCAAGACCGGTTTGGACCGCGAAGTCTATGACTACATCTTTCAGCATGCGGTTTCTCAGGAATTCCTGCAGCATCTGAGCCGGCTGATCGCGTTTTTGCTCCCGCAGTATGTGGAGGAGGGCAAGAGCGGCTTCACCATCGCCGTCGGATGCACCGGCGGACGTCACCGCAGCGTAGCGGTCGCGTCGGCGCTGGCCGAGATGATCCGCACGCTGGGACACAGCGCGGAGCTCATCAACCGAGACATGGATAAATAGTCCCGTTTGAAATCCGATTGACCCCTTTGATCGGCGGGCCCACGAAACCAGGTTGGAAAGGAGGCCGTACCGCCATGTCGTTTTCCGGAGACGTGAAGGCAGAACTCTGCCGCGTTCCCATCAACCGCCCCTGCTGCGCCGTGGCGGAGGCCTATGGCGTGCTGCTGTTCGGTTATCAGTTTTCCGCCATGGAGATCCGCGTGATCACCGGCAGCGCGCCGTTCGCAAAGCGCTTGCCGAGGCTGCTGCAGCGGGCATTCGGCTTCGCGCCCGACGTCCGCGCGGGGTCCGCAAAGACAACGTTCACGGTCACGGATCCGGAAAAGATCCGCCGTGTATTCGACGCGTTCGGTTATGATGCCGACAGTACGCTGGTAAACCATATCAATCTCGGCGTTCTGGAGGAGGACTGCTGCAAGGCAGCGTTTCTTCGCGGTGCGTTTCTGGCCGGCGGGAGCGTGACGGATCCCAGCAAGCGCTGCCACCTGGAGCTGGTGACGGATCACAAGAACGTTGCGGGGGAAACGGTGTCTCTCCTGCTGGAAATGGGCTTCTCTCCGCGCGTCACCCTGCGGGCGGGCCATCAGGTCGTCTACTTCAAGCAGTCGGAGGCGGCAGAGGACTTTTTCACAACGATCGGCGCTTCCGGCGCCGCCATGGAACTGATGAGCGCCAAGGTGGAGAAAGAGATGCGCAATACCGTTATCCGCCAGATCAACTGCGACACCGCCAATGTGGACAAGACGCTCTCCGCGGCGGAAGCGCAGATGGACCGGATCCGGGAGATCGAGCGGGAGATCGGGCTGGAAAATCTGCCGCAGGACCTCGCAGAGGTCGCCCTGCTGCGCATTGCAAATCCGTCGGTGAGTCTTTCCGAGCTCGCGCAGCTGGCCGATCCGCCCGTCACGAAAAGCTGCATCAATCACCGGATGCGGAAGCTGATGCGTCTGATTTCCTTGTGAAACTGAACCATCGTTTCACAAGGTCCGCTTTGCTGGTGTTTTGCCGAGGCGAGACCCCGCAAAAGCCGTAAGTCAGCCTGCTTTGAAGGGTACATGAGAGGGGGGCCGCCCGATGGCCTTTGTTCATCTGCATAATCACAGCGAATATTCCCTGCTGGACGGTGCATGCCGCATCGACGCGCTTCCCGCGCGGGCGAAGGAGCTGGGGCAGGATGCCCTCGCGATCACCGACCACGGCGTCATGTATGGCGCGGTGGCCTTTTATAAGGCGTGCCGGCAGGCAGGAGTGAAGCCCATCATCGGCTGTGAGGTCTATGTCGCGCCGCGCAGCCGCACGGACAAGGAACACGGGCTGGACAGCGAATATACCCATCTAATCCTGCTGTGCAAAAACGAAACGGGCTACCGAAACCTCTGCTATCTTGTGAGCATGGGCTTTGTCGAGGGCTTTTACATCAAGCCGCGCATCGACTGGTCGCTTCTGTATGCCCACGCGGAGGGGCTTGTCTGTCTTTCGGGCTGTCTCGCCGGAGACATTCCCCGCAAGATCGTTGCCGGAGATTACGCGGCGGCGAAAGCGAGAGCGCTGGAGCTGCAAAAGGTGTTCGGCGAGGACTTTTATCTGGAGCTGCAGGACCACGGCATTCTGGAGGAAAAGCGGGCAATGAACGGCCTGCTCCGGATTTCCGAGGAGACCGGCATCCCCACGGTGCTGACCAACGATGCGCACTATCTGACAAAAGAGGACGCCCCCAACCAGGACGTCCTGCTCTGCATCCAGACCGGCAAAACCATCGGCGAGCCAAACCGCATGCGCTTCGAAGGGCAGGAGTTTTACCTCAAAAGCGAGGAAGAGATGCGCACGCTGCTGCCGGAGCACCCGGAAGCGTTGGCGCACACTGCGGAGATCGCGGAAAAATGCAGTTTTGACTTCACCTTCGGGCACTATCATCTGCCCGAATTCAAGCTCCCCGCCGGAGAGACGGACAGCGCCGCCTATCTGCGCAAGCTCTGCGAAGCGGGCTTTGCCCGGCGGTATCCGGATCGCCCCGAGGTCCATGCCCAGCTGGATTACGAGCTGGAAACGATCGAGCGGATGGGATTCGTGGATTACTTTCTCATCGTCTCGGATTTTGTCGGCTATGCCAAGCGGAAAAACATCCCTGTCGGTCCCGGACGCGGCAGCGCCGCCGGCAGCGTCGTGAGTTACTGCCTCGATATCACAGACGTTGACCCCATTCAATACAGTCTGTATTTCGAACGCTTCCTCAACCCGGAGCGCGTCACGATGCCGGACATCGACATGGACTTCTGCATCCGCCGCCGCGGCGAGGTCATCGACTATGTCGCGCGGAAATACGGCGCGGACCATGTCGCCCAGATCGTCACCTTCGGTACGATGGCGGCGAAGAACGCGATCCGGGACGTCGGCCGCGTGATGGGCGTCAGCTATGCGGAGACGGACGCCTGCGCCAAGCAGGTGCCGAACGCGCTGCACATCACCATCGACGAATCGCTGCGCCTGTCGAAGCCCCTCCGGGAGCTTTATGACGGCGACGAAACCGTGCACCGCATGATCGACACGGCGCGCGCGCTGGAGGGCCTGCCGCGCCATGCCTCGACCCATGCCGCCGGTGTGGTCATCACAAAGAACCCCGTCTATACGTATGTCCCGCTGGCGACAAACGACGAGTCCGTCGTCACGCAGTACCAGATGACGACGCTGGAGGAGCTGGGGCTTCTGAAGATGGATTTCCTCGGTCTGCGCAACCTTACGGTGCTGGACGACGCGGTGCAGCTTGTCCGCCGCAGGGAACCGGGCTTTTCCGTTGAGAAGGTTCCGGAGGATGACCCCGCGGTATTCGCCATGCTGCAGGCAGGCAAAACCAGCGGCGTGTTCCAGCTGGAGAGCAGCGGCATGACCGGCGTATGCACCGGCCTGAAGCCGAAGAGCATCGAGGACATCACGGCCATCATCGCCCTCTACCGCCCCGGCCCGATGGATTCCATCCCCCGCTTCATCGAATGCTCCGCCCACCCGGAGAAGATCTCCTACAAGCACCCGCTCCTGGAGCCGATCCTCGGCGTCACTTACGGCTGCATCGTCTATCAGGAGCAGGTCATCGAGATCTGCCGCCGTCTCGCCGGCTTCTCGCTGGGGCAGGCGGACATGATCCGCCGCGCGATGAGCAAAAAGAAGGAAAAAGAAATCGTCAAGGAGCGCAGGACCTTCATTTACGGCGACCCGGAACGCGGCATCCCCGGCGCGATCGCAAACGGCGTCCCGGAGGACGTAGCCGGCAGCATTTACGACGAAATCCTCGATTTTGCGAATTATGCCTTCAACAAGGCCCACGCCGTGAGCTACGCCATCGTGGCCTACCGGACGGCCTATATGAAATGCCACTATCCGCGGGAATACATGGCGGCGCTGATCACAAGCGTGCTGGATTTCAGCGGCAAGGTGGCGGAATACATCGCGGAGTGCCGCGACATGGGTATCCGTCTGCTGCCGCCGGACATCAACGAGTCCGACGCGGATTTCACCGTTGTCGGGGACAATCTGCGGTTCGGCATGGCTGCGGTCAAAAATGTAGGGCGCGGTTTTGTCAAGACGCTCATGGCCGAACGGGAGCGCAACGGGAGGTTCACCGCGTTTGACGAATTCTGCCGCCGTATGTACGGACAGGACCTGAACCGCCGCGCAATCGAAAGCCTGATCCGCGCGGGGGCTTTCGACTCCCTCGGCCTGAAGCGCAAGGCGCTGCTGCAGGCGCTGGACACGGTGCTCGACTCTGTGAATGCCGCGGGGCGGAAAAATGTCGCGGGTCAGCTCGATCTTTTCGGTATGGATGCGGACGAAGGCGGCGCGCAGTCTGAACCTCTGAAGCTGCCGGATGTGGAGGAATTCACCGCTGCCGAGCTCATGAGCATGGAACGTGAAATGACCGGGCTTTATCTGAGCGGTCATCCGATGGACGCATACAGGGAAACGGTGAAGCGGATCGGCGCAGCGCCCATCGGCAGCGTTCTGGATGATTTTTCCAGAGAGAGCGGTCCGGAGCGTTTTTCGGACGGGCAGGCCGTCACCGTCGCGGGAATCGTGGGCAGTTATAAAACGCGCGCGACGAAAAACAACTCCATGATGGCCTATGTCAATCTGGAGGATGAAAGCGGCTCCATAGAGCTGATCGTGTTCCAGCGGGCGTTGGACACCTGCCGGCAGTATCTGAAGGAAACCTCCGCCGTGGAGGTGAAGGGGCGCATCTCCGTGCGCGACGAGAAGGAGCCGCAGATCATGGTCGATTCCGTCCGGCCGCTCGCCGGCCCTGCGGACGCGCCGCCGGCGGACAGAGAACCGGAGCGGCAGACGCTCTACGTCCGCATGAACAGCACGGACGCCAGGCGCCGCAGGAAAATCGAGCTGCTGCTGGAGATGTTTCCCGGCAAGGACCGCATGGTGCTTTATGTTGCGGACACAGGAAAACGCCTCGGCGCCGACTGCGTCATCCATCCCGCCCTGCTCCGGGAGCTCCGGGAGATGCTGGGCGAAGATAACGTTGTGGTTAAATAGCGAGGCGGGAAGCCCGTTTCGCCTTTCTACCGTCCTTTTGCATTGTTTTCTATATTATGCTTGACTTTTCCATAGTGTATCAATTATAATATTCAAGCTGACAAATTGCATACGGAGATTTGTTCGATGCGCTATGGAGAAGTCGCGTAGCCCGGTCGAGCGCGCACGATTGGAAATCGTGTAACGGTCAAAAGCCGTTCGAGGGTTCGAATCCCTCCTTCTCCGCCATGAAAAACCCTGAAACTGCAACGGTTTCAGGGTTTTTCTATACCCTCTGACTACTTATGCGACGAAACAAGACGGGTGAAATCCTTGTTTACGAACATCGGAAAAGAATGATATAAAAGAACAATACAGATAACTACTTAGTGGTATTGTTCTTTTTCGTCGCCTTTACCAAGCGCGAGTCTATTCATCTCTGCGCTTGCCCAACTTCTGTCTGGCAGTTAGTACTACGACGGTCCGCGCCGCTTCAAATATACAGGCGAATGGTTGGATGATATCCGTCGCCGGCTGGAGGAAGAATCCCCGAAAGTTTTCGAAAGAAGTAGATTATTTCGTTTTTGCTTGTTATTATTCAGGTAATGATGACTCGTTCTCGTGAGGCTGGAATTCTTTCTTGAACGTGCTACGCTGGATGGGATAGTATATCTGGAATACAAACGCATTATATACGGCGAGTCTTAGGTGAAATGAAAATGGACTACCTGCCTGGAATTAAATATGACGGTTTGGGTAATCAGAACCAGTATCCATATAATATTCCGGCTGTACGGCATCTTGCCGAGGTCAAGGAAATGACTTTTTCAAAACCTGTCACGTTTTTCGTCGGAGAAAACGGGACGGGAAAGTCCACTTTGCTGGAAGCCATTGCTGTGGCCTTGGGTTTCAACCTGGAGGGAGGTTCGAGAGATTTCTGTTTCTCGACAAGGGATACGCATTCTGAGCTGAGCAACCATATCAGGATGATCCGACGCAGCATACCGAAAGATGGGTTCTTCTTACGGGCAGAGAGCTTTTACAATGCCGCAAGTTATCTTGACGATAACAGCAATCTGCGTCGTTACGGAGGCGTGTCGTTCCATGAACAATCTCATGGTGAATCCTTTCTGGCTCTCGTAGAGAACCGCTTCGAGGGGAATGGGATCTATCTTCTGGATGAACCGGAAGCGGCGCTCTCTCCGCAAAGACTTATGTCACTGCTTATCCTGATTGATAAGCTGGTGAAGAAAAACTCCCAATTCATCATAGCGACCCATTCACCCATTGTCATGGCTTACCCAAATTCGGAAATCCTTCAGTTCAGTGATGATGGGATCAAAACCGTTGCCTATACGGAAACAGAGCATTATCTTAATTACAAAGCAGTTTATCGAAAGACCCGATCACATGATTCAGTATTTGCTATATGATGAAGACTGACGTTTCAGCTCTGGCCGCGACGCGCTTTAAATACCTTCGCACGGGGCGGAAAAGGGGCTGGATATGTGCAAGGATTGCAGACGATGTCATGCGCTCCGAAACTGCAGGATCTTCCCGCTGCACCGGTCCTCCAGCTCCGCGAGAATCGCCTTTGCTGCGTCTGCGTTCATCGCTTCCGCGGCAAAGGGAGCGGCCTCCGGACTGTTCATGGCCGCCTCGATCTCTGCGGCCTGTTCCGCGACAAACTCCGGCGAAATGATTTCAACGGCGTCGAGCAGCGCGAACATCTGTTCATCGGTGATGAGATCCCGGGTAAAAATAATGCTGTCCAGGGTCTTGGCAATCTGATAGCGTTCTTCGGCGTTTTTTTCTTTCATGGCGTTTTCTCCTTTTCCTGAAATGCGGGAGCGGATCATGCCGCCCCCGCTGTTCTGCTGTATAACACCAACGAAATACGGATCTGGAAACCGCGGAGATCCGTTCGTGCTCTGCAAAAAAGCTCTGTCATCCGGTCCCGGTTGAAATCCATCTTGCCGGAGAGCGGCATCCCGGCGCCGCGGCAAATCCATTTCATGTAAAAAAACGGATGCGCGCCGTTGCCACCGGCGCGGCGGCGTGATATGATAGGAGAAAAACTGGGAGATGGCACCATGGACGGAAGATGGATCGATTTTGAGGGCATCCGCAACGCGCGCACACTGGAAGGACTGACCGCGGCCGACGGCCGGCGGGTGCGGCGCGGGCTGCTGCGCACGGGAAAGCTCTGCGCGGCAACGCAGAATGACATTTCCG
>Ga0079305_1002426_pt1 | contig 16286 bp, 13 predicted proteins | sample LMS_cellobiose_e_FD_79183 | JGI IMG/M metagenome (GOLD analysis project Ga0079305, IMG submission 79183) | Rumen-fistulated moose microbial communities from Alaska, USA - LMS_cellobiose_enrichment | ecosystem: Host-associated > Mammals > Digestive system > Stomach > Rumen fluid ... | reverse complement strand
CCGGATTGACGCTCGTTCCGGTCGGCGAGGTGACCGTTCCGTCCGGGTGAAGCTGAAGCGTGTACTGCATGCTCATAATCGGGCTGCCGCCCACCCGGTACAGACAATACAGGTTTCCGTTACTGATATAGAAGCTGGGGATCGGAGGCAGAGTGGAATGCGCATGGAGTTCCGTCATATCATATACGAGCTCCGGCTCTCCGCCGGTCATCGGAACGCGCGAGATGTTTTTGTCCGTGTCGTAATACCAGAAATACCCCGCATAGGCCTGGACGACGGAGCTGCCGAATGTGTCCGCAAGCGGAAGCCGGAGAACGTTTGCGGTTTCGTTCGTACCGCGGTCGATCCAGAGCCCCGTTCCCGCGTTCCACCAGTAATCGCAGCCGAGCGTGTCATGCATATTCGCCCACGTCATCGGGATATAGGTGATCTGGCGGAAGAGCAGGAACGGCCATTCCTCAGCAGCGTTATCGATTGCGCGCCCCTTGATCGCGATCTTTCCGGTCGCGACCTCGGCGGTCAGCGTCCCTTTGTTCGACGAGACGCGCGGCGACGAAACGTACGGGCCCTTCGATCCCGTATCGCTGATGATCAGCCCCGTTTCGGGTGACTTCCATTCGGCGTAGAGGCCGAGAAGCTGGCAGCCGTAATACGTCAGCGGAAGGTAGGTAATCTCGTTGTAGACGAGGAACGGGTACTCCTCGCCCGAGGGGTCGATCAGCTGGCCGCCGATGTGGACGGGAAAGTCCGGGACCGTCACGCGGACGGTCTTCGGGGACGCTGCGAGAGCGCTCGCGGGGAACGCGGCGAGGGCGGTCACGAGTACAAGAAACAGAACGAGCAGGCGTCGTGCGCTGGTTCGCATGGTTTTTCTCCTTTCACGTTTCGGTTCGGGTTACGATTCGAAGGTCGGGTATGCGGTTATTCGGGATCCGCAGCGGAAGCGGCGGAGCTTAAGGAGCGAAGGTCGATGACGAAAACGGTATGGGTGTTGTCCGACGGAGCGGATGCGGAATCGTTTGAGGGAGTGACCGGCGGCGCGGTGCTTTGCGGGAGCGGTGTGTCCGGCGCAGAGGAAACGGTGCTGCCGGGCGTGTCGCCGCCCGACTCCTGCACGGACGATTCCGGAGGCATCGCGTTCGCTTCGCCGAGTTTCAGGAGACGAAACGCCTCCTGGGCCGCATAGTAGGCCTGGTATTCCGGAAGGAGATCTTCGAACGGTACTTCTCCGTATTGTGCCGGTTTGGGAACCGGTTGAACGGAATCCGCCGGCAGCGATTCCTGTTCGGGAATTTGGAGCGAGAGAGGCGGCGCTGCGGGGTTCTCCGCGAGGTCGGGAGGAACCGGGGCAGGCGGGTCCCAGAGCATCGTCGTTCCGAAGAGGACGACGAGCGTCGTCAGGACGGTAACGAGCGGGCGCGGAAGCTTTTTGAACGAGAGGACGTTCCGGATGCGGCGGCCGACCGTCCCGCGGCGGAACGCGAGGACGGAGAGCGGAAGACTTGTTCTTCCGGACGCACAGTTCAGAAGGATCTGGGAGTAGTCGGTCTTCCGGAACGAGCCGTCTCGCGCAAGGACCGATTCGTCCGCGGCCATTTCCATATCGGCGTCGAGAAGCCGAAAGGCGATCCAGACGAGCGGATTCATCCAGTGGAGCGCGAGCGCGAGGAACGCGGCGCCCTTCCGCAGCGGATCGAGCCGGCGGAGGTGGGCCGCTTCGTGGGCAAGGACGCAGTGGGCCGCGTACGGAGAGAGTTCCTCCGGGAGATACACGGCCGGGCGGAAGACGCCCCGGCAAAACGCGGACGGAAGATCCGGAACGGTAAAGACGCGCGCACGGGCCGGAAGATCGACGGCGCTGTTTTGAAGGTCGGCGCTCAGGCAGGAAAGGCCGGCGGCGTCGAACGGGATGCGTCCGCGGAGGATCCGGCGCATTCGAAGCGCTGAGAGGACTGCGTACACGGCAAACGCAAAGACGCCCGCGAGCCAGACGTACGGGAGGATCCTGAGAAGCGTTTCTCCGAAGGAAACGACGGGAATCGCGGAGGACTCTGCGATCGCGCTTTCCGCGCCGCCCGGGACGCTTTCTATGGCGCCCGGGACGATCTCCGCGCCGCCCGAGACGCTCTCCGCAAGGGAGGAGACGGATCGCGGGAGGAGCGAGAAGCTTCCCCGGAGCGAGAACGGAACGAGCAGCCGGACGGTACAGGCCGCCCAGAGGATGCAGGGAAGCCGCTTCGGGAGTTTCTTCGCGAGAAGCCGGACGGCGCAGGTGAGGAGAATGAAGACCGACGCCGCGAGGCTCATCGAGACGAGCTTCCGGAATACGAAGGACACAAGTTCGGTCATCGGCCTTCCTCCTTTCCGCCGCCCGGGGACGGCGCACCCTCCGCCGCACGGCTTTCGTCGATCAGCTTCTGGAGCTCGTCGATCTCTTCGCGCGAAAGCTTCGAGCCGCCCGAAAACGCCGCGAGGAACGCGGGGAGCGAGCCGTGGAACGCCGTTTCGACGAACGAGCGGCTTCTTCTCGCGTAGAAATCGTCCCGTGAAACGAGCGACGTCACGACGCTGTTTTCCGTCGTAAAGTACCCGCGCTCGGAGAGACGCCGGAGGACCGTATACGTCGTCGAACGCTTCCAGCTCAGCCGCTCCGCGCAAAGCCGCACGAGCTCGGCCGTCGTCACCGGTTCGTTCTCCCACACGATCTCCGCAAATGTCATTTCCGCCGTTTCGGGTCTCAGTTCCGCCATCGCAGGACTCCTTTTCCGCCAATGAGTTTACATCTTGTAGACACTCTTGAGTTTACAGCCTGTAAACGACCCTGTCAAGTGCCTTTTTTGCGCGGCTCCGGAACGCACGGTTTTTGCCTTGCGCACGGGGGTTGGGAATTGCAGGCGCCGGCGGGATATGTTACAATAAAGTGCTATGTCCTACAAAGTAAAACTCGATGTGTTCGAGGGACCCTTCGACCTGCTCGTCTACCTGATCGAGACGGCCGAAATGTCCATCTACGACATCCGCATCGCCGAGATCACGGAAAAGTATCTGGACGCCCTGCGCGAAATGGAGCGCAGGGACGTCACCGTAACGGGAGAATTCATGGTTCTCGCGGCGACTTTGATTGAGATCAAATCGCGGATGCTTCTGCCGAACGCGGCTCCGGACGGCGAAGAGGCCGAGGACCCGCGCTCCGAGCTCGTCCAGAAGCTCCTCGAATACAAGAAAGCGAAGGTCGAGGCGGCGCTCCTCGCCGAACAGGAGGAGTACGCGCGACGCATCTTCACGAAGCCCCAGGAAGACCTCACCGTCTACACGAAGGAGCCGGACGAGATCCTGAATCTCGACCTCCCCGCGTTCGTGAAGGCGTTCGAGCTCTTCCTCCAGCGGAAAAAACGCATCGACGAGATGCATACCCGCTATGTGCGCGTGGAGCGCGAGCGGATGACGCTTGAAACCCGCATTGAACAGATTAAGAGCTACTTCCGCGGAACACGGACGGTGAAGTTTTTCGAGCTTCTCGGCGGCGAAAGGACGCGCCGGAACGCCGTTCTGACGTTTATGTCCGTCCTCGAGCTGATCCGTTCGAAGGCGGTCACCGCAAAACAGCGCACAAACTTCGGCGAGATCACTCTGACCGCCGTCACGGAACCGAATGCAAAAAAGGAAGCCTGACCTATGAGCAGCAAAAAAACAATCAAATCGGCCTTTGAATCGATGCTCTTCGTCTGGGGCGATCCGCTCGAGGCAAAGACGGCCGCGGAACTCTTCAACATCTCCGCGAAGGAGGCGGAAGGCTATTTCCGCGAGCTTGCGGAGGAGTACGACGCGCGTGAATCGGGCCTCGCCATCCGCGAGATCGACAGGTCCTTCCAGCTCGTCTCCCGCCCCGAAAACAGCGAATACATCGAAAGGCTCTGCACGCCTGTAAAGGAAAAGCGGCTTTCCCAGTCCGCGATGGAGGTCCTCGCGATCGTTGCGTACAAGCAACCCGTGACAAAGGGTGAGATCGAGTCCATCCGCGGGATTAAATGCGACCGCGTGATCGAGGGCCTCGTGAAGAAGGACCTGATCCAGGAGGTCGGCCGCTCGACGGCGGTGGGCCGTCCGATCCTCTACGGAACGACGAAGACCTTCCTTGAAAACTTCAACTTTACCTCTCTGAAGGATCTCCCCGAGATCGAGGACATCTCGTCGGTCATCCGCGAGGACGGCGAGGAACCGTCCGAAACCGACGACCGCCAGATCTCGCTGGAGATCTGAGAGAAGAAACGGAAAAGCGCAGGGCCCTGCGCGGAAAGGAAACCGATGCAGACGTTTTTCATCGCCGATACCCACTTCGGCCACGACGCGATCATCCGCTACGAGAACCGCCCCTTTAAAGACGCCGCCGAACAGGACGAGGTCCTGATCCGGAACTGGAACGGCGCCGTAACGGAGGAGGACGAGGTCTTTCTCGTCGGCGATTTCACGGCGTACGGTGAGGAAAAAAGCCGCGAAATCCTCTCGCGCCTGAACGGCCGGAAGTACCTCGTGATCGGAAATCACGACACCCAGCCGACGGCGTACTACAGAAGTCTCGGCTTCGACGAGGTCTATCCCTACCCGATTGTCTTCGGCGGCTTCTGGATCGTCTCCCACGAGCCGCTCTACGTCAATTCAAATATGCCCTACGCGAACATCTACGGTCACGTCCACGCAAACCCGAGCTATAAGGACGCGAGCGTCCAGTCCGTCTGCGTCTCCGTCGAGCGGATCGGCTATACGCCGGTTTCGATGGACGAGATCAAACGCCGCGTCGCCGAAGCGAAGCGCGCAGCCGGGGAAACGCTGATCTCCGGGAAGTAAACCCTCCGTCCGAACCGCGCGCGGCCGCGAAAAGAGCCGCGAAACCACCCCCATACGATTCACAAGCGAGGAAACCCAATATGTACAAAGTACTTGCCATCAACACCGGCTCCACGTCGACGAAGGTCGCGATCTACGAGGATAAGGAATGCGTCGCATCGAAGAGCGTTTCGCATCCCGACAAGGACATCAAGGCCTGCAAAACCCTGATCGACCAACTTCCGCTCCGTGAGGCCGTCGTGAAGGAACTCGTGGCGGAAAGCGGCGTCGATCCGAAGGAGCTTTCGATCGTGATGTGCCGTGGCGGCCTTGTCCCGAACCTCCGTCCGGGCGGCTACAAGGTCACGCCGCGAATGGAAGCGGAGCTCCGTTCCGGAAATCTCCAGCCCCACGCCTCAAACCTCGCGGCGCTGATCGGTCTTGAATTCGCGCGTCCGAACAACATTCCCTGCTGCATCTACGATGCGCCGACGTCCGCGGACCTCTCCGACATCGCCCAGATCACAGGCATCGCGGAGATCCTGCGCGGGAGCGTTTCCCACGTCCTGAACAGCCGCGCCGTCTCCCACAAGGTCGCGGAGGAGGTCTTCCACCAGCGTTATGAGGATTCCCGCTTCGTCGTGGCGCACCTCGGCGGCGGGATCTCCTTCTCAGCCCATATGTTCGGCAAGATCGTCGATACGGTTGCGGATGACGCGGGTGCCTTCTCCCCCGAGCGGTCGGGAAGCCTGCCTCTCCTTGACATCATCGAAATGTGCTACAGCGGCAACTATTCCCACGAAGAGATGCGCCGTAAAGTGCGCGGCGAGGGCGGCTTTAAGGGCCTCCTCGGAACGAGCGACTGCCGGCTGATCGAGGAGCGGATCCGCAAGGGAGACAGCTTTGCGGAACGCGTTTACCGCGCCGAAGCCTACCAGATCGCCAAGGGAATCGGAATGCTCGCCGGCGCAATGAAGGGCCAGCTCGACGCGATCATCTTAACCGGCGGCGTCGCGTACTCGAAGATGCTGACCGACTGGATCGACGAATACGTTTCGTTCATCGCGCCCGTCATCGTCTATCCGGGCGAAAACGAGATGGAAGCGCTCGCTTTCGGCGGCCTTCGCATCCTTTCCGGCGAGGAGATCGCGCGCGAATACTGATCCCGTATCCCGCGCGGCCTCGGCCGTTTTCCCTTTCCCTCTTTGCATTTATGTCCCTTTCCTGACCCATTCCTATGAAACGCATACGAAACAAGGACACAGGAGGACATCCTATGGTCGAAAAAAGCCTTGAGCTGAACGAAGCGACACTCTCGTTCGTGGAGGAGATCGGACGCCATATGCCCGGCGGCTTCTTCATCTATAAAGCGGAGGAGCCGGAAGAGCTTCTGTACGCGAACCGCGCGTGCTTTGAGATCTTCGGATGCGCGGATCTCGAGGAGTTCCGTGAGCTGACGGGCTATACGTTCCGCGGGATGCTCTATCCGGACGATTACCGGACGATCGCCGCCTCGATCGACGACCAGATCCACACGAACGAGGACGGAATGGACCACGTCGAGTACCGCATCGTCCGGAAGGACGGCGCGATCCGCTGGGTCGACGACTACGGCCACTACACCGAAACGGAGGAGTACGGCGGCGTCTATTACGTCTTTCTGTCGGACGTGACCGAAAAGCGCGAACAGCGCCGCAGGGAACAGGACAGCATGATCACCGCGATGGCCTCCGACTACCGGAGCGTCTACCACGTCGATCTCGACCGCAACGACGCCGTCTGCTACCGCGCCGATCCGAACGATTCCCAGCAGCACCCCGAGGGCTTCCATTTCCCCTATCTTGAACGTTTCCGTTACTACGGCGAATCGTTCGTGGACGAGGAGTACAAAGCCGCGTTTCTGGCGTTCATCGAACCGGATCACATCCGCGCTTCGCTCGCGAAGGAGACGATGATCTCCTTCCGCTATCTGGCGCGCCGCGACGGCCGCGAGTATTACGAGATGTTGCGGATGGCCGGCGTCCGTCACCCCGAGGACCGCGACGACCACATCGTCCACGCGATCGGCCTCGGCTTCACGGTCATCGACGCGGAGATGCGCGAAACGATGGCGAAGAACCGTGCACTCGGCGAGGCGCTTGCCGCGGCAGAGGAGGCCAACAAGGCGAAGACGGCCTTCCTGTCGAGTATGAGCCATGAGATCCGCACCCCGATGAACGCCATCATCGGACTGAACGGCCTTGCGCTCCGCGACGAAACGCTGACGCCGACGACGCGCGAATATCTCCGCAAGATCGGCGGGAGCGCGAAACACCTTCTCGGCCTCATCAACGACATCCTCGATATGAGCCGCATCGAATCGGGCCGCCTCGTTCTCCGGAAGGAGGAGTTCTCGTTCAGCGCGATGCTCGAGGAGATCAACACGCTCGTCATGTCCCAGTGCAGCCACAAGGGGCTGACGTTCGAGTGTCACATCAACGGCTCCGTCGACGACTACTACATCGGCGACGATCTGAAGCTGAAGCAGGTCCTGATCAACATCTTAAGCAATGCCATCAAATTCACCGAGGCGCCCGGAAACGTTACGCTTGCGATCGAGCGAATGGCCGTCTACGGCGACCAGTCCACGCTTCGCTTCTCCGTAAAGGATACCGGAATCGGCATGGACAAATCGTTCATCCCGAAGATCTTCGATTCCTTTACCCAGGAGGATTCGAGCCGCAACAACAAATACGGCAGCACCGGCCTCGGAATGGCCATTACGAAGAACATCGTCGAGCTGATGAACGGCTCGATTACGGTGGAATCCGAAAAAGGCGTCGGATCCGAGTTCATCATGATCGTGACGCTGAACAACTGCGATCATCCGAACACCGATTTCGGCGTCATCGCGACGAAGGACCTCCGGGTTCTCGTCATCGACGACGACCCGATCGCCTGCGAACACGCGCGCATCGTGATGGAGGAGGCCGGCGTCCGGACGGAGACGTGCGAAAGCGGACGTGAGGCACTCGAAATGATGGAGATCGCCCACGCCAAACAGGAACTTTACAACCTCGTCCTGCTCGACTGGAAGATGCCGGATATGGACGGCGTCGAGGTCGCGCGCGAGATCCGGAAGCGCTACAAGAGCGAAATGACCGTCGTGATCCTCACCGCCTATAACTGGGACGAGATCATGGACGAGGCGCTCCACATCGGCGTCGACAGCTTCCTCGCGAAGCCGCTCTTCGCGGCGAACGTGCTCGACGAATTCAAACGGATCGCCCGCCGCAACAGCATGGAGTTCGGAAAGAAAAAACGTCTCGCGGAGCTCGGCGGACGGCGCATCCTCGTCGCGGAGGACAACGTCATCAACGCGGAGATCGTAACCGAGATCCTGTCTGCGCGGGACGCCGTGATCGATCATGCCGAAAACGGACGGATCTGCGTCGAGAAGTTCGCGGCAAGCGAGCCCGGCTATTACGATACGGTTCTGATGGACGTCCGGATGCCCGAAATGGACGGCCTCGAAGCCGCGTCGCGCATCCGTGCGCTCGACCGCCCGGACGCGAAGACCGTACCGATCGTCGCGATGACCGCCAACGCGTTCGACGAGGACGTTCAGCGTTCCCTTCAGGTCGGCATGAACGCCCATCTCTCCAAACCCGTCGAGATCGACCACCTCTACCGGACGCTCGAACAGCTCATCTGGGAAAAAGATCACCCGGACGAATAGGCCCGGGTGACGGAATAACGGTTTTAGGAACGAATCGCGAAAAGGAAACGTCAGTTTCCTTTTTTGTTGTTCGGGTTGAAGCGGACGACCTTGTTCGAGGTGTTCTTCTCGAGCGGAGTGTGGCGGACGAAGATCTGTTTGATCATCTTGTAGGACGGGTTGTTGTCGTTCACGGCCTTGACGGCGTTCCAAAGATACGCCTCGACCTTCGCGGAATCGTCCGCGTCATCGCCGAGCGCGGCCTTTACGACCTCCCAGTCGGGATAGATCGACGCCGCGATGACCGTGTCGTCCTTGTTTTCCGCCTCAAGCTCGAACGCCATCGATTCGGCGATCTCGTCGTGGAGCGAAAGCTCGTATTCGAGCTCCTCGGGGAAGACGTTTTTGCCGTTCTTCGTGATGATGACGTTCTTTGCGCGGCCGGTGATGTAGATGTAGCCCTCGCTGTCGATGTAGCCGAGGTCGCCGGTGTGGAACCAGCCGTCCTTCAGGACTTCGGCGGTGAGATCGGGACGCTTGAAGTAGCCGAGCATCACATTCTCACCGCGGAGGCAGATCTCGCCGATGCCCTCTTCGTTCGGCTCGTCGATCATCGCGCCGCAGCCCGGGAAGGCCACGCCGATCGAAGCGGCCTTCGGGGCCGTATCGGGGTTGAGGGCGCCCATCGGTGCGCATTCGGAGAGACCGTAGCCCTGAAGGGCCTGGATGCCGAACGCCTGGAAATCCTCGAGAATCGCGGGATTGATTGCAGCGCCGCCGGAGATGAACATCCGGAAGCGGCCGCCGAACGTTTCCTTGACCTCCTTGAAGAAGAGGTTCGAGACGTCCATATGAAGCTTGTTGCGGAAGAAGAGGGAGATTTTCACGCCCTTCCGCGCAACGGATTCCTTGCCCTTCGCGCGGATGCCCTTCCAGATCTGTTTGTGGAGCGTTTCGAAGACGGCCGGAACGCCGAGGAAGAACGTCGGACGGACTTCCTGGATGTTCTTCACGATGTACTTCAGACCTTCGCAGTGTGCGATCGCGGAACCCTTGAAGAGCGGCATCAGAAAGTCCGCCGTGTATTCGTAGGTGTGGTGAATCGGCAGCATTGAGAAGAAGATTTCGTGATCGCTGACGTAGAGGACGGTCGGCGAGACCATCAGATCCGCGCAGATGTTGCGGTGGGAGAGCATAATGCCCTTCGCAAGGCCGGTCGTACCGGAGGTGAAGATGATGATCGACGTTTCGGTCGTGTCGATCTGTGCGTCGATGAAGCTCCGGTCGCCGTTCGCGACGCGGGTTTTGCCCTGTTCGACGAGTTTCCAGAAGGAGAGGACTTCGACGGTCTTCTTCGAGGCCGGGTCGTTTTCGTCGAGAAGGACCTCGACCTTTCGGTCCTCGTGATCCTGCTGGGAGATCAGATAGCGGAGCTGCGTATCGCCCTCGGCCATCATCCGCGTAAAGAACGGCTCGCGCTTCTTGTCGAAGAAGACGGCGGTCGCTTCGGATTCCTTGATGAGGTTTTTCAGGTTGTCGTAGGAAAGCTCCTTATCGAGCGGGACCGCGCAGCCCGTTCCGCAGACGACGGCGAGGTCGCTGACCGACCAGGTATAGTTCGTTTCGCCGATGATTGCGATGCGGTTTTCCTTCATCCCCATCGCGATGAGCTGCGTTCCGAGACCGTTGATCTCCTCGAGAAAACGGCTGTACGTAATCGTCTCGTACGGACCCTTCTGGAACTTCGTGTAGAACGCGACGTGGTCCGGGAAGAGCTCGGCGGACGTTTCGATCATGTTCTTGATCGAAATGATCGGCCGCGGGTCCTTGTACTTCACGCCCGGCCGCGGATCATCCTTGACGGCCTGAACGATGCGGTTCGCCCAGTCCCAGTCGTCTTTCTGCATTTTCCTGTATTCTTCAGCGGAAACGGGATTCATTTCGTGACTCCTTTCAGGTGTTCGGTGTGGTTGGCGGACGTTTCGAGCGTGTCGATGCATTCCTCGAACACCTCGTTTAAGCGGACGAAGCCGCGGTAGATGATTTCGCGTTCTTCGGGGGTGAATTCCGAGACGATCCGGTCGATCATGTCGTTGCGGTGGGCGGACTGGTAGACCGTTACGAGGCGGCCCTTCCGCGAGAGGAAGACGTCGACGGAGCGTTCGTCCGATGGGTCCTTTCTCCGCTCGATGTAGCCGAGCGATTCGAGCTTGTCGAGGAGCGCCGTACACGACGGGCGCGAGATCTTCAGATACGCCGCGATCTGGCCCTGGGTCCGGGAGCCTTTTCCTTCGTCGGCCGCTTCGTAGATGTATTCCATCGCGTTCCGGCCGCGGAACGAGGTCGTCGTGCGCGAATACTTTCGCTTCGTCTCTTCGAGCAACAGAACGTTGTGGTACGCGCGAACAAGCACGGCGTTATACGGATTGCGGACGATGGCCATCGGAAGCTCCTTTCGGACAAACGCAAAATTGTTAGATTGCCTAATCAATCCGGACAAATTGTACACGGAACGGGCCGGTTTGTCAAGGCTATGTCGGAGGCCTCCTTGCTTGCAAAAGGGGGCAGCCATCGGTATAATGAGGGTACCTGGAAACGTTCCGCCTCTTCGGATCGCTTCCGAAATACGGTCAACGGACAACGGAGTATGCGGTTATGGATGCGTATCTGACAAACTGTCTCGATTTTCTGGATGAAGGGCTTTCGCCGTTCCATGCGGCGAAGGCGGCGGCGGATCGTCTCCGCGCGGCCGGGTATACGGAGCTTCCGGAGTGTGACGCCTGGGAACCCGTTCCCGGCGGCCGGTATTTTACGACGCGGAACGGCTCCTCGGTCATCGCGTGGAGGATGCCGGAAACCGGCGGAACCGGCGCGTATGACGAAACGGACCAGGCGCCGCTTCTCCGCGGCTGGCGGGGGACATGCTCCCATTCCGACAGCCCGACGTTCCGCATTTCGAAGGCGAACGCGGGCGAAAAGGACGGTTACGGCAGGGTCCGGATCGAGGAATACGGCGGGCCGCGCTGGCCGGTCTGGATGGACCGTCCGCTTCGCGTCGCGGGGCGTCTTTTTGTACGGACGGACGGCGGGATCGAACCCGTTCTCGTCAAGACCGACGCGCTTCTCGTGATCCCGACGCTCTGCTGCCACTTCGACCGCGACGGGCGCTTCGGCGAAAAGCTGAACATGAGCCAGGATATGCAGCCGATCCTCGGCGCAGCGGGACTTGCGGACGCATCCTCCGAAGGCGAAGCCGTTTCGGACGGCGCCGGCGCGGACGACCTTCTCGCCGCTGTGCGGAAGGCCGCGGATCTTCCGGACGATGCGGAGATCGTCGATTTTGACCTCGTCCTTGCGCTGAACGAGGACGCGACCGTCATCGGTCCGAACGAGGATCTGTTCTGCTCCCAGCGGATCGACGACCTCGCCTCGGCGGCTGCGACGCTCGACGGATTTCTTCGTGCGGGCGAATCGGATGCGCCCTCGGACGTCTGCGACCTTTGGTGCATGTTCGACAACGAGGAGGTCGGCTCCCAGACCCGTCAGGGCGCGGCGTCTTCGTTCCTTCCCGACGTGATGGCGCGGATCGGGGAGGCGCTCGGCCTTTCCTGCGGAGATGCGGTCCGCGCAAGGGCGAACGCGCTCTTCCTTTCGGTCGACAACGGCCACGCAACCCATCCGAACCACCCCGAAAAATCCGATCCGGCCCACCCGATCGCGCTGAACGCGGGCGTCGTCGTGAAATACACCGCGAACCAGAAATACACGACGACCGCGATGACGGCGGCCCTCTTCACGGAGATCTGCCGCCGGGCAGGCGTTCCGACCCAGGCGTTTTACAACCGTCCCGACGTGATCGGCGGCGGGACGCTCGGGAACATCCTTTCCCGTGCCGTGTCCGTGCCGATGGTCGACATCGGACTCCCCCAGCTCTCGATGCACTCCGCGATGGAGACGGCCGGAACGCGCGACGTGGCGTATATGGTCCGTGCGGTCGAGGCGTTTTACGGAACGCGTCTTGTCCAGACCGCCGACGGAAGCTGGACAATCGGGTAAACGCCCCGAAGAGCCGAATTCCCTTGAAACAATTGCTCCTGCGTTTGGGATAACGATATGAGACTGAACAAATACATCGCGGCGGCGGGAATCTGCTCGCGGCGGAAGGCAGACGAACTCACGCTTGCCGGAAAGGTGAAGATCAACGGCGTCGTGATGGACCAGCCCGGCTACGACGTGAAGGAGGGCGACCGCGTGACCGTCGAGGGGCGGCTGATCGGCGGACCCGCGACCGGCGGCCGGACGGCCGAACGGAAGGTCTATTACGCGCTGAATAAACCGAAAGGCTATCTGACGGCCGTGAGCGACGACGAAGGGCGGCCCGTCGTGACGGAGCTTCTGACCGACGTCGAGGAGCGCATTTTCCCGATCGGACGGCTCGACGCGAATACGTCCGGCCTTCTCCTGATGACGAACGACGGCGACTTTGCATACCACCTCTCCCACCCGAAGAATGAGGTCTGGAAGACGTACCGCGCACGCGTCTCAGGCGTCGTGACGAAGGAACGCGAGGCGAGGCTCCGGAAGGGCGTCGACATCGGCGGATACGTGACGGCTCCCGCGAAGGTGACTGTTCTGAAGCAGAACGCGAACACGGCGATCGTCGAGATCGCGATCCGCGAGGGAAAGAACCGCCAGGTCCGTAAAATGTTCAACGCGGTCGGCTGCAGAGTCCTTGACCTGGAGCGCATTTCAATCGGAGGCCTCCGTCTCGGGCGCCTTCTGACCGGTCATTACCGCCGCCTGACGCGTCAGGAGATCGACGCACTTCTCGCGCTGTGAACAAAACAGAAAACCTGTGGATAACTTTTGGAAAAACAAACCACTTGACAAAAATAAACGTTGAAATTCCAACGTTTATGGCCGAAGGAGTTTTCCACAGCCCCACGTGGATAACTTTTGGCAGAAAGTTCAAAAAAGGCGGGCAACGCGTATAAAATCAACACAAATCCGCCAGGCCGCAGAGATAGAAAAAAATCGAAATCGGTTTACATAATCAGTCGCAAATAGTTTTTTGGAAAGGATCCGCGATGCAGTACAGAACATTTGAAAAGCTTGGAGTACCCGTCTCCACCCTCGGCTACGGAACGATGCGCCTTCCCGTTCTGGACGGTGATGACGCAAAGATCGACGAGGCGGAAGCGATCCGCCTGATCCGCAAGGCGATCGACAACGGCGTGAACTACGTCGATACGGCGTATATGTACCACGGCGGCCACAGCGAAGAGCTCGTCGGAAAGGCGCTCGGGGACGGCTACCGCGAAAAGACGTACCTCGCGACGAAGATGCCGACCTGGATCGCACGGAACCACGACGGAAAGCTCGAGGGCGTCTTTCAGGATCAGCTCCGGAAGCTCCGGACCGATCACATCGATTTTTACCTTCTCCACAACCAGACGAAGCGCATCTGGGAGATCTCGAACAGCCTCGGCGCACTCGAATGGCTTGACGAAAAGAAGAAGAGCGGCGAGATCCGCTGGGCGGGCTTCAGCTTCCACGACGATCTCCACACCTTTAAGAAGATCATCGACGCCTACGACTGGGATTTCTGCCAGATCCAGCTGAACTTCATGGACGCCCACTACCAGGCCGGCCTCGAGGGCCTCGAATACGCCGCGGCGAAGGGCATCCCGGTCGTGATCATGGAGCCGCTCAAGGGCGGCCGCCTTACGCGGAACATCCCTCCGGACGTTCAGGCGGTCTGGGACGGCGCGGAAACGAAGAAGACGCCCGCGGAATGGGGCCTCCGCTGGCTCGCGAACCGGCCCGAGATCATGACGATCCTTTCGGGGATGGGAACCGAAGCCCAGCTCGACGAAAACATCCGCGTCCTGTCCGATGCGGCGCCGGGAAGCCTTCCGGAGGAAGACCGTGTGCGGATCGAACAGGCCGGAGAAAAGTACAACAGCCTCATCCGGGCCGCCTGCACGGGCTGCCGGTACTGTATGCCGTGCCCCCAGGGCATCGTCATTCCGGATATGATGGAGCTCTACAACGAGTGGTACATCTTCCGCGACGACCGCGCGAAGCGGAATTACAGATTCACGAAGGACGAGCAGAAGCCGACGAACTGCGTCTCCTGCCGCGCCTGCGAGGCGAGCTGTCCCCAGCACCTTATGATCTCGGACATCATGCACGAGCTCGTGCGGATCTTCGAGTAATCCGTACATACTACGACGTCCGTGAAAGAACCCGTACTGCTCGGTCGGAGAGGAGGCTTGCGAAATGAAACGAACAGCGTTGCTTTTGCTCTGCGTCGCGTTGATTTTTGCCCTGGCGGCCTGTACGGGGACGAATCCCGCAGCGGATCCTTCGGACGGACCCGGGACTTCGGATTCGACGGAGAGCGGCGAATCCCGGACGCCGGTCGTTGTCGAACAGAGGATTGCCAAGATCGGTGAAAACGGACGGTTTCTGATTGAGGACTGGCTGAACCGGAGAGGAAACCTGTTGTTGTCGAAGATCGATCTCGCCACGTGGAAGGACGACCGTGTGATCATTCGGGAAAAGGGATTTGAGATCAAGCTGCCCCGCATCGGCAACGGACCGTCTCCGACAGAATCCGTTCCGATTCCTCTTATGCAGATCACGGTCGGAGAACGGGTTTTCGTTCTCCCGCAGAACATCAACGGTGCACTTGCGGACTTCGTTCTTTCACAGGACGGTTCGACGCTCTTTCTCGCAACGACGCTGGGACTCTGGTCGGTCGATGCGGCGACAGGGAACGTGACGGAGATCACGGCGGCGGATGACGCCCGCGTGCAAACGATCAAGGAGTATACGGCTGCTCACGACTCCGTCGTTCCTTACAGCTGGGCCGGGTATCTCTATCCCCACCCGACACGGAACCGGATCGCATACACCTCCGCGCGCGACGTCTGGCCGGAAACGGGAAACCGGATCTACGTACATGAACTCGGCAGCGGAAGCGTAACGGCCCTCGGCCGGACGGACGTCCGGAACTGCATCGAAGGCTGGATCGGCGACGATGCGCTGCTCTGCTCGTTTACGGATGAAGCGGCGCAAAAGACGTTTGGGATCGTTTCGCTCGACGGAACGATTCTTCCGCTGGACGGCGAGGCCGTTCCGCTTGCGATAACGGGTGAAAACCCGACCGTTTACGGCGTCGCGGACGGGCTGTTTCTGTACGGGGAAACCATCGGCTCGAACCGGATGCATCTGATCCGGCGGAACGACAACGGCGATCTGACGGAATGGAGCGAGGAGATCGGAGAAGCCTCAGGACTGATCGGGCCGAAGTCATTCAGTCCTTCCGCGGCGAAATGCGCGATCAGCTCGAACCCACATAAGATGGAAATGACGTTTGAACTGACGGTTTGGTCGTGGGAAACGGCCGACTTTCAGACGATCCGCGCGGAAGAACTGACCGGCAATCCGGAGGATTACGTCGCGGACTTTTTCTGGATCGACGACGAAACGCTCTGCGTCAAAACGACGGTGAAGAACGAACAAAAACCGAACGATCCCAACGAAATGTACGCGTTTTGGGTGTATGCGCTGAAGAAATAGGACGGATATCCTCCGAGACGAGGCCCGAACGGGCCTCTTTATTATAATAGAGACGATTTTTCAAAATAAACTTTAATTGAATTTTGAACTTCTGGTTCACCCATAGAAAACAGAAATTAGTATCGCAAAAAATATGAGATAATAGAGGCGTATCCTCCTGCAGACAGGAGGAAATATG
>Ga0079305_1002424_pt1 | contig 16295 bp, 19 predicted proteins | sample LMS_cellobiose_e_FD_79183 | JGI IMG/M metagenome (GOLD analysis project Ga0079305, IMG submission 79183) | Rumen-fistulated moose microbial communities from Alaska, USA - LMS_cellobiose_enrichment | ecosystem: Host-associated > Mammals > Digestive system > Stomach > Rumen fluid ... | reverse complement strand
GCTGCAATGAAAAAGGGCCGCTGCCTGACGCAAATAGAAGGAGTAATGAAGGCATGCGCATCCACAAGGTTTTATCCGAGAACGGCGTCGCTTCTCTGCGCCGCGCGGAGCAGCTGATCGCCGCCGGCAAGGTGACCGTAAACGGCCATCCCGCCGTCATCGGGCAGGATATCGACCCGGACCGCGACATCGTCCGCGTGGAGGGGGAGCGCGTTGCGCTGACAAAAAAGCAGAAGCTCTGGTACATCGCGCTCAACAAGCCCCGCGGGTGGGTCACCACGATGCAGGACGAGCTCGGGCGCCGCTGCGTCGCGCAGCTCGTTGAGGACGTGCCCGCGCGCGTCTATCCGATCGGCCGGCTCGACAAGGACAGCGAGGGCCTGCTGCTGCTGACGAACGACGGCGCTTTTGCAAACTTTATTTCGCACCCGCGCCACCATGTCGCGAAGACGTACCGCGTCACGGTGCGTCCGCCCGTCTCCGAGGAGGACCTGGTTGCCTTTACGACCGGCGTGGAGCTCGACGACGGCTACCGGACCGCGCCCGCGCAGGCGGAGGTGGAAACGGACGAGCCCAACCGCGTGGTGCTGCGCATCACGATCGGCGAGGGAAAAAACCGCCAGATCCGCCGCATGTGCGAGGCGAGGGGGCTCGAGGTGGTGCGGCTGCGCCGCGTTTCGATCGGGCCCGTCAAGCTCGGGATGCTGCGCCCGGGGCGCTGGCGGGAGCTCAAGCCCGTCGAAATCGGCGCGCTGCGCTCGGCCGTTGTAACGGACGCGCAGCCCTCGGGCGGGCAGCGGGACAGCGCCGGACGCACCGCGCATGCGCATCGCCGCGGATGAGTTGACACGAAGCGCCTTTCGGGCGTATGATAACGGAGTATCACGGGCGTTTTTTGCGATAACGCGCCCTTTGAGAGGAAGATGACCGACCCATGGCGAGAAGCATGACAGGCTTCGGGCGCTGCGAACAGCTGCTCAACGGCAACACGATCGCCGTCGAGCTCAAAAGCGTCAATCACCGCTATTTTGAGTGCGCCGCGCGTCTGCCGCGCACATACAATTTTCTGGAGGATAAGCTCAAGGCTCTGCTGCAGAGCCGGATCGCCCGCGGCAAGGTGGATGTGAGCCTGACCGTGACCCGCACCGAGGGCGCCGCAAACGAGATTCACGTCAACCGCGAGCTGGCGCAGACCTATTTGGATGCCCTGCGCGAGATCGCCGAGGCGACCGGCGTGCCCTGCGGCGCAACGGCGCGCGACCTGGCGGGCTACCCCGATGTGCTGACGGTTGAGCGCGCCGGCATCGACGAGGATGCGATGTGGCAGGATGTCAAAGCCGTTGCGGATTGCGCGCTCGACCGCTTTTTGGCGATGCGTGAGACCGAGGGCGAGCGCCTGCGCGCGGACATCCTCTCGCGGCTGGACCGCATCGAGGAGCTGACGGGCGAGGTGGAGCGCCTCTCCCCGCAAACGCTGGAAAACTACCGCAGCCGCCTGTATCAGAAGATCACGGAGGTGCTGGCCGACCGCACGATCGACGAGGCGCGCGTGCTTACCGAATGCGCGATCTTCGCCGACCGCATTGCCGTCGATGAGGAGACGGTGCGCCTGCGCAGCCATGCGGCGCAGTACCGCAAAATCCTTTCCTCCGACGAACCGGTCGGGCGAAAGCTCGATTTTCTCACGCAGGAGCTCAACCGCGAAGCGAATACGATCGGCTCCAAGGCGCAGGACGTTGCGGTTGCGGGCGTCGTCGTGGCGCTCAAAAGCGAGATCGAAAAGATCCGCGAGCAGATCCAGAATCTGGAATGAGGGGGAATGGGGCTTGAAGTTTATCCAGATCGGCTACGGCAGCGTCGTTGCGGCGCAGAAGATCGTGGCCATCGTTTCTCCCGAGTCCGCGCCCGTCAAGCGCATTGTGCAGGACGCGCGCGACCGCGGCATGCTGATCGACGCCACCTACGGGCGCCGCACCCGCGCCGTGCTGATTATGGAATCCGACCATGTGATCCTCTCGGCGGTGCAGCCCGAGACCGTCGCGGGGCGCATACCGGATACCGAGGAGGATACGCCATGATCGAGAACAAAGGCAGATTGTTTATTTATTCCGGCCCGTCGGGCGTCGGAAAGGGGACGCTGCTGGCGCCGCTGTTGCGCGAGGGCTTTGTCACGCTCTCCGTTTCCGCCACCACCCGCGCGCCCAGAGCCGGCGAACGGGACGGCGTGGAATACCATTTTGTGAGCCGCGAGGAATTTGAGCGCATGATCGCCGACGGCGAAATGCTCGAATACACCGAATACGGCGGCAACTATTACGGCACGCCCCGCCGCTTTGTCGAGCGGGCGCTCGAGGACGGGCTCAACGTTGTGCTCGAGATCGAAACCGAGGGCGGGCAGAACGTTGCGCGGCTCTGTCCCGAGGCGGTGCGCATCTTCGTGCTGCCCCCGTCGCTGGAAACGCTGCGCGAGCGCCTGACGGGACGCGGCACCGAGAGCGAGGAGGCCGTTGAACGCCGGCTCGCCGCCGCGCGCCGTGAGATCGCCGCGAGCGTCAACTACGATTTTATTATTGTCAACGACGACGTTTTTCTCGCCAGAGAACAGCTCGCCTGCGCCATTGAGGCCGGCGGCACGCTGCGTCGTTTGCAGGAAAATACCATCAAAGAGGTGCTGGAATCATGCTGAGACCTTCTATGCCGGAGATCATCGGGCAGAACGGCGACGCCTACAGCTTTGTCGTCGCCGTCGCGATGCGCGCGCGTGAGATCGCCGAGGAAATTGACGAAAACAACGAGATCCTTGAGGAAAAGCCCGTGCGCGTCGCCGTGGATGAGTTCGCGAGCGGCAAGTGCGGCTTTGCCGTGCGCCATGCGGGACCGGCCGCCGAGGAAGAGCGGACCGTCTGATGGACATTGTGCGCGTGGTGCTGGAAAACGCCGCGCCCTCCTATGACCGCGCGTATGATTACCGCTTGCCCGAGGGAATGACCGCCGCGGCGGGCTGCCGCGTGCTGGTGCCCTTCGGCCGCGGGCGGGGCGAGCGGATTGCGCTGGTCCTTTCGCATGAGCGGGAGACGCCGGGCGTCGCCTGCAAGGAGGTCCGCCGCGTGCTGGATACCGAGCCGCTTCTGAACGAGGAGGGGCTTTATCTGCTGCGTGCGCTCAGGGCGACGACCTTTTGCACATGGGGCGACGCGCTGCACGTGCTGATCCCGCCCGGCGCGGGAATGAAGCTCGCCGCGATGCTCGAGGCCGTGCGCGGGCGCGAAACGGACGCGCTCACCCCCGATGCGCGCCGCCTTTACGGGCTGCTGCTCGCCCGCCGCCGCGCCGTGTGGCAGGAGGATGCGCTGCGCGCCGCAGGACTTTGCGCCGACGCGCCCGCGCTCGCGGAGCTGCTGGAAAACGGCTATGCCGTGCGCCGCGCGGATGTCCGAAAGCGCGTCGCGGACGAACGCGCCGTGCTTGCGCGCCTGACCGACGCCGACCCGCCCGCCCGCCTGACGGAGAAGCAGCGGGCGGCGCTCGATTTCCTGTCGGGCGTCGGCTGCGCGACCGTTCGGGAGATCGGCTATTACGCCGGCGTGACGCGCGCCGTGGTTGACCGCCTGCGCGCGCAGGGGCTCGTCGAGCTGTTTGAAGAGGTTGTGCCGCGCGCGCTGCCGAAAAGCGAAGACGTTTCCCCGGATCCCGAGCCGATTACGCTTTCTCCCGCCCAGCAGCGGGCGTTTGATACGCTGCTTGCCCGCGGCAGGGAAACGGCGGGCGCTGTTTCCCTCCTGTACGGCGTCACGGGCAGCGGCAAAACGCAGATTTATTTGCGCCTGATTGAGGAGACGCTGCGGCAGAACCGCCGCGTGCTCGTCCTCGTGCCGGAGATTTCCCTTACCCCGCAGATCACGGCGATTTTTTTCCGACGGTTCGGCGGGCGCGTCGCCGTTCTGCATTCGTCGCTCTCCGTAACGGAGCGCCTCGACGAATGGAGACGCATCCGCGCGGGCGGGGCCGATATCGTTGTCGGCACACGCTCGGCGGTTTTCGCGCCGCTTGACCGCATCGGCCTCATCGTGATCGACGAGGAGCAGGAGCACACCTACCATTCCGAAAAGGCGCCGCGCTACCATGCGCGGGAGATCGCAAAGCTGCGGGCCCGCCGCCACGGCGCGCACCTCCTGCTCTGCTCCGCAACGCCCTCGATCGAGAGCATGGCGGCCTGCGAAGCCGGCAGGGCGCAGCTCGTGCGCATCGGGGAGCGCTACACGGCCTTCGGCCTGCCGGAGGTCGTCACGATCGATCTGCGCACCGCGCCGCTCGCCGCCGGCAGCACGCTGCTCTCGGAGGAGCTCTGCGAGGCGCTCTGCGAGACGTTTTCGCGCGGGGAACAGGCGATCCTGCTGCTCAACCGCCGCGGCTACAATACGATGGTGCGGTGTTCGGCCTGCCGCGAGGCGGCGCGCTGCCCCAACTGCTCCATCCCGCTCGCTTATCACTCGGCGAACGGCAGGCTCGTCTGCCACTACTGCGGCCATACCGAAGCCGCCGGCGGCCCCTGCGCCGGCTGCGGAGCGGAGATGCTGCGCTACACGGGCGCGGGCACACAGCGCGCCGAGGAGGAGCTGCAGGCGATTTTCCCCGATTGCAGGCTGCTGCGGCTCGACGCCGATACCACGATGTCGCGCTTTTCCCACCGCGATAAATTTGCCGCCTTTGCCCGCGGCGAATACAATTGCATGATCGGCACGCAGATGATCGCCAAGGGGCTCGATTTTCCGAATGTTACGCTCGTCGGCGTTCTGTGCGCCGATCAGTCGCTTTACTCCGAGGATTTCCGCGCGCTCGAGCGTACGTTTTCGCTCGTCACACAGGTCGTGGGGCGTTGCGGCCGCGCCGATAAGCCGGGCCGCGCCGTCATTCAGACCTATACGCCCGAGCACCGTGTGCTGCAGCTCGCCGCCGCGCAGGACTACGATACGTTTTATCGGGAGGAGCTGGGCTACCGCCGCGTGGGGCTCTATCCGCCCTACTGCGAGCTTGTCTGCGCCGTTTTCGCGCATGAGCGCGAGGAAGCCGCCGTCAAAGCGGCGCGGCGCTTTCAGGAGCTCTTTATCGAGCAGGCGAAGGCGTCCCCGGCGCTGCCGCTGCGGCTCATCGGACCCGCGGAGGGAGTCCCCTACCGCGCCGCCGGCCGCTACCGCTGCCGCCTGCTGATCAAATGCCGCAACGACCGTGCATTCCGCGCGTTCCTGCAGTCGGTGATCGACCGCTTTGCGGCCGGGGAACGCGAGGTGTTCCCCGCGATCGACTGCTATTACGATTCCAACGTCTGAGAGAAAGGATGATTTGCGATGGCGATCCGCCGGATTTTTTTGGAGGGGGAGGAAGTGCTGCGCAAGGTCTGCCGTCCCGTTGCAAAATTTGACGCGCGTTTGGCCGAGCTGCTGGAGGACATGGCCGAGACGATGCACAGCGAGCAGGGCGTCGGCCTTGCCGCGCCGCAGGTCGGGATTTTGCGCCGCGCCATCGTCGTCGATGTGGGCGAGGGCGTCATCGAGCTGGTAAATCCCAAAATCGTCTATGAGAGCTACGAAACCGCCTGCGAATCGGAGGGCTGCCTCTCTTCGCCGGGCGAATACGGCATGGTGGCGCGCCCCGTGCGCGTAACGTGCGCCTATCAGGACAGAAACGGCGAGGAGCATGAGGTGACAGGCGAGGGGCTGCTCGCGCGCGCCCTCTGCCACGAGTGCGACCACCTTGACGGCAAGCTGTTTAAAGATATCGCCGAGCGCATGCTCGACCCCGAAGAATTGGAGGAAAAATAATGCGCATCCTCTTTATGGGTACGCCCGATTTCGCGGCGGCCTCGCTTGAGGCGCTGCTCGGGTCCGCCCACGAGGTCGTCGGCGTCTGCTGCCAGCCCGATAAGCCGCAGGGACGGCATTTCACGCTCACGCCGCCGCCGGTCAAGGTGCTGGCGCAGCGGGCGGGCGTCCCCGTGCTGCAGCCCAAAACGCTGCGGGACGAGACCGTGCAGCGGGAGCTGGCGGCGCTTTCGCCCGAGCTGATCGCCGTGGCCGCCTACGGCAAGATTTTGCCGCGCGAGGTGCTGGAGCTGCCGCCGCGCGGCTGCCTCAACGTCCATGGGTCGCTGCTGCCCAAATACCGCGGCGCCGCGCCCATCCAGTGGGCGGTGATCCACAACGAGCCCACCGCGGGCGTGACGATCATGCAGATGGAGGAGGGCCTCGACACCGGCGCCATGCTGCTGCAAAAATCGCTTGCCGTCGGCCCCCGGGAGACTGCGGGCGAGCTGTTTGACCGCATCGCCGCCCTCGGCGCCGCCGCGCTTGTCGAGACGATCGACGCGCTCGATACCATCACGCCCGTGCCGCAGGACGAGAGCCTTGCCACCTGGGCGCCGCCGCTTAAAAAATCCGACGGCGCGATCGACTGGAATCAGGACGCCGAGGCGGTCTGCGCGCGCATCCGCGGCGTAACGCCGTGGCCGGGGGCTTATACGACCTGCCGCGGCAAACGCCTTAAGATCCATCGCGCGCAGCCGCTCAGCCGCTGCGGAGAGGCGGGAAAGGCTCTCCCCGCAGACGGACTGGTCATCGCCTGCAAATCCGGCGCGGTCGAGCTGCTGGAGGTGCAGCCCGAGGGCGGGCGCCGTATGCCCGCCGCCGATTTCGCCCGCGGCCAGCGGCTGGCGGACGACGTTGTCTTCGGCACGTGACCGCGTTGCCTTTTGGAAAGGAGGCCCCTTTGTATGGGCGGTTATTCTTCGATGTATTCCATGGGCTATTTCAGCTCATATTTTCTCCTGGTCGTACCCGCGATCCTGCTTTCCCTGTGGGCGCAGGCAAAGGTGAAAAGCGCCTACGCGGCTTATTCGCAGGTGCGCACGCATGCCGGCTGGACCGGCGCCCAGATCGCCCGCCGCATCCTCGATGAAAACGGCCTCACCGATGTCCCGGTCGAGGCGGTCGCCGGCGAGTTGACCGATCACTACGACCCGCAGGCGCGCGTCGTCAGGCTGTCGCAGGGCGTATACGGCGGCAGCAGCGTCGCGTCCGTCGGCGTCGCGGCCCACGAGACGGGCCACGCCGTACAGCATGCGCGGGGCTACGCGCCGCTCCAGCTGCGCAACGCGATCATCCCCGTGACGAATATCGGCGCGAGGCTTTCGACGCCCGTGCTGTTTCTGGGGCTGATCCTCGGGCTGCAGGGGCTCGTTACGTTCGGCATTCTGCTGTTCGGCCTGATGACGCTCTTTCAGCTCGTTACGCTGCCGGTGGAATTCAACGCCAGCGCGCGCGCCGTGCAGACGCTTGAGGCCGATGGGGTTCTCAACGAAGAGGAGCTCGCCGGCACCCGCAAGGTGCTGACGGCCGCCGCGCTGACCTATGTCGCGGCGCTGATCGTTTCCGCCATGCAGCTGCTGCGCCTCATCCTGCTCTACGGCAGCCGCCGCAGAAGGTGAGAATTCCCGAAAATTTTGCAAAGGAGGCCCCGCATGAAATCTGCCCGACAGATCGCCGCCGAGGCGCTGCTGCGCGTGGAGCGCGGGGGCTATTCCCAGCTTGTGCTCGACGCCGCCGTGCGGGACAGCGGCCTCGGCGAGCGCGACAGGCAGTTTGCCGCGGCGCTCTTCTACGGCACGCTCGAGCGGCGCGTCACGCTCGATCACTGCATCGCCCGCTATGCGCGAAAGCCCGTCGGCGACGTTGTCGCCGTGCTGCTGCGCGAGGCGTTTTATCAGCTTTTGTATCTTGAGAGCGTCCCCGCGCATGCCGCGGTGGACGAGGCGGTGGAGCTGACGCGGCGGCTGCGCGTCGCCTCCGCCGCGGGAATGGTCAACGGCATCCTGCGCAATTTCCTGCGCGACGGCAAAACGCTGCCGCCCGTCCGGGGCGGCGCGGCCGCGCGGCTCGCCGTGGAGGGGAGCTGCTGCGAGGATCTTGCCGACTGCCTGATCGGCTGGTACGGCGAGGAGACAGCCCGCGCGATCCTGCTTTCTTCCTTCGGGAGGCCGCCGATCTACGGGCGTGTCAATACCCTCAGGACGGACGGAGACGCACTGGCGGAGCGCCTTGCCGCGCAGGGCTGCACCGCCGCGCCGACGGAGCTTTTCGCCTGTGTTTCGCTCACCGGAGCGCCCGCGCAGACCGCGGCGCACGCCGAAGGACTTTTTCACATCCAGGATATCTGCTCGCAGCGCGCGGCGCTCGCGCTCGGGGCGGGCCCGGGCGAGCGGGTGCTCGATCTTTGCGCAGCGCCCGGCTCCAAGAGCTTTTTGATTGCGCAGGAGATGGGCGATACCGGCCGTCTCCTCGCCTGCGATCTCTCCGCGGGGCGCCTGAAGCAGGTCGAAAAGGGCGCGCGCCGTTTGGGGCTGACCGCGATCGAAACGCGGCAGAACGATGCGAGGGTGCCCGCCGACCTCGGCAGCTTTGACCGCGTGCTCATCGACGCGCCCTGCTCGGGGCTCGGCGTGCTGCGCCGAAAGCCCGAGATCAAGCTGCGCGGGCGGGAGGCCTTTGCCGGCCTGCCGCAGACGCAGTATCAAATCCTGAAAACCGGCGCAGACTATGTTTGCGCGGGCGGCGTGCTCGTCTATTCGACCTGCACGATCAACCCCGAGGAAAACGACGGCGTCGTAGACCGCTTTTTGGCGCAGAACGACGCATTTGAGCCGCTGCCGTTTGACGGCGGCGCCTGGAAGACCACACACCTGCCCGCCGGCGACGGGGGCGACGGATTTTTTATCTCCCGTATGAGGCGAAAAACATGACGGCGACCGCAACGGAAAAAACGGAACTTCTCTCGCTGCGCCCGGACGAGCTTGCCGCCCTTTTGAAGGGATGGGGGCAGCCGTCCTTTCGGGCGGGGCAGCTTTTCGGCTGGCTGCATCAAAAGCGTGCGCACACCTTTGACGAAATGACGGATCTGCCCGCCGCGCTGCGGCAGCGGCTGGCGGAGCGCTGTGCGCTGACGGCGCCGGCCGAGCGCCGCCGCCAGACCTCCGCGGACGGCTCGACGAGCAAGCTGCTGCTCGAGCTCGCCGACGGAAACTGCATCGAAACCGTGCTGATGCGCCACGATTACGGCGCGTCGCTCTGCATTTCCTCGCAGGTGGGCTGCCGCATGGGCTGCCGCTTCTGCGCCTCCACGCTCGGCGGCAAGGTGCGCGACCTTACCGCGGGCGAGATGCTGGGGCAGGTCTACGCGGCGACGGAGCTGCTGAAAACGCATATCGACAGCCTTGTGCTGATGGGGATCGGCGAGCCGCTTGACAACTTTGAAAACGTCATGCGCTTTCTCGATCTGATACACGATCCGAAGGGGCTGTGCCTTTCTCACCGGCATATCTCGCTTTCGACCTGCGGCCTGGTGCCGCGCATCGACGAGCTGGCGGAAAAAAAGCTTCAGCTCACGCTTTCCGTTTCGCTGCATGCCTGCGACAACGAGACAAGAGACCGGATCATGCCGGTCAACCGTACGTATCCCATCGAGGAGCTGCTCGCCGCCTGCCGGCGCTATTTCGCGAAAACGGGGCGGCGCATCTCCTATGAATACGCGCTGATCGCGGGCGTCAACGACAGCGCGGCGCAGGCGCGGCGCCTGGCGGAGCTGCTTTCCGACCAGGTGTGCCATGTCAATCTCATTTTGGTCAATCCGGTGACGGAAACCGGATTTTGCCGCGGCAGCCGCCGGGAGGCGGAGCGCTTTTGCGCGATCCTCCGGCAGAGCGGGCTGTCCGCGACCATCCGCAGGGAATTCGGCGGCGATATCGACGCCGCCTGCGGGCAGCTGCGCCGCCGCGAGCAGCGCGAGCACAGAGAGGAGTGATCGGCCGTGTGGGTCAGGGCCGCAACGCACGTCGGGCAGCAGCGCGCCGACAATCAGGACACCTATCGCATCGGCATACTGCCGCAGGGAGGCTATCTGCTGGTCTGCGACGGCATGGGCGGAGAAAACGGCGGCAGCGTCGCCTCCCAAATCGCCGCCGATACCGCCGCCGTGCGCATTGCGCAGGGCATCACGGAGGGGATCGGAGAGCTTTCCGCGCGCCGCGTGCTGGAAAGCGCCGGCGCCGCCGCGAACGCCGCCGTTCTCGCGCGGGCAAAGGGCGATTTCGCGCTGACCGGCATGGGCACGACGCTTTCCGGCGTTGTCGTTACGGGAAATACCGCGCATATCATCCACGCGGGCGACTCGCGCGTTTATCTGCTGCGGGACGACCTGCTGCATCGGCTCACGACGGACCACACCGTGGTGCAGATGCTGATCGACCGGGGTGATCTCACGGAGCGGGCGGCGCTCAATCACCCGCAGCGCCATTACATCACCCGTGCGGTCGGCGTGGAGAAACAGGTGCTGTTTGATATTTTTACGATCGACCTCATGGAGGAGGATGCGCTGCTTGTCTGCAGCGACGGCCTGTATAACTATGTGGCGCATGAAGAGCTCGCCGCGCTTACGGCGGTATGCGTGCGCCAAAAGAATGCGCAGCCGCTGATCGACGCCGCAAACGCCAACGGCGGCGGCGACAACATCACGGCGGCGCTCGGCAGCGTTGCGAAGGAGGTGCATGCGCTTGGATAACTGGATCGGCAAAAAGCTCGAGGGACGTTACCTGATCAACGAGCTGATCGGCATCGGCGGGATGGCGAACGTCTACAAGGCGAGCGACGTGACCGACGGGAAGACCGTCGCGGTCAAGATCCTGCGCGAGGAATTTTACGGGAACGAGGAGTTCCTGCGCCGCTTTAAAAACGAATCCAAGGCGATCGCGGTCCTGTCGCATCCCAACATCATCCGGGTCTACGACGTGTGCTTCTCCGGTAAGGTGCAGTCGATCGTCGAGGAATATGTGGACGGCATCACGCTCAAGGAATACATGGAGCAGCAGGGCAACCTCTCGTGGAAGGAATCCGTCCACTTTACGGCACAGATCCTCAAGGCGCTGCAGCATGCGCATGAGCACGGGATCGTCCACCGCGATATCAAGCCCCAGAACGTGATGCTCCTGCGCGACGGCACGATCAAGATCACCGATTTCGGCATCGCGCGGTTTGCTCGCAGCGAGACGCGCACGATCACCGATCGGGCGATCGGCTCCGTGCATTATATCAGCCCGGAGCAGGCGCGCGGCGGCCCGGTCGATCAGCGCACGGATATTTATTCCGTCGGCGTGATGCTGTATGAGATGCTCACCGGGCGCGTGCCCTTCGATGCGGAAAATCCCGTTTCCGTGGCGCTCAAGCAAATCGAGCTCGAGGCGCCCTCGCCCCGCAGCATCCGCGCCGATATCCCCGCCCCGCTCGAGGCGATCACGATGCACGCGATGGAAAAGGACCCGGACGACCGCTATCAATCCGCCGCGGAGATGCTGCAGGATTTCGCGACGTTCCGGCGCGACCCCTCCGTGCGGTTTGAGTATGACTATCTCACGAGCGGCGAGCTGGAGAGCCAACGCTATCATAAGGCGGTGGATGCAGTGAAAAGAAACAGCGGTTCCACGCGGCGCACAGCGCGCTCCGCCCGCAAAACGCACGCGGCGGACGGACAGGCCCGCCGGCCCGCGCGCGAGGAGAAGGACTATTACCGCGGCGGCGTCTCCGTGATCGGCGTTCTGTTCGGCATCACGGCGGCGTTCGTCATCATCTCGGCCGCGTTTATCGCAGCGATGCTCTATTTTAACAACCCGCTCGAAAAGGTCCCCGACGTGGTCGTGCCGGCGCTGCTGAACCTGCGCTATGAGGAGATCAAGGATGCGCCGCAGTACGGCGATTTTACCATTGAGATCGCCTCGACAAAGTATGATGACGAGGTTGAGCGCGGGCTGATTCTCAGCCAGAAGCCGAAGGCCGGAACCAAGGCCAAGACGGGTTCGACGATCCAGGTCGTCGTTTCCAACGGCCATAAGGCGATCGAGATGCCGAACCTGATCGGCTATGAGGAGACAAACGCCATCGCGGAGCTCGCGGCGCTCGATCTGGCCTACCAGCGCCTGGAGGTCAACTCCGACCGCGACAGGGGGACGGTCGTTGCGACCGACCCGACCTACGGCACCGAGGTCGATGCGGGTATGACCGTTCTGCTGCAGATCAGCATCGGCCCCGAGGACGCCGTCAAGCCCGTTCCGCAGCTCGTCGGCAGAAGCTTCAGCGACGCGTATCAGCTGATCGCGGAGGCGCATCTCTCCGTCGGCGACGTGACGTATGAGACAAGCGAGGCGGCCGAGGCCGGCACCGTTCTGCGCCAGTCGCAGCCGGCCGGCGCAATTCTGGACGAGGGTGCCGCAATCGATCTGGTCGTCGCCTCCGGCACCGGCGTGGAGGCGGGCGGCGGCGGCACCGTGACGCTGCATGTTCCGCTGCCGAAGGACGTCGAGGACATCGTGACGATGAAGGCCGTCTTCAACGGCGAGACCGTGTATTCCGCGATGGTGCGTCCCGCCGATGCGGGATATTGGCGCCCCGCCTTCAACGGGACCGGCGAGCTTGAGATGAGCATCTTCTACAACGATTACCTCTATCAGGTTTACGAGATCAATTTTGCGACCGGCGCCTATCGGCTGACGCAGGATAACTCTGCGCAGCACCCCTGATGCAAGAGGGGAAAATGCGGATGGATACCGGACGGATTATCAAATCCTCGGGCGGCTTTTACTACGTGGAAACCGAGGGGGGAGAAGTCGTGGCGTGCCGCGCGCGGGGGCGCTTTCGCATCGACGGCGTTACGCCCTGCGTGGGGGATTTTGCAGCCGTGCGCCGCACGGCGGCGGGACAGGGCATGGTGGCGGAGATTCTGCCGCGCAGAAATGCGCTGCGCCGCCCGCCGGTCGCCAATCTCGATCTGCTGATCCTCATCGCCGCCGCGGCCGATCCCGCGCCGAACCGTTTTGTGCTCGATAAGATGCTCGCCGCCGCCGCCCACAGCGGCGTTGCGGCGGCGATCGTCGTGACAAAGACCGATCTCGCCGCGGCGGACGAGCTTGCCGCCGTTTACCGCGCGGCGGGATACCCCGTTGTCTGCGTGGACAGCCTGCACGGGGACGTTGCGGCGGTGGCGGAACTCATCCGCGGGCGCGTCTGCGCCGTGGCGGGCAATACGGGCGTCGGCAAATCGACGCTCTTGAACGCGCTCGCGCCGGAGCTTTCGCTCGCCACGGGCGAAACCAGCAAAAAGCTCGGCCGCGGCCGCCATACGACGCGCACGGTGGAGCTCTTTCCGGTCTGCGGGGGGTACGTCGCCGATACGCCGGGCTTTTCCGCGCTGGAAATTTCCGAGGAGTACCCGATCCGCGCCGAAGAGCTGGCGGATTGCTTCCCCGAGTTTGCGCCCTGCATCGGCGGCTGCCGCTTTACCGGCTGCTCCCACACGGTCGAGAAGGGCTGCGCCGTGCTCGCCGCTCTTGCGCAAGGGAAGATTGCCTCCTCCCGCCATAAGAGCTACTGCGCGCTCTATGAGGAGGCGAAGCAGATCAAGGACTGGGAGCGGTGACCGGATCGGAAGAGGCGGGAGCCGGAATCCGAGGGCTTAAAAGGCTTTTGCCAAAGCACGAATAGGAAAGTCAAGCCGTTTTTCTTAAAAAACGGCTTGACTTTTTCCCTGCTGTTGTGCTATGATGGTCACACCTCAAAAAGGGCTTATTTTTTTGTGCGGAAAAATGCCCAAAGAGGCCCTTGATCGAATTGAGGAAGGCAAAAAAATCCGTGATACAGGAGGTGCCGAAATGCGGGTAAAAATCACTTTGGCTTGCTCGGAATGCAAGCAGCGCAACTACAACACGATGAAGAACAAGAAAAACGACCCGGACAGACTTGAGATGAACAAGTATTGCAGATTCTGCAAGAAACACACGCTCCATAAGGAAACGAAGTAAGGAGAGAACGAAATGGCAGAAAACGTGAAAAAGCCTTCTCTCCCCGCACGGATCAAAAAGTTCTTCGCTGACCAGAAGGGCGAGATGAAAAAGATCGTCTGGCCCTCGAAAAAGCAGACTGCGAACAACACCAAGGTCGTGCTCGCCACGGTCGCTCTCACGGCGGTCGTCGTCTGCTGCTTCGATTGGATTTTGAGCGCGCTGGTCACGTTTATCATTAACCACTGACGGAGGACGACTATGGCTGAAGAAGCGAAATGGTACGTCGTCCATACCTACTCCGGTTATGAGAACAAGGTCGCCACGAGCATTGAGAACGCCGTGGAGAATCGCAAACTCAACGAGCTGATCTGCGAGGTGCGCGTCCCGACGGAAATCGTCACCGAGATCAAGGACAACCAAAAGCGCGAGGTCGAGCGCAAGCTCTTCCCGGGCTATGTGCTGGTCAAGATGGTGATGAACGACGAGACGTGGTATATCGTGCGCAACATCCGCGGCGTCACCGGATTCGTCGGGCCGGGCTCCAAGCCGGTGCCTTTGACGGATGAGGAGGTTCTGCGGCTCGGCGTCGAGAAGAACGAGATCGAGGTCAATTTCGAGGTCGGGGACAGCGTGTCGATCGAGGGCGGCTATTTTGCCGGCTTCATCGGGCGCGTGAACCAGATCGAAAAGGAAAAGGGGCTGGTCCGCGTGACCGTCTCGATGATGGGAAAGGACGTGCCGGTCGAGCTCTCGCTCGAGCAGGTGTCCGCCCTGTCCTGATCACCTTGCGAAAATCCGCGCGGCTCCGAAGGGGCCGCAGATGGGCCGGAAGCACCGGCCTGTGGGAGGGGACGCAAAAGCGCCCCGCAGCTGAACCACTTATTTTGGAGGGAACAAATCAATGGCACAGAAAGTCGTAGGCTACATCAAGCTTCAGATCCCTGCCGGCAAGGCGACGCCGGCGCCGCCTGTCGGACCCGCGCTGGGTCAGCACGGCGTCAATATCATGGCTTTCACCAAGGAGTTTAACGAGCGCACCAAGAAAGACGTCGGCATGGTCATCCCGGTCGTCATCACCGTTTATGCGGACCGCTCTTTCTCCTTTATTACCAAGACGCCGCCCGCAGCCGTTTTGATCAAAAAAGCGGTCGGTCTGGAGAGCGCTTCCGGCGAGCCGAACAAGAAGAAGGTCGGCAAGATCACCCGCAAGCAGCTCGAAGAGATCGCAAATATCAAGATGCCCGATCTCAACGCCGCCAACCTCGACGCGGCCGTGAGCATGATTGCCGGCACCTGCCGCAGCATGGGCGTCGAGATTGCAGACTGATCACAACAAGGGCGGGTCATTCCCGCAAAACGTGGGAGGAATACTTCCGTTTGACCACATCAAGGAGGAAAAGCTATGAAGCACGGAAAGAAATATAACGAGAGCGCCAAGCTGTATGATCGGCTCAAGCAGTATGAGCCCGGCGAGGCGCTGGATATCTGCGTCAAGGGCGCCAAGGCGAAGTTTGACGAGACCGTCGAGTGCCATGTCCGTCTGGGTGTCGATTCCCGCCATGCGGATCAGCAGGTCCGCGGCGCCGTCGTTCTCCCCAACGGCACCGGCAAGAGCGTCCGCGTCGTCGCATTCTGCAAGGGCGATAACGTGGCCAAGGCGCAGGAAGCGGGCGCGGAGTATATCGGCGACGCCGACCTTGCGCAGAAGATCGCGGGCGGCTGGCTCGATTTTGACGTTGTGATCGCCACGCCCGATATGATGGGCGTCATCGGCCGTCTCGGTAAGATCCTCGGCCCGCGCGGCATGATGCCGAACCCCAAGGCCGGCACCGTTACCCCCGATATCGGCAGAGCCGTTACCGAGGCCAAGGCCGGTAAGATCGAGTACCGCCTCGATAAGACCAACATTATCCACTGCCCGATCGGCAAGGTCTCCTTCGGCCCCGAGAAACTGCAGGAAAACTTTGACGCGCTGATGGGCGCCATTGTCAGGGCGAAGCCCGCCGCCGCGAAGGGCCAGTATGTCAAGAGCTGCGTCGTCGCCTCCACCATGGGCCCCGGCGTGCGCATCAACACCGCCAGATTCCAGGGCGCGGCCGTTGCGGCGGAGCAGTAAGAGCCCCCTTTCGGCCGATGCTTGACAAAACCGCGCAAAGCGGCTATAATCTCAAACTGTACCGATCCAAAGACAGCAGGTGCCCCTCGGGGGCGTAAGAGATGATCCGCCTGCCGAGGAGAGAGACTGTCTGCAAGAGTTGCAAGGCTCCTTTCCGTCTTTGCGGAGGGGAGCCTTTTTGATCCCTCGCTTTTGATCGGACGGATCTGATTACGGGAGGTGAATCGAAAAAATGGCAAGCGAAAAGATTTTGGCACAAAAGCAGGCGCAGATCGCCGAGCTGAAGGAGAAGATGGAAAACTCCGT
>Ga0079305_1002422_pt1 | contig 16314 bp, 15 predicted proteins | sample LMS_cellobiose_e_FD_79183 | JGI IMG/M metagenome (GOLD analysis project Ga0079305, IMG submission 79183) | Rumen-fistulated moose microbial communities from Alaska, USA - LMS_cellobiose_enrichment | ecosystem: Host-associated > Mammals > Digestive system > Stomach > Rumen fluid ... | reverse complement strand
GACCAGGATCTTCTCGACCTCCTGGTTGAACTCGTACTGCGCGCCGTTTTCCTCGCACTTCTGATGCAGCTTCATGCTCATCTCATGGCTGAAGCCGCGGCAGACATAAGAGCCGGTGAAGTAGTCCGCCATCAGGAAGGCGTAGATCGTGAAGGGCAGGTCGTCCATGCGGTTGCCGACGTAGATCCAGTACGGCGTCAGCATCTCCACGGCCTTTTTGGGCAGGTCGAAGGTGTTGATGACCTCGGTGGCGGTGTAGCCCACGGTCTTGACAAAGTCGGGATGCTTGAGCAGCATCTGGACCTTGCTCATGGGGGTGACGGAGAGGATGTTCATGCTGTCGTAGACCCGGCGGCACAGCAGCATCAGCTCGTGCACCTTCTCGTAGGTGCCGGGGCAGACCTCGTCGATCTCCTTTGCGACGGTGGTGTAGCTGTCGTCATAGTCCGGGTGAAGCAACTTGTCGCTGCCGGAGTTCGGCAGCGCCACGCGGTAGCATTCGGGCACGGGCAGCCAGTCGATGTCCACGCCCATGTCGTCGAAGAACTGGCCGACCTTAAGGCGCTTTCCGGGCTGGCCGATGGACATCATCTCATGCAGCGTCGCCTCGATCTCGAAGCCGTTGCGGACAAAGTCCGTGGCGAGGCCGCCGGGCATGTTGTGCTTTTCCAGGATCAGGATGTCCTTGATGCCCCAGGCCTGCAGCTGCAGGCAGGCGGACATGCCGGCCAGAGCGCCGCCGATGATCACGACGTCGTAATGGTCTTTGTAAAAATTCATAGACTCTTCCTTTCATAAAAGCGGAGGGCAGGAGACCTGTCCTCCGCTCGTATTGGCGCTTTAGAAGAAGCGCTCAACCAGCTCGCGGGAGTATTCGGCCGTCTCGTCCATGTCGCCGAAGGCCATGATCTCGCCGGCGTAGAAGGTGTCGTACTTGCCCTGCATGGCCTCGACCTTGTCGTACCAGCCGTCGGCGTAGTCCTCGGTGAAGACATGCGGGAAATAGTAGACGCTCCACTCGTTGATGACTTCCCTGGCGGGGTTCCTCATGATCTTGAGGTCGTCCAGGACCATCTCCTTGCACTTCTCGTACGGGATCTCCTCCATGTCCCTGTGCTTGCGCAGGGCGTAGGTGGTGATGACCTGATCGATGCTGTCCCTCCAGCGGCGGTAGTAGACCATCAGGTGGCCCAGCTTCTCCTTGACCATGTTGTCGAATACGTAGTAGGAGATCTCCGGGTGATCCTCGGGCTTGGTCAGGAAGGCCTGCACGTCGTAGCGCTCGTAGTCGATCTTGGAGAAGAGGGCCTGCTCATCCTCGCGGGCGTCGAAATACTCGACCATGCCCTTCTGTCCGTCGTCGCGCTTGTTGGGGATGAAGAGGGGCGCGGTGACGATGACCTTGTCAAACTCCTCGACCTCGCCGTTGACGGTGATGAACACCTTGCCGTCGCGGCGCTCGACCTTCTCGATCGCGCTGTTGAGACGGGCGGGGTTCTTGAGGTGGTCGTTGAGCTGCTCCCAGATGTACTGGGTGCCTTCCTTCCAGGTCCACAGGTTGACCTTGACAAAGTTCATCGTGGTCTGGAAGTCCAGATATTTCAGCACGTAGGCCGCAGGGATCTCGTCAAAGTAGCCGTAGCCGAAGGAGGTATAGGGCCCGATCCAGATGTCCTGCACCAGCTCGACGCCGTTCATCTCGCAGAACTTCTTGAAGGGCAGCGCCAGGTCCTTCAGGTTGGGGTTCTCGCCCTGGACTCTCTCGCGGCCCGGCGTGACGGCAAAGCCGTCATAGCGGCCCTCGGCAACGCCGCGGTGGCCGTTGATGTCATAGCCCTTGTACTTGGTCTCCAGCAGCTCGCCGAACTTCTTGACCTGCTTTTTCATTTTCAGCAGGCGGGGGATCTTGAGGATGTTCTTCTTGGGCTCAAAGGGCTCAATGACCTTGCCGGCGGCGTTTTTGTAGTTGCGGTTGAGCTTGGGGCCGTCGTGAGTGATGCCGCAGAACTTCTCCACGTCTTCCACGGCGTAGTAGGACGGGACGCCCATGATCGCGCCCATCTCATAGCGCCGGCCGTTGTAATGCGGGCTCCAGCACTTGCCGCCGACACGATCCAGACGCTCGAAGATGACGTAGTTTTCGTAGCCCTTCTGCTCGAGATACATGCCTGCGCTCAGTCCTGCGGGCCCGCCTCCGATGATGGCGATGCGAATGTTTTTGTCCATGTTTGACCTCCGTATTTGTATTTGCGGTTTTAATGCTTATTTAAAATAATTATACATCAGCGTTCGGGAAAAAGCACTATATAATCTTAAAGATTTGTCGTAAATCTCATTCTTTTTATCCAAAAAACAAAAGGCTTTTCTTGGCAAAAAAACTATGGTATAATGAGCGCGGAACACTCATGATACAGGAGTTCAGCCGTTTTTCCCGCCGCGGCCGCGGCGGCCGGAAAACAGGACGCCATATACCACAGGCGCAGTCGCCTGTGGTATATTATAGAAAACGTTCATGGAGGTGTGGCTTTTGCGCTTTGACGGCTTCGCGCATCTGCTCTCCCACTTTGCGCAGGCAAGCCCCGATGCCCCCGCTCTGCGCTATGGGTCACAGACGCTCTCCTACGCCGGACTGTACGAGCGCGCCGCGGCGCGCGCCGAAGAGCTGCGCGGGGAGGGGAAAAGCTGTCTCGGACTGCTGGCCGACGGCAGCATGGACTGCGTTGTCGAGCTTTTTGCGGCCAATATGGCCGGGCTGCAGCTCGTCATGCTGGACGCCTCGGCGGACACCGAGCTTCTGAAGACCCTGATCCGCTATACCGACGTCGACCTCCTCTGGGGCGACGAGGAGCTCAGAGACACGCTCTCGAGCGCGCGGATGGAGGGCGTGCGGGACGGGGAGGGGAAGATCCTCTTTTTCACCTCCGGCACCACCGAGCGCGCCAAGGCCGTGGTGCTCACGGACCGCAGCCTGTGCCAGAGCGCGTGGAACGGCTCGGCGAAGCTGCCCCTCACGCCGGAGGACACGCTGCTGTGCCTCCTCCCGCTGGGGCATGTGTTCGGCTTTGTCTGCGGGTTGCTCTGGGGCCTGAGCTGCGGCGCCTGCGTCGCGCTCGGCAGAGGCGCGCGGCACTATATCGACGACTGCGATTTTTACCGCCCGACGGCGCTCTCCGCCGTGCCGATGCTGCTGGGCTTCCTGCTCCGGCAGCGCTGCGCCAATCCCGAGCTGAAGCTCGTGCTTGTCGGCGCGGGCGACTGCTCGCCGGCACTGCTGCAGGCGGCGGCCGCGCAGGGACTGCGCGTGTGCTTCGGCTACGGCCTGACCGAGACCAGCTCCGGCGTCGCCATCTCCGTGAAGGGCGACCCCTTTGCCATGGAGGTCTGTCCCGACGATACGATTACCCTCGCCGAGGACGGCGAGATCCTGATCGAGGCCCCCACCTGCATGATGCAGGGCTATTACAAGCGCCCCGACGCCACGCGGGAGGTCCTGCGCGGCGGCGTGCTCCGCACCGGCGACCTCGGCCGCTTTGACGGGGAGGGCCTGCTGCACATCACCGGCCGGAAAAAGGACATGCTCGTCCTGCCGGACGGCACGAAGATCTTCCTGCCCGAGTACGAGTCGGCGCTGATGGGCGCTCTCGGGCACACGGAGCTTGCCGTCACGCTGCGCGAGGACCGGCCCGTGCTGGTCTGGTCCGGGGCGGCGGACGAGGCGGAGATCCGGGAGAAAATCCGCCCGCTGATGCGCGCGCTGCCGCGCGGCCAGCAGATCTCGCAGATCCTCATCACGGACGAGGCCCTGCCGCGCACGGCGACGGGAAAGATAAAACGCTGGGAGCTCCAGCAGAAAGTGAGTTTGCAACCATGACCAGACAGGACGTCCTTGAAAAAACCAAAAGCGTGATCTATGACTGTTTCCCCGACATGCGCCAGCTCGACCTGCAGGAGGACAGCGTCATCAACACCGAGACGGCCATCGACTCGATGGGCTTCGTCCTGGTGATCTGCAAGCTCGAGGCCTTCTTCGACGTGCGCATCCCCGAGCGCCAGTGGCAGAAGCTGCAGACCCTGGGCGACGTGGCCGACGCGCTCTGGAAGCGCCTGCCCGACAGCAAATGAGCGTCTATTCCGAGGAGCTGCTGCTGCGCAGCAGAGATGTGGATCTGTACCGCCGCCTGCGCACATCGGAGCTGTTCCGCCTGTTGCAGGAGGCCTCGATCCGCCACACGGAGGAGCTGGGCATGGGGCGGGACAAGACCCTGGACAGGGGCGTGCTCTGGGTGCTTCTGATGCAGCGCGCCGAGATCGCGCGCATGCCGGAGTATGACGAGCGCATCGTGCTCAAGAGCTGGCCGGGCAGGACGATGCATCTGCTCTTCCCGCGCTATTACAGCCTGGAGACGTCGGCGGGCGAGCCGCTTTTGAAGGCCAGCGCCCTCTGGGGGCTGGTGGACGAACGGAGCCGGAAGCTGGTCTTCCCGGAGAAATACGGCGTGGAGATCGAGGGCGTGAGCAGCGGGGACGAGATCGCGCTGCCCGGTGCCGTGCAGCCCCTTGACTGCAGCGAGGAGCGGGAATTCACCGTGCCCTACAGCTATGTGGACCTGAACGGACACATGAACAACGCCCGCTACTTCGATCTCGCGGAGGACTGCATCCCCGCCGCCGCCGCGGGACAGCGCCTGAAGCTCATCTGCACGGAATACCCCAACGAGGCCCGCCTCGGAGAGCGGCTCCGGCTGCGCTGGGGACGCCGGGAGGACCGGTATTTCCTGGAGGGCGGCACCGAAAAGACCTGTTTCCGGATGCTGCTGGACTACGGGGCGTAAAAAATGCATAAAAATGGGAGGCGCACAGCCTCCCGTTTTGTATTTGTATCATATTGCGCGTACCAAAGCTTTTTGCTATGATAAAGTTGCTGTCCGAAAGAATCAGGGAAGGGGAACGCCATGGATCTGCGCACGCTGCGGTACTTTGTTGTGACCGCCGAGGAACTGAACATCACCCACGCGGCGGAGCGGCTGAGCATCAGCCAGCCGCCGCTGTCCAACCAGATCAAGGCCCTGGAGGAGGAGCTGGGCGTGGTCCTGTTCATCCGGGGCAAACGCCGCCTGAAGCTGACCGAGGCGGGGGCGCTGCTGTACCGCAGGGCGGTGCAGCTTCTGGAGCTGGCGGAGCGGACCCGGCAGGAGATCGGCTCCATGGAGGGGCTTTCCGGCACGCTCAACTTCGGCCTGGTGGAGGGGCGCGCCCCCTTCCTGCTGGCCCGCTGGATCGCGGGCTTCCAGGAGGAGTTCCCCAACGTGCGCTACTGCCTGTGGAACGGCAGCGGAGACGACGTGCTCGACCGCGTGTATCACGGGCTTGCGGATCTGGCCGTGGTGGCGGCGCCCTACGATACCGAGCATCTGGAGGGCTTCCCCGTGGGCCGGGAGCCCTGGGTGGCGATCCTCTCCAGGAGCAATCCCCTCGCGCAGGAGCCGGGAGAGTTTCTCCCGCTGAAGAAGCTCGTGGGGCAGCCCCTGATCGTCCCGAGCCGCGCGTCGCGCATCAACGCCATCATCCGCTGGTTTGAGGAGATCGGCGCGGAGCCGACGATCCTGTGTGAGATGTCCAACTATCTGGACGCGGAGGCGCTGGCCGAGCAGGACGTGGGCGTGTGCATCTTCCCGCAGACCACCTATACCCCTAACAACCTGCTGGTCAAAAAGGTCATCACACAGTCCGAGCGGCAGGTGGAGTACGCGCTCGTCTGGAACAAGCGCCAGCACAACTCCGAGCTCGTGACGGAGTTTATCAATTACGTGCGCGACTGCCTTGACGAGGAGACGCGCGCTCCGCAGAAGGTCCACCTTCCCGAGCATGAGTATATCCCGCCGGAGGACACCCGGCTGCTGTGAGGGAAGGCCCCGAGCCCGTTTTGCAGCATGCAGCGGCGCACCGCCCGTCATGAGACGCAGACGCGTTGAGACGGACGGGCGCCGCCGGGTTTTTTCTGTCGGCAGTTGGAAAAGCTACTGTTGACCGTGATGGTATTCCATGATAAAATACCATGAATTCGTATTGGCAGATGATGGAGTGGGCTATGTGGATCGCGGATCAATGGAGAGATTTTGAGCTGCTGGACTGCTCCCGCGGCGAGAAGCTGGAGCGTTGGGGCAGCTATTATCTGGTGCGCCCCGACCCGCAGGCGATCTGGGACACGCCCCGCGTCAACAGCCACTGGAACGACCGCGATGCGCGCTATCGCCGCAGCGAGAGCGGCGGCGGCAGCTGGGAGCGGGGGCGTCTGCCGGACAACTGGCTAATCCGCTACGGCGAGCTGAGCTTCAAGGTCAGGCCCATGAACTTCAAGCACACCGGGCTCTTTCCCGAGCAGGCCCCCAACTGGGACTGGGTCATGGGAAAGATCCGCGCCGCCGGCCGGCCCGTCAGCGTGCTGAACCTCTTCGCCTACACGGGCGCCGCCACCCTGGCCTGCGCCCGGGCGGGCGCGCAGGTCTGCCATGTGGACGCGGCCAAGGGCATGGTGGCCTGGGGGAAGGAGAACGCCGCGGCCTCTGGATTGAGCGAGGCGCCCATTCGCTGGATCGTGGACGACTGCGCCAAGTTCGTGGAGCGGGAGATCCGCCGCGGGAGGCGCTACGACGCGATCATTATGGACCCGCCCTCCTACGGGCGCGGTCCCGGAGGCGAGCTCTGGAAGCTGGAGCAGGATCTCTGGCCCTTCGTCTCCCTGTGCGCGCGCGTTTTGTCCGACGAGCCGCTGTTTGTGCTCATCAACTCCTACACCACGGGCCTTTCGCCCTCGGTGCTGTCCTATGTGTGCGAGAGCATTTTTACGAAAAAATTCGGCGGCCGCTCCGAAAGCCGGGAGTTGGGCCTGCCGGTGACCGAGAGCGGTCTGGTGCTGCCCTGCGGCGCCAGCTGCCGCTGGGAACGCTGATCCCCGACGCCGGGGGCAGAGGAAGGAAACAGAAGCCTTGAGTGCGATCATCCGTTTGGAAAACGTACACTACACCTATCCCGAGGATACGATGGAGAGCCTGGCCGGGATCGATCTGGAGATCGAGGAGGGCAGCTTCGTCGCGGTCCTCGGGCACAACGGCTCCGGCAAGTCCACGCTCGCCAAGCATATGAACGCCATCCTCCTGCCCACGGAGGGCAGGGTGCTGGTGGACGGCCTGGACACGGCGGACGAGAAGAATCTCATCGACGTGCGGCGCCGGGTGGGCATGGTCTTTCAGAATCCGGACAACCAGATCGTCGCGAACGTGGTGGAGGACGACGTGGCCTTCGCGCCGGAGAATCTGGGCGTGCCCTCGGAGGAGATCCGCGCGCGCGTGGACGCGGCATTGAAGCAGGTGGGGATGTATGAGCTGCGCATGCACGCGCCGCACCTGCTCTCCGGCGGACAAAAGCAGCGCGTCGCCATCGCGGGCGTCATCGCCATGCAGCCGCGCATCATCGTCCTCGACGAGCCCACCGCCATGCTCGACCCCCAGGGGCGCAGAGAGGTCATCTCCACCGTGGAGCGCCTGTGCCGGGAAAACGCCATGACCGTGCTGCTCATCACGCATCATATGGAGGAGTGCATCGCCGCGGACCGGCTGCTCATCATGTCGGAGGGCCGCATTGCCGCGGACGGCACGCCCGCCGAGGTCTTCGCGCAGGTGGAGCTGATGGAGCGGGAGGGCCTCGACGTGCCGGAGACCACGCGCCTGCTCTACGAGCTGGACCGGCAGGGCTTTGATCTGCCGCTGGACGCGCTGGATACGGCGAGCTGCGCGCAGCTGCTTGCGGGGGCGCTCAAGAACGGATAAGGGATAGACGGGAAATGGCAGAGATCATCGTGGAGAAGCTGAGCCACGTGTACAGCGCGGGGACTCCGTTTGAGAAGACAGCGATCGAGAATATCAGTCTCACGATCCCGCAGGGGGAGTTCGTGGGGCTGCTGGGGCATACCGGTTCCGGAAAATCCACCTTCGTGCAGCACCTCAACGCCCTGCTGACGCCGACGACCGGCCGGGTGCTGCTGGACGGGGAGGACATCAACCGCGATAAAAAGAGCCGCCGCGACGTCAGAGGACGGGTGGGCCTGGTGTTTCAGTACCCGGAATATCAGCTCTTTGAGGAGACGGTCTTTGCCGACATCGCCTTCGGCCCGAAGAACATGGGCCTCGGGGAGGCGGAGATCGAGGAGCGCGTGCGCGAGGCGGCGGGCTTTGCGGACGTGGAGGAGAGACTTTTCGAACGCTCGCCGCTGGAGCTCTCCGGCGGACAGAAGCGGCGCATCGCCATCGCGGGCGTCATCGCCATGCGCCCCGACGTGCTCATCCTCGACGAGCCCACGGCGGGCCTGGACCCCAGGGGCAGCCGGCAGATCATGGACAACATCAGCCGCTACCAGCGCGAGACCGGCGCTACGGTCATCATCGTCAGCCACAACATGGACGACGCGGCGCGTCTCGCCAGACGGCTGATCGTCTTCGACCACGGCAGCGTCGCCATGGACGGCACGCCGGAGGAGGTCTTCTCCCGGCCGCAGGAGCTGATCGACATCGGCCTTTCGGTGCCGCAGTCCACCGCCATCGCCATGGCGCTGCGGCAGCAGGGCCTTGCGCTCGAGGGCGCGATCTACACCCACGAGCAGCTGAAGACCGCCGTGCTGCGCGCAAAGGGGGTGGGCGCGTGCTGAAGGACATCACCCTGGGCCAGTACTTCCCCGGCGACAGCGTTGTGCACCGCCTGGACCCGCGCACCAAGCTGATCCTGGTCGTTCTCTATATCATCGCGCTCTTCCAGGCGGTCGGCTGGATCTCCTACGGCGTGGTGATCGCGGTGTCGGCGCTGTGCATGATCGTGTCCGGCATCCGCTTCAAAACGATCTTCAAGGGCCTCAAGCCCATGCTGTTCATCATCGTGCTCACGGCGCTGCTGAACATCTTCTACACCGCCGGCACGCCGGTCCTCCCGGGCTGGATCATCACCTGGGAGGGCATCGACCGCGCGTTCAAGATGATCCTGCGCATCGTGATGCTCATCTCCGGCACCTTCCTGCTGACCTACACCACCAGCCCCATGGCGCTGACCGACGGCCTGGAGCTGCTGATGGGGCCGCTGAAGAAGCTGAAGGTCCCGGTGCACGAGATGACGATCATGATGAGCATGGCGCTGCGCTTTATCCCGACGCTCATCGAGGAGACGGACAAGATCATGTCCGCCCAGAAGGCCCGCGGCGCGGACTTTGAAACCGGGAGCCTCATCAAGCGGGCGAAGGCCCTGCTGCCGATCCTGGTGCCGCTGTTCGTGTCGGCCTTCCGCCGCGCGGACGAGCTGGCGGTCGCCATGGAGAGCCGCTGCTATCACGGCGGCGAGGGGCGCACGCGCATGAAGCAGCTGCACATGGCGCGCATCGACGCTGCCGCGCTGCTGCTGGGCCTGCTGTTTCTGGCGGGCATGTTTGTGCTCAGACATTTCAGACTGTGAGGAAGGCATGAGAAACATCGCCCTGCGCCTGAAATACGACGGCAGCCGCTATCACGGCTGGCAGGTGCAGAAAAACGAGATCAGCGTGGCGCAGACTCTGGAGGAGGCGCTGACGAAGATCTGCGAGCACCCGGTGAAGACCGTGGGCTGCGGGCGCACCGACGCGGGCGTGCACGCCCTGCGCTACTGCGCCAATTTCCGCACCGACTGCCGCATCCCCGTCGAGCGCATCCCGCTGGCGGTGAATTCCCGCCTGCCGGGCGATATCGCTGTCACGGAGGCCTGCGAGGCGCCGGAGGATTTCAATGCCATCGGCTCCTGCATAAAAAAGGAATATATCTACAAAATACTCAACAGCGCCATCCGCGACCCCTTCCTGGAAAAGCGGGTCTGCTTCTACCCGCAGGCGCTCGACATGTCCCTGATGGCGCGCGCCGCCGCGGCCTTTGAGGGCCGGCACGATTTTCGCGCCGTGCGCAGCCTGGGCACGGAGACGAAGAGCACCGTGCGCACCGTACACTGGTGCACTGTGGAAAAGGAAGGGGAGCTGATCACAGTCTCCATCTGCGCCGACGGCTTTTTGTACAACATGTGCCGGGCCATGGTGGGCACCATGGTCTACGCCTCCTACGGGAAGCTCCGTCCGGAGGAGATCCCGGAGCTGCTGGAGAGGGGAGACCGGCGCCTGACCGGCCCCACCATGCCGCCCCAGGGCCTGTATCTCAACCGCCTCTGGTACGAAGAGCCTGTGGGCAGGATGTTTCTCGATTGACGCAAAGCCCTATATTTGTTCACAAATCTGTGTTATAATATCCTGTACGATTCAAACAAGATGTTGACGCGGCCCGGCCGCGAATACATAAGTAAGGATGAGATCGTTTATGAGGCTGATCATAGATATCATACTGCTGGTGGTCGTGGCGCTTTGCACCTGGAGCGGCTACAAGAAAGGCCTGATCGGCGGCATCGCCGGCATTCTGGCCGTCATTATCGCACTCTTCGGCGCAAGTCTGCTCTCCTCGGCCTACTCCCATGAGGTGATCCCGGCGCTGGAGCCCTTTGTGGACGGCTATATCGACTCGCAGAAGAGCCGGGACGCGATTCTTGAGCGGCTGGGCTACAGCAGGAGCGAGTACTCGCTCGAGGACATTCTGGAGCAGGACAGCTCCCTGCGCTACGACTACGCCTATGAGTGTCTCAAGGACGTGGGCTTTTATGAAAAGCGCGCGGAGGATCTGGCCGACCGCGCGGTGGACTACGCCGACGACAACGGCGTGAACATGACGGAGGCGGTGGTGGCGGTGCTCTGCGACACCATCACCTACGTGGGCGGCCTGGTGCTCAGCTTCCTGCTGATTTTGATTTTGATCGTGGCCATCGCCAACGTGGGCAATCTCTCCTTCCGCCTGCCGAATATGGAGCTGCTCGATGAGATCGGCGGCGCGGTGCTCGGCTTTATGAAGGGCTTTCTGTACTGCGTGCTGCTGTGCTGGCTGCTGAGCTTCTTCGGCCTTGTGATCGGAAAGGAGACGCTGGCGCACACGACCCTTGCCCGCTTCTTCCTGGCCTTTCAGTTCATTACCAACGGTCTGGTGTGATACGGACGCCCGTATGACGGACCGGAAAGCAGCCGGAGCATAACTCCGGCTGCATCTTCCTCTGGAGGTACTGCATGCAAACGACCATGTGTTCCCGCTGCGGTAAAAATGTGGCGGTCATTTTCATTACCAGAATCGAAAGCGGCAAGGCCGAGAACCAGGGCCTCTGCCTCAAGTGCGCGCGGGAGCTGCACATCAAGCCCGTGGACGACGTGATCAACAAGATGGGCCTGACCGACGAGGATCTGGACAGCCTGTCCGGCGATATGATGAACGCGCTGAGCGGCGCGGAGGAGCTGCTGTCGATGGACGGCAGCGCGGAGGACGGGGCGGACGACGACGGCAAGACCGCGACCTTCCCCTTCCTCAACCGTCTCTTCGGCGGCCCCGGCGGGCAGAACGCCTCCGGCGGCGAGCAGTCGAACGAGCGGCCGCGGCAGGAGACCGCGCCGGGCGGCAAGGGCGCCAAACACAAATTTCTCGACAACTACTGCATCGACCTGACGGCGCGGGCGCGCGAGGGCAAGCTGGACTCCATGGTCGGCAGGGAGGAGGAGCTGGAGCGCGTGATCCAGATCCTCAACCGCCGCCAGAAGAACAACCCCTGCCTCATCGGCGAGCCCGGCGTAGGCAAGACCGCCATCGCGGAGGGTCTCGCCCAGCGCATCGCCATGGGCGACGTCCCCTACAAGCTGCAGGAGAAGAAGGTTTTTCTGCTGGACCTGACGGCCCTCGTGGCGGGCACGCAGTTTCGCGGACAGTTCGAGAGCCGCATGAAGGGCCTCATCGAGGAGATCCGCAAGCAGGGCAACATCATCCTCGTCATCGACGAGGTGCACAACATCGTGGGCGCGGGAGACGCCGAGGGCAGCATGAACGCGGCCAACATCCTCAAGCCCGCCCTGTCGCGCGGCGAGATCCAGGTCATCGGCGCGACCACCTTCACCGAGTACCGCAAGCACATCGAGAAGGACAGCGCGCTCGAGCGCCGCTTCCAGCCCGTGACGGTGGCGGAGCCCTCCATCGAGGACAGCATCGCGATCCTCCGCGGCATCGCCCACTACTATGAGCAGTACCACGGGGTGAGCATTTCCGACGAGATGTGCCGGCAGGCGGTGCTGCTGAGCGAGCGCTATATCACCGACCGCTTCCTGCCGGACAAGGCCATCGACCTCATCGACGAGGCCTGCTCGGACGTGAACCTCAAGGACGAGGGCATCAGGCGCCGCATGCTCGTCGGTCGGGACCTTGAAAATGTGCGCTTTGAGCGCGAGGCACTGATGTCCGACAACAGCCGGGAGCTCAGCGAGGAACAGCTCGACCAGCGCTATGCCCGTATCGCGCAGCTGCGCAGCCGCGAGATGCAGCTCGAGCAGGAGCTCCGGCAGCTCGACGCCGCCGGCAAACCCGCGCTGACGGTGGACAATCTCGCGCGCATCATCGAGCTCTGGACCAAGATTCCCGCCTCCAGCATCAAGGAGGACGAGCTGGAGCGGCTCGCGAAGCTCGACGAGCGGCTCAAGGCCCACATCGTGGGCCAGGACGGGGCGGTGGACGCGGTCTGCGCCGCCATCCGCCGCAGCCGCGTGGGCCTCAAGGTCAAGCGCAAGCCCGTGAGCTTCATCTTTGTCGGCGGCACCGGCGTGGGCAAGACGGAGCTGGTCAAGCGCCTGGCCGCGGACATGTTCGACAGCCCCGAGTCCCTGATCCGCCTGGACATGTCGGAGTTCATGGAGAAGTTCTCCGTCTCCCGCATCATCGGTTCGCCCCCGGGCTATGTGGGCTATGACGAGGCGGGGCAGCTCACCGAGAAGATCCGCCGCAAGCCCTACAGCGTGGTGCTCTTCGACGAGATCGAGAAGGCCCATCCGGACGTGATGAACATCCTGCTGCAGATCCTCGACGACGGGCGCATCACCGACGCGCAGGGCCGCAGCGTCAACTTTGAAAACACCATCATCATCATGACCACCAACGCCGGCAGCAACCGCAAGACCGGCAGCGTCGGCTTCGGCGGCACGCTCAGCGACATGAGCCGCGAGCGGGCCATGAAGGCGCTCAACGAGTTTCTGCGCCCGGAGTTCATCAATCGCGTGGACGAGGTGGTCTGCTTCAACCAGCTCACGGAGGAGAACTTCCGCGGCATCACCGCGCTGATGCTCTCGGAGCTGCGCGAGGTCCTCAGCGAGAAGGACATGGCCCTCGTCTGGGACGAGAGCGTGATCGACCATCTGGTGGAAAAGGGCTATTCCGTCACCTACGGCGCACGGAATCTCCGCCGCCTGATCCAGAAGGAGATCGAGGACGAGATCGCCGCCCGGGTCATCGAAAAGAGGGGCGAGGCGGTCAAAACCGTGAGGCTGTCCGCGGCGGAGGGCAGAATCGTTGTGGAATGTGAGGGCTGAGCATGGCTGAAAGGATTCAGGTCGTCCGGGGCGACATCACCCGGGAGAGTACGGACGCCATCGTCAACGCCGCGAACTGCTCGCTGCTGGGCGGCGGCGGCGTGGACGGCGCCATCCACCGCGCGGCCGGGCCGGAGCTTCTGGCTGAGTGCCGCACGCTCCAAGGCTGCGAGACCGGCAAGGCCAAGATCACCAAGGGCTACCGTCTGCGCGCCGCGCACGTGATCCACACGCCCGGCCCCGTCTGGCGCGGCGGCGGCTATGGGGAGGAGGAGCTCCTGGCCTCCTGCTACCGCTCCAGCCTGGAGCTGGCCTCCGAAAACGGCTGCAGGAGCGTGGCCTTCCCCTCCATCAGCACGGGCGTGTACCATTTCCCGCTCGAGCGCGCGGCGGAGATCGCCCTGTCCGCCATCGCCGCATACCTGAAGGAGCACGGCGAGATCGAGCTGGTACGCATGGTCTGCTTTGACGAGCGGACGGAGGGCTGCTACCGCGCCGCCCTTGCGCGGCTGGAGGAGAGCGTATGAAGCGGATGATCCGCCTGCAGTACAATTCTCCCGTGGTGCTGACCTTTGCGCTGGCTTCCCTGGGGGCGCTGCTGCTGGGGATCTTCACAAACGGCAGGACGACGGCGCTGCTCTTCAGCGTCTACCGTTCGCCGCTGACGGAGCTGCTGACATACCCGCGCTTTGTGCTGCACGTGCTGGGGCACGGCAGCTATGCCCACTACATCGGCAACATGATGATGATCCTGGTGGTCGGACCCGCGCTGGAGGAGAAGTACGGCAGCCGCAGCCTCTTCTGGGCCATTTTTCTCACGGCCCTGGTGTCGGGGCTGGTACAGTGGCTGTTCTTCCCGGGCACGGCGCTGCTGGGCGCCTCGGGGATCGTGTTTATGATGATCGTTATGGCCTCCCTCTCCGGGATGCGGGACGGCTACATCCCCATCACGCTCATTCTGGTGCTGGTCCTGTACGTGGGCGGGGAGATCGTGGACGGCGTGGTGCTCAGCGACAACGTCTCGCAGCTGACGCATATCATCGGCGGCATCTGCGGCGCCTTCCTGGGCCTGAGCATGAGGCGCTGAGATGGAGGGCCTGCTGATCAGCGCCTGCCTTCTGGGCCTGCGCTGCAGATACGACGGCGGCCACAACGCCCTGCCGCCGGAGGCGCTGGAAACCCTGCGCGCGCGGTATCGGCTGGTCCCGGTCTGCCCGGAGACGGCGGGCGGCCTGCCCGTCCCGCGCGAAGTAAGCGAGAGAAGGGGAGAGCGCATCGTCGGCAAAAGCGGCGCGGATGTGACGGAGCCCTTCCGGAAGGGCGCGGAGACGGCCCTGGCGCTCGCGCAGCGAAAGGGCTGCCGCCTCGCGCTCATGAAGGAGCGCAGCCCCTCCTGCGGGCACGGGCGGATCTACGACGGCAGCTTTACAGGCACGCTGCTCCCCGGAAACGGCGCGGCGGCGGAAAAGCTGCTCTCCGCCGGCATTACGGTATACGGCGAGAGCGAGCTGGATCGGCTCCTGGCAGGGGAGAAACCCTGCGCGCTCTGAACAGCCCGGAAAAACAGACAGAAGGAACAACACCCCCTGATGCACTGCATCAGGGGGTGTTCAGCTTGTCAAAAAAGTCCGCGAGGACTTTTTTGACTGCGCTTCTGCCGCCGCACATTTTGGCAAAGGCCAAAATGCGATGACCCGAAAAAAGCTGGTACACAGTTTTTTTCGGGCGGCGTCTGATTGTACTCGAGGCGGGCCTTGCCCCCTCGAGCTCCCCCGCGGCTCTATTTTCCTGCTTTGTCCCACGTTTTTTGACATTCTCCAACACCCCCTGATGCACTGCATCAGGGGGTGTTCAGACGAGGGGAAGCCGCGGCAGGAGGGGGACTCACCAGTTGTATCCCATCTGGTCGTGCAGGAGCTGGTAGCGCGGGACAATGCCGTTTTCGTCATAGCGCCAATGGCTGCCGTTGACCGCGCCCTTGGCGTAGTAGTCGAAGTCGATCTCCGTGTCGGGCATGAGCGACTTGATGGTGTCGACCTGGTCCTGCGGCACGTTCACGTCGCAGAGACCGTACAGGCGCTTGAGATTCGGAAGGCCGTAGAGCGGCGTGATGTCCGTCAGGCCCAGCAGCCCGCCGATGTTCAGATGCTCGAGACTCGTGCACGCCGCCAGTGGACTCACGTCCGTGACCCGCGTCTCGCCCACCTCGAGATATTCGATCTTCCCGCAGCTGGCCAGGGGGCTCAGGTCGGAGACATAGTCGTTTTCAATGATCAGCACCTCAAGGTCGGGCATATAGCGGACAAAGTCCAGATTGTAGATGCCGTTGTGGCCGATGTCCAGATACTTGACCTTGGTGCAGTATTTCAGGGATGAGAGCAGCTGGTCGCTGAAGCCGCCGATGGCCCAGATGGTCTCCGCGTCGGACATGCTGCTGCCCCAGCCGTAGACCACGCGCCAGACGATCTCTTTGTCGGGGAAGGCGTCGCGCAGGTCCGCCATGGCCCAGTCGTCGATATCGCAGTACTCAAAACGCAGCGAGCGGAGGTTGTCCAGATAGGGGAGGACCTTGACGAAGTCAAGCACACCCGCGTTGCCGATCGGGACGCGCACGTAGGAGAGAGCCTCAGTCTCGGTGGTGACGGCCTGGCCGAAGAGCTCGAAGCCGTAGTCAAACTGCGCCTGGGGAGCGGCCTTTTTGAGCGTGATGTAATCCTCTACCGAAAGGTCGTCGGACAGGAAGACCTTTTCCAGCCCGGGGAGCAGCGCCAGGGCCTTGGCCGTCTGCGGAACGTCGCCTGCCGTGAGCTCGCCGAGGT
>Ga0079305_1002419_pt1 | contig 16389 bp, 12 predicted proteins | sample LMS_cellobiose_e_FD_79183 | JGI IMG/M metagenome (GOLD analysis project Ga0079305, IMG submission 79183) | Rumen-fistulated moose microbial communities from Alaska, USA - LMS_cellobiose_enrichment | ecosystem: Host-associated > Mammals > Digestive system > Stomach > Rumen fluid ... | reverse complement strand
TAGAGCCCGCCGTAGGTCATATAGTCGACCACAAGGCCGAAGGGCGGCTGATCCAAAGTCTCCCGGCTGTTCACGCGGACGGCCAGGAGCGCGGTCTCGCCCGGCTTCAGCGCCGCCGTGAGCTCGACACGGAAGGCGGTGTAGCCGCAGTGATGCTCCGCGAGCTTCTGCCCGTTGACGAAAACCTCGGCGCTGTGCCCCGCGGCGCCGACGGTCAGAAAAACGCGCTTGCCGCGCCACTCCTCCGGGACGGCGATGCGCCGACGATAGCCGCAGAGCATCTGGTAACAGTGCTCGTCAAAATAATCATAGGGCGTCTCGGCACAGGTGTGCGGCAGAGAAACGCTCTGCACCTCGGGGAGCGGTTCGCCCCGGGCGAAGGCTGCGCTCCATTGCGCTGTGAATTCCCAGTCAAAATTGCAGTTGATCCGTTGACGCATATGCCCACCTGCCTTTGAGAATCGGAAAAAACACCGCGAGCTGAATTCTGCGTGATGATCATAATTATACCGGACATGCCGAAAAAAGGCAATGAAAGAAGTTCAAAATCGCCGGGACGCGCGGGAAAACAGAGAAAAACGCCCGGATCGCTTGACAAAGCGTCGATGCGCGTTTATACTCATGGGCAATTGAACAAGGCACGATAGAGGCGCGGCAGACATCAGTAACTCCACCGAAGCACACAGGAAACGCGGGAGCGAAAGGGAATGCCGCCGAAGGGCTTGCCGGTTTCCTGTCTGGCAGGCGCCTGGGCCGTCGGAGAAGATCCGCCGGACTGTCGCAAGGGGGAACCCGGATTCCATCCCGGCATTTCCCCGGAATTGCGGAGCGCTGTCAGTGACGACCTTGGACCCATGCTTCAGTCATGACAACATTCTGCCGTTGTTCATGACTTTTTCCTTTGGGAGGTATTTTCATGATTGGCACATTCTGGGCGCTTGTTCCGCCGATCCTTGCCATTGTCCTGGCACTGATCACCAAGGAGGCCTATTCCTCGCTGTTCATCGGCGTCGTCGTCGGCGCGCTCTTCGTCGCGGGCGGCTCCCCGGTGGGGGCGCTGAACGCGCTCATCAGCGACGGCGAGGAGCCCGGCGGCATGATAGCCGCCGTAGCAAGCAACGCCGGTATCTTCATTTTCCTGGTGCTGCTGGGCATCATCGTCGCGCTGGTCAACTACTCCGGCGGCTCGGCGGCCTTCGGGCGTTGGGCGGAGAAGAACATCAAGACCCGCGTCGGCGCCATGCTGGCCACCTTTGTCCTCGGCGTCCTGATCTTCATCGACGACTATTTCAACTGCCTGACCGTCGGCTCCGTCATGCGGCCGGTCACCGACAGCCACAAGATTTCGCGCGCCAAACTGGCCTACCTGATCGACGCCACCGCCGCGCCGGTCTGCATGATCGCCCCGGTGTCTTCCTGGGCCGCGGCGGTCTCCGCCACGGCGGACAAACTGGGCACCGGCATTTCCGGCATCCAGCTCTTCATCCGGGCGATTCCCTATAACTTCTATTCGCTGCTGACCTTTGTGTTCATCATCGCCATCGTCCTCATGAAGTTTGATTACGGCCCGATGAAGCTGCATGAGATGGCCGCGCTGCTGGAGGGCAATCTGGGCGGACAGGACAAGGAGGAAGACGTCAAGGGCAACCCGAAGGGCCGGGTTATCGACCTGATCCTCCCGGTTGTGATCCTCATCATCACCTGCACGATCGGCATGCTCTATGTCGGCGGTTTCTTCGGCACCGACTGGTGGGGCGGAACGGACTACGCGGGCGACTTCATCGGCGCTTTCGGCAACACGGACGCCTTTGTCGGCCTGCCCTGGGGTTCCATCATCGCGCTGATCATCATCGTCATTTACTACCTTTGCCGCCGCGTGATCTCCTTTAAGGACGCGATGGCCTGTGTGCCCAAGGGCTTTATTTCCATGGTCCCAGCCATGACCATCCTGACGCTGGCCGTATCGCTGAAGAACATGACGAGCGCGCTGGGCGCCGCCGACTTTGTCCAGGGCGTCATGAAGGGCGCCGCGTCCGGGCTTTACAGCATGCTTCCCGCCGTCATCTTTGTGGTTGCCTGCGTGCTGGCCTTCGCCTCCGGCACCAGCTGGGGCACCTTCGGCATTCTGATCCCCATTGTCACCGCCGTCTTCCCCGGGGACAGCAGGCTGCTCATCATCGGCATCTCCGCCTGCCTGGCCGGCGCCGTCTGCGGCGACCACTGCTCGCCCATCTCCGACACGACCATCATGGCCTCCGCCGGCGCGCAGATCGAGCATATCAACCATGTCTCCACCCAGCTGCCCTACGCGATCACCGTCGCGGCAGTCAGCTTTGTGACCTACATCTTCGCGGGCTTTCTTCAGAACGCGGCGATTTCCATCCTGATCGGCGCCGTTCTGACGGTTGCAGCGCTCTTCGTGATCCGCAGCGTCACAAAGAAGAAGGACGCCGCCGCGGAGTAAAGCGCACATATCTTCTTAATGACAGACATGCAGCGCCCTTTCCGGGCGCTGCATGTTTTTGCGCGGAACGGAAACACTATCCGCAAAGGAGCGTGATTGCATAAATGCAGATGTCCAATGCGGAATATGCCGCGCTTGTCAAAGCGCGGATGCCGAAATCTCCGTTCTGGGTCGACCTGGGCAAGGCGTTTGTCATCGGCGGACTGATCTGTTGCCTCGGGCAGGGCTTTCTTGAGCTCTACCGCGCGCTGGGCGCATCCCAGGAGGACGCGGCGGCCTGGTGCAGCATTTCGATGGTGTTTCTCGGCGCGTTTTCTACGGGACTCGGATTCTATGACGACCTGGCGCGCCACGGCGGCGCGGGGACGCTGGTGCCGATCACCGGCTTTGCCAACGCCGTCGCCAGCCCGGCCCTGGAATTCAAGACCGAGGGGATGGTCGCCGGGCTCGCGGCGAAGATCTTTCTGATCGCCGGGCCGGTGATCGTGTTCGGTATGCTGGCGAGCGTGGTCTACGGCGTGGTGCTGGTGGCGTTCCGTCTGGGATAGGGAGCGGGCACGAAAAAACCACCGGAAAGCTGACGGCGCTGCCGGTGGTTTTGACGATTCGGTATTACGCGATCTCCGCGATCAGATCCATGATGGTGTCCTGCGCCATCGGCGAGTCGGAGATGACGGCATAGCTGAATCCGTTCACACTCCAAATCGCGGTTCCGATCTTGCCGTCGGCGCCCTTCAGCGTCACATCGGCGCCGTTGATCCGGGCGGTCTTCGTCTCGGGGTAGCTGTCGTAATCGCCGCTGATGTCTTCGCTGCCCGCGGCCTTGCGGATGATGAGCCGTTCGTCGTCGCTGCGGAAGATCAGCTGAAGCATTTTGCCGCTCATCAGCTGCACCTGCGGTTCCCCGTAGCCGTCAATCCTGTTTGGCGCGCTCAGCGGAAAGCCCGCGTCGATCACGGCCTCTTCGAGCGAAGCGTAGTCAGCAAAGGGATTGGCGATCTGCGTCCCCGGGACGTCGGCATTTCTTCCGGCGGCTCTCCCTGCGCCGCAGGCGGTGAAAGAGAGCGCGGTCAGCGCGCAAAGCGCCATTGCAAACAGTTTTTTCACACATCTTCACTCCTGCATCAGAAACTCCGCGCAGCCCACGTTGTAGATTCGAAGCGGCATCCCCCGCATTTCATGGGGCGTCCATGTCACCTGTCCGGCGAGAACCCGCTCCGCGCCGATGCAGAGAGCGCCGATCTGTTCGGGCGCGACAGGGAAGGAGCCGTGGGAAGGCCAGATCTCGTCAAACTCCCCGCTGCGTTTCTGAAGGCTGCGCAGCGAGGCGAGATACTGCCGCAGATCCCGGGCGGGGCCGAACATGAAGATCCTTCCGGTCGAGATCGAATCGCCGCTGATGAGCACGCGGCGGCTGCGGTCAAGCAGAGCGATGCTCCCGGGCGTATGACCGGGCAGCTCGATGATCTCCAGCGCCCTGCCGCCGAGCTCCAGCACGTCGCCCCCGCGCACCGGAATGATCTCCCCGGCGCCGCCGTGGGCGCGGTAATTGTCCTCCTCCGCGGGGTGCATGTAAACCCCGGGAAACGCGCCGTTGCCCGCGATGTGGTCGGGATCGCCGTGCGTGTTCAGGAGCTTCACCGGCTTGTCGGTGAGTCCCTCGGCGATGGAACGGGCGTTTTTCAGCGTCATGCCGGTGTCAATCAGCAGGGCGGATTCCGTGCCCGCCAGCAGATAGATGCGGACCATGCCGTCTTCGATGCGCCAGGTGTCGGCGTCGATCTGAATGATTTCACTGTGTTCGTCCATAATGCGGTTCCTCCTGTGTGATCAGTCGATGATCTCTGCGGGGTCAATCATCCGCGAATGCTCCGGCTCGCGCCGCGGCGTCCCGGCCGGGGGCGTTTCTGCCGCCCGCGGCGCCGGTTCCGCGGCGGCCGGGATGCGTCTGCCGCTTTCCGGATCGAACAGATGCAGTTGGGACGTGTCGAATTCGATGCGGAGCAGGGAGGCGTCCCCGGCGCGGCCCGCCGCGCCCGACGGTACGATCGCCTCCAGCATCTCTCCGCCGACGCGCAGATGCAGGTCAACGGTGCTGCCCAGCAGCTCCCGCACCTCAACGGCGGCGGGGATGCCGTTGCCGCCGCTCAGCAGGATGTGCTCCGGCCGGATGCCGAGAATCGCCGGTTTTCCGTCCAGCTCCGGGCGGGCATAGCCGTCGGGCAGCGGGATGCGCTCTCCGGCGGCCAGCGCGGTGATCCTGCCGTCCCGAATCTCCAGCGCCGCGTTCAGGAAATTCATCTGCGGTGTGCCGATGAAGCCGGCGACGAAGAGATTCTCCGGGCGGTTGAAGACCTCCGACGGCGTGCCGATCTGCATGATATGGCCCTGATTCATGACAACGATGCGGTCGCCGAGGGTCATGGCCTCCGTCTGGTCGTGGGTAACATAGACAAAGGTGGTGTTCAGCCGCCGGCGAAGCTGGATCAGCTCGGTCCGCATCTGGCCGCGCAGCTTTGCGTCCAGGTTGGAGAGGGGCTCGTCCATCAGAAACACGTCAGGACTTCGGACAATGGCGCGGCCGATGGCAACGCGCTGACGCTGGCCGCCGGAGAGGGCTTTCGGCTTGCGCTTCAGCAGATCCGAGATCTCCAGGATCTCCGCCGCCTCGCGCACCTTTGCGTCGATCTCGCGGCGGGGCAGCTTCCGCATGCGCAGACCGAAGGCGATGTTTTCGTAAACCGTCATGTGCGGATAGAGCGCATAGTTCTGAAACACCATGGCGATGTTGCGGTTTTTCGGCTCGATCTGGTTCATCTTCCGCTCGCCGATGAAAAGCTCGCCCGCGGTGATCTCCTCCAGTCCGGCGATCATGCGCAGCGCCGTGGACTTGCCGCAGCCGGACGGGCCGACCAGCACGACGAATTCCTTGTCCGCGATCTCCAGATCGAAATTATCCACGGCCACAACGGTTTTATCATATACCTTGCGGAGGCCTTTCATGCTAACGCTTGCCAACTTGCTTCCTCCCCTGTGATTTGAAGCTTATTTCGTATGACTGCCCTTCCGGCTGATGACGCGCATCCGGTGCGCATCCCGCCGATCGAGCATGGCCTCTTTCGCCGCGCGGCCGCCGCTTTTCAGCTTCTTTCCGCCGAAGCGCAGCAGCAGCCGCAGCGCGGCGATCAGCAGCACCGCCGGCCAGATGAGACACAGCAGCGCCGCAAAGCGAAGCAGCGCGCAGGCGGTCTCAGCCGCAATGGCGGCGTTCTCCCACACGGGAAAGGTGACCGCCGTCGTGCGGGTGCCGAGCTTTCCGATGCTCCGCAGGCGCTGCATCGACGCGCCGAAGGAGAAGCGCCCGGTGTTCTCCACCACCAGCCCCCGCGTCGCAAAGGGGTCCTCCGCCACGCTCCGGGCAAAGCCCTTGACGGGCTCCGGCAGCACGACTTCATAGCAGACCACGCCGTCGGCACTGGTCAGGGCGCGGTTTTCAAAATCCATATACAGCGTCGGCCCGCCCTCGCTCACCGCGCGGGTAAAGCGGTCGTCCGGCTGGGCAACCACGCCGACAACGACAAAATCCAGCCCGCCGATCTCAACGGTCACTCCGGTAAGATCCGTGCTGCCGTAGAGCATCCAGGCGAGCTGCTCGTCCAGCACGACGCGGTCCTTCATCACGTCGGTTTCCGACAGATAGCCGCCGCTCAGCAGCGGCATCGGGTGAAAATTAAAAAAGCGCCCGCCCACCGACAGCGCCGCGGCGTCGAAGCGGCCGCGCGGCCCGCCGACCTTCAGCGTTCCGCCGACGCTCCATGCGTCGCAAAAGGCAGAGCCGCCCGCAGGCAGCTCGAAATCGGAGGCGGCGATCTTGTCGGACGCGCCGCTTCGAAAGCGGTAGATTGTCTCCAGATCCAGACTCTGGCCGGGTGACAGGACGCAGGTGAACTGTTTGAAGCGCTTCCCGCTTTCACCCGCCCAGCGCTCCGCCTGCCGCTGGCTCTGCAGCGGCCGCGGCAGCGCAGCCGCGGCCAGCAGCAGCCCCAGGCCGAGGAGAAGCGCAATGCCGCCGGCGAGGATGCTGTTTCGTCTCAGCAGTTTCATTTGCGCTTCCTCCTTTCTGACTCAATTGCGGAAAAGAATCATCCGTTGTTTGTGTCCGCAAGCCGCACCTGATCGCCGTTTTTCACCGGCGCGTTGCCGCTGCTCGTCGTGATGACGCTGTCCATATTGCTCAGAGCGCCCTTCACCGCAGTGTTGTAATCGTCGGAGGCAATGACCTCCACGTCGACACGCGTGGCGAAATAGCGGTTGCCGAGCGGGCTGTTCTTCGCGGTGATCATCAGCACGAAGCTGCCGCTGGTATCGCTGCGCACGGCGCTGTTGGGAACGACCAGATCATAGCTGGCGTTGCGCTCGCCGATGGAGAAGCTGATCTGATCCCCGGCGTTGACGTCGCCGGCAAGGTCAAAGGTCAGCACCCGGCTCGTGCGCGGGTCCTTCGGATCGGGCTGCATGCCTGAGAGCACCGCCGTCGTCCGGCTGCCCCAGTAGTAGTTGCTGACGTTGGCGGTGTCGCCGACGTGCAGGAGCTTCGCCTGATCCACGGAGACCGTTGCGGTCATGGTATAGCCCAGATCCTTGACCTCGATGGTGGCCAGCGTGGTGTTCGCCTCGGCCTTATGTCCGGCGCTGACAGACAGCGCCGCCACGGTGCCGTTGACCTTGGCCTTCACCTCGGTGGCGTCATTGCCGGAATAGTCGTCGATCTTTTTCTGCAGCTCGGCCAAGGCCGCCTGCCGTTCCTGAATCGTCAGCGCGTCGCGCTGCTGCTGCTTTCCGATGGTTTTCTGGTCTTCCTTCTGCGTCTGCGCCAGATCGAAGATCCTGTCCGCCAGCGTCTTCTGCAGCGCTTCGATTCCGGCGTTTGCATCATCCACGGCGTTCTGCTGCTTTTCCAACGCGTCCTTTGCTTCCACAGCTTTATTCAGCTCGTCCTGCGCCACTTCCTGCTGATAAGTGAGTTCATTGATCTCTTCCTTCAGCCGGTCGGCTTCTTTTACCCAATAGGTGTGGGACCTGCCGTTGTACTTGACAGCGTCCGTGCCGGGGTTCTGTTCGATCCAGGCGCTGAAGTTGTCCTTTTCATCGCGAAGCCGGTCCGCGGCCTCCAAATAGTTCTGCTGTGTGTCGGAAATGATTCTGTATGCGGCAATCTGGACATCTGTTGCGATACGGTAGATTTCATCAGACGCCAGTGACTGCCTGATTTTTTCGGTGTAGTCTGTCCGAAGCGTCGTCTCATTCAAGATTCGTTTTTTCCGCTCCGAATCGCTTTCGTTTTTTCCGCCCCCCGCGGTTTGCAGCGTGACGATGCCGAAGGAACTGTCTTCCGCCCGCAGCTCCCGCTGAATCTCATTGAGCAGCAGGCGATCCGCGTTGTATCGGTTGATGATGCTTTCGTCTTTATATCCGATAATATTCAGCCAGAAAAGCTCGTCAACCATGCTGATAACGAACTCACGCTCATTTTTTTGTAACTTTTCATCGTTTTTGTTTTCATACCAATCCAATACGTCGCTCAGAAGAGCTTTGTATTCCGTCTCGAAGGAATCCATCGCGGAAAGATAATGTTTTCTCGCCTGCGCTTTTTCCGCTTCCTTTTCCCGGATTTTTTCAGTCCAGTTTTGATACTCATCGCTGTCCTGGATGTTATTGCCGTCGGAGGACTGTTCCACGCCGCGCTGCGCTTCGGTCAGTTCCTTGTTGCCCGCTTTGATCTGCGCGGCCAGATTGTCCAGAAAAGCCTGTGTCCGCTCAATCGCGGCGGCCGCGGCATCCAGCGCCTCTTTCGTTGGGACGGGCAGCGCGTCGCGCTCCCGGATCGCCTTATCCAGATCGGCGCGAAGCTGCTCAATCTCCCGGTTGGATCTGGTATAATCCTTGCTGTAGTCCAGATCCAACAGGAAGCGCTGATAGTCACGCTGGGCCTGCTCCAGTTCCTTCTTCGCCAGCTCCAGCTCCTCACTGTCGCCGCTCTCCAGCGTGAAGAGCACGTCGCCGGTGCTGACCTCCTGCCCGAGTTTGACGTTGACCGCGGCGACCTTGCGGGTCTGGTCGATGATGACGTCATAGTTCTCGCGGGCGGAGACCGTTCCGCTGATGCGCACCTTGGCGTCGATAGAGTTCGGCTCCACATAGCGCGTCGTGACCTCGGGAAGCGTCCGGTTCAGGATGGTATTGGAAAAAAATGTGAGCACCAGCATCACCGCGAGGAAAATGATCGCGGCGTTTTTGACCCACTCTCTTTTTTTCGGTTTCTTTTCGTCCATTTCGATTACCCCTTTACACTTCCCTGATGTGCGATGCCCTCCACCAGATATTCCTCACCCTTGAGGAAGATCAGCAGGGACGGGACCATATAGATGACGGCCATGGCAAAGGCCAGACCGATTTCGCCTTCGTTGATGGAGGAGAGATAGACGCTCAGCGGCTGCTTCTCTGCGTCGCTGAGCAGCACGATGGGCTGCTCCACCATGTTCCAGTAATCGATGAAGACCAGAATCGCGATGGAGAACAGCGCGCTGCGGCACTGCGGCAGACAAATGCGGGTGAAGATCTGCCACTCGCCCGCGCCGTCGATCTTCGCCGATTCGATCAGCGCGTAGGGGATGCGCCGCATGAATTTGGTCAGCAGGAACACGGAGAACGGCGCAAAAATCCCGGGAAGGATGATGGCCCATCGGGTGTTCAGCGTGCCCAGCTTTTCCGCAACGAGATAGTTGGGAACCAGCGTCACCTGATATGGCATCAGCATCAATATCACGTAGAAAAAGAAGATGAGACTGCGCACCTTGCCGCGCCAGCGCGTGAAGCTGTAGGCCGCGACCGAGGCGATCGCAACCTGGAACACGACGATGGGCAGCGTGAGGATTACGCTGTTCCAGAACTTGATGAGATAGGCCGGGGACTTGATGAGTCCGGTGATGTACTGGGAGAAGGAGACCTTGTCCGGGATGAATTTCAGGTTGACATGCTTCGACACGTAACCGCCCGTGGTGGTCTCAAAGATCATGCCGTAGTTGGAGTTGATCTCCGACTCGCTCATGAAGGAGTTCGTGATGGTCAGGACGGTGGGAAGAAGAAACGCCACCGCAAAGACAAGGCAGAGAAGGAACATCACGCCGCGCCCGAAATAATGCTTTTTCCTCATCCCTCCACGTCCTTTCCGAACCAGTCCTCCGCGGCGAAGAGCAGCGCGATCAGCCCGACCATGAAGATCGCCATGATCACCGCCGCAGCGGAGAGCTTCTGATAGTCCATCGCGTTGAACATGTTGTTCATGAAATGCTGGAGCGTATAGAGGGATTCATAGGGATAGTTCCCCGCCAGAAGATAGACCTCGCGGAAAATCTTGAAGGAGTTGATGAGGGAGAGGATCGTGACGAACAGCACGGTGGGGGAGAGATAGCGCAGCTTGATGGCGAAGAACTTGTATGCGCCGCTCGCGCCCTCGACGTCCGCCACTTCCAAGAGCTCCCGCGGGATGTTCGCAAGCCCCGCCATGAACAGAATCATGTTGTAGCCGAGGTTTTTCCAGAGGAACAGCAGCACGACGACGATGGGCGCATACTCGCTGTTCAGCCAGTCGACGGCGGTTTTGCCGAGGGCCTCCATCAGAATGTTCGCCGTTCCGTTATAGCTGAACAGCACCTGCCAGATCAGAACGATGGACGCCACGGGCACCATCATCGGGCTCAGAAAAAAGCTGCGGAAATAACTCTTCATGGGGATGCGGCACTCCAGCATCAGCGCCAGCACGATGGCCAGAACCACGCTCAGCGGCACCGCGACTGCGGAAAAGGACAGCGTGTTCTTTGCGGCCATCTTGAAAATGGGGTTTTTGATGAGGTTCACGAAGTTCTGGAACTGCACCGGCTCCCCTGCGGGGTTGGTGAAGGCGTATTTGACCACAAGGCCGAAGGGGAGGATGAAGAACAGAAAAACGCCAAGAAAGCTTGGGCTTAAAAAGCACAAGCTTCTGGCAAAGTCCCGGATTCTTCCGCTTCGTTCTTTCCTTCGCATGGGCACCTCGGTCGGCCGGGGGCGCGAGGCCCCCGGCCCGATTTGTTATCTCTGCTCGTTGATATAGATGTTCATCTTGCTCTGCAGCTGCTTCACCACGTCGTTCAGGGACTTCTGCCCGGCAAAGTACGGCGCGGTGTCCTGCAGAATGATCTGCATGATCTCGTCGCTGCTCTGATCCTGCACCCGGGTGGCGCCGTTGATGAGGTCCAGGATCTGGTCCGCCTCGGCCTGCTTCAGCGCGTGGAAGTCTACCTGCAGGGAGCCCCAGCCCCAGCCGCCGCGGCTGATTTCGATCTTCTCGCCGTTTTCGTCGAGGATAAAGTTGCCGTTGGCATCCTTCTGATACTCCGGCGTCATGGCCTCCTTCAGCCGCTCGTCAAAGGCGGCGCGGTTGGAGGGGAACCCCCAGCCGTACTGCGTCTGATAGTCCTTGGTGAAGGTTTTCCGGATGAACTGCCACGCCACCTCCGGGTTGGCGCAGTTGCTGCTGATGGCAAAGCCGCCGCTGTTGGGCATCATGGCGCTGCCGACGCCCTCGCTCACCGGATAGCCGATGAAGGTCGCCTCACCGCCGAACATGGCGTTGTACATCTGGATGGTATTGAAGTCGTCCAGATAGACCTGTATGAGCATCTGCCTGCCGGCGGCGATCCGGTTGGGTTCGTCGTCCTCCTCGGTCCACTCGCGGTCTTCCTCCCAGACGTATTCCTCCGGGAACTGCGCCGCGAACTCCAGAATATCCCGGAAGATCGGCGCGTCGAAATAGCATTTGCCGGTTTCCCAGTCGATCAGCTCTCCCATCGACATCCAGAGCATCTGGTTGAGGATGGAATCTCTGGTCTCATATTCATTGAAGGGGGTGCAGCCCTCGGGCATGCCCGCCAGCGCCTTCTTGAACTGCTCCAGGTTCCAGCCCGGGCCGGGGCCGACGACGCTGGTCGCTCCGGCAACGGTGTTGATCTGGAAGCTGGAGGCCGTCCGGTAGAGATGGCCGTTCTGATCCAACGCCTTCAGCACGCTGGGAAAGATCGCGTCGCGGCCGAGCTCCGGGTCGCTGTCCAGCATCGGATAGAGGTCGGTCAGCAGGCCGCGGGAGGCCAGCTTATCCACGGGGAGACCATTCAGGTCAAGGATGTCGGGAACGTTGCCCGCCATGATCTCCGTGGTCAGCTTGGTCAGACCGGCGGACCAATCCTCCTCGGTATTGTATTCGGAGTAGTCGCGCAGCTCGATGCGGTATTCGTCGCTCTTGCGGTTGAATTCGATGATGGCGCTGCGCACCTGATAATCCAGCCGCTGCGTGGCAAAATAGAGCTTTGTCTTCTGCGGGACGGAGGAGGCGGGGACCTTCTTCAGAAAGACAAGACGGAGCGTGCATTCCGTATAGTCCTTGTTCCATTCGCTCTCCACCGTCATGATGCGGCCGTCCGGAAGGACGAAGCTGTTGCCCGCGTTGGCGTTGTCGACGTCGCAGTTGATCCAGTTGAGGATCTTCTCCTGTTTGCCATCGGCAAGGCGATAGCCCATGAAGTTGCTGCCGTCGGTGTAGCAGAAGTCATAGTCGCCGGCGAGGTTCGTCGCCATATTGTAGATGTTGTTGGGCACCTTGACCGGCTCGCCCAGCTCGGCTTTCTCCGGGTCGATCACAGACATGCACTGGCCTTCATTGCCCCAGTACACGACGGACACCGTACCGTCGCCCATGCGCGTCAGCCGGTCAAACCAGTTGTCGCCGCTGACGGTATTGATGAGCTTGCCCTCGGCGTCGAGGATGAAGATGCTCTGATCCATCGTGCAGTAGAAATGCCCGTCGCCGTCCATCTGGACGTCATTGATGTAGAAATAATCCTGCCCCTCCGGCTTCAGACCGTCGAGTTCGAAGCGGGACTTCTCCGTCCCGTCGGGATTCAGCGTGCGGAGAAACATGCGCTGCTCATTGTGCATATACGCGTCGTAGCCGCCGTCCCACCACTCCTGGGAATACGGCTCAACATCGTCGTCCGGACCGTCATACCAGTTGCGGTAGACGGTTTCCATCGTGATGATGTCGCCGTCCGGCGCGAGCATCATGCGCTGCATATAAGCGCCGCTGCTGTCTATGGCGATTTTTTTCGCGGTTGTGACTGTCGGGGCGTCGACCTCTCCCGGCTCACCGGTCACGGACTCCAAGGTGAGCGGCACATAGCCGGTGATCTCCTCGGTCCTGCCGTCAAGAGAAAGCCAGTAAAGCTTGTTGCCCCAGATCCAGTTCTGCCCCTCCCACTCGAGCACCTCGCCCTCTTCCAGCTCACGCTCGCCGATCTTGCTGTATGTGCTGGTGAGGAAGCGGCCGTCATGATAGAGCAGGCTGTCGAAACCGTTGTTGAATTCGCCGTCCACATCCACGTACTCCGGAACATAAACGAATTCCGGGTCGACCGTGTCCGACTGACCGGGTTTGCCGGGGTCGTTGCTCGGCTTGGACGGGTCGGGGGTCTCGCTCTTTTTATCGCCGCAGGCCGTGAGCCCGGCGAACAGCGACAGGCACAGCGCCGCTGTGAGTATGTAAGAAAGAAATCTGTTTCGTTTCATTGCTACCTCCATAACGCAAAATAAACGCCGCGTCTCGCCGTTGAGCCGTTTATTCATATAGACGCAAAAACCGGGATTATGTTCCCCTATTCTGACAGTGCTTTGCATCAAAATTTCATCAGTCGATGGTTTTTCCCCGAACGGCGGCGAAAAACCGCGCGGCATGGACTGGTATTTCCCGAAAAAGTGTTGTAAACTGATCTGGAAGGGAAAGTGAAACAACCATAGCATCCATATTCGTATAGCTAGGAGGGCAGACCATGAAAAAGATGCTCGCGCTGCTTCTTGCGCTGACGCTGTGCCTGGCGCTGTGCGCCTGCGGTCAGGGGACGTCCGGCGCCCAGCCGCCGCAGCCCGACGGGCGGGAGCCCGGCGGCGCCGTGATTCCCAAGACAGGCGAGGCCAACCCGACCGGGACGCCCGTCCCGCTGGAGACGGAAAGGCCCGCAGAAAAGCCGAAGGAAACGCCCGCAGAACAACCCGGTTCGTCCTCCGCGCCGACGCCGACGGCAGCGGAGATCGAGGTGACGGATCTCTGCAATGTGGCCGGGAAATACCTGGAGGGAGGGCTTTATCTCAGCAGCTTCTCCTTCCGCCTGCCGGAGATTGCCGGCCCCGACACGCCGTATATCGCGGCAGTCAACGAGCAGATCCGCGCGCTCTATGACGACTATGTGCTCCCGACGCTGGACTACATGAAGGAAGAGCAGTCGCTGATGCACTACTGCATGGAGTACTATTACGGCGTCCGAAACGGCGTCCACTCCATTCTGATCACCTGCGACAGCGACTGGGGCATGGATGAGTACTGGTGCTTCAACTTTGATGATGCCGGGAACGAGGCGGACAACGAGTCTGTTCTGAAAAGCGTCGGGCTGAAGCCGGAGGAGTTCGTCTCCATCGCTCGCGATTATTTCCTGCAGGCGACGGATCTGTCCGAATACTTTGAGGACGACGGCTGGAAGGAGCTCCAGGCGCAGACGACGGCGGAGGAAAACTGCAACGCCGAGATGCCCGTGGCCATCCTTCCGGATGGGGAGCTCTGCTTCATCGGAACGATCTATACGCCCGCCGGAGCGGGCAAATATGACCATGCGCTGAAGATCGGCGCCGACCGCGGCGTTTCCGCGGCGAATGTCGGCAATATCTTCCTGAACCAGCTGGAGGGCACCTATCTTCTGGAGACGCCGGACGATGAGGACGAGGGCTTCAATCCGATGGAATTCCTTGAGATCTTCACAGTCGGCGACACGATCACGATGGAGATCACCGACTTTGAGCCGGAGTACGGCGACGTCTATTCCTATTCCGCGATGGACATCATCCCCGAGGATCCGGCCGCGCTGCTGCGCGCCGATGGGACCCCGGTCCGTGTGCGCCTCATCCAGTACTGCCCGGACGTTTTCGCCGGCAGCTATTTCGGCGAGGCCGGGTACTACACGATGATCGCCGACGGGAACACCATCGCGTTCACAGACTATGATGGCGGCACGTCGCTGGACGGCGGCGCCGCAGATGTGTTTGCCGCGCGCGCCTGGCGCGACGACTACAATCTGGAAGATCCCGTCCCGGGGACCGATTATGAGAAGTTTGATTACGATGCCGCGGAGGAATCCGGCCTCCCCGGAGTATGGAGCGGATATTACCGCGACGAGGATTATCAGCTGCACGTTCTGACGCTGGAGCTGAGCAGTTGGGGCAGACTGCGGCTGCGTGACTGCGCAAGCAGCGAGATCCCCCGCATCATGGAGGGCAGCTACTATATTGCCGGGGCCGGCGACGACATGGCGCCGGAGGGCACGGTGGCCTTCCATCTCGTCGCCCGCGGCGGCTATAAGATGCCGTCTGTCGGCTACTGCTATATGGAGATCGACGACGACGGAACGCTGCTGATCTCCGAGGACGCGGACAATTTCCTCGACCCGCTCACGAAGACCGACCCGGAATATGCGGCAGCGCTGACGCGGGTGCCGGACGTCCGCTATGTCGTCGAGCCGGCGGTCTATGGACTGGACGACGGGGAGCGCGTCTATGTGGACATCGCCGCCGACGGCATCCCGGAGGAGATCGGCTATGAATTCGTGCGCGATCCCGATCATGGGGATGCGATTGACTCGATCATCTTCTTCCTGGAGGGAGAGGAGTACACGCTGAGCGACGCCGGCGTTTACGACGCGGAGGTCTGGCTGATGGTACCGGAGCTGAGCGGCGCGGTGTATCTTTACATCGACGGACTGAGCGACAACGACCAGCATTACACCATGGTCATCGGCTTCGGCCCCGACGACGTCTGGTTCGCAGGCGATCTGAGCGGCGGCTTCGAGGAAGCGCCGTCGGACATTGAGGCGCTGCGCATGGGAACTTCGCTCCTGTCTCTCGGCACCGTGCATGCCGTACGGACTTACCGCGTCGGCATGAGCGGCCTGCCTGAGGCGGTCGAGCCGTTTTACCGCGTGACCTCGGATTTCAAGCTCACAACCAAGCGGGAGATCGACTGCTGGATCGTCGATCCCGCGACCGGCGCGCTCATCGACTATGAGACGATTCCGGCCGGGAGCAAAGTGACGATGTTCCGTACCGACGGAGCCAAGTTTATGGATCTGCTTCTGGAAACCGGCGACGTCCGCCGCGTCTGGGTCGACACCTATGACCGGCCGGTGACCGTTGCCGGCATCGACGTCGAAGAGTGCTTCGACGGGATCGTGTTCGCCGGATAGGGCGCATCCGGCGAATCGGAACACACAAACACGGCTGGAATGCTCTGAGATTCCAGCCGTGTTTTTTGCCGGATGCCGGCCTGCCGTTACCGCTCCTCTCCGCTGCTTACAATGACGTAATACGCTTTCGCGGTGGCGCGATAGACGAAGACATAGAACAGCGCGAACGCCAGGAAGCAGACAACGCTGGTGACGATGAGCAGCGGCGTGTTCATCACGCCGAACAGGCGGATGATTTTCTGTACGAAGGGGAAGGCAAAGGCCAGGTGCAGCCCGGCCAGCAGCAGCGGCGCGAAGAACACCGTGAGGATCTGGGAGTTGATCGTGCTTCTGATCTCGCGTTTCGTCATGCCGACCTTCTGCATGATGCCGAAACGGCTCTGATCCTCATAGCCCTCGGAGAGCTGCTTGTAGTAGATGATGAGCGCCGCGGCGGCAATGAAGACGATGGACAGCACGATGCCGAGGAAGAAGAGGGAGCCGTAGGTGCTGAAGAAGTCGCCGCGGTTTGCCTCATAGCTGGCCGCGCTGAGACCGGACCAGATTTTC
>Ga0079305_1002418_pt1 | contig 16391 bp, 12 predicted proteins | sample LMS_cellobiose_e_FD_79183 | JGI IMG/M metagenome (GOLD analysis project Ga0079305, IMG submission 79183) | Rumen-fistulated moose microbial communities from Alaska, USA - LMS_cellobiose_enrichment | ecosystem: Host-associated > Mammals > Digestive system > Stomach > Rumen fluid ... | reverse complement strand
GAAGTTGATCGGGCCCCGGAACCACTGTCGTTCAGCGTTGGGGGATTGCTCCGGGAAGAGGGCTGATTGTCTGTATTCGGTTCATTATTTACGACACCATAAACATGTTGTTCCGAAAGATCGAGTCCAAGCCGTTCCGGATTCAATATCGAAGAAAAACGTTCATCCCGATATTTGTATAACGGTACCCCGGGACGCTCAAGCTGTTCCCATTCCGGGATGGAAAGCCGGCTTTCACATTCCGGACAGACGGTTTCTTTCCCTGCTTCCTCCCGTGTAAATGCCAGACGGGTATAACAGATTGGACAGACAAAATTCCGATAATCCTGTTTCGTTTTTCGCGATTCCGGATTTTCAGAATCGTTATCAAGCAAATACACCCGATCGGGAGGTACATCCTCCGGCTTTTCACTGCTTTTTTCCGGAATCGTTAAACGAGTGAAACAAAACGGACAGCGAACAGATTTCCCAATATTTTTTCGCGACGCCTTTAACAACTGAATGCAGCCATGACAACGAAATCGGATCCAAGAATTGTCTGTCATAAATCACCTCATTCGACTTGAATGGCAACCCGTCGTTTTTTATCCTGTTCGGTGAATCATACACATTTCAAAGAATTACCGCTTCCCGGCACTCTGCGATACATAATCATCATGGAACAGAAAAAACAAGGACTATTGTGTTATTTGAGAAGTAACAATCGATGACTATCAAAACGGAACAGGATAAAAAACAAAACGGTTGGTATACCACAAAACCAGAATAAGACTTATTTTTCGGGTTGATGTTTTAAAATAAAATCAACAATCGGAGCCGGATCCTTCAGAGAATGCGGATGATGATCGCCACCGGGTTTTACAATAACCTCAATCGGTCCGCCGGCCTTTTCATATCGTTCCTGAAACAGTTTTGTATTCTCTTCATAAGGAACGGTCTTGTCGGAATCACCACAAACGATTAACACGGGAACCTTTTTTTCCGCCAGCGGTGAAAAACTGTCAACCGGGTTTTCAGTATACTTCATCGCCTCATCCTGTGTCAATTGGTATGAATCAAGAACTTCCTGCCAGGAGACGTCGCTTCTCGCTCCTTTTCCGTATCCGCCGGGCCAGGATTTAAAATCGAGAACCGGATTGTCAATATAAATAGCCGCCACTTCGTCCGGATAGGCAATCGCCCATTTCATTACATAAAGCCCGCCCCGGCTCATTCCTTCGAGGCTCGCCTTTTTTGATAAATGGAATGTCTCCGTCAGATACAGATAAAAATTCTGCCACAGCTCAACCGATTTTGGCGATCCAAGCAGCGGCGCGGAATCGATATAAGCAACGTAAAACCCATGATTCAGCAGCGCAATATCTGTCTGCGGCTCATGTCCAAAAAACCGGGCACGCCACATCCAGGGAGAACCGGGCGCCACTGTTTTCGGTACAACCAGTTTCGCGGCACGGTCCGCGAACGTAAAGTCGTAACAGTCAAACCCGTTCCAGTCGCTTCGGACACCCGGATACGTCATTTCGTCTTCCGCAAAACATCTTGTCCCACCGACGGCCACAAATACACCCAACAGAAAAAAAGCCAACCCCCACCATAAATATTTTTTCATAAAACACGCCTTTCATCGTTTTAACAGAGATTTTTCATATTCCGGATCAACCCAGGAACAATCCGCCAGAAGATCCGCCAGCGGGTCAATGTCGTCCGCGGAAAAACCGACATAATTATGACGGCGCCATCCTTCAGCATACTGGAATTTTCCGGAAAGCTTTCCGACACTAAGAGCCGACTGTTCCATCGAGTCCAGATAGGAATCATATCCTTGCGAAACGTCCAGCCATTCTTTCTGGCTCCTGTGGCACGCGAGCATTTCCCGTTTACGTTTCAGCACAGAAGAAATATCGACATAACGTTCCGCGTAAACACACTGACGCATTGAATCGCGGTTCCCATGCGGCTGACCATGATAAACGGTGACATCTTTGAACGTCACCGGCGTCGGAGGATCCACCGGCGCATTCATCATACCACGGCAGAAAGCGGCCGTTACCGCCAGTCGAACCGCGTTCTGATGATCTTCCATATAATCCGTGGGAGACTGGACAAGAAGAATATCCGGGTCAACCTCCCGAATCACCGCGGTCAATTTGAGTACGGTCGGCCGATCATAAAAAACGTCCAGATCGTCAACCAGCGACTCATGATAAGTCGCTCCCAACAGGGCGGCGCTGTTCATCGCTTCTTCCCGGCGTGTCCGAATGATTTCCTCACGCCGCATGCAACTTGTTCCCCAGCTTCCGTTGGCAATATTCATGTAATGAATCTCACATCCGCGATCCTTGAGCAAAAGAAGCGTTCCTGCCATGACAAACTCTATGTCATCCGGATGGCTCGCCACCGCGAACACTGTTTTGTTATTCCCCGCCATACTTTCCTTTCCACCGTCCGTATTAACGGTAATCCTTTGTTCAGCCTGCACAATTAATTCAAATTCAATCGTCTGCCCTGGCTCCGGAACAACACCGGCACGAACGGATTTATCCAATACCAACAAAAATTCCGGGCAAGTTACTCTGTACCCGGAAAAAAGCAACATAGCCTTTACTATAAAAATACAATTATTTCATGGCGTTTTCAAGTTCATGTTGTAAATTTTTTAAGTCGTTGACCAGCATATCAAATTCTTCAAAATCCGACACCAGACCATGAATACGATTCAGCACTTTATTGGCCGATTCACAGTCCATGAACGCCTCTTCATACCGTTTCATCCCCTGATAACTTCGGGCTCGATGAAAATAATTCATTGCCAGGCCCCCTAAATTCTCAAGTTCCCCGACAAAAAGGGACTCCTCGCCATGATGATGGCCGCCGCAACAGGAATGTTCCCCCTCCTCGTGATGATGGCCGCCGCAACAGGAATGTTCTCCTTCCTCGTGATGATGGCCGCCACAACAGGAATGTTCTCCTTCCTCGTGATGATGGCCGCCGCAACAGGAATGTTTATGTTCTGCCCCTCCCGCTTTGCGGGCTTTATCAAACACGTTAATCAAATGATACCGAATCCGGATGGACTCACTCAAATCCGCAACCGCGTTTTTATATTCTGTCTGGGCAAGCCCCCGATTTTCATAAACGGTCGCCATATCATTCAATAACATTGGCTCTTCGGAATCCTGGAAAGGCTTGAAAAACTCAAGAATGTCGTTACAAACCTGAACCGTTTCCTCATATCGCGCCATTCCATAAAGCAGTTCCGCTTGCTGAATTTGAGCTTGAAACAGATCCAGACACGCTTCATTCTGTCCTGTCAGAACAGAGTCTTTGAATAAGCCGACCGCTTCTTCAATCATACCAAGTGTTTCCTGATCGTTTTCGCCCATATGGTGACGGACAGCGTTCAGCAAAGCATCGGCAAGATCATATTTATGCTCCGAATGTCCCTTCGTTACAAGAGCGCGGTAAATATCGACAACCTGATGGATTTTTTTTCGGATTTCCTCAATATTTTCCCGTTCTTCATTTTCATCTTCCGCTTCCAGAACGTCGGCGATTACCGAATAAGTTTTAGCCAGATAGAACAGCGCTTCATCCTGATTGACAATATTCCCCTGGGAAATACTTTCAAACCGTTCAACACAATCATCCAGAATTTCCCGGGCTTCCGTTAATTCATCCAATTCCAGTAAAACGGAGGCACGGTTGAGCAGAATACCCGCCAGATCCAGCCGGGCCTCCTGATTTCCCTGCTCGGCCAGCGGCCGCATAAGCTCCGCGGCATTTTTATATTCTTTACTGGCCTCGTCCCAGGCGGAACAGTCGTTGAGGACCACCGCGTAACTCAAATGCGCAAGCCCCAGCATTCGCGCCGTTTCTGACGAATAATCTTCCTTACAGACCTTCGTCAGAATATCAATCGCGTGACGAAAATCGACAAGCGATTCCTCAAAATCCTCCGCTTCCTGATATCCGAGAGCACGGCTGAGTAACGCCTGAGCCAGTTCCTTTTGAAGTGTTATCTGTTTTTCCGCATCCGGTTTGCTGTCCGCCTCCAATTCGGCAGCAATTTCGTTGATACGGGCATTCAATTTTTCCTGATCTTCCTGATATTGCAAAACATCTTTTGCGTTGATGTTGAAATCAGCCTCGTCTGAAGAACTGTCGTCATCCCGGTGATCGTTCTCCAAATCCTTTCCGTCGGAACTGTTATCAAAAACTCCGGCAAAAAGAAAGGGGACCGACAAAGCGAAAAAAGTCCAGAAAAGTGAATAAATCATAAAATTATCTTTCTATAGAACAGAAGTTGCAGTTTTCGGCAGATTCGACACGAAGTTCAGACCTCCGGAGGATCAATTCCAAAATCTTTAATGGTCAATAAAGAACGAAAACGGTATCCCCGTTGCCGGAACGCTTGCGCCCCTCCTTCCATCCGGTCGATGATCGCCAGAACACCGTCAACGATCATGCCCGCCGCCTCGACCCGTTCAATCGCCAGCAGAGAAGAACCGCCCGTCGTTACAACATCTTCAACAATAACAACATGATCACCGGCTCCGACAGGACCTTCAATGAACTTGTTGGTTCCATGCCCCTTGCTCTCTTTACGAACCATAAACCCTTTCAGATCACCATGTCCCCGAACGCCCGCCATGGTAATAATCGCGGCGGTAATCGGATCGGCGCCAATGGACATTCCGCCAACGGCCGCCGGTAACGGACCGTCCTCAAGAAGCAACTCAAGCATTCCCTCCCCGATCATCATGGCCCCCCGGGCATCCAATGTTACCTGTTTGCCGTCAAGATAATATTTGGCTTTCCGCCCGGATGCAAGAATAAAATCTCCAAACTTTAATGATTTTTCCCGAATCAGATTTTTCAGTTCTTCTTTATTATACATGAAATATTTCCTTCATTGATCACGAGTCCCGGGACAACCGGATATTAAGCTCTCGCTGACAATCGCGATACCTTTCCATAAACAGCACCGGCTAAAGACAAATTTCAAAATCGCAGCGTATAAAAAAACTCTTCCCGTTGCCGGCAAAATATTATTTTGGCGAAAATCACTCCTAAAAGCCTTACGCCATCCAGTTGTAGAAAATTTAATGTCAACACACCCTGACAGCGAAACAACCCGTCTTGATTCAACACCCTCAACCGCCGAAAACCGCTGTCAGAATTTTAACAGTTCCACGTTTAACTGTCCAGTACGCACAACAGCGGAAAATTATTTTGCGTAAATGTCAACGAATTCCGCCCGAAACTTGGAATAAACAAATTTTTGACTGTGATATAAACTGTAGTATCCGGAAAGAATATAACTGACGCCACAAACGATCGCGAAAAAGAGAAGGCCATCTGTTCCAAATAACTCGACACTTAAAATAATGGAGGTAATCGGGCAGTTTACCGCGGCACAAAAAACCGCCGTCATCGCAAGAGCAGCGGCCAGTCCGGGCTCAATGTCCAGAAACGGCCCCGCCATCGCGCCAAAGGTCGCCCCAATAAAAAATGCCGGTATAATTTCCCCCCCTTTGAATCCCAGTCCGATTGTCACCACAGTAAACAGCATTTTCCAGAAAAATGCGTCCGCCCGGGCCTGACCGTGTAACGCCTGAACAATCACCGGAATCCCGGAACCATTATAATCCGTCGTCCCACAGAAAAACGTCAGTCCTAAAAGCAGTGTACCGCCAACCATGATGCGAAAGCAGGGATTTTTGATCCAACGGACGCTCCATTTTTGAGCCCATTCCAACGAAACACAAAAAATGACACTGACCAGCGCACAAAACGCCGCAAGAATAATCAGCCGAAAAATCATGGAAAACGAAAGAACAGGAAACGCGGAAAGCGTTATGCCTATTGCCCGTCCTCCGAATAATAAGGATATTTTCCAGGCAACAAGAGAAGAAATCAGACAGGGAACAAACCGGGAATAATAAAAAATGCCAACACTGACAACCTCAAGGACAAAAAGAGCCGCCGTCAACGGAGTACCAAAAAGAGCGGCGAAAACACCACTCATTCCACAGAGAATCATCAGGCTCATCTCCTGCCCCCCGAATCGAAAGAGGCGTCCAATTCCCAATCCGATACACCCCCCAATCTGAAGCGCCGCCCCTTCCCGTCCGGCAGATCCTCCTAAAAATTGCGTCAAAACGGTCCCAAGAAAAACCGCCGGCGCCAAACGCAATGAAAGCGGTTCGGAAGCCATTTCCGATAACAGTCCGGAATCTGATGATCCTGAATTAACCGCGGTGCCTCCGGAGGCACTTCGGTCAACACGGTTCTGATGGGACACACCCGCCGCGTCCTTCCCTTCCGTTTCCAATTGATGCGAACGGTAAATCCCCTCCCGGACAGCGGTAATGACCTGATTGGTCCCGGTCTGCGAACTCATCCCCAGAATCTGATAAAGAACAACTATCAAAACCCCGCCAACGGGCAACAGCCAGAATCCATGATAAATCAGACCGTACTCCGTCGCAAGCGTGACCGATTTCCGGAATAACGCGCCAAGACCTCCGGAAACCAGTCCGATCAATCCAGCCATCAAAATCCATTTGATAAAGATCAAATAAAAATGCGAAAACGCCTGAATATTACGCTCTGCCGATTCAACTGCATGATAAACAGTCGGATGCGCTAACGCAAAAGAAACATGATCTGACTTTGAGCCGTTGACATCAATGGACATGGGAACAGAAAGGGATTGGCACCATTCTTGAAGGGAACCCGTTTTAATTCAAAAACAATCAGAACTTTTAAAACACGGATTTGGGGGCAACCGGTCTTACCCGGTCCCCTCAATCGAAAAAACAACCTTCGATTATAACGCTATTTTGCTTTTTCACAAGGGAAGAATTGTGTCCGACCGGAGATTCTCCGGAACCTTTCCGTCAACGATTACCGTTGTCCCACTGAACGATCATTGCTTCAAACCGTATTCGGCGTCGCTCTACAAACTTTTCATTGATAAAATTCCCATTACGCGGATAAAACGGCCCGACAAAAAAACAGGCAACAGGAAAACCACTAATTCTTTTCCCGCTGCCCGTTCTCTTTAAACTCAAACAACCTTGTTATCCGGAGTAAACAGTCTGTTTTAATTGGGTGTGTCCAGATATGGATCCTGTCCCATTCCACGTTGCATCTTTTTACGCTCTTTTTCATAATAGAGCATTGTCTTCCGGTTTCGATAACTCTTGACCTCAACTTTATGTTGTGCCCGATAGAATTTTCGGAGCATTCGGTTAAACTCCTGATCCGGATAATCCTTACCAAGAGCTTTGAATTTTTTCGCTTTTCGGGGTCCATAAGCCTTTTCCAGAATTTCATCCTCCAAAGAAGCATACTGCCGGAAAGACCCCGGATCCCCCTGACGACCGCAACGCCCGATTAACTGTCGATCGATACGGGCTGACTCATGGAGTTCCGTACAGATAACATGCAAACCGCCGATTTCCAGAACCTCATGCGGCAACTTAATGTCAGTACCCCGCCCTGCCATATTGGTAGAAACGGTAACCTTTCCCCATTCTCCGGCGGCCGCGACGATTTCCGCTTCCGCCTCAATATGATTGGCGTTTAATACCTGATGTTCAATTCCCTTTTTTTGTAAAAGGGTGGACAGAATTTCCGATTTATCGATGGTTCGTGTCCCAATAAGAACAGAACGCCCCAATGAATGAAGCTCCTCGATTTCCGCGACAATCGCGTCCCATTTCGCTTTTTCTGTCGCGAAAACTTTAGACGGAAGCTGGACGCGCCGTGGCGGCCGGTTGGTTGGAATCTGAATGACATGACACTTATAAATTTTACGGAGCTCCGTTCGGGAAGCATACGCTGTTCCGGTCATTCCCGCCAGATGTTCAAATCGCAGAAAATAGTCCTGAACTGTAACACGCGCCGCCTGACCGGTTGCCACCGTGATTTCAACTCCCTCTTTCGCCTCCACCGCCTGATGAATCCCTTCGCGCCATTTCCGCCCTTCTCCCAGTCGCCCGGTAAATTCATCAACAATCACAATTTCGCCATCCCGTACAACATACTGCTGATCAAGATGAAACTCGCGATCAACTTTAATGGCCCGTTTAATAAATTCGTACACATGAAACAGGCCCGTCGTCGCCATCGCTTCCGGCTTGGGCAGTTGTCTGGCTTTAAGGCGTCCTTTCCGCGTCAGTTCAACCTTCCGTTTCTCATGATCGTATTCATAATCTTCATCTTCGATAAACTCATACATGGCGTCAGCCGCCCATTTATATGTTTCAACCTCCTTCTTCTGTTCATCGGTCGGAAGAGCGCTGATAATAAGCGGGGTACTCGCCTCATCAATTAAAATACTGTCCGCCTCGTCAACAAGGCAGAAATACGGTTCTGTACGCTGGGTTGGTTTCTCGTTAACCACTTTGTTTCCAGACAGCATGGGCCCCAGAATATCCGTTTGTCCCTCCCGGATACGTCGAAGCAGAAGCCGATCACGCAAAAAATCGAAGCCAAACTCCTTGGCCGTCCCATAAGTTATATCACACTGATAGGCCTGACGGCGCTGATCGGTTGGCTGCTGAGATTGAATGACCCCGACTTTCATTCCCAATGCTTTGTAAACCGGTCCCATCAATTCAGCGTCACGTGCGGCAAGATAATCGTTGACCGTTGCCAGCATGGAGCCTTTACCATGAAGAGCGTATAAATAAAGAGGGGCTGTCGCCGTTAGGGTTTTTCCTTCCCCGGTTTGCATTTCCACAATCGAACGGTTGAAAATAGCGATTCCCCCTAAAATCTGAACATCAAAATGACGCATTCCCAACATCCGGCGGGCCGCTTCACGAACCAGCGCAAACGCCTCCGGGAGGAGTCGGGAAAGAGGTTCCCCGCTTCGGGCACGATACCGTAAAGAAAGACTTTTTTTACGGAGCTCCTGATCATTAAGTTTTTGAACTTCCGGTTCCAGTCGGTTGATTTGATCCAGTTCATAAGACCAACGGGCCAGATACCCCCTTGCTGACCAGGGAATATATCTGTCCACTGCCCGTTGCATTCCGGATGGTATCGCACCCAACGTTCAACTCCTCCATAAATATATCATTATTCCGGAACAACCGTCGTCGTAAAACGAGCCGTTGTCTCTTCCGATTGTCCTGACGAAAACCGCTGCTGAATCACGTTTCTTTGATGAATCGGAAGTTCTCTTGATAATTTGCTTTGCGGTGCAACGTATCCATTCGCGTATCGAACCAGAACCGTCGAGCCTGCTCCCGGAACCATTACCGTCCGATCTTTCGTGTCCGCCGCTTCTGCTTTTTCTCCGTTTGAACCGTTATCCCCGGAAGTAACAGGCACTGTTCCCTGAGGAGTGCCAGTGTTGTCTTTCACTTCCGTGACGGGAGACACACCGTTTTCACCCGCGTTTTCTCCCGTTTTTCCCGTTCCGTCAACTCCGTCCGCTCCGGAAACGTTTTCTTTGGTCTCAGAACTGTTTGTACCGCCCAAAGACGCATTTTGAAAACTCCCTTCCGATGAACCGGTACCCGCTGTAACAATCTCCGCCGGAGACACGTTCTCTTCCCGGGAAAAATTATTCAACCCGTCCGGAATCAATCCCCGGTCAAAGGAATCCGACTGATTGGCGGGCATCTCAAAGGACGCCCCGCCGGTCGCCATATTTGTATTATCAGCCGGATAACCGGCCTGGACCTCGGATGACTCCTGGGGAACATTACAATTGACACTCTGAATGTTTTTATCCCGTGTCGTTCCAACCTCAATGCTCGTCTGCGGTGTTGTCGATGTCGACGACGGAGATACGGCAGGCGTGTTTTCGACCGGTGTCACGCTTCCAGGAGGCGGAGCCGCGTCCGTCGGAACCACAGTAACCGTCTCCCCGGTTCCCGTCGGCGGTGTATTCTGAGATGCCGCCGGCACAATCGCAACACCGTCCGACGTAAGCGCCGGAGGCGAATCTTCTGAAGTTTTCTTCTTCAGACTGCTACAACCAATCAGACTAATTCCCAGAATGATACCAAGGGTAAACAGAAAAATCTTTTTTATTATAATATGAGTCTTCATTCCAGTTCCCCTTTGATTTACTATTTGTTACACACAACCTGTCCAAACGCTCTGATGTCTGCGGGGACGCTCCCGGTTCCGTTTTACTTGTTTCACCTGTTTTGATCAAAAATATATTCGCCCTGATCACCGACAACGTCGTCCTCTGACCCTATCTCTTTTCAATCGCCGCTCAACAGCTTCCGTTTCCTGTCACCAAACCAACGGTATCGGGAATAAAAAGAACGGGAGTTGCCAACCTGGGAATCCTTAGACAGGAAAGTCACTGATCAATAAATCACAAGTATTTTAATTATAACCGATTCCGCTTCTGTTTTCTATCCGCAGGGCACATAATTTTTAAATAAAACGCCCAGTGTCCGCTTCCCTTTTCAAAGCTGTTCACAAAAACAGGGATCGATCCGGGTTTTACAAAGCTTCCTTACACAATTATAATATTATATGAAAGTTTTTTTAGATACTTTCTCCCCACGTTATCAAATTCCAGTAAAAACCCTTAAATTTCTATCTGATGTAACGATTTTTCTGAATACATAAAATAATAAGATTTTAGCGGTTATCGCAACAACTTTTATGTCCCGGCCTGAAATAAATCAGACAGCAGAAACACACCTCTGATTCAATGCTTGCCTCATGTACGGTGTTTTCAAAACATCTCCTTTCTAACTACCTGTCGGGCAGAGATCTCACAAATTTTCAAATACAGTTTTTCTCTGATTTTACCGTTGAATTTTCATTAAATATCCGATTTTTTCGCTTGAATAAAAAATCCCTCCTTATAACGAACCGGAACAACTTTTGTGGTGTCCTTTTGGGACGCCGTGAAAAAACAGGCAGTCCCCACAGCCCGGTTTATTTTACACAACCCTTAATGTTGGCATAATCGTTTTTTCGTAATTATCCGTCATTACGGATATACCAGATACCAAGCAAACACCTAAAGAACGTATTGAGAAAAAATACCTTCTTTTTTCTCAACAGTTATTCAGAAAGACGACGATTTTACGTTTACGATGAAGGAAACAGGCTGATGAAAAGTCTGCCGGTTTTTATTGGTGTATGTTTAAAATCCCGATCAATCGTCAAGTCAGCTTGCCGGTATTACCATTCAAAATCCGGTCACGGGTAAAATCTTTAAATATACTCTAAACTATCTGACAATCATATTTTTACATATGATTTATAAGGAACGGATGTCAAAATTTTTATGTAAGGAGTAATAACATGCTGGTATTGTCTCGCTACAAGGATCAGTGCATTTATATTGGTGACGATATTGTTGTGACAGTGGTTGATGTTCGCGGCGATCGAATCCGATTGGGAATCGAAGCCCCCAAAAATATTCCAGTCCATCGCCAGGAAATTTATGAAAAAGCCAAACGGGAAAATGAAACGTCAACTACTCCCGCCCTTCCGGAAGAATCAGATATTCTGGAATTTTCTGTTCACTGACAAAACCTTCAATTTTTCTGATCACGTTCGGAAACGTTATCATCAAAATTATTAACAACACAGAACCGATATTACCTGAATTTTCGCGGATGTTTCAGACAATAAAAATTCCTGAAATAAACCTGATCAGGAGAAAAATCAGAAGCCAATCAATTATCACAACAAAAATTAACATTATAAAATATAAAACAATGTCATTTTCCCAAGCCAAAATCCGTTCTTTCGATTTTGGCTTTTTTAATGTCTGAACAGTTCTGTTGTCCAACTGTCATCAGGTTTTCCATATTGATTCCGACTCCTCGGAAACTCGTCTGAAAAAGTGGTTTTATGTCTGAAATTAAATCGCGCCGTCTTGCGATTTCCTCCGTAAACATTAAGATAAGAAATATAAGCCGGAATTCCGGGATATAAAAAGGGGGGATAAAATGTCAAAAAAAATTATCAAAACATCATTAGTCGGCACTCTTTCGGAGTATCTGGAAGATTTGCAGCGGGCTGGAATTCAGGATTACATACCCCCCATCTCAACGTCAAGGGCCTCCTCTTCATCCCCTGTTTCAACGCCATTAAATCCAGGTTTGCCGGTTCTCGAGCCGTCCGACCGTATTTCTTCCCCTGCCCGGAACAAGTCGGAAAACGAAACCGGCGAGTCATCGACAGAACAAAATCGCGAAAAAATTCTGGCCGGCCTCGCCAACGATGTCAAACAATGCCAGCGCTGCCCTGAATTGGTTGCCAATCGAACCAACACTGTTTTCGGATCAGGCAACCCTTACGCGGAATTGGTGTTTTTAGGGGAAGGGCCGGGAGCCGACGAAGATCGGCAGGGACTCCCTTTTGTCGGACGAAGCGGCCAGCTTTTAACGGACATTATTACTCATGGCATGGGACTGAAACGGGAAGACGTTTACATATGTAATATCGTTCGTTGCCGGCCCCCGGGAAACAGAAATCCTTCTCCGGCGGAAGCACAGTGCTGCCGTCCTTTTCTGGACGCTACCCTTGCTGTCGTCCAGCCAAAATTCATTTGCTGTCTTGGTTCGATCGCCGCGACCAATCTTTTGAATACAGATACGCCCATTGGAAAGCTTCGCGGAAGAGCTCATGATTATTATGGAATTCAGGTCGTTTGCACCTATCACCCCGCCTATCTTCTCCGAAATCCCCCCGCTAAAAAGCTGACCTGGGAAGATATACAGCTTTTAATGAAAATTATGGGAATTCCGGTACCACAACGAAAATAAACATTGTTGGTTCATCACTTTTATTATAAGGAGCGTTTCTGCTGCCGAAGTCTGTTCATTGCCGGAATCAGTTCCATTTATCCGGTCAACTCCTTTGGTATCACGCAGAAAGCCCATGTTAATTAAACGCCGTTTTGTCAGGACAGCCAGGATATTTTATCGACAGAAATCATTGTCAAACGGTCGGTTTTTATCTTATCATTTGTCTGGTTTTCCGGATATTACTCCGGGACGGTGGGGCGGCATAATCGCGACTGTCGTTTTTCTGGTCTGCTTTACACCTATCTGTACAGCGGTCGGAAAACAGAGTAAAATAGTTCATTGGCAATAATTGAAAATGTTTTATCTCAAAATCAATCGATTTGTTTTCACTTTTATTTCTGGTTATGGCTCACAAAAAAATCCTTCAGATTATCCCTGACACTTTTCTGGAAAATTCCGAGCCGCTTCTGATATCATTGAATCGGAACCTCGCTTCCCAGGCAAATATTCATTCTTGCCTGCTGTCATTAAATCGCCAGGTCAAAAATCAGAAATCCCTTGATTTTATAAAACGGAACATTAAAAATCTTACGGTCATTGTCGAACCGTTTCCGATTCCCTTCTTATCTCTTCTCCGTTTAAAAAAACTGCTTAAAAACATTCAACCGGATATCGTTCATTTATGGCATTTTGGCAATCATCCCGTCCTGTCATCCGACCGGGGGGGGAAATATTTTTCGATTCTTCCGTTCCTGACTTCAAAACACACTGATTCGGCATTCAAGTTTATTGGACAGGGACTTGCCTGCTGTTCCGCGGTACCGGATACATCCGATAAAATAGTGGACAAAGCAACGTTACTTCACTCGCTGCAAATTCCCATCCCCCCATCCAAATCGTTTCCTTTACTGATTGGGGTAATAGAACCGCTCATTCGGGAAAAACGGATACGGGAACTGCTCTGGGCCTGTGATCAGCTTAAATTCGCACAAATTGACTGTCATCTGATTATTATCGGAGAGGGACCGGAACGGGATATTCTGTTCCGTTATCGGGACGCTCTTTTGATTCGGGATCATGTCCATTTTTTGGGATATTATCCCGACTATCTAAAATTATTGCCCTGTTTTGATATTGTCTGGTCAGCGGGTTCCGATGCCGGAAGTTCTCTCCCCTTACTGGATGCGATGGCCTTTGGCATTCCGATTATCGCCTCCGACGGCCCGGTTCACCGCGAATTGATAACCTCAGGTAAAACCGGTATCCTGATTCCGGATTTTGACGGAGATATTTCGCGACGTCGCTCCGCGTTCTCACACGAAACAATCCTGCTTGTCCGTCAGGAAACACACCGGCGGCAACTTGGTCAAAACGCGCAGCAATCCGTATCCCGGACGTTCTCTTTTGATTTTGGGATTCAAAAATATAAAAAACTCTATGAAATTCTATAAAATAGCGATTTATACCAAATCCTGTACTTTATGAAAAAACAGAAGTACAAAATATCTGAAATATCTAAAAAATAAAAATTTTAGAAAAATCAAGTGAAAAGCAGGAATATTATCTTTCCTTCAGGGAAGAAACTGATATACTTAATAACATCTGACAATGGTGAAAAACAAGTCGTTGCGGAAAATTTTCCCGGTATCACCTGTTATTAACAATATCGAATGCTGAACGATAACAAGGAATGCAGAATAAATAATATAGAGTTATCATGAGAGCATGATATGGGCAATAAAATATTTTTAATCATTGACAAGGTAATTCTCAATGGCCTCTGAATCATATCATATTGAACTGCGTCCTGGAAATGTTCTGCTGGTTCGGATACCGTCCCCTCCTTTTCGTGGTCATCCGATGCCCGATGCGGTTTTTACGTTTCACGTTGGTGACCCGCAATATGATCTCTGGGCCAAAAGATACGAAGAACAGTTAGCGAAACAGCAAAACGATTCCGTGTCAAACGGCCAAAAAAATTCTTTTCCAAAACAAGAGTAACTTTCTTATTTTTCTTCGTTATTTCGCAGTTATTCTTTTCCTGTAGCTCCTTTTAACACAGATAATCTATTTCCAACGGGCAATATTCTGTTTTTATTACAGCGAATTTTGTCACAGCGGATATTCCCGGAATAATAAGCCGGATTCCTGTTTGCCGATCAACAGAAATTCTGTTCTTTTTCCCATTTTTCAAGTAAACCGACACATTGCTGAAAAACAGCTTCCGGGGCACTGGCTCCAGCTGTCAGCAGAACTCTGTCATTTTTCTGAAACCAGTCGGGACACATATCCTCCGCCCCATCTATCAGGTATGATTTTTTATTAAAATCCCGGGCAATTTCCGCCAGCCGTCGGGAATTGGAGCTGTTCTGACTTCCAACGACCAGCAAAATATCATGATCGGCCATTAAACGCCGGACTGCTTCCTGACGCTGTTGAGTCGCGAAACAGATCCCATCCGCCCGCGGTTTTACCAACTGAGGAAAACGGGTTTTGAGTTTTTGAACAATCGTCGCCGCTTCAGAAACAGACAGCGTCGTTTGCATAAGATATGTCAAAGGCGTACTTTCCGGAAAATCAAGTGAATCGACTTCGTCAGCAGAAGAAATCAATGTTATGGCGACAGGCGATTCCCCCAATATTCCGACCACCTCATCATGATTTCGATGTCCTATAAAGATAATTGAAAAACCGTCGGCAGTCAATTTTTTGACCTGTTGATGAATTCGCGCAACCAGGGGACAGGTCGCGTCAACGGTCCGAAGATGACGCATTTCCGCCTCCTTACGAACAGCGGGCGAGACGCCATGGGCGGAAAAAAGCAGAACAGAATTCTCCGGAACCTCTTCAAGGGTCTGTACAAAAACAACTCCGTGTTGACGAAAATAATTGACAACCCAGGTATTATGCACAATCTCATGGTAGACATAAACAGGCGCCGATTCCTGGACAAGAACTTTCTCAAGCATTTGGATCGCCCGATTCACTCCGGAACAGAACCCCCGTGGTTCCACTAACGTAATTTCCATGTCCACTTTCCCAATATTCAAATTTTAAATCTGGCAATAATTCTGATTTAAATCCGGTGACGTCTCCCATTCAAACAGAAACAGTCCATTTACCGGAGACGTTCAGATAAAAAACATCATTGAACCGTCTGGACCAGAAAATCGACCAGGTCCGCCGCGTTGTTTTTGAGCGAAAACTCTGACTGGGTTCCCGTCTTCAAATTTTTGACCTGAATTTTCCCCTCCTCAAATTCACTGGAACCAAGCACCAAAGCAAAACAAAAGCCTTTTTTATCCGCGTATTTTAACTGCTGCCCCAGTTTTTTGGGTTCCGGATAAACTTCAACGCCAACCTCGTGACGCCGCAACACGGTTGCCAACCGTAAATACTCTGTCCGCAACGACTGATCAAAAAGCGGAATAAAAACAGAGACCGGCGAGGCGACTTTCTCAACCATCCCCAATTCCTCCAGCCCGGCAAACAGGCGATCAAGCCCAAGCGACGCCCCAATACCCGGAAGCTGCTGTTTCGTGTACAGCTCGGCAAGATTGTCATAACGTCCCCCGCTGCACACACTGCCAAGTTGCGGTAAATCGTCCAGATAGGTTTCAAAAATCGTTCCGGTATAAT
>Ga0079305_1002416_pt1 | contig 16407 bp, 13 predicted proteins | sample LMS_cellobiose_e_FD_79183 | JGI IMG/M metagenome (GOLD analysis project Ga0079305, IMG submission 79183) | Rumen-fistulated moose microbial communities from Alaska, USA - LMS_cellobiose_enrichment | ecosystem: Host-associated > Mammals > Digestive system > Stomach > Rumen fluid ... | reverse complement strand
GGTCACGATGGCCACGTGGGTCTTGCCGTTTTTCCGGGCATATTCAAAAGCGGCCCGGGCAATGCGGCGGGTGCCGGGGACGGTGGTCACCTTGAAATCCATGGTGAGCAATCCGGGCAGCTCAATGCCCTTGCTGCCCAGGGTGTATTCACCTTCGGTGTTTTCCCGGAAAAACATCCAGTCGATGCCTTCCTCGGGAACGGATACGGGGCGGATGTTGGCATACAGGTCCAGTTCCCGGCGCAGGGCCACGTTGGCGCTTTCCATGGTGCCGCCGGAGGGGGTGGTGGTGGGGCCCTTGAGCAGCACATCGCACTCCCTGACGGCGGCCAGCACGTCATCAGGCACGGGCTTGCCCACGGCCAGACGGTTTTCGATGGTCAGCCCCTCAATGGCGCGCAGTTCGATCTTGCCTGCCTTGATTTCCTCCTGAAGCAGCGCCTCCAGCGCACGCTGGGCCTGAAGGGTGATGATGGGGCCGATGCCGTCGCCGCCCACCACGCCGATAACGGTCGTATCCTTTTTCTCCGGGGCCGGGGCATGGGTCATTTGCTCCGCCCGGCCGACCTGGGATACCAGCAATTTCCGATAATAGGATACCGCCCGGTCGATCATTTCCTGGTTCATATGCTTGCCTCCTTCGTGTATGCCAGCAGCCCGCCCGCCTTCAGGATGGCGATTTGCCTTTCCGTCAGGGGATAGGACAGCCGGATGGTTTTTCCGCTTTGGGTCACGGCCGTCAAATGGCCGGAGGGGAGAAGGCCGTGGATGCCTTCCAGGGTCAATATATCGCCCTGGACAAGGCCGTCATAATTCGCGGGGTCGTCGAAGGTCAGCGGCAGGATGCCGGCGTTGATGAGGTTGGCCGCGTGGATGCGGGCGAAGGACTTGGCGACCACGCATCTGACGCCCAGATACAGCGGCACCAGGGCGGCATGCTCCCGGCTGGAGCCCTGGCCGTAATTGGCCCCGCCGATCACGCAGCTCCGGCCCATCTCCCGGGCCCGGGCGGGGAAGCCCTCATCGCACACCCCGAAGCAAAATTCGCTCATCTTGGGGATGTTGCTGCGGAAGGGCAGCACCTTGGCCCCCGCGGGCATGATATGGTCGGTGGTGATATTGTCGCCCACCTTCAGGGAAATGGGCAGCGTCAGCGTGTCAGGCAGTTTTTCGCCCTTGGGGAAGGGCTTGATGTTGGGGCCCCGTTCCACGGCCAGATTTTCCGCCTCCTCCGCCGGGGCGGGGGCGATGACGCCGCCGTCGTCGATCAGGAAGGCATCTGGCATGGCCACGTTGGGATAATCTCCCAGGACGCGGGGATCGGTGATAAAGCCGGTGAGGGCGCTGGCGGCGGCAGTTTCCGGGGAGGCCAGGAAAATTTGGGCGTCCCGGGTGCCGCTGCGGCCCTCAAAATTGCGGTTGAAGGTGCGCACGCTGACGCCCCCGGAGGCGGGGGAGAAGCCCATGCCGATACAGGGCCCGCAGGCGCATTCCAGGATGCGCGCCCCGGCGGCGATCATATCCCCCAGCGCCCCGCATGCCGCCAGCATGTTCAATACCTGCCGGCTGCCGGGGGAGATGGAGAGGCTCACGGAATCGGCGATTTTTTTGCCCTTCAAAATGGCGGCCACCCGCAGCATATCCCGCAGGGAAGAATTGGTGCAGCTTCCGATGCAGACCTGGGAAACGGGCACGTCCCTTTTATCCGCCGCTTTGGCAATGTTATCCGGCGAATGGGGGCAGGCCACCAGGGGCTGGAGAGCATTCAGGTCAATATCGATGACCCGGTCGTACTCCGCGTCCGGGTCGCTCTGCAGGGGCATCCAATCCGCTTCCCGGCCCTGAGCGCGCAGGAAATCCCGGGTGACTTCATCGGAGGGGAAAATGGAGGCGGTGGCGCCCAATTCCGCGCCCATATTGGTAATGGTGGCGCGCTCGGGCACGCTGAGGCCTTTGATGCCCTCGCCGCCCCATTCGATGATGGCGCCCACCCCGCCCTTGACGGAAAGGATGCGCAGGATTTCCAGGGAAATATCCTTGGCCGTCACCCAGGGGGGCAGGCTGCCGGTCAAATTCACCTTATACATCCGGGGCATGGTGATGTAATACGCGCCGCCGCCCATGGCCACGGCCACGTCCATGCCCCCAGCCCCCATGGCCAGCATGCCGATGCCGCCGCCGGTGGGGGTGTGGCTGTCGGAGCCGATGAGGGTCTTGCCCGGCTTTGCGAACCGCTCCAGGTGCACCTGATGGCAGATGCCGTTGCCGGGGCGGGAGAAATACACGCCGTATTTCCGGGCAACGGACTGGATATAGCGGTGGTCGTCGGCGTTTTCAAAGCCGCACTGCAGGGTATTATGGTCGATATAGGCCAGGGATTTTTCCGTTTTCACCCGGGGGATGCCGATGTTTTCCAGGGCCAGGTAGGCCATGGTGCCGGTGGCGTCCTGGGTGAGGGTCTGGTCGATGCGCAGGGCGATTTCGCTGCCCTGCTTCATTTCGCCGGATACCAGGTGGGCGGCAATGATCTTCTGCGCAATGGTGCGGCCCATATCAAATTCCCCTCTCTCTTTCCAAAATGCTGTCCCGGGCGTTTTTCACGTGCTGGATGGTCAGCTTTTCCGCCTGTTCTCCATCATGGGCGGCGATGGCCTCGAAAATGGCCCGGTGCTCCGCCAGGGACGCCTCGGCCCGGCTGTGGGAGGAAACGGACACCCGCCTGTATTTGAGCAACTTGCGGTGCAGCGGCTCCAGGGTGTCCCGCATGGAATTGCTGCCGCAGAGGAAATAGATGGTCTGGTGGAAGCGGCTGTCGGCATTCTTGATGCTGTCCGCGTCCTCCTTCTGGGTGTAAAACTCCTGCAGGTCCACCGCTTCCTTCAGCGCACGGACGCCGTCCCCGTCTGCGCGCTCCGCGGCCCAGCGGGCGGCCAGCCCTTCCAGGCGCAGGCGGATTTCGCAGATGTCGGCGATATCCGCCTTTTGAATGCCGATCACCCGGGCGCCCTTGCTGGTGGATTCAATGATGTGCTCCTGTTCCAGCCGGCGCAGCGCCTCCCGGATGGGGGTGCGGCTGACGCCCAGGCGCTCGCTCAATTTGATTTCGGTGAGGATATTCCCCCGTTCATACACGCCGGAGAGGATATCCCGCTCCAATTCCTCAAACACCTGATCGGCGATGGAAATCATTTTATGTTCCAAGCTCGTTTCCTCCTTTTTCAACGTCGCTGCAGAAGGGCGGGAAGAGGGCATGCGTCCCCGTTTTACAGCCTGCGCAGCTTTCCGCCGGAAAGCTCCTCGATTTTGGTTTCCAGTTCGTTGGTGGACATGGCGGCCTGGCGTCCATCTTCGTACTGGGCGTCGATCCAGGCTTTCAGGCTGACCACCAGCGGGTCCTGCTTGGATACGGCCTCGGCGGCGGTGAGCTGGTAATTCTCATTGATCCAGTAGGCGATGCCGGCCAGGCCGCTGGTCTTGGAAATCAGCACGGCGGCGGGGCGGTTCAAAAGCTTTTTTGTGTTGAAAATGTTATAGATTTCCTCATCCTTGAGCAGCCCGTCGGCGTGGATGCCCGCCCGGGTCACATTGAAATTGCGGCCCACGAAGGGCGTCATGGGCGGGATTTTGTAGCCGATCTTTTTCTGGAAAAACTCGGCGATCTCGGTGATGACCGTGGGATTCATGCCGTCCATGCTGCCCCGCAGGGAAGCGTATTCAAACACCATGGCCTCCAGAGGGATATTCCCCGTGCGTTCGCCAATGCCCAGCAGGGAGCAGTTCACCGCGCAGGCGCCGTAGAGCCAGGCGGTGGAGGCGTTGGCGACGGCCTTGTAAAAATCGTTGTGGCCGTGCCATTCCAGATATTCGCTCTGCACGTCGGAATAGTGCTGCAATCCATACACGATGCCCGGCACGCTGCGGGGCAGGGCCACCTCGGGGTAGGGCACGCCGTAGCCCATGGTATCGCAGGCGCGGATGCGCACGGGGATGCCGGCGTCCTGGCTCATTTTCATCAGTTCATTGACGAAGGGCACCACAAACCCGTAGAAATCCGCCCGGGTGATGTCCTCCAGGTGGCACCGGGGCATGACCCCCGCCTCAAAGGCCAGGGCCACGGTTTCCAAATATTTGTTCAGGGCCTCCCGGCGGCTCAGCTTCATTTTTTTGAAGATGTGGTAATCGCTGCAGGAAACCAGGATGCCCGTTTCCCGGATGCCCAGGTCCTTCACCAGCTTGAAGTCTTCCTTGGTGGCGCGGATCCAGGTGGTGATCTCCGGGAATTTCAGCCCCAGCTCCTGGCACCGGGCCACGGCCTCCCGGTCTTTCTTGCTGTAAATGAAAAACTCCGTCTGGCGGATAATGCCGTAGGGCCCGCCCAGCTTGTTCATCAGTTTATACAGCTCCACGATTTCGTCCACCGTGTACGGGTCCACCGATTGCTGGCCGTCCCGGAAGGAGGTATCCGAAATCCAAATCTCCTCCGGCATGCCCATGGGCACCCGGCGGTGATTGAAGGGCACCTTGGGCACGCTTTCATAATCATAAATATCGCGGTACAGATTGGGCTTTTCCACATCCTGCAGGGCGTAACGGTAATTTTTCTGCTCCAGCAGGTTGGTCTTCGGGGAAATCTCCAGCACGACGATCCCCTCCTTTCAATGGTCTTATGTATACAATTATACAATCCTTTGTGTTTCTGTAAAGCGAAATACAATAAAAAAACAGGCAGGATCGCAAATCCTGCCTCAGCGCATCGACAAAGTCGATGCGCTAAGCCCGGAGGAAGCAATACCTCCGGGCCGTTTTGCGTGGAGATCAGCCGTTGCCGCCCAAGCCGGATTCATAGAGGATGCTCTCCACCACGCCGGTTTCCACGTTGACGTAGACCGTGTAGGTGCCGTCCTTTTCCGTCCATTCTTCCCAGGCATAGAGATCGCCGGGCAGGGGCCTTTGGACCAGGAAAAACTGGATGCAGAAGCAAGGTTCACCGTTCTGCAGTTTGTACGAGCCATCCTCATCCGGGCACGCATCGGCCAGCAGGATGGCGGATTGCTCCGCGTTCAGCCCGTACACCGCCGCCACCGCCTCATGCGCGGCGGCGGTCATTTCCTGGGGGGTGAGACGGCACTTGTCCTTGATTTCCCGGGCGGTTTCCTCCCATTCCCTGTACGCCTGCCTGCTTTCTTCGTCTGTCATCGGCACGGCGGGGTCCTCCTGGATGCCGTGGGCCTTGTTGATTTTCCGGATGTACCCTTCGAACGCCTGCATACTGCCGTCCCGCTGGTTCAGCCGCAGCATTTCCCGGATCTGCTCCGCGCCCCACGCCTCCGCCCGGAAGCCGCCTTCCGTGCTTTCCCCGTCGTGGCTCCAGCAGGCGTTCACCGCTTTTCCCTCCCGGATGGTCACGGTGTATTCGCCCAGCGCGTACTTTAGATGCTCTGCCCCCGTATAGGTGACGGTGATGCTGCCGTCCGGGTTTTGCTGTACTGCGCGGTTGAAATAGGTTTGCATGGCCTGGGAAATATCGTAACGTTCCGCCAGCGTCTGATCGGCGATTCTCGCCGCGTCCACCCTGGGGGACAGAAGCAGCCCCGCCGCCAGGGCGGTGACGGTGAGCAGGGTCAAAGCCAGCGCGCACGCCAGGCCAACAGAGAGTTTCTTTTTCATTTTCGGCGCCTCCTCCTGCGCGATACGCTGCCGGATGCGAAGGCGGCGCCCGGGGGACGCCGTCAGGCCGGACAGCCTGCGGTTCATGGCCTCCCGCAGCTTTTCTTCATCAATCTTCATAGAACCAGGCCTCCAATTCATCCTTGAGCATCATCTGCGCTTTCTGCAATCGGTGATAAACGGTGGATCGTGGCAGGCGCAGCGCCCGGGCGGTTTCCTCCACGGTCATTCCCTGGAACCACCGCAGCAGCACGGCCTGCCTCATTTTCTCCGGAAGGGCCATCACCGCACGCGTAACGGTATCGTCCCTGCCGTCAAAAGGCACGGAGCCCTCGGGCAGCGCATCCAGCGCCGAAGCGCGGTCCGTATGCCGGAACCAGGCGCTTTTCCGGATGTCCTTGCAGGTATTGACGGCGATGCGCATCAGCCAGGTTTTTTCCCCGGCCGCCCCGCGGAAGCGGGCATAGCTCCGCCACGCCTTCAGGAAGGTTTCCTGAACTACGTCCTCCGCAAGGGAAGCATCGCCCAGATACGCAAAGCACACGCGCAGAAGGGACGTCTCCCACCGGTTCATGGCATCTTCCAGCCAGGCGCGGCGCTGATCGTGCTCCATCGGGCTTCCCTCCTTCCGCAGATTAGACGAGGCAGGACGCGGATTTATCCAATCCGGCCGCAAAAAAATCCCGATCCGGGGATCGGGAAGGAATCAGGGAAGCATCTCTCCGGCCAGGCCGTCGCCGGTCAGGCCGGTGACGCGCACCCGATACATTTTTCCGGGTTCGCCCCCGGGGAACGCGCAGGGGATATACTGGGCGGTGTAGCCGCTGGTGAGGCCGTCTTCGTTTCGCTCCTCGGCCAACACCTCTACGACTTCGCCGATCTGGCGCTGCCGGTAGGAAAGGGCCAGCTCATTCCCCACGGCGATCAGCCGGCGCGCCCGATCCTGCCGGAGGGCCGGGGGGACCTGGTTGGGCATCCCCGCCGCCGGGGTGCCCTGCCGGGCGGAGTAAGGGAAAACGTGCATCCGGGAAAAGCCTATCTCCCGGCAGAAGGCCACGGTCTCCATGAACATTTCCTCCGTTTCCCCGGGAAAGCCGCAGATCACGTCGGTGGTCAGGGCGCAGCCGGGAAAGGCCCGGCGCAATAGCGCCGCGGCCCGGCGGAATTCCGATGTGGTGTAGCGGCGGCGCATGCTTTTGAGCACCCCGTCGCTGCCGGACTGCAGCGCCAGATGAAACTGGGGGCAGACCTTGGCTTCCTTTTGTAATCCCGCAGTGAAATCCTCCGTGACGATCACGGGCTCCAAACTGCCCAGGCGGATGCGCCGCACGCCCTTTTGATCACAGGCGCGGATGGCGTTCAGCAGGGTCAGGCCTTCCAGATCCCGTCCATAGCTGGTCAAATGGATGCCGGTGAGCACCAGTTCGCAAAAGCCCGCCTGGGAGAGCCGCCCGGCCTCCCGGGCGATATCCTCCGGCGGCCGGGAGCGGATGCCGCCCCGGACGAAGGGAATGATGCAGTAGGCGCAGTAGCGGTCGCAGCCCTCCTGGATTTTCAGCACCGCTCGGGTATGGCCCTCGTGGCGGGAAATGGTCAGGGGCTCGTAGGGCGCGCGGAGGATATCGGTGACGGCGGCGATGCGCTGGCCGTTTTCCACGGCTTCTTCCAACAGGGAGACCACCTCGTTCCGCCGCGCGTTGCCGATCACCAGCCGTGCGCCTGTGGAAAGCAGCTTTTCCCCGTCCCGCTGGGCCAGGCAGCCGGCGATCACCACCTGCGCGGCGGGGTTTTGCTTTAGGGCACGCCGCACGGCGTTCAGGCTTTTTTTATCGCCGGTGCCGGTGACGGTGCAGGTATTTACCACATATACGTCCGCCGCCTGGGAAAAATCCCGGACCTCATAGCCGGCCTTCTCAAATAATTCCAGCATGGCCTGGGAATCATACTGGTTGACCTTGCAGCCCAGGGTGTGAAAAGCCACGGAACGCATGAATCAATCTCCTTTGCGCGTTAAATAAATAGGGTCACTGCATATCCCCGGCCAGCGTCAAAAGCGAAATCAGGGCGGCCAGCCCCGCGGTTTCGGTGCGGAAGATGCGCGGCCCCAGGGAAACGGGCCGACCGCCCGCCGCGGTCAAAAGGGCCATTTCCTCCGCCGATATGCCCCCCTCCGGGCCGATGACGATGGCCACATCCCCCTCCCCGCGCCATTGGGCGGCGATGCCGCAGCCCCTCTGCTCCTCCCAGGGCACCAGGGCCGCTTCGTGCCCCGGCAGCGCACGGCACAGTGCATTCAGCGTCAGCGGCGCGGAAAGCCGGGGGACCACCGCCCGGCCGCTTTGCTTGGCCGCCTCGGCGGCGATGCGCTGCAGCCGCGCCTGCTTTTTCTCCGCGTCCCGGCTTTCCCATTTGGCCACGCACCGGGAAAAGTGCACCGGCACCACGCGGAACACTCCCGCCTCCGTGCATTTCTGCACGATATAATCCATCTTATCGCCCTTGGGGACGCCCTGATACAGCGTTACCCGGGTTTGGGGCTCGGGGGAGGGCAGCTCCTCCTCCAGGATGAGGAGCACCCGGGGGGCGGTTTCCGCGATGCGGGCGGAAAGGATCCGTCCGTCCAGCAGCGCCTGGCAGGCGTCGCCCGGCCTGAGGCGCAGCACTTTCAGGGCGTGGTTTTCTTCTTCGGGGGGCAGACAGGCATGGCGGTCATCCAGGGAAAGGGCGAAAAAGCGGTGCATATGCGTCCTCCGGGGCCAAGGAATCGTCCGCCGGGAATACCCCGGCAACCCCATCATCATACCACGGATGCGGCGAAAAATGAAGAGCGGATTTTTTCCGCGCTGAAGGGGGCCCGGGGCGAATCGCGTCGTTTTTTCTCTTGTGAAAAGAAAGGGTTTCTGATATACTGTCATAGAATCCAGGTTTACTGTGTGAGCAAGGAGGGATGAACCTTTGAGCGATTATAAAGATTATTCTCAGCAGCCGGAGGAATGGCAGGCGCCGGTCCGCCGCCGGCGCAGCGATAAACACCGCCAGGCGGAGCAGCCCTCCGCCGCCCCGGAAAATACGGAACAGGAGGCCATCCAGTGGTCCCGCCGGGCGCCGGACGGGAATTTTGACCCGGAGGCGGATGCGCCGCGGCCCGTGGTGCGCATGGCGGAGGACCGCCGGGATTATTATGCCGAAGAGGAAGAAGAGGAAGAATACGGCCGCGCAGCGTTTCCCTGGCTGAAGGTGCTCCTTGTGGCGCTGGCCGTGGTGCTGGTGCTGTGCGCCGCGACGCTGTTCCTCAAGGACGCGGGGCCCCTCAATCCATTGAAAAACGCCGTCAGCAGCCTGCTGAACATAAACACCAGGGCCCCGGCGGAGGTATTGTCCTTCCAGACGGCCAGCGCCGAGGGAATGACCAACGCGCGCATGACCTTTAACCTGACCACCAATCAATCGGTGGACGGGGTGCGCATCGTGGATGAGGAGGGAAATGAAATCCCCGGCACCGCCGCGCTGGTCAACGGGCAAAACGAAACCAACCGCGTCTGGTCCGTCCAGGCGGTGTTCGATCAGCCGTATACCGGCAATGTTTACGCCATGATCCGCAGCGGCGACGCGTGGACGCGTACGGATAAAAGCCTTTCGCTGACGATCGCCCGGCCCACCCCCGTGCCCACCGAAACGCCCCTGCCCACGCAGGTGCCCGTCACCGTCATCACTCCTGCGGCGGCGATGACGGAAGCGCCCACCCAGGCCCCGGAGGAAACGTCCGCGGAAGCGGCGGAGCCCACGGAGGAGGCGGCCGTGGCGGCCGTGACCTGGGCGCCCACCAACGCCCCTGTTTCCACCGACGCGCCGGAAGCGGAGCCCACCGCGCTGCCCACCCTGGAGCCCACGGAGGAACCCACGGAGGCGCCCACCGCGCCGCCCACCCTGGCCCCCACCGCTTCGCCCCTGCCCCGGCTGGAGGCCCAGAGCGGCGGCATGAAGGTGACAGAAAAAGTGTACCAGGGCAGCAAGGCGGTCACCCTTCAGCGGGAAAAGGGCTATATCGCCCCCAACCCGGACGCCTATTCCTATTACGCGGCAGGGGTGCTCACCTTCCGGGGCGATAATTTCCGCCGCAACGCCGCCTTTGGCACCGTGAACGTGGAAAAGGGCCAATTGACAGTGCTGTGGAAGAGCGAGATCGGCTCGCTGCGCACCAAGAGCAACGGCACGCTGTACGGCGTGGGCTGGACGGGCCAGCCCGCCATCGTCAAGTGGCCCAGCGAAGTGCGCCAGATGATGAATCTGTATGAGGACAAAAAGGATACCATGGCCCTTCGGGAAGTGATCTTCGGCGCCCAGGACGGCAAAATCTATTTCCTGGACCTCAGGGACGGCACCCCCACCCGGGACCCCATCAACGTGGGCTATCCCCTGAAGGGCAGCGTATCGCTGGACACCTACGGCCGCCCGCTGCTGGCAGTGGGCCAGGGCATTTCCAATATGCCGGACGGCAAGCAGCATCCCATCGGGCTGCACGTTTATTACCTGACGGACGGCACGGAGGCGTTCTTCCTCAACGGCCGGAAATCCAACAGCCAATTGCAGTATACCACCAACGGCGCCTTTGACGGCACCGCCCTGTTCCTGTTCGATAACGACGCCATGGTGGTGGCCGGGGAGAACGGGCTGCTCTACACCGTGGATTTGAACAGCAGCTTTGTGTATCCCAAGACGGACGACCCGGACGCGGAAGGCTCCCTGAAGGTGAACCGGTCGGTGACCTACCTGCGCACCAAGGCGGACGCGGAGGACGACAACCAGGTGGGCGTGGAGAGCAGCGTGGCCATGTACGATAAATATATCTTCATGGCGGACGCCTACGGCGTGATCCGCTGCGTGGATTCGGACACGATGAAGACGGTGTGGGCCGTGGACGGCGGGGACAACACCGACGCCGCCATGGCCCTGGATATGGACGCCGCGGGCACCTTGAGCCTCTATACCGGCAATACCGCCTATGCCCGCCTGGGCAAAAAGCAGGATGTGACCATCCGCCGCCTCAACGCCATGACGGGCGAAGAAATCTGGAGCTATCAGATCAAGGCGGAATACAGCAACGACCAAGCCTCCGGCTGCAAGGCCAGCCCGGTGATCGGGCAGAGAGGCATTTCCGACCTGGTGTATTTCACCGTCAACCGGGTGGAGGGCGCCAGCCGCATCGTGGCGCTGGACAAGCAAACGGGCCGGGAGGTGTGGAGCTATCAACTCAGCGCCGAAAGCGTTTCCTCCCCCGTGGCCGTGTATAACGACAGCGGCGACGCCTGGATCATCCAGGGGGATGAGGACGGCAATTTGACCATGCTGGATGCCCGCACCGGGCATGTGCGCACCACGCTGAACCTGGGCGGAGCCATTCAGGGCAGCCCGGCGGTATACAAGAATTATCTGGTGGTGGGCACCTGCAGCAAGGACAACAGCTATATGTACGGCATTCGGATCGAATGACGGGGCTTTCCCCTCATATACGGAACCGGCAGGGAAACTTCCCTGCCGGCTTTTTACAATGAACGGCACGTGCGTTTTCGGGGAGGGAATCATTCTTTTCCAATATGCGCCTACACATTCTTTTCCAATATGCGCCGCAGACGGTTGCTATTTCGCCGGAAATTTGGTATAATATATACACAACGGCACAAAAATGAATCTGAACTGAGGAGGAAAATGACATGAAGAAGCTGCTTGCATTGCTTTTGGCCATAGCCCTGCTGCTGGGCTGCTTGGGCGCCGTGGCCGAAGAGGCCGCGCCCGCCCTGGAAAAGGACCTGGTGGTGCTTTTCACCAGCGACGTTCACTGCGGCATCGATCAGGGCTGGGGCTATGCCGGGCTGTACGCCGTGAAGGAAAGCATGGCCAAGGACAATTACGTGCTGCTGGTGGATGACGGCGACGCCGTTCAGGGCGAACCCATCGGCACCATGACCCGGGGCGAAGGCATCATTGATATTATGAATGCCGTGGGCTATGATATCGCCATTCCCGGCAACCATGAATTCGACTATGGCATGGACCGCTTCCTGGAACTGACGCAGAAGGCCAGTTTCCCCTACATCAGCTGCAACTTCAACAAGGAAGGCGAATTGGTTTTCGCGCCCTACGTCATCAAGGAATTTGACGGCGTGAAGATCGCCTTCGTGGGCGTGACCACCCCCATGACGCTGCGCTCCTCCACGCCGAAATACTTTATGGACGACGCCGGCGAATTCATTTATGGCTTCCTCCAGGATGAAAGCGGCGAAAAGGTATACGCCGCGGTGCAGAAGGCCGTGGATGACGCCCGGGCGGAAGGCGCGGCCTACGTGATCGTGATGGGCCATATGGGCGACGAAGCGGAATGCTCCCCCTGGATGTACAGCGACGTCATCGCCAACACCACCGGAATCGACGCCTGGCTGGACGGCCACAGCCACGATACCAACCAGGTGGTTATGAAGAATAAGGACGGCGACGACGTGGTGCGTTCCGGCTGCGGCACCAAGCTGGCCCACATCGGCGCGCTGACCATCACCAAGGACGGCAAGGTTTCCGCCCGGCTGTTCTCCTGGGACGCGGACATCGCCGCGCCCAAGCTGATGGGCCTCCATAACGCCGGCAGCGAAGCGGTGGCCGCGGCCTCCGACGTGCTGAACGAAAAGCTGCAGGAAGTGGTGGCCAAGACGGCCGTGGACCTGATCATCAACGATCCTGAAGCCAAAACGGAGGATGGCAAGCCCGTGCGCATCATCCGCCAGGCCGAAACCAACCTGGGCGATCTGTGCACCGACGCGTATCTGGACCAGTCCGGCGAGGCCGATATCGCGTTTGTCAACGGCGGCGGCATCCGCGTGGCGCTGAACCAGGGCGATATCACCCTCAACGATATCTTGAAAGTCCATCCCTTCGGCAACAGCCTCACCGTCATCGAAGTGACGGGCCAGCAGGTGCTGGACGCGCTGGAATGGTCCGTGCATTCCCTGCCCGGCGAATTCGGCGGCTTTGACCACGTGGCGGGCCTGACCTATGAATATGACGCCACCATTCCCACACCCTGCGTGCAGGATGAAAACAAGATGTTCGACCATGTGGACGAAACCATGGAGCGCCGCATCCGCAGCGTGCTGGTGGGCGGCGAGCCACTGGACCCCGAAAAGACCTATAAGCTGGCCTCCCACGATTATCAGCTTTTGAACAACGGCGACGGCTATACCATGTTCAACGGCTGCAGGGTGCTCCAGGAATCCGTCAAGCTGGACAATCAGGTGCTCATTGATTACATCACCGGCACCCTGAACGGCGTGGTGGCCGACGGCTACGACAATCCCTACGGCCAGGGCCGTGCCGTGTCCGTGGGCGCGGAGGAGTGATCCCGTTTCCCATTATCTCCCCGGCGCCGCCCGCCCTGCGCGGACGGCGCTTTTCTTCGCCTTGCGGCGGCGGGCGGTCTGTGGTATAATTATAATGTATTTTTGCGCCATGAAAGGGGCGATCCGATTGAAGCAGGTTTCCAAGGCCGTGGTGACGGTGCTGGGCTTTGACCGCAAGGGCATTATCGCCAAGGTGAGCCACGTGCTCTTTGACCGGGGCATCAACATTCTGGACATCAGCCAGACCATCGTGGACGGCTTTTTCAATATGATGATGGTGGTGGATATTTCAGAGCCCACCTGCTCCTTTGATGAACTGCAGGATGACCTGATCCGCCTGGGGAAGGCCATGGGGCTGCAGATACGCATCCAGAAGAATGAAATTTTTGAGGCCATGCACCAGATCTGACCGGAGGGCTTTATGATTCAGACCAACCAGATTTTGGAAACGCTGCGCATGATCGACCAGGAAAAGCTGGATGTGCGCACCATCACCATGGGCATCTCCCTGTTCAACTGCGTGTGCGATGATGTGCAGCGTCTGGCCAGCCGGGTATACAGCCGCATTGCCCGTCAGGCGGAGGGCCTGGTCAGGGTGGGGGAGGAAATCGAGCGGGAATTCGGCGTGCCCATCGTGAACAAGCGCATTTCCGTGACGCCCATATCCCTCATTACCGGCGCGGTGGACGATCCAATGCCGGTGGCCCGTGCGCTGGACCGCGCGGCCCATGAAACGGGGGTCAACTTTATCGGCGGCTATTCCGCCCTGGTGCAGAAGGGCATGACGGCGGCGGACCGGCGGCTCATTTCCTCCATCCCCCAGGCGCTTTCCGAAACGGAGCTCATGTGTTCCTCCGTCAACGTGGCCTCCACCCGCGCGGGCATCGACATGGACGCCGTGCGGCTGTGCGGCGAGGCGGTGAAGTCCCTGGCGGAAAAAACGAAGGACCAGGACGGGCTGGGCTGCGCAAAGCTGGTGATTTTTTCCAACGCGGTGGAGGATAACCCCTTTATGGCGGGGGCGTTCCATGGCCCGGGGGAGGGCGACTGCGCCGTTTCCGTGGGCGTCAGCGGCCCGGGCGTGGTGAAGCGCGCCCTGGAATCCGTCCGGGGCGAGCCTTTCGACACCGTGGCGGAAACCATCAAAAAGACCGCCTTCCGCATCACTCGGGTGGGCCAGCTTGTGGCTATGGAGGCCAGCCGGCGGCTGGGCGTGCCCTTCGGCATCGTGGATTTATCCCTGGCCCCCACCCCCGCAATCGGCGATTCCGTCGCGCATATCCTGGAAGAAATGGGCCTGGAAAAATGCGGCACCCATGGGTCCACCGCCGCCCTGGCCCTGCTCAACGACGCCGTTAAAAAGGGCGGCGTCATGGCTTCTTCCCACGTGGGCGGGCTTTCCGGCGCGTTCATCCCCGTCAGCGAGGATATCGGCATGATCGAGGCCGCGGCCTGCGGCGCGCTGACGCTGGATAAGCTGGAGGCCATGACCTGCGTGTGCTCCGTGGGGCTGGACATGATCGCCGTGCCCGGCGATACCTCCGCCGCCACCGTTTCCGCCATCATTGCGGACGAGGCCGCCATCGGCATGATCAACGGCAAAACCACCGCCGTCCGCGTGATTCCCGCCCCCGGCAAGCAGGTGGGGGATTATGTGGAGTTTGGCGGGCTTCTGGGCCGTGCCCCGGTGATCCCGGTGCACCCTTTCTCCTCGGACGATTTCATCGCCCGGGGCGGGCGCATCCCCGCGCCGCTGCATTCTCTGCGGAATTGAGCGCCGGAGGAAGAAAGCATGATTCAGGGAATCCATCATGTTTCCATGAAATGCGCTTCCCGGGAAGAATTTGACCGGGCCAAAGCGTTTTATGGGGACATACTGGGCATGGCGGTGAAGCGGGAATGGCCTGAGGGCGTGATGATGGACACGGGCGCGGGGCTGATTGAAATTTTCTGCAACGGCGAGGGCGTCAAGGAAAAAGGCGCGGTGCGCCATTTTGCTCTGGCCACGGACGATGTGGACGGATGCATTGAAAAGGTGCGGGAAGCGGGCTATGCCATTTTGGCTGAGCCCAATGACCTCATCATCCAATCTGTCCCGCCTGTTCATGCCCGGATGGCGTTTTGCCTGGGCCCGCTGGGGGAGCAAATTGAGTTTTTTGCGGAGAGAAGCGAATGAGATTGGTGATTATCGCCGGAAGCGGCGCGGTGGGGAAAATGACGGTAGGGCAGGAATTGATGAAGCAAACCGGCCTGCGCCTGTTCCATAACCACATGATGATCGAGCCGGTGATTGAAATTTTCGGCAGATATGACGGCCAGGCCATCCAGGAACTGCGGGAAACGGTGTTCCGCCGCTTCGTGCAGTCGGATGGCCCCGGCATGATTTTCACCTACATGTGGGCCTTTGACCGGCAGGAGGATTGGGACTATATCACGCATGTGGCTGATTTGTTCGATCCCACCGGGGAGGATGTGTACTGGGTGGAGCTTCGGGCGGACCAGGCGGTCCGTCTGGAGCGGAACCGGACGGAAAACCGGCTGAAGCATAAGGCGTCCAAACGGGATTTGTCGTTTTCCGAAGGCTGCATCCTCCGGGAAGACCATTATCGCCTGGAAAGCCTGCCGGGGGAAATCAATAAGAAGCATTATCTCAGGATCGACAACACGGATCTGTCCCCGGAGGAAGCTGCGGCCAGGATTCGGGAAACGTTCCGGCTGTGATGGCGGGATGGGCTTCAAAATGAATCATCAGGAGCAACTATGAACGAAAACATGAACGTAATGAACCTGCCCGATGAAATGCTGCATATCACCCTGATGGAGGGGCAGGCCAAGGTGCTTTTGTGCCGCACCACTTTGATGGCCCGCAGGGCCGCGGAGATTCATATCCCCTCTTCCACCGCCCTGGCGGCCATGAGCCGCACCATGACGGCCACCGCCATGCTGGGCGTGATGATGAAGGATGAAAGCGCCTCCGTCACCGTCACCGTGGCGGGGGACGGCCCCGGCGGCCGCATCACGGCGGTTGCCCACGGGGGAAACGTGAAGATTTCCATGGCCCATCCCCAGATGGATGTGCCGCTGAAAAAGGACGGGCACCTGGACGTGGGGGGCCTGGTGGGCCATCATGGGCGCCTGACCGTCATCAAGGATTTGGGCCTGAAGGAGCCCTATATCGGCCAGTGCGCCCTGGTCAGCGGCGAACTGGGGGAGGACTTTGCCCAGTATTTCACCGTTTCAGAGCAGCAGCCCTCCCTGGTGGCCCTGGGCTGCCTGGTGCACGAGGGATACTGTCTCTCCGCCGGGGGCGTGCTGGTGCAGGCCATGCCGGGGTGCTCGGAGGAATTGCTGGAGC
>Ga0079305_1002415_pt1 | contig 16408 bp, 9 predicted proteins | sample LMS_cellobiose_e_FD_79183 | JGI IMG/M metagenome (GOLD analysis project Ga0079305, IMG submission 79183) | Rumen-fistulated moose microbial communities from Alaska, USA - LMS_cellobiose_enrichment | ecosystem: Host-associated > Mammals > Digestive system > Stomach > Rumen fluid ... | reverse complement strand
TATTGATAACGGTAACGCCGCTATTGCTTTCATTGAAATCCCTGATCGCGGAACACAACGCCGAATAAGTGGAAACATCAGCGGCTTTCAGTTCCGGAATTGATATGACCAACCCGGTCAACAGGAACAATACCAATATTGCCCATTGAGGTTTTAACGAGTATTTCATGTTTTTTCCTTCCTTGAACGAAAACACGAAGTATTGTTGGGGTGCGACCTCTTCTTTACATCCTTGTATTTGTTAACGGCGCACAGCCAGACTGTTCTTTCTGGTTTTATCGGCAAAACAGAACAGTATAATTTTTATATTTTTGAGGAAATTTAAGATTTATCTGAATTTTATACAAGATTGCTTTGAACAATATGTAAAAATTTTTCAAAATTTATGTTTTATGACAATTTTAGTAATATATTCAATTTTAATAAGTGTTCAAAATTTTTGATAGAAGATTCCGATATAAAATATAAAATATAATTTTTAAAGGTTACAAAGAATTTTGAATTTATAATTGATAACGACGTATGAATAAGAGAAAAGTAAAAAATTTGAATATCCGGCTGCATTGCTCTTGTATCACGTTGACAAAAAGATTATTCTTCGCTGTTAAAAATTTCTCGTTTCCATTATTTGGCGGATAGTGTTCAGACGGTTAGAACTTCCGTGGAGAAATAAGGAAAAATCGAAAGGAAAACCAGGAATATTTTTGCCTGCTAAAAGGTCTAAAACATGAATATGATAAATAAAGAAGCGGTCTGAATCGTTCCAGGGAGCGATTTTAACCAAATCTGGGGATACGATAAATGAATCCCGATTATCTATTACATCAATACAAAAGCCAGGGAGGGTACATTGACTGAATTGAAAAAAAAGGAAGAGGACGCCTCAGTTAAAAGAGAAAGCAGAACCGTTTTAATTGTGGATTCGTCTGAGGAAACACGCGAGGTTTTAGCGACAGCGCTGCAACGTCGCGGCGTCCGGACCATTGCCACCGCAAGACCGCGGCGCGGTTTGGAGCTCGTCCGTCAGGAACAGCCGGATCTGATTGTTTTTGATCTGGAGGCGGAACGGGTGCCGGCGGAAAAGGGGTTCACTTCGTTTACTGACAAAAAAGATGTCGCGGACACCCCGCTCGTTATTCTTGGCACGGTTCGGGGAAATTTTTCCAACCATGAGGGGGCATTTATTTCCAAACCCTATCACTTTGCGCCGCTGGTTCAGAAAATTGAGGAAATGCTGGAGGAAATATCACAACAGAAAAAAAACAAAAAGTAACGAACGAAAGAATAAAGACAAACGGTTAATGACCTCCCGTTTTTAATTGGTTACTTTCATTCTGTTTTCGTTTGAGTCAGCAGATCTGTTGTGTGGAAATGTTCCGACATTGGGTCGGATACGGAATGTTTGACAGCGATCTTTAGTTCTTATTTCTAATTCTTGTCTTGTCTTTTCTTTTTGAATTTTTTCTTGATGACTTGATATTACCTCTCTTTTTTCATCAGGTCGACAATCTTTTTCCGGTCTATTTTATTGATATGGTATTTTACAAACCATATATTATATTGAGAACCCTGTATTGTGTTGAATTCCCCCGGAAGAGGTTCCGCCGCTCTTTGAATCAGCTCTTCCGGAGGAGGTTTATCGCGTCCCTGTTTTTTCGGTATGGGGACATCTTTTGAGGGAACGTGTTTTTTAGTCTTTGAGATTGGACAACAATTGATCCGGTTTCAGATCAAAGTTTTCAAAAACGTTTTTCCAGGTATCGGTCTTTTTGAGCCGGTCGTCAAAATTATTGGAGCCAAAGGAAAGTTTTGCCCCCATTTTCAGTGCCAGTTGAATGAATTTCGGTTTGGGAAAATCGGATTCTGCCTGAATTTCAAGGGCAATATTACGATCGATCGCCTTTTGGATAATCGCTTTCATCCTTTCTTCTGTCCAAAGTTTATCGTATTGATCTTCAACAAAGGACGGCAAATAGGTTACATTGGCCAGAATGTTGATCGGTTCGTCAAGGATTTGCAGATTGTGTTCCATGTATCGGTTCATCCAGGCTTCCGGGTCCACCGGGTGATCTTTGGGGAGTAACCAGAGTTTTTGCGGTTTGCCGTTTTCGTCAGTATCCATAATCATCGTGTCAGCCAGGATATAATCCAGTTTCTGACGAACTTCCGGAGAAATCTGTCTGTACCAGTCGCGATCATTGACCTGAATGCCAATCTTGAGTTTTTGGGCGGGATCGGCGATGGTTTCGTTGACCCGTTCCACGTCAGCGATAAACTCACTTAACTTTTGGTCGTTGCAAAGCGGCCAATCCCGGCCATGATTTTCGAGGACGCCGCTTCGTACCCCGGTTTCTATAGCCCGTTGAAACGCTTTTTCCGGCGTCATTCCACCGCGGATGTGAATGTGCCAGTCGGTCAGTGTAAAACCTTTTTGAGCGAAAGGGGCAAACCAGGGGACATAAGAGGCATAAGGCTGCTCCGCTTCCAGGGATTTTAAGGGGAATTTCGTTAGCGCGGCGACCCGCCATTGTTTATCCGGAAGAGTACCGGTGTAGGAGATATAGACCCAGCCGTCATGTTCAACCAGACAGGGATAATGGGACGTCGTTAATCCGGTAGCCCCGTCAGGATTGCTGATTTTCCAGAGTTTGGAAAAAGCGTATTCGCCCGGTTTGGCTATTGCCATAACAAGCGTATCCCGTTGATACCATTGCAGACTCGCGTCATCAATTTTTCCGTCGGCGGTTCGGTTGAATTGCGGCAGATTATAAACGATGTACCGATAACCGTTGCTGAGCCGTCCGGCGGCAAACTTGGAAGCAACGGCAGGAAATGTTCGGTTCTCGATTTTTCGCCAGGTTTCGCCATAATCATTACTTTCATAGAAATTGGGATAAGGCGAGTTTTCCCGTCGCGTTACCGCCAGGATATTCTGGTTGTCGACAACAATTCCTGTTTCCGCGAACAGATTGACTTCGTTTTCCGGATCAAGGCGAACCTGTTTCCAGGGTTTGGTAATCTCTTTGCCCTGACTGATGCAGACCATTGGGGTTGACGCAAATTTTTTATCCGCCTCAGGCGCGTAACTTCCGGACATAATAAAATTACCGTTGTCCATAAGCATGGGCTGCTGCATGGCGAGAAAACGTTCCGCAACCGGACCGACGATCTTCCAGTTTTTTGAATTCGAGTCCCAGGACATAAGAATGCAGTCGACGGGATATTCCGCTCCATGTTCCAGATTCGTAAACAGATAGAGTGTTCCGTCGAGCGTCAGAAACTGCATTCCGACATACATCAGGCCAAGGTCATTGTCCTTATCGATGATGATTTCCGGTTCCGTCCAGGTCTGTCCGAAATCAGAAGAGCGTTTTGCCCGTTGGAAAGTTTTCCCTTCCAGCTCTTTTTGAATATTGTTATACCAGGCAAGAATCAACTCGTTGTCCAAAAAGCCGACTGCCGTTTCATGAAGAAAACGGTAATCCGGATCCTGGTTACAATCCTGAACAACGAAGTGTTCCACCCCTTCCGGAAAAAAGATTTCCGTACTCTTCGGATAGGGGACTGAGGGAGACCAGAGGTCGGGACCGAAGTTTTCCTGCGCGTCACAGAATCCCGACACGCAAAAAAGAACCAGCAGGATCAACAGTTTTTTCATCAATTTACAGTTCCTTAATCGGGGGATAAAATATTTATTTCGATGTCCATAAAAAAGACGTTTAAAATCGTCGGTTTCCCGTTAAATGTCCGGCTGATATTTTGAATAGCCTTGAATCAACATTTTACAGAAAAACGGATCGGAACAGGTTTTTCTTTTTACTCCATGATATTAAAGATTCAAACATAACGGTTTCCGTACATTCTGAAGCTTTTGACATGTCCTGGAATTGATTCGGTCGTTTCAGGCACTCTTTTTCATTTGTTCCTCTTTTTCCCTCTGGACGATTTCCGGAGAAGCGGCATTAAGAATCAATGTAAAGAGAATCATGGCCAGGAACGCGGAACCGACCAGCATCAGAAAAACCAGATTCCAGCCGTTACTTTGGCTTGCCAGTTCACCGACACCCCAACCGGTCACAATAGTACTCAAATATCCGAACAGTCCGGTTAAACCGCTTGAGGAGGCGGCGGCCTTTTTGGTAGCGAGATTGGCCGCGATACATCCGATCAGACATTGCGGCCCATAAACACAAAAGCCCAGCATCCAAAGGAACAAGGCATTGACAATAATGGAGTTGGAACTCAGATACCAGAAGCCAAATGCGATCAGAGAGCAAAACAACATATACAAGGCACAGACTTTAGTACCGCGCCCGCGAAAGACCCTGTCCATCAGAAGACCGCTCAACAGGGTTCCTATCACACCAAAAATTTCATATCCGGCGGTCATCCAGCCTGCATGAGCGAGCTCAATTCCTTTATGTTGAGTCAAGAAGGTTGGAGCCCAGTCAAGAATGGAAAAACGGACAATATAAACAAAAAAATTGGCGAAACAGAGTACCCAGATGGCCCAGTTAGTGAATACATGTTTGACCAGCACGTCCCAAAAAGGTTCCTTTTGAGGCGCCGATGTTACTGGAGGCGTCGATTTTCTCCCGGTTTTACGGTCGTAATAATCCTCAATGGGCTCCATGCCCATTGATTCGGGTGAATCGCGAAGCGCCCAGAAAAGGAAAATTGAGCCGGAAACCGCCAATGCCGCCGGGACAAAGAAACAGAAACGCCAGTGCCAGCCGAGCACAACAACAATACTGTTTAACAGAAAAACAAAACCGGCTCCCAGAGAATGTGAGATGTTCCAGATTGAGAATTTAACACCGCGTTCCTCCGGGGCGAACCAGTGAGTCAGGCTCTTGGCACAGGGAGGAAAGCCCATTCCCTGAACCCAGCCGTTAATGATCCAGAAGGTACCCATCAGCCAGGCAAGACTGGAACAGCCAAAACCGATATTTGTCAGCGCGGCCAGGAAAAGCCCTATAGACATAAAATATCGCGGATTGACCCGATCGCTCCACATTCCGTTAATAAAACGGGAAAAACCGTAAAGAACTCCATGAGTGCTCAGATAAATCCCAAGCGTTACCTTTGTAACTTTCAGAGCCGGGTCCGCATCAATAAGCGGCATGGCAAGCGTAATACTTTTTCGGACAAAATAAAAAAGGATGTACCCGATCATGGTCGAAATCAAAATACGGTTCCGCCAGTATTCGTAATGACGATCGGGGGTACCTGCCGGACTTGGCAAAACGGACTTCTGCTGAGCACAAGACATAAAGAAACCTTTCTTTGAAGAAACGATTATCCAAGTATAATCACCGGCTGTGATCCGTTTCATAATCATGGATTCACAGAGGCGTTCCTGTTACGAACCCCGTCCGCGGAAATCGGCTCTCAGGAACAGGTTGGTTGTTTCGGGACATCATTTACAGTGTATCAACAAGGGATTGATTATTTTATCAATCAATTTTATTGGAATCCATCGGAAGATTACGAAGAGGCTTTTTCGTCGTCTTCATAGTCATAATCATAATCGTCGCTGTCATCTTCCTCTGATTCCTCGGAAATCCCGGGTTTTTCTGTTGAAGGAACAGCTTCAGATTCCTCCTTGGAGTGTGTGTTGATCCTTTGTGTCATCATTTCAACAGCGTCATCAATCGCCGCGTCAAACAGTTCCGTCTGGAATTCCTCGAAGTCGGCGGCGGTTTCCGCGGTACTGCCGGCATTTTCCTGTCGGGTGATTTCGGCACTTTTCTCGGCATCCAGATTGGCAGAATCGACCATTAATTTGTTATCAGTCTTAGGTTGAGCCGCTGCCTGTTTCGCTTCTTCCGCCTGCTTTTGAGCCGCCTGATGTTCTTTCAGAAGTTTATTCAAAACCAACTGGAGCCGTTTCATGGTGATCGGCATTCCGACGGCGAGACGATGTTTATTGCGTTTCGCTTTGGCGGCCCATCGAATCTGATTTTCGTCCAGCAACAAAATGGCGGGAATGTCTTTGGTGAGATTTTCATCACCAAAACGGTTAAAAGCCTCAACTCCTTTGGGACCTAATGATTGCGCGTTGATCAGAAGCAGATCGACATTTTTCCCGCCGCCATCTTCAAAACGCTCAATGGCCCGATGGGGATCCGAAATAACCAGAACCCGATAACCCGCCTTCTTAAATGAATCGCGGAAGATATCCTGCATATTCGGATTGGACTCGATAATCATAATCGTTGTTTTATTTGTTTCCATTTCCGAACGGGTCAGGATTTTCTCAGCGGAAACACGATCCAGCGACTGACCGGCGTCCAGCTTTTTAACAACGGTTTCCAGATCCGCCAACATGGCCCCGGGCGATTGATACCGTTCCTCCGGGTCAAGTTTCATTGCCTTGTCGACAATAAAAGCGAGCGAAAGAGGGACGGAGGGGTCGGCTACTTGAAGGGGGCGGACATTTAAAAAACGGGAACGGTCCAGTCGCTTGGCGCGGATTTTTGTTTCAAAAAGTGGCGGGATGCCGGATAACATATGATAAAAGATACAACCGAGAAAATAAACGTCGCTTCTCTTATCGTCCCGATGAACCCCGGTAATCCGCTCCAGCGCCGCATAATCAATGGATCGCTGGTTTTTAACGTCATCCTGATCTGAGGACGCCAGACCGAAATCAAGAAGAATCGCTTTTCCCGTACTGGCAAGAATGACATTTGTCAGCTTCAGGTCACGATGTTGATGTCCCCGTTTGAATGCGTAATCCAATGCGGAGCAGATGTCTGTCGCAATCCGGGTCGCCCGTTTCGGCTCCACTTTCTTTTGAATACGGACTTCATCCCGCAAATTCCGGCCTTCGATGAAATCCATAACGATATAAATTCCGTCCTGATTGTTTTGAACTTCATAAGCGGTGACAATGTTCGGATGTTTCAATTCGATACCGAGTTCCGCTTCTCGCATGAAATGGTCGATTTCGGTCTGGTTATCGCGAAATCTTGCCCGCAGTACCTTGATGGCAACCACTTTTTTCGTCGTTTTATGCGCCGCCCGATAAACCCGGGCAAAGCTTCCGGCCCCAACGAGATACAGCACTTTATAATCACCGAAATAAAAACCGGTTGTTTCACCGCTGACAAGCCGTTCCATCTGATATTTCGTCAGTTTTCCCTGACGAATAAGCATATTGAGAAAAGCATCGGCATCAACATTCTGTGTACCAAAGGCGGACCAGACTTCCTGAATCTGGTGCATGTCCAGAATACCCAATGTTAATGAACGCTGAACAAGATCGTCAACCGTGTAATCGTAATCAGCCATCTCTATTCATATTCCCAAGTATTAAATTTTCTCGATAAGATAATTCTGGTTTGTCAGAATATTTTCCGGCAGCAGAAAACCTTTCCTTTACCAATTTCAGCTCCTTTTGTTTCCATTATACCCTAATTTTTATAAAAAGTCACTTAATTTTCCGTTATTTCCTTTCTTTTTGTTACCCTTTTTTATTTTAACCGGGGATACCATGAATTTTGTCTGTTGTTTATAATTTAAAGGGTATTCTGAGGAAAGGTTTTCTGATAAATTGTCCTATCATTTTTAAAAATATCGATTTATTTCATATTGTTTATTCAAATGTCCGGTACATACTCCGTTTTGAATCATTTTGTTTCCCCTGTTGCCGCCGATCAATACGTTCAGTTTCTGCGTAAACGTTTTTCCGGATCTGAGGCGGGCCTGGCTTATGAAAACTTGCCGGACAAATCCGGTAAAAAAAACAATGAGGGAAGTTTCCCGGTTTTAAGACTTGGAATTTCCGGCGCCGGAATGATGGGCTGCTCAATCGCCGCCGCGTTTATTCGGCATGAAATCCCGGTTGTTATGTATGATATTCTGTTGGAAACCGGGGCGGAAAAAGGTCAGGACAACGGTAAAGAGCCGATGGAAGGTTTTGCGGCTCTTGTCCGGGAAAGGGTCAGGGCGGAACTTATATTGCAGCAGAAAGATTCAGTTTCTTCCGGAACAATGGAATCAGTCGAGCAGACGGCCCGGGAGCTCACTCAAAAATATTTGACACTGGCTCAATCGGGTGATGACCTGGCAACCTTATCGGTGATATTGGAAACAATTCCGGAAAAAATCAAGATGAAACAAAAACATTATATTCAACTTGATTCTTTATTTTTAAAAAAGAATAATCAAAAAAACAGGGGTAATACTGAGACCGCAAATAATAAGACGGAGCAGCAAGACCACTGTCAGGAAAACCGGCAACCGTTTTTGCTGACCAACACATCAACGCTGCAAATCAGTTTGCTGGCAGAATCGTTGAAAAAAACCCGTTATTTTTCGCCGACCCGATTTTGCGGTTTTCATTTTTTTCATCCGGTTCGGAAGCGGTCTTTGGTGGAGATTATCTCCGGGACGGAAACGTTGCCGGAAACCATTGATAAGGCGGTTTCACTCGCACGAAAGATTGAAAAAACGCCCATCATCGTTCATGACGGCCCGGGTTTTCTGGTCAATCGTCTTCTCAATCCTTATTTGACGGAATCACTGTTGCTCTTGTCGGAGGGGGTTCCCATGCGGCGGATTGAACGGGTTTGTCTCGATTTTGGAATGGAAATCGGGCCTTTCCGGATCATGGATGAAATTGGTCTGGATGTTGCATTACATTCCGGCTGGACTTTTTTCAAAGCGTTTCCGGATCGAATGCCCGAAAACGATATTTTGCCTCAAATGATCCGGCTGGGAATGCTGGGCCGGAAAAGCGGATGCGGCTTTTACCGGTATCAGGGGAGCCAGACTCTCTGGGAAGATGAAGGGGTCTGGAATGACGAACTTCCCCAACAGTTGAATTTGAAGTTTGACGTATCAGAAGAATCAGCCCCGGACGATGACGAAATCATTCTCCGCATTTTTGGCGGTATTCTGCTGGAGGCCGGCCGGATTGTCCAGGATGACATTGTTGATGATTTTATGGAGGCTGATCGCGCTCTTGTCCTTGGGCTTGGTTTTCCGCCGGCTAAAGGAGGAATCTGTTTTTGGGCGAATTCTCTGGGACTGGACAAACTGTTAAACGCGATTGAATCGGTATCGGATGCGCCACGGTTTCTGGTCCCGGCGATATTCCGTGACGGTCGTTTTTCTATTGAATTCTAATGACAAAATCACCCAGTTCCGTTCCGGCAAAATGGGAGATAAAGGGACACTTGGATTTAAAAAGAAACGCTATTCGTTTGGGCTGAATGGCTGTTGTGTTTTCAACAAGCGTCTCATAATTGGCCAATCCTTTGGCAAGAACGAGGTCGGCTTCCTGAAAATGCTGAATAAATTCGTCTGAACAGATGTCCAGATTGCAACCAAGACCGTCATTTCCGTTATCAATGACCGGCACAACAGCGGAAAGGCCGACGAAATCCGCGTCTTCCCGGGTGGCGTCATTGATAATCGGGAGCCCGCGAACGCAAAGAGTCACTTTTTTTTCAAAAGGCGGGGCCAGCAGCATTTCAATGAGAAGCCGGTCGCAAACAATCTCGCCTGTGTTGTCCGACAGATAAAGAATCGTTTTCGCTTTTTCAATTTCCCGACGCAGCTCGGCCAAAGAACCGTTCAATCGCTGACAAATGGCGCTATCAATCGCGGTTGTAACCGTTGACTCATTCAAATTTCCCAACGCGAAATCAATGGTATTTCCTGCTATAGCCAGCCTGATCCCCATCTCAAAAGGATCGGACGCCGTTGAAATCAACTGCTGAAGATGATCCCATTGACGCAGCATAACCTCATTGAAACGCCTTTTTTCCCGGGCGTAAGGATCCGGATTTTGAGTGATCTGTTTGATGACCCGGTGAATCTCCTGACCAATAATCGGAGGCGGGGTCCGAAATTGGCTCTGCTGAATTGCGGTCATCACCTCGGAAAGAACCTTACGATGAATCGATTCATCAGAGGAAGCGAAACGGGCGGCGTCCAGGGATTGACGCATAAGGCAAAGAACACAATCAAGAGAGGAAGGCATTTCTTTCTTTCTGAAACAGGAAAATCGTCAGGAACAGAAAAAATAAACAGAAAATCTCGGAAATAAAATAAAAAACGTCTGCGGATAAATCCAATAATCTAAGGGGCAAGAAAGGTTATCGGAAAACGTGTTAAACACGTATCCGCAGACGCAATAATTTTATGAGTTTTTTTGTGATGAAATTACTGTGAAATAATTTGGACTTTCAGAACAGCCCTCATTATTTATTGGTTTTTGTTCAATAATACGGAACCGCTTGAATATTCATTTTGGTGCGGACAGTTTTTAATGAACCCGCCTTCACTATAATTATAATACAACACCATCCCGGAACAAATAAACCGAGGGAATTTTATTCTGAAAAACCGGATTATTTTTATCTGCCTGTTGTATAATCATCATCAACTACCCATTTTTTATTGTAATTTCCGGAGACACTAAGGCACAACCGAATAAAACAGGAATGGGAACCGTCCACAGATCAGGAGACAAAATCCGCGATTCGGTCAAAGGCTTCCTTCAGGTTGTCCATACTGGCAGCAAAGGAAATACGGACATAACCTTCGGTTCCAAAGGCGCTGCCCATCACCGTCGCGACCTTTTTCTGAGCAAGTAACTGAAGGCACCATTCTTCACTGTTGTTGACCTGAACACCGTTGTATTCGCGTCCAAGATGTTTCTGAATATTGAAAAAGGCGTAAAAGGCTCCGCCCATAACGGCACAGCTTAAACCGGGAATTTCCGCGATTCGTTTGGCAACATAATCCCGACGTTTGGCAAATTCGGCCCGCATCGTATCGACACAGCTCTGGTCGCCGGTAATTGCGGCAATCGCGGCATACTGACTGATACTGCATGGGTTGGAGGTCTCCTGACTCTGAAGACTTGCCATTTTTTTGGCGATCCCTTCCGGAGCAAGAGCCCAACCGATTCGCCAGCCGGTCATGGCATAAGTCTTACTCACACCGTTGATAACAATCGTTCGGTCCTGTAACCCTTCCCGGAGCGTCGGGAAACTGACGAATTTATTGTCGCCGTAAATCAGGCGGTCATAAATTTCATCCGCGACGACATTCAGGTCTTTCTCAATGACAATGTCGGCAAGCGCGGCCAGTTCCTCGCCGGAATACATACTTCCCGTCGGATTGGATGGGCTGCACAGAAGCAACATTCGGGTTTCAGGGGTGATCGCGGCCCGGAACGCTTCGGGGGTCAGCTTGAAATTATCCGATTCCAACGTTTGAACGATCACCGGTTTTGCGCCCGATAACTTGACCAGTTCCGCGTAACTTACCCAGTAAGGGGCTGGAATAATCACTTCATCGCCGGGATTCAACGTGCAGAAGAAGGCGTTATGCAGCGCGTGCTTCGCTCCATTGGAAATCACACACTGGGTTGTTTGATAAGTCAGTCCGAAACGCCTCTGATATTCATCAACAACCGCCTGTTTTAAGGCTGGAAGTCCACTTGCCACCGTGTAATGAGTGTAACCGGCTTTAATGGCATCCATTGCCGCCTGGCAAATGTGTTCCGGGGTCGTGAAATCCGGTTCCCCAAGACTTAAATCCACAACAGCTTCACCTTTTGCTTTAAGTTCCTTTGCTTTGGCCGCCATGGCAAGGGTTGCGGACGGTTGCATTTTTTGAACAATCTGGGAAACAGTAAGAGACATTCGTTACTCCCTGAATAATTAACTGACGTATCAAGTTATTCTGAAATTTGTCCGGATAACACAACAATGTGTCCGGCGGCTTTTGTTCTGATGGGGACTGTTCCGTTTAATGACACCTGGTTTCATTGATTGAAATTGTTCTGTTTCATTTATTGGAACGGCTTCGTTTTTTAATCAATCCTTTATTTATCATGATAAAAGAACGTTTTCAATAGCAGACAGATCTTTCTGAATAAACGGTTTTTTCAATAAATATGACAGACCGTCTGTTATGCTGGGTAAATCGTGACGGATACGAAAAATTTCGTCTGCTTGCTGAATTATGTGAGGTCAGAGAATTTTTTGTGTATTGACTACCGTCCGATTGACTGTCAGACATAAAGAACAAAATACCGCTTTTTATCTTAATGGTACCAGCATTTTTTTTAACAACAAGTGGGGGATCCTGTATCCCGATCGTATTTCGACGCTCAAACGACGGAGATATTTTATTCTGTCGTCAATATTTTCAATGGAGGGACAGATGATTTTCGTAGTCACCGACCGGTAACAATAAATGTATTTTTTCCGGTAAATATATTTTTCCCTGAAGATGCCATTGTTTTATTATTGGACAAAAATAAATAAAGAAAGGGCGTTTCTGACAATTTTTGGGATTTTATTAACGAAAACGTCTTGAGTTAATTGAAAAATTTTTGTATCCTTTACAGCCTTTTGAGGGTATTCCTCGGGGTTGTGTTTTCAATGTATTTGTCGGTCGGTTAGGCATCGTTGAAGTTTCGATATTTTAATATTTTCCCAGAACGAAAATATTCCGGTGACTCCCGGATCGTAAAACGGAACTTTTATCAATTACTGACGTAAACATTCGAACCGGTGTTTAACGGGTCCGGCAACGTTATGTATCTTTTGACCAGGAAACATTTCGTACCTTTTGATCAGGAATGACGTGTTGCCGTCTGTATCCTGAATTGTGAAAAAGAAACTTATGTATCAATTACTGTTAAGTCCTGTTGGCGCTATTTCTGTTGGTGTACTGGTTTTGTTGAGTACGGTTTTTCATTCTGTTTTTTGCGGAAAAGCGTCCGGGGGACAATGGCTGAAATTGTCGGACAGGAACATTAACGAGCTGATGGCGACACTGGACAAACGGGAAAATTTTTGTCGGCAGATGATCGAGGAAGTCAATCGGCGGAAGTCGGAACTGGAACAGCTTGTTTCTCAGGCGGCGCAGATGGCCGGAGTACTGGAACAGACGCTTGATTCATTGAATCAGGCTTTTTCCCCGGAGGTTTCGTCCCGGTTTCAGCAGGAGTTCCGGGAAGAGGTTCAGTCGCTGAAGTCATCCCTTACATTATCGCCGGGATGTTTTGAAAGCCGGTCTGTGTTGGAAAATGACCGTTCTGTTCCAGTTCATAAACGGAGTTTGATGAAAAACGGTCGTTCGTTGTCTCATACCATGCGGGATTCCTCAGCGGTTTCGCCTCTGGACGCCAAAGAGTCCGTTTATTCGTTTCCCGAAATGGACGGTGTGCAGTCGGGAAGGGCTGCCTGATGTTTCCTGGTTTCGCTGCTTTTTGGGTGTTGGAGATTGATGCCGTTTTGGAAAGGCTGTCAGATGTTTCGTGTTTCATTGGATGTCTTTAACGGTCCGCTTGATCTGCTTCTGTTCCTGATACGGAAGCATGAACTGGATATTTTTGATATTCCGATCACGAAAATTCTGGAGCAGTATATGGAATTTCTAAACGTCCTGAAAGAAATCAATATTGATTCCATTGGTGAATTTCTGGTGCTGGCGAGCACGTTGCTTGAGATCAAATCGTATCAGACGCTTCCTTCGGAAGAGGAGGTTGAGGAGGAACTTGAGGATCCGCGGAAGGACCTTGTTGTGCAGCTTCTCGCTTATAAAAAATTCTGTAAAAATGCCGGTTTTCTGGAAGAGCGGGGACGAATCTGGCAACGTCGGTATCCCCGGCTGGCCAATGACATTGTTCCGCGGAGTCGAAATTATGCGGAGGAACCGATTCAGGAAGTTGAGCTGTGGGATCTGGTCAGTGCCTTTGGCCGAATCCTCCGGGAACGGTCTCCGTCGATGAAGCATGTTATCGTTAAGGATGATATTCCTGTTTCCGTTCATATGCAGCGTATTCACAACCGGCTTAAACGTGAGCGGAAGATTGATTTTACCTCATTGTTTCGTCAGGGGGATCCAAAATCGACGTTAGTTGGTATCTTTCTGGCTGTTCTGGAGCTCGTCCGTCATGAGTTCGCTTATGTGGAACAGGAGGTTTTATTCGGAGAAATCCGGATTGAGTATCGGGAAAGTTCCCGACCGCTTGATTTTGCGAGTCTGGATCAGGATCATCAGATCCACTTTGAACAGGCCGGTTGATTCACTTATCTAATTCTGAAACAAGTCAGCGAGGGCCGGAAAGACGTGTTCAGAATCTTTTTTGGGGCTTTTTCGGAAACGAAGTTGGACGGAATCCATTAGAGCGGTTTTAATAAACAATCAGCGAGGATAACCTTTCTGATACCGTTATCTTTCCGGGGCTTGCCGAATTCAGTAAAGAAAATCTGGTTTCCGCGAAACCTTTTCTCTTTTCTTTTTTTGTCCGGAAATTTCCCGGAGCGTGTTGACATCATCTCTTAAAAAACCGACAATAAAAATTATGTAATTTATAATAAAAATACATAAATTGTAGAGATAAGCGGATAACGGTAATATAACGCTGTTCAGATAATTCTATGAGGACGGGCACCGTTGGCGATTTGGGGTTTCAGGGTGTCCTGTTGACGGTTTACGAGGAATCTATATGAGAAAACTGTTCCATTTCCAAGATATTCGGGCTGATCTGATGGGCTGCCGGTTTATTTTGTTCAATCGGTATTTGCTGTCCAAAATGACTGTTGCTCAGTCAATATTGAGAGGGGTTCTGATACTGTCAGGTATTGTCAGTTTATTAACCGGTTATTGGGAAAATTTATGTTTTGATACCATTCAGGCGGCGGAAACGCGGTTGCCGGAAATTCAGAGGATCGAAAAAAGCTGGGCAAACAACCAGGAAACCTTTTCCCAGATGACCACTGAAATTGATGTGTTTGCCGATTTGAATCTGTTGTGTTTTCCGAACGCGAAACAGGTTCTTGCGGAAAATGTTGACGCGGCTTCGTTTTTAACGGATGGAAACGCGGGGGTTCTGGGCGGTGAAGGCCGTGTTGTCATTCATGGGACACCGTCGCGGATTGTTTATTATCTCGGTAAACCTCAGAAGATTTCCGCGATCAGAATATTTTCCGGGAATATTGATACGAGGGGGAATCAGGATTTTGAAATCCGGCTGGCGAACAACGCTTCCAATCCGGGGACCATGCCCGATTTTCCGAAAGAGCCCACTTTCACTTCCGGGGATACGGTTGTCGGGGGAAATGGCGGCGGGTTTATGACGTCGTTTGAAAAAAATGATGATTCCCCGTTGTTGGACGGAAATTATGACTGGATTGAATTCCGGTTCTGGCGGACTTACGATGTTCCGGCTGGCAAACCGGGCAAAGCTCAAAGTGAAGCGGCGAGCTGGGGGTCTCTCATTGAGCTTCAGGTTCTCGGAGATCCCAATGATCCGGATCTGTTTGTCTGTGAGGAGGATCGGAAACGCTGGAATGAACAACGGAATCTGCGGCGTTTTGAGAGAGAACTGGATAAACTGGGGCCGGATGTCGCTTTTGCGGTCAAAAACCGGGATTCGCTCCGGTTGGCGATTGAGTATCTGACCGAAACATATCAGGATGAGTATGAGGGCTCGGATTATCTGGAGCGTTGGGAATCCTTCGATAAGCGTTTTATGGAAACCGGTTCGGATTTTCAGGAAATGATTTCTCTGACCAGGGAATACAACGAGTTTCGTCGCGAGGTTCTTCTTTCCAATCCGATTCTTGATTTTGACAAAATCCTGCTCCGCAAGGCAACGGATCCTGCTCTTCAGGCGAACTGGATTTCCAATGTTTCCCGCGGTAAGGGGGAATATGACAATGCGCTTGTCTGGCTCAATATGGACGACTTGAACGGTCCGCTTGAGGAAATCACCCGGGGACGCCGAAACTCTTATATCGGCGATATTTCCCTGCATTGGGACGCTGACCGCTGTCTGGTGACCAGTCTTTCCAATACAAATACCTGGCAGGTTTACGAATGTGATCTGGAAAATGGCTCATTACGTCAGGTGACGCCGGAAATGGGCGGAGACGTCGATAATGTCGAAGGGTGTTATGTCCCGGACGGTTCGACCGTTTTCATTTCTTCCGCGTCGATGATGGGGGTTCCCTGTATCGGCGGTTCCGGACCGGTTGGCAATATTTATCGTGTGGAAGCGGACGGCAAAACGGTTCGGCAGCTCACCTTTGAACAGGATCAGGACTGGTGCCCGACGATCCTTCCCAACGGGCGGATTATGTATTTGCGTTGGGAGTATGTTGACATTCCGCATTACTATTCCCGATATGTGTTCACCATGAATCCGGATGGTACGAATCAGGTGGAGCATTACGGCAGCGGCTCTTTCTGGCCAAACAGTACGTTTTACGCGAAGAACATTCCGGGGCAGTCCTCAAAGTTTGTCGGGATTGTTTCCGGGCATCATGGTGTTGCGAGGGAGGGGGAACTTGTGATTTTCGACCCGGCTCAGGGGCGTCAGGAAACAAAAGGCGTTGTCCAGCGGATTCCGGGGCGTGACAATCCTCCG
>Ga0079305_1002413_pt1 | contig 16432 bp, 9 predicted proteins | sample LMS_cellobiose_e_FD_79183 | JGI IMG/M metagenome (GOLD analysis project Ga0079305, IMG submission 79183) | Rumen-fistulated moose microbial communities from Alaska, USA - LMS_cellobiose_enrichment | ecosystem: Host-associated > Mammals > Digestive system > Stomach > Rumen fluid ... | reverse complement strand
TGACGGAATACTGGGGATCGGTGTACAGCTTCAATATGCCCTTGCTGCCGAAGATCACGGTACTATTGTCCTCCTGACCGTAGAATGTCCAGCTGGCATGGGCCACGCCGACGGCGCCGCCCGCCGTGCGCAGCAGGAAGATGGCGTTATCGTCCACCTGGATGGGGCTGCCGTCGGGCAGCTTTTTATCCAGCGCCGCCAGCACGGAGGCTCCTTCAGTGATGGGGTCATCCAGCAGGTAATTGATCAGATCGATCTTGTGGATGCCCAGGTCTGCCGCCGCGCCGAAAACCGCCGTATCCCGATGGAAAAACCAGGGATCGCGCTGGCCCGTCCAGCTTTCCGGCCCGCCGTGGCCAAAGGTGGTGTGGAAGGTCAGCACCCTGCCGATGGCCCCTTCCCGGATCAGGCGGCGGGCCTCCTGATGGGCCTCCGTCAGCCGCTGGTTCTGGCCGATCAGCAGGCGATGGCCGGTGCGCCGCGCCGTTTCCAGCATTTTTTCGCAGTCCGCCAGGGTCGTGGCCATGGGCTTTTCGCACAGCACATCGCAGCCGTGCTCCAGCGAAAGCACGGCGCTGCGGCAATGATCCACGTTGGCGCTGCACACGCTCACGGCGTCGACGCCGCTGCTCAGCAGCGCCTCCAGGCTGTCATATGCCCTGCCGCCGAATTCCTGCGCCATGCGCTGGGCGCGCCGGAAATCCATATCATAAAAGCCGGTCAGCGCGGCGTTGGGGTTCTCCTGATACTCGGGGGCGTGGCGCACCCGGCAGATCTGCCCGCAGCCGATGATGCCGATTTTCAGCTTTTTCATAGCGCTTTTCCTCCTCATGCCGGTCAGGAAACCTTTTCCTTTTTCTGCAGCAGCACCGCCGCCACCACGATGAAGCCCTTGAAGGCCTCCCGCAGGAAGGGGGGCACGCCCACCAGGTTCAGCAGGTTGTTCATCACGGCGATGATCAGCATGCCCAGCACTGTGCCCACTATACTGCCCTTGCCGCCGCTCATGCTGGTGCCGCCTACCACCACGGCGGCGATGGCGTCCATCTCATAGCCGCTGCCGGCGTTGGCGTAGTCCATGCTGCCGATGCGGGCCACCTGGATCACCGCGGTGATCGCCACCAGCAGGCCGCTGAGCACATACACCAGCGCCTTGACCCGCTCCACGTTGATGCCGCTCAGGCGGGCGGCCCGCTCGTTGGAGCCGATGGCGTACACATGCCGCCCGAAGGGCGTTTTGCGGGATATGATGTGCAGTATCACCGCCGCCAGCAGCCAGTACAGGATGGGCAGAATGATTTCCCCGCCGATTTTGGTGTTGGAGATGGCTAAAAACTCCCGCGGCACCTTGGTGCCTACCGTCTGCATGAATTGCTGGGTCACGCTGCGGCAGATCTTCATCATGCCCAGGGTGGCAATGAAGGCGGGGATCTTGCTGCGGGCGATCAAAAAGCCGTTGATGGTGCCGATGGCGCAGCCCACGGCCACCGCCGCCAGGATGCCGATCAGGAAGGCGGGCAGGCCAGTGATCCCCGCGGCGGTCAGGATGCCTGTGGGGTTGCCGTTGATCAGCACCATCAGCACCGCGCCCACGGCCACCAGGGTGCTGCCCACGGCCAGGTCGATGCCGCCGCTGATGATGACGAAGGTCATGCCCAGGGCCACGATGCCCACGCCCGCGTTGTTGCGCAGGATGTTGATCCAGTTTTTGCCCCAGCCGGTGAGCCACGCGCCGAAGCTGGGATAATTGAAGCCCAGGGCGATTGTCTGGAGGATCACCATCAGCGCCAGCACCAGCCCCGTGGAAAACAGGGGGTTGGACTGCCATTTATCGGCGGCCCGCCTTAAAAAGCTTTCTTTTTTTCTCGTTTCAGACATGTTTTTTCCTCCCCGTCAGCCGCCGGTAGCCAGCCGCATGATATTGGTTTCGTTCATGGTATCCCCGCTCACCTCGGCGCGCACGCTGCCGTGGTACATTACCAGCGCCCGGGCGCACACGCGGATGATCTCCTGCGCCTCGTTGGAAAGCACCACCACCGCCACGCCCTTTTGAGCCAGGCGCAGGATGATATCGTAGATCTCCTCCTTCGCGCCCACATCCACGCCCTGGGTGGGGTTATCCAGTATCAGCAGCCTGGGCGCGGCGCTGAGCCACTTGGCCAGCACCACCTTCTGCTGGTTGCCGCCGGAAAGGCTGGTGATGCTGTCCTCCGGGCGCTGCATCTTGATCTGCAGCTCCTGCCGCTGACGGTCAAACTCCTCCAGCTGCTTTTTGCGGCTGATCAGGCCGAAGCGCGCGTTCTTTTCCAGCGTCACGATGGAGCCGTTATCCAGGATGTTCATATCCTTGATGATGGCGTTTTCCTTGCGGTTGCGGGGCAGATAGCCGATGCCCAGCGTCAGCGCCTGGCGGGTGGAGCGGATGCGCACAGGCTTTCCCAGCCAATAGATGCTCCCCTCATACCTGATCAGGTCGCCAAACACGGTGCGGAACAGCTCGCTGCGCCCGTCGCCCAGCAGGCCCGTAACGCCCAGCACTTCTCCGGCGCGCACGGTCAGGCTCACATCCCGGTAATAGGGCTCCTGGGTCAGCCCCTCCAGGCGCAGCACCGCCTCTCCCGTGGCCTCGCTGCGGGCCAGAGCTTCGGTGCGCACATCGTGGCCCACCATATCGTGGGCCAGCTGGGCGATGCTGGTATCCGCCACGCGCCCGCCGGATACGGCTACGCCATCCCGCAGCACCACGTAGCTGTCGCAGATCTCCATGACCTCCCGCAGCTTGTGGGAGATGAAGATGACCCCCACGTTCTGCTTTTTCAGGGTGCGCAGCATATCGAACACCCGCTGGATCTCCGGGTCAGTCAGAGAGGTGGTGGGCTCATCCATGATGATGACGGAGGCCCGCATCATCAGCGCCCGGGAAATCTCCACGATCTGCTTATAGCTGGCGTCCAGGGAGGAGACCAGGGCGGTGGGATCGATATCGATGTCCATGCGGGAGAACAGCTCCCGGGTCTGGCGCAGCTCCTCCTTGTGGTCGATCAGCCCGCCGAATCTCCTGATCTCCCGGCCGATGAACATGTTTTCATACACCGGCAAGTCGTTGATCAGGTTCAGCTCCTGGTGGATGAAGGCGATGCCCGCGTGCAGCGACTGGGCGGGCGAATGGAAGACGACCTCTTTCCCATCCAGAAAAATCTGACCCCGGTCGGCCTGCAGCACGCCGCCCAGTATATTCATCAGCGTGCTTTTGCCCGCGCCGTTCTCTCCCAGCAGGGCGCAGATTTCCCCCGCGTGCAGGGAAAAATCCACCTGCCGCAGCACGTTGTTGGCCCCGAAGGATTTCACGATGCCCTTCATGGATACGTTCATGGCGTCACATCCTTAATTGAAGCAAAGGCCGTGGAGTAAGCCACGGCCCTTGCTTTTATGCGAGAAAAATCAATAGATGGTGTTGCTGGGATCCAGATATTCCTCCACGTTGGAGGCGTCCACGATCTGGGAGGGGATCACGGTGACGGGGGCCACTTCCTCGCCGGCCAGCTTGGCCAGAGCCACGTCGAAGCAGTCACGGATCATCAGGGGGCTGTACAGGGAGCTGCTGACGGCGATTTCCTTATTCTCGGCAATCAGCTGGAAATACTCCTGGCAGCCGCCGCCGCCGGTGATGGCCTTGATATCGGTGCGGCCCGCGTCGCTGATGGCCTGCAGTACGCCGATGGAGGTTTCGTCATCCAGGCTGTACACGGCGTCGATCTGGGGATTGGCAACCAGGATATCCGCAAAGTCCTTCAGGCCGTCCTCACGGGTGAACTTGGTGGCGTACTCGATCACGTTCAGATTGGGCGCGATCTCCTTGATGGTGTCGTTGAAGCCCTTCATGCGCAGCTCGGAAACGGAGCCGCTGGTGGGCACGGGCAGGGCGATGACGGTGGCCTCGGGGCCGGCCTTTTCCACGATGAACTTGGCGCCGGCCACGCCCATGGACTCGTTATCGCCGGTGATCTTGAGGATGCCCTCGGCGTCGATATCCATATCAAAGGCTACGACCACCAGGCCCTCGTCGATGGCGTTCTGCACGGGCACTTCCATGCCTTCCCACTGGGGAGCCACGATCAGCGCCTGCGCGCCCCACAGGATGGCTTCTTCGATCTGGGTGGTCATTTCCTCCGCGTTGGTGGATGTGGTCAGTTTGTATTCGATCTTGCCCGCATCCGCCAGCTCCTTGGCGTACTTCTCCGCCTGATAGGTGATGCCGTTTACCCACGCATGGGTGCTGGTGGGCACCAGCACGCCCACCTTCACGGGCGCGGCGGTCTCCGCCAGGGCGGATACCATGCCCAGGCACAGCGCCAAGGCGATCATTAAAGCGATGATTTTCTTCATAACGATTATCCTCCTTTTTGTTTACAGCCGGTTTCCGGCTGTGATTGTATTCATTATAGCAAAGAAAAGGAAGGATTGCAACTGCGTTTTGCATTAAATGGTCAATATGAGGAGAATATATACAAAAGAAACCCGGAAACGTCAGCTTTGCGCCGGAAGCGGATCAGCTGCTTGTAAATTTTATCGGGATATTTGCCGCAGGGGCGCTTTTTCTGTCGTATTTGTTGTGTTTTCACAGGAAATATGCTATACTCAAAACTGGATTTCTGTATATTAAGGAGAAAACCATGAATTTCCCTGCGATTATAACGGAAAAGAAGCTGGGACGGCCGCTGAGCGATGAGATGATCGCCGAATTTGTGCGCGGCGCGGCGGAGAAAACCGTGCCGGATTACCAGCTGGCAGCCCTGCTGATGGCCATTCGGCTGAACGGGATGGACGACCGGGAAACCACCGCCCTGACGCTGGAAATGGCCCGGTCGGGGGATATGCTGCATCCCGAGGTGGGCGGCGTGGCGGTGGACAAACATTCCACCGGCGGCGTGGGGGATACCACCACGCTGGTGGTGGTGCCGCTGTGCGCCGCCTGCGGGGCGAAAATCGCCAAGATGAGCGGCCGCGGCCTGGGGCATACCGGCGGCACGGTGGATAAAATGGAATCCATCGGCATGCGCGTGGCCCTGCCGGAGGCGGATTTTCTGCGCCAGGTGCGCGAGATCGGCTGCGCCGTCACCGGCCAGAGCGCCGAGCTGGCCCCGGCGGATAAAACGCTGTACGCCCTGCGGGACACCACCTCGACCGTGGACAGCCTGCCGCTGATCGCCTCCAGCATCATGAGCAAAAAGCTGGCCAGCGGCGCGGAGGGCATCGTGCTGGATGTCAAGGTGGGCAGCGGGGCCATCATGCCCACCTACGAGGGCAGCCTTGAATTGGCCCGGGCCATGGTGGCCATCGGCACCCGGGCCGGGCGGCACGTATCCGCCCTGCTCACCGGCATGAACGAGCCCCTGGGCTCCCACGTGGGCAACCGGCTGGAGGTCAAGGAGGCTATCGACATCCTGCGCGGCGACAGCGCGGGCCCGCTACTGACGGTGTCCCTGCGGCTGGGGGCGCTGCTGCTGATCGCCTCCGGCATCACCGCGAATGTGGAAACGGGCGAGGGGATGCTGAAAGAGGCGCTGGCGGACGGCCGCGGCCTGGAGAAGCTGCGGCAGATGATCCGCGCCCAGGGCGGGGATGAAACCGTGTGCGACCATCCGCAAGCCCTGGCCGACGCCCCCATCGTGCGGGATCTGCCCGCGCCCCGGGCCGGCTTCGTGGCCCGTATGGATACCCAAAAGCTGGGCTATGCCTCCCAGGAGCTGGGGGCAGGCCGCAAGCAGAAGACCGACGTGATCGACCCCCGGGTGGGCTTTATCATGCACTGCCGGGTGGGGGATCGCCTCGCCGCCGGGCAGCCCCTGTGCACCCTGTACGCCGCCAATGAGGAAACGCTGCGCCGGGCGGAGGGGATGATCCTGGAGGCCATCACCCTGTCTGATGAACCCGCGGAAAAGGAAAAGCTGCTGTACGCGCTGGTCACCGCCGCGGGTGTGGAAAAGCTGTGAAAGGAAAGAAAGACATGATGAAGCATATGATTGCCCTGATCCTTGCCGCCGCCCTGCTGCTGTGCGGCCTGCCCTCCCTGGCGGAGAGCGCGCCCGAAAATATGACGGAGCAGGAGCTGCGCGCCTTTTGCACCGGTCTGCTGACCGAGGCGCTGGAAATGGAGCCCGTGACGCCTCAGACCGACGAGGAGGGCGCCCGGTATTTTGATTACGGTGATTTCTGGCTGTACTGCGCCGATGACCAGCTGACGGCGGACAGCGCCGTGACCGCCGCGCGCCTGGCGCTGGGGGGCGAGATACGCTCCGATATGCGGGGCATCGGCCCCGCCAGCTCCCTGAACGCCCTGCTGGCGGCCTATCCGCTGGAGAATGAGGAGCTGCGCGGCACCTATGAGGAGGCCGTGCTGTATCTGGCGGGCGCGCTGCCCGAGACCGTGAACGCGGGCTATGTGCTGCGCACCGGCAGCCGCGTGCTGCTGGCGGTGCATGCGGTGTATACGCCCGGGGCGGAGGGCATTTCGGTCAGCGAGGTGACCTATGCCCTGAACCGCAATGCCGTGGATACCGTGCTGATCGCCCCCGGCGCGCGCACCGTGTCCGCCCAGGAGGCGGAGCGGGAGATCGCCCGCCTGGCAGCCCTGCTGCAGCAGGGCGATTATGCCATTTACGTTTCGGAGGATCCCGAAGCCCTGGCCCGGGAGGATCTGGCCTTTGGGCCCATCGATTTTGTCAGCGACGGCGCGGAGCAGCTGTTCGCCGCCCTGGGCCAGCCGGAGGGCGATACCTGGGCGGAGGATGGCGACGGCTATCTGCGCATTCTGCAGTGGCATGGCGTTGAGGCCATCATGATGTATGACAGCAGCCGGCAGAACGGCAGCCTGCAGCTGATGCGCGTTACCAGTCAAACGCTGGAGGGTCCCCGGGGCCTTAGGGTGGAGGATCCGCTGGACGGCGTGCTTTCCCGCTTCCCCCGGGAAAACGAGCGGGGCATCCTATACGGCGACGGCCGGGAAGCCCCCTACGGCACCTATGAGGAAACCGGCAGCGGCGCGTACGTGGTGTACGCCGCGCCAGTGGAGGAAAAGACCGTGCTGCTGACCCTGCTTTTCCAGCATGACGAGCTGGTGGAGATCACCTGCACCTATTGATATACTTTTGAGCGCTTGGGAGGCTTGCTTCCATGAAAATCGATCTGACGTGTCCGGTGGAACTGTGGCACTATGCTTTGCCCACACCTGAGTATCCGGTATGCCGCCTGCAGCTGTTCAACCTGACGGAGCAGACGGTGGTCAGCGTGCAGGCCATTTTTTCCTGTTACGACGGGGAGGGCACGCTGATTTCCCGCCAGGTGGAGCGGGTGCAGGGCCTGAATGGAGCGGGCCGCAACGCGTTTGAGCTGGCGGTGGTCATTGAAAATGGAGCGAATGCCGCCGGAATGGATTTCTCGGTGGAAAAGGTGTGGTTCGGGGACGGCACCGTGTGGCGTCACGCCGCCGGAAACGTCAGCGAATATATGCCCAATACGCTGACGGACAGCCGCCGGCTGGAGGTGCTGCGCAGTTTGGCCGGGCCGGACGCGCTGGGCTATCCCAGCGACCAGGGCGCGGTGTGGATGTGCGTTTGCGGCCGCCCCAACGCCGCGGGGGAGGACAGCTGCCGCCGCTGCGGACGACAGAAGCGGGATGTGTTTACCAGCTTCAACGAAGCCACGGTGGAAACCGTGATCTTCGAGCGGGAAAATGCCCTGGAGGAAAAGGCCCGCAAGGAGCGGGCGGAAGCCCAGCAGAAGGCGGAGGCCGCCGCCGCCGCCAAGCGGAAAAAGCGCCGCCGCCGCCGCATCGTCACCTCCCTGGTGCTGGGCACGCTGCTGGCCGCCGTGCTGGCCTTCGGCGTATACTTCCACGGCATTCCCTTTTATAAGTATTACACTGCCAGCCGCCAGCTGGAAAACGGGGTGTATACCACCGCCCGGGCTGGGTTTGAGGAGCTGGCCGCTCAGCGGGGCAAGCGCAGCTTCCCCGTGAAGATCGACGCCCTGGGCATCGATTTTGACCTGTTTGATATGCGCCTGTATTACAGCAGCGCCACCCTGGCGCAGGAGTGCACCTATCGCCAGGCCAACGAAAGCCTGAGCACCGGCACCATCCCCGCCCTGCGCACGGCGCAGGACGCCTTTGACGGTCTGGGGGATTACCGGGACAGCGCCGCTTTGGCCCAGGAAGCGCGCTACCAACGGGCGGGGCTGCTGCTGGCCTCCCGCCAGTTTGAAAACGCCATTGCCCTGTATGACGAGGTGCCCGGCTACCGGGACGCCGCGGCCAATCGCAGCAGTGCCGTATATCAGTGGGCGCAGCAGCTGATGGATGCGGAGGACTATCCTGCCGCCCGGGAAAAATTCCTTTCCCTGGGCAAGTATGAGGACGCGGAGCGCCGCGCGCAGCTGTGCCTGTATCAGCCCGCGCTGGACGCCCTGGAGGTGGGGGATTTTGCCGGATCGATCGCCTTGCTGACCCAGCTGGACGGCAGCTTTGAAAGCACCGAAATGAAGCTGAAGGAGGCCTATTACGGCCTGGCGGGCACCTACTTCGCCGCCCAGGATTATGAAACGGCGGCGGAATACTACCTGCTGGCGGGGGATTATCTGGACGCTTACAGCCAGGCTACCGCCTGCCTGTACGAGCCTGCCTGCATCCTGTTTGATCAGGGCGAATACGCCCAGGCCAAGGAGATGTTTGACAAGATCCCCGGCTACAGGGACGCCCAGACCAAATCCTGGCAGTGCAGCGAGGCGCTGGGCCGCCTGGCCATGGGGGAGGGCAAGTATGAGGAGGCCCGCGATCTGCTGCGGGACGCCCTCGACTATGAGCCCGCGGCGGAGCTCTTCCGGGAGAACACCTATCTGCCCGCCGTGGCCTTTGAGCAGGCGGGGGATTTCGACAGCGCCCTGGCCCTGTTTGAAACCATTCCCGATTACGCCGATACGGCGGAGCACCTGAACGCCATCCACTACACTCAGGCCATCGACCTGATGAACGAGCGCAAGTATGAAGCGGCCATCACTGCCTTTGAAATGTTAGGGGATTACAAAAACAGTGCCGAGGAGCTGCTGAACGCCCGCTATGGCGCGGCGCTGCAGCTGCTGGACGCCGGCCAGCTGGAGGAGGCCATCGCCCGCCTGACAGAGCTGGGGGATTTCCAGTCCAGCCAGGATTATCTGCACCGCGCGTATTATGAGCTGGGCGTGCGGCAGCTGGCCGCCGGGGAGGCGGGGGCCGCCGCCGAAGCCTTCCGCCAGGCGGGGGATTATTCCGACGCCCGCGCCAAGTATGAGGAAAGCACCTACGCCCTGGCAGCCGCGGCCATGGAAGAGGCCAATTATGTGCAGGCGGCGGATTATCTGGCCGCTATTCCCGAATATGAGGATGCCGAGCAGCTGCGCCGCCAGAGCGTGTATCACACAGCGGAGGCCAGCCAGGAGGCGGGTAAGCTGGCGGAGGCCGCGGCGTTATTCGCCTCCATCCAGGGGTATGAGGACGCCGCGGAGCGGGCGGCCGCCTGCTATGACGCCTATTACGCCGACGCTTACGCCACCGCCAAGCAGGCCATGGAGACGGGGAATTACGGCGTTGCCGTATCCACCCTGGAGAGCCTTTCCAGGGAGAACGCCAGCACCGCCTATGCGGACGTGGAGGATATGTACCTGGAGGCCAATTACCGCTATGCCAATCAGCTGTACGAGGAGCGCCGCCCCTATGAGGCGCTGATCCATTACCGCAATATTCCCGATTATAAGGATGTGGATCAAAAGCTGGATCGGGTGTGCTACCGCATGCTGGGGGACTGGGTCAGCCGCACGGGCATCAAAATGTCCTTCCGGGATGACGGCACCTGCACCATCGACGGGCGGGATTACTATTTCCGCGCCACCACCTATTCCTTCTGGCTGGGGGACAGGCCCGAAGAGCTGACGGTGGAATGGACGATCTATAACTGCCGCGGCAATTCCCTGTCCATCCTGAACAACAAGACCCAGGCGCAGTACAGCCTGACCAGGGTGACGGAATGAGCAGCCTGCGCCGGCGGTACATCGCCTATACGCAAACGGAGCGCGGCGGGCGGCTGCCCGTGCTGGACGGTGCCCGCGCGCTTTTCGTGCTGCTGGTGGCCTGCTTCCACATCTGGCAGCAGAGCTGGCTGACCCCGACCATCACCGTGGGCACGTGGCGGCAGTCGCTGGATCCCCTGCTGCGCTCGGGCTACATCTGGGTGGATTCCATGCTGCTGCTCAGCGGCTTTTTGCTGTATCTGCCCTATGCCGAGGCGGCGGAGGACGGCAAGCGCCTGCCCGGCGTGATGAATTTCTACAAAAAGCGCATCCTGCGCATCGTGCCCTCCTATTACCTGTGCGTGCTGGTGATGCTGCTGTTCGTGGCCCTGCCCCAGGGCAAGTACAACGTGAACGGCCAGTTTGACGCCTGGCATATGGAGCGGGATCTGCTGGCCCACGCCACCTTTACCCATACCCTGTTCCCCTTCAGCTATACCGGCTCGCCGCTGAACGGCAGCCTGTGGACGCTGGGGGTGGAAATGCAGTTCTACCTGATCTTTCCCCTGCTGGGCCGCGCCTTCAAAAAGTGGCCCGTCTTCACCTATATCGGTATGGCGGCGGTGGCTTTCAGCTACCGCGCCTGGGTGCGTACCCTGCCGGATTCCACGCTGTATTTCAACCAGCTGCCCGCCCAGATGGACGTGTACGCCAACGGCATGCTGGCCGCCGGCGTGTACAGCGCCCTCAAGCGCCGCATGAAACAGGATGGCTGGACGCGCGTCCTGTTCACCGGCATCCTGTGTCTGGCACTCTCGACCCTGTGGCTGCTGGTGAAGGGACAGGCGGCGTCAAACGGCTATGAGAACATCCGCTGCGGCCAGATGAGCCGCCGCTTTTCCATGTCCGCCATGTCCGCCCTTGTGCTGCTGGGCCTGCTGTACGGCGCGCGGCCCATCCGGCTGGTGTTTGGCAACCGCATTACCCGCTTTTTATCTGAAATTTCCTTCCAGTTCTATATGTGGCATCAGGTATTCGCCGTGCAGCTGAAGGAGTGGAAGATCCCTGTTTCCGTATCGGAAAGCCCCTGGAGCGCCGGCGAGCGCAGCTGGCAGATCACCTATACCATCCTCTGCTTTGCCGGGGCGCTGGCAATCTCAGCCTTGGTGACCTATCTTTTTGAACAGCCCATCGCCCGCCTGGGAAGAAAAAAAGCCAAATCTGCCAGAAAGTGATCATGGTATTCCCCCAGCGGGTATGCTATACTGCAAATGGTTACGAAAGTATTACAACTTTGCTGTCTGGAGGGCCATTTTCCATGTGTAATCCGCACCGCTTGCTGAAAAAACACACCGCCTGGCTGCTGGCCTTCTGCCTGCTGCTGTCCTTGGGCGCGCCCAATGGCCGGGCGGAAACCGCCGCCTCCGCGCCCCTCAGCGTGCAGGATGGGGCAGTGGACGGCATGGTGCGGGTATACCTGTCCTCCCTGGGCAGCTCCATGCAGGTGAATTTGACCATCAGCGGCAGCTATTCCCTGGACGGCACCGGCGGCACGGCCCTGGCTTACGGCAGCCAGGTGACAGTGCGCATGAACGCCTCGAACGGTCAATTGACCCTTATAAGCGGCGGCGTGACCGCCGCTATGGGCACCGATTTCCGCCTGCGCCGCCATGGCGGCGGCAGCGATAACGGGGTGAAGATCAGCCAGGCCCGGGTCAGCGGCAATGTGTATCCCGGCGACGTGCAGTTCCGCTCCGCGCTGAGCGGCGGCGCGTACCGGCTGTATACCATCGTGCATGTGTTTATCGAGGATTATCTCTACGGCGTGCTGCCCTATGAGATGGGCAATTCCTCCGCCCTGGAGGCGCTCAAGGCCCAGTGCGTCTGCGCCCGCACCTATACCCTGCGGGCCATGCGGGCCAACACCAGCCGCAGCTATGATGTGGTGGATACCACCAATGACCAGGTGTATAACGGCACCCCCTCCGGCAGCGCTCGCTGCCGCCAGGCGGTGGATGAAACCCGGGGCATCGTAGCCATGAACGGCGGCGCGCTGACCGCTACCTATTACACCGCATCCAACGGCGGGCAGATCGAATCCACCGCCAACATCTGGGGGGAGAGCGGATCGGATTATATCCGCGTCAAGGATGACCCCTTCGATTACCAGAATCCCGCCTCCGCCGTGCGCTCCTTCCGGGTGGCGGCCGGCGGAGCCCAGAGCAGCGCCACCCTGACCGGCCTGCTGAACAGCAAGGCGAGGGCCGTTTTCGGCGCGTCCAACGCCTCGGTCACCCAAGTGCAGGCCGTCATTCCCCATACCCCCCGCTATGCCGCTCCCAGCCGACTGTATACCAAGCTGGATTTTGCGGTGACGGCGGTGTGCGACGGGGTGACCCGCCAAGGCACGCTGACCTTTGATATTTTCAGCGAGCTGGAAAAGCAGCTGGGCATGAGCATCAACGGCGATAATAACGAGCTGTGGTCTGTGGTGGAAACCGAAAGCGGCTTCACCGTGCAGGCCCGGCGCTTTGGCCACGGCACAGGCATGAGCCAGCGCGGGGCCATGCGCATGGGCGAGCTGGGCTACAGCTATGACCGCATTCTGGCCTTCTACTTTGAGGGCTGCTCCCGGGCGCGGTTTACCTTCGTGCGCGCGGGGCTCAGCGCCCTGACGGCGGGGGCCAGCCAGACGGAGCTGAGCGTGGACACCCCGGCGGAGATCGGCGAGGGCCCTTCCGCCGTGGGCGTGGTGCAGCTGGGCAGCGCGGCGGCGGAAATGGCCCTGCGCGTGTCCGCCTCCCCGGCGGCGGATATCATCATCGGCCTGCCCCAGGGGGCGGCGGTGGCGGTGCATGCCGTTGTGCAGGATTGGTATCTGGTCAGCTATGGAGTGCTGGCCGGCTATGTGCAGGGCGAGGGCCTGCGGGTCAGCGGCGTGATGGACGGACGCACGCCTGCCGTCACCACCCTGACTGCCTACGGCATGGTCAAGGGCACCGATTATCTGAATTTGCGCCAGGGTCCCGGCATGGAGGCCGAGGTGCTGGGCCAGATCCCGCCGGGCACGGTGCTGCCTCTGCTCACCGTCAGCGGCGGCTGGGCATATACCCAGTACGGCTGCCAGCCAGGCTATGTGAATATGGACTTCATCCGCACGTCTGAGCGGTACAGCGGCCCCGCCGTGGATGGAAACGCCACCGGAGCGCAGGTGACCGCCCCCGAGGGCGCGGCCCTGTACCTGACGGCGGGCACTTCCGGCTATCAGGCCATGACGGTGCCCTTCGGCGCCGTGGTCAAGGTGAAGCACGACGATGGCTCCTGGAGCCAGGTGTGGTATGGGGGCGTGACGGGCTATATGCTGTCCTCCGCCCTGCAGGCCAACGGCATGATCGTGGATGAAACGGCAGATACCCCCGCGCCTGGGGAGCAGTATGCCGCCGTGCGCTCCACCGGCGCGTGGCTGAACATGCGGGAGGAGCCCGCCATGACCGCCGCCGTGATGGTGGAGATCCCCAAGGGGGAAACGGTCATCGTCACCTCTGCCGGGGCCGAATGGAGCCAGGTGCGCTATCATGGAGCAGAGGGCTACTGCATGAGCCAATACCTGCAGCTGGGCGCCCCGAGCGAGCCGCAGCAGGAGGAGCAGCTCCTTACCGCCGTGGTGACCACGCCCTCCGGCTCCCTGAACCTGCGCAAATCCGCCAGCGCCCAGGCCAACATCCTGACCACCATTCCCCAAAACACCACCATCGCCGTGCAGGAGCGGGGAACCGCCTGGTGCAAGGTGACCTATGGCGGATTCATCGGCTATGTGATGACCAAATTCCTGCGCTTTGGCGATGCGGTGCAGCCCACCGCCGCGCCCACGGCTGCGCCTGTTACCGCAGCGCCGCAGCCTACCCCGCCGATGCCCACCGGCGCGCAGGTCACTACCGCCTCCGGCTCCCTGAATCTGCGCAAGGAGCCCGCGGCGGACGCCAACATCCTGGCCCGTATCCCGCAGTATGAAATCGTGCAGGTGCTGGGCGTACAGGGGGCCTGGACGCAGGTGGCCTACGGCGGCCGCATCGGCTATGTGATGAGTGTTTTCCTGACCTATCTTTATACCCCCCAGACGGAGGTCACCCCCGCGCCTACCCAAGCGGCGGCGGCCACCCCTGCGCCTACGGCCGCGCCTGTTCCGGTGCTGACAGCTCCGCCCGCGCCTCTGGAGGAGACCCGGCAGTACGCCCGGGTCACCACGGTGGAGGGCTCCCTGAACCTGCGGCGCAAGGCCTCTTCCACGGCGGAAATATTGACTCGTATTCCTCAGAACGAGATCATCGACGTGGAGGCCCGGCAGGGAAACTGGACACGGGTCAGCTACCAGGGGCGCACAGGCTATGTGATGACCGCCTTCCTGACCTTCCTGACGGTGCCGGTGGCGGTCACGCCCCGGCCCACGGAGAACGTAAGCGGCTCGGTGCTCACCGCCCAGGTGACCACTGAGCGCGGCTCCCTGAACCTGCGGGAGCGCGCCTCCTCCGGAACAAAGGTGCTGACCACCATCCCGCAAAACGCATGGGTCACCGTGCTCAGCCGGGGTGAAAAGTGGTGCCAGGTGACCTATGGCAAATACACCGGTTACGCGATGACCGCCTTCCTGACCTTCAGCGCTCCTCAAGCCGTCGTGACCCCGGCCCCGGCCACCGCCGCGCCTATTCAGAGCGCGGGGGAGCCCTACGCCCAGGTGAACACGGCGGAGGGATCCCTGAACCTTCGTTCCCGCGCCTCCTCCGCCGCCAAGGTGCTGCGCACCATTCCCCAATATGCGGTCATCGCCGTGCTGGACAAGGGCACGGTGTGGACACAGGTGGAATACGGCGGAGACGTGGGCTACGTCAAAACCCAGTTTCTCACCTTCCTGAGCGCCTATGCGACGGAGACCCCCTTGCCGGTTCCCGGGGAAATGGCCGAGCTGTCCCAGCCCATGGCCGTGCGGGTGACGCCCGCCGGGGAAACCGTGCTGCTGCGCGCCGCGCCGGACGATAACGCTGCTGCCCACGCGGTGGTGCTGCGGGGCGAATACGTGCTGCTGCGGGCCCAAGGCGCGGCCTGGTGCCGGGTGGATTACGAGGGCATGACGGGCTATCTGCCCACAGACAGTTTGGAGCTGCCATGACCATCAAAGAAAACGAGCGCATCGACGATCTGCAGCGGGGCGGCCTGCGGGTGATCCAGCGCACCGACGCCTTCCGTTTCGGCACCGACGCCGTGCTGCTCAGCGAATTTTCCGCCCCCCGCCGCCGGGATCGGGTGTGCGACCTGGGCACGGGCACCGGGGTCATCCCCCTGCTGCTCTACGCCCGGGAGAGCACCATCACCGCCGACGCGGTGGAGCTGCAGCCCGACATGGCGGAGATGGCCGCCCGTTCCATGGCGCTGAACGGCCTGGACGGGCTGCTGCGCGTGCACGAGGGCGATCTGCGCCAGATCCGCGCCCTGCTGCCCCACGCACAATATGACCTGGTCACCTGCAACCCGCCTTACGGCAAGGCGGGGGGCACCCTGCTCAACCCGGACGAGGCCAAGCGCCTGGCCCGGCATGAGGAGAGCTGTACCATCGGGGACGTGGCCCGGGCCGCCGCCTGGCTGCTGCAAAGCGGCGGGCGGCTGTGCTGTGTGTTCCCTGCCGCCCGCCTGCTGGAGCTGACCGAGGCCGTTACCGCCTGCCGCATGATGCCCAAAAGGCTGCGCCTGGTGCATTCCCGGCTGGAAAAGCCCGCCCACCTCTGCCTGCTGGAGAGCATGCTGGACGCCCGTCCCGGCCTGACCGTGGAAGCGCCCCTGGTGATCTTTGAGGAGGACGAAACCTACACGAAGGAAATGAAAAGGATCTATGGGATGCGGGAATAATTGAAGATATTCGCGCAAACAAATACCCCGCGCCGCATAAGTATGCGCGCATAAGTATGCGGCGCGGGCTTTTTTTGAAATCAGCTGATGCGGACTGTCCGAAAAGCAGCCGGCTTTTCACAGGGCGTGGAAGCCGTGATCCTATGCTAATAGGTCATTGGCTTATATGAATTTGGTTATAATTATTTTTTTTGATGGACTGAAAACACAAAAATTAAAAAACAATCACAGACGAGCATCTTTGAACTGTTTTTTTGCGCGTCGTTGCAATCTTTTGCACATGATGCTATAATACAAATGATCAAAAATCGGTTATTGTAAAGACGAATTGAATACTGTTCGGGAAGAGGATGATTTCATGGCTGAAATTCGATTTGAGAAAGTCTGCAAGTTTTTTGGCAGCAACAAGGTCATTGAAAACCTGGATCTGACCATACAGGATGGCAAATTCACCGTGCTGGTGGGCGCCTCCGGCTGCGGCAAAACCACGCTGCTG
>Ga0079305_1002409_pt1 | contig 16456 bp, 12 predicted proteins | sample LMS_cellobiose_e_FD_79183 | JGI IMG/M metagenome (GOLD analysis project Ga0079305, IMG submission 79183) | Rumen-fistulated moose microbial communities from Alaska, USA - LMS_cellobiose_enrichment | ecosystem: Host-associated > Mammals > Digestive system > Stomach > Rumen fluid ... | reverse complement strand
TATACGAACTCCTCCCACCTCCCGGTCGGCTATACCGAAGACGTCTTCAGCGCCCTCGATATCCAGGACGATCTCCAGACGCTCTACACCTCCGGTACGGTCTTCCATGCTTTCCTCGACGAGAAGCTTCCGGACGGTAAGGCCGCCGCGAACCTCGTCCGCAAGATCGCGGAAAACTATAAGCTCCCGTATTATACGATGAGTCCGACGTATTCGGTCTGCAAGGACCACGGCTACCTTGCCGGTGAGCAGTACACATGCCCGCACTGCGGCCAGAAGACCGAGGTCTACAGCCGGATCACCGGCTACTACCGCCCGGTCCAGAACTGGAACGACGGAAAGGTCCAGGAATTCAAGGACCGCAAGGTCTACGACATCGGCCGTTCGCACCTCACCCATCAGGGTCCGGTGAGCCGTCCCGTGTTTGAAGCGGCGCCGAAGGACGATCTTGGCCCGGCTCCCGCGCTGAACAACGTCGTGAACGCGTTCGGAAAGACGATCCTCTTCGCGACGCCGACGTGCCCGAACTGCAAGATGGCGGCGGCGCTCCTCGATAAGGCGGGCGTCCCCTACCAGAAGCTCTTTGCGGACGAACATCCCGACCTCGTTGAGAAGTACGGCATCAAACAGGCGCCGACGCTCGTCATCGGTGCGGACAAGGACGAATTCGAGAAGTACCGCGGCGTCTCCGATATCCGCGGTTATCTCGGCGAACTCGCTAAGAAGCAGGCGTAAGTCATTCCGGAGAGGGGCGCCGAACGGTGCCCCCTCTTTTTGTCAGAGAGGTAGGAAACATGTATGATGTAATCGTAGTCGGCGCAGGCCCGGCCGGTATGACGGCGGCCCTTTATGCGCTGCGCAACGGAAAATCCGCACTTGTGATCGAGAAGGGCGGCATCGGCGGCCAGATCACGTTCTCCCCGAAGGTTGAGAACATCCCGGGCTTCCAGAGCCTGTCGGGCAACGAATTCGCGGACAAATTCATGGAACAGATCCTCGCACAGGGCGCGGAACTGGAGCTGGACCGCGTGACCGGCCTCGAACCGATCGAAGCGGACGGGAAGCCGGCGTGGAAGGTCAACACCGAATACGGCGGTACATTCGAATCGCGCGCGGTCGTCCTTGCGCTCGGCGTCAAGCACCGGATGCTCGGACTCCCGGGCGAATCGGAGCTCGTCGGCGAAGGAATCTCCTTCTGTGCGGTCTGCGACGGCGACTTCTATACGGACCAGACCGTCTGCGTCGCAGGCGGCGGAAACTCGGCCCTTCAGGAAGCGATCCTTCTCGCGGGGAAATGCAAAAAAGTCATCATGCTCCAGGATCTTCCGACGTTCACCGGCGAAGCGCGCCTCCAGGAGGTCCTCTTCAGCCACGACAACGTTGAAAAGCACGTGAATATGAAGATCACCGGAATCAAGACCGAAAACGGAAAGATCACGGCGATCACGGCGAAGGATGTGACGACGGACGTCGAAAGCGACTATCCGTGCGACGGCTTCTTCGAGGCGATCGGGCTCATTCCCGAAAACGACGATTTCAAGGGGTTTGCGGATCTGAACAAGTTCGGCTATTTCGATTCGGGTGAGGACTGCACGACGAAGACTCCCGGTCTCTTCGTTGCGGGCGACTGCCGCTCGAAATTCATCCGCCAGGTCACGACGGCCTGCGGCGACGGCGCGATCGCGGCGCTTGCGGCGTGCCGGTACGTCGATACGCTGTAAGATCCGGTTGAAGACAATCCAAAACAGCCCGCCGAACGGTTTTCGGCGGGCTGTTTTTCGGTCGGAACGTAACGTGAAGGACGGGTGCTGCGAAAGAAACGGGAGCGGCGTTATCTGGAATTCAAAACAAACCGCTCGGAATAGAGCAGCGTGCCGGATGCGTTATAGGCGTTGACGGTCACGTTGTACGAACCCGCTTTCGCGAAGGCGTTCGTCGTGACGGAATAGGGGCGCGTTTTCGAGGAGCCGATGACGGTACTGCCGACGCAGTAGTCGACGCGCGCGACGCGTTCGTCGCGGACGTATTTGACGTAGGATGCGAGGGTCAGCGTTCCGTTCGGGACGGTCGCGGCGGAGGTGACCGGGAAGTAGAAGAGACCCGCAGCGGACGCGTTCGTGCCGGTCAGGTAGTCGGACGAAGCGATCGCGTTTTTATAGGCGGAGAGGACGGTGGGGTTGGAGCTCAGAAGGAAGTTCCTGCCGGCGGGATCCTTCGCGTCGAAGTAAACGATCCCGCGAAGATTCGGGTAACGGATCGGCGCATAGGCGTAGAAGTCGCCGAGCTGAGTCACCGCATACGACGTGATGTCCGCTCCGGTGTTGATGTCGAAGTAGGAGCAGCCGCCTTCGACGACAACGACCGGCTTATGGCCGAACTGCGAATAGAAGGTATCGAGCTGATTCGACCAGCGGAGACGGTCGACGCCCTCCCCGAGCGGATCGAGGCTCGCTTCGCCCTTGTTCATATACGAGGAGATGCCGCAGATATCGACGTAGGAATCCCCCGGATAGAAGTCCGCGAAGTTGTTGTCGGGGAAGAAGTTCGGCGCCCAGACCATCGCACAGTTCGGCGCGTATTGGTGGATCGCGTTCGCGACAGTCCGGAAGGCGGCGATGTAGTTCGCGGGCGTATCGTACCATTCCGTGGACTCGAGGTTCATCTCGCCCGCGAAGCGGAGCCAGACGGTCAGGCCGCTGTTGCCGATCGCCTTCGCGAGATTCATGAGATACGCGTCGTTTCTGACCTGTGAGAGACCGTTCGCCGGCTGGAGATGAATCTCGAGGATCGCGTTCCGGTTGCGAAGATTCGTGACGTGGGTGTTCAGGATCGAGAAATCGCTGCCGTAATGGAAGTAGGTCAGATAGACGCCGTGTTCCTTGCCGGTCAGAGCCGTGAAGTCGTTCCAGTACCGGCGGCCCGTTGCGCCGGACGGATCGTGGACGGCGGGATCACCCTCCGCATAGGCGCCGAGCAGGACACCGGAGGAGGGAATGCCGGGAACGGAGAACGAACCGGCCTGTGAATAGGAGGCGTCGGTCGTTCCGACGTAAAGGGTGATTTCGCTCTTGACGTAGGAGGCCTTCCGATCGGCGGCGATCGCAGACTGAACAGCGCTCGCGGCGTTCACGGCATCGCCAGCGGCGCGGAGCTCGGAAGCGGCTTCCTCCCAGCGGTCCGCCTCGCGGCTCCAGCATTCGGCCGCCGTTTCGTAGTCGCCGACGTTGCAGAAGCACTGGCCGATGTTGGCGTAAATCAGGGCACGATTCGTTTGATTCTGGGTCGCGAGAAAGGCGGGAAGGGCCTTGAAATAGTTCGCGATGGCCGTGTTCCAGTCGCCGTTTGCCATCGCCTCGCCCGCGGCCGCATACGGCGCCCAGAAGTTCGAAATCACGGCGCCCCGTTCGGCAGCTTCCAGCTTGCTTTCGGGCTTCGGAGCGACGACGGCGGCATCTCCGGACGAGGCGCTGATCGCAAGACCGGTCTCGTTCGTATACTTGTAGTCCCAGCCGAACTCGTCGACGCAGAAACGCCACGTCAGCGGGAAATACGTCACCTGGCGGAAAACGATGAGCGGGTACTGTTCGGACCGGTTGTCGATCGCCTTGCCGTTCACAACGACCGGATAGGTCACGATCTCGGCGGTCCCGGGACCGTTTTTCGCACTCCGGGTCGTCGGGTGGTACGGCTCGCGGACGGAGGATTTGTCGATCTTAAGCGTCTGCGTCGTCTGGTTCCAGTCCGTCACGAGACCGAGAAAACGGCAGTCGTAGTAGGTCATCGGGACGTAGGTGATCTGATTGTAGACGATGCAGGGATATTCGGCATAGTCGTTGTTCATGACCTGTCCGTTCAGACGGACGGGAAAGTCCGCGACGGTAACGCGGACGCTGCCCGGAGAGGCCGCCGAGACGGGCGCCGCAGAGAACGCAAAAACAGCGGCGAAAAGGAGCAGAGCCGCAAGGATACAGGGGAGAGAGTTCGGTCGCTTCATAAAGGTCACCTTCGCTAAAACGGAAAAGAAACTTGTCGGTTTCAGTATAGCACAGGCCCGAAAAGATGGTATACTGAATTCATCTGAAAACGATTTTGCATACCGGAAAGAGGTCAGACATGAATCGGATGTTTACCCATTTGGACGACGTAAAGCCGGCGCTTCGGACGCTGGTGGACAGACTGAACGAAACGTACCGCTACGCATCGGTGTTTGCGGCAATGGACGACGCCCGTACGTGGCGTCTCTCCCGGAGCGGTCCTTCGATTTCGACCGACGCAATGGTCGGCGGGGCGGGGTACTGCGTCCGCGTTTTCGACGACACGGGTTGCTGCGAGTACTCCTTCAACGAATTCGACGAAACGATGATCCCCGGGATCGTCCGGACGATCGGAGAACGGATGGCCGCCCAGAACGCGGCGCTTCCGGAGGGAGTCACGCCGCTCCCGACACCGATTCCGACCGACGAACCGTGCGTTCTGAAAGAGGAGACCGCCTATAAGATTCATCCGCGGGAGCTCGGCGACGAGGCGATCCTCGCCCGGATGAAGGAGGTCCGCGAGAAGGGCCTTGCCCACGAGGGAATCCTCGACTTCAACGTGATGGTCCTCTACCGCCAGTACCGCGAGCTCTTCCTCTCGAGGAACCGCGACCTCGATCAGACGTGTATGTATACGGATTACGCGCTCGTCGCGCTTGCGGCGAAGGGCGAAAAGATCAAGGATTACTACGTGCCGTGTTCGACGTGCGGCGGCGCGGAGGTGCTCGATACGATCGAGGAGCGGATCGAAATCGCGGCGGAAACGGCCGTTAAGCTGCTCGACGCGGAGCCGATCCCGCCGGGTGAGTACGACTGCGTGTGCGCTCCGAGCGTTACGGGCATGATCGTTCACGAGGCGTTCGGCCACGGCGTTGAGGAGGATATGTTCGTGAAGGACCGCGCCCAGGCGCAGCAGTTCGTCGGAAAGCGCGTCGCCTCCGATCTCGTCACGATGATCGACGGCCCATCCGGAAACCAGACCGCGACGTTCTTCTTCGATCACGAAGGGACGCTCGCCAAGGACACGCTCGTCATCGACAAAGGGATCCTCGTTTCGGGGTACGCCGACGCGCTCTCCGCGGGGCGTCTCGGCGTCGAACCGACCGGGAACGGCCGCCGCGAGAACTACGCCCACAAAGCGTACACCCGTATGACGAACACCTACTTCAAGGGAGGCGACTCCACGCTCGATGAGATGATCGCGTCGATCGACTACGGGTTCCTGCTCGACAATCCGAGCTCCGGAATGGAGGATCCGAAGAACTGGGGAATCCAGTGTATGGTCTCGATCGCGTACGAGATCCGGGACGGAAAGCTGACCGGGAAGATCTACAGCCCGATCGTCCTGACCGGCTACGTTCCCGATCTCCTGAAATCCATCTCGATGATGGGAAAGGACGTCGAACTCTGCGGAACGGGTTACTGCGGGAAGGGCCATAAGGAGTGGTGCATCGTCTCCGACGGCGGCCCGTATATGAAGGCGAAGATCAAACTCGGCTGAAGGAGGGGAAAAACGATGAACGATTCCATACTGCGCATCCGGAAGGCGCTCGAAACGGCCGGGATCCCCGACTGGACCATCGTCGAGGGAAAAAACGAAGGCGCGGAGCTCTATTTCGTGAAGAAACAGCTCGACACGCGCCGCGCAAAGGATACGACGCTTTATCACGTTACGGTCTACCGGAACGAAGGCGGAAAGACGGGGCAGACCCAGATCAAACTTCTTGCGTCGTATTCGGATGAAAAGATGATACAGGACCTCCGGGATGCCTATACGGCGGCCGGGTTCGCGATGAATCCGGGCTATTCGCTTCCCGAACCGGTCAAGGCACCCGTCGTGAAGAAGGAAGGGCCGCTCTACGAGCTTCCGCTCGCGGAGATCGCGGGACGGCTCGCGAAGGCGGCGTTTTCCGCCGATACGCGGAAGGATTCCTTCCTCAATTCGCTCGAGGTGTTCGTGAACCGCGGAACGGTGCGCGTTCTCACCTCGCGCGGAACGGACGTCTCGTGGGAGACTGCCGACGTACACGGCGAATTCGTCGTCCAGATCAGGGAGCCGGAGGACGTCGAGATGTTCTTCCTGTTCGCGTATGACACGCTCGCGGAGGAAGCGCTCGCCGAGAAGGTCGGTGAAGCGCTCCTGTTCGTGAAGGACCGCGCGGTCGCATCGAACGTTCTTCCGAGCGGAACGTACGACGTTCTGATCTCCGGCGAGAACGCCGCGGAATTCATGAACTACTACGGCGCGCGTTCGTCCTCCCAGATGATCTATGCGAAGTATTCGCAGTGGGAGATCGGGAAGAACGTCACGGGGGCGGAAGCGGATCCGCTCGATCTCATGCTCCGCGCGACGGCGCCCTACAGCGCAGAGGGCATCCCGATGAAGGACCGTCCGCTCCTCGAGAAGGGCGTTCTCCGCACGATCCACGGCGGAAGCCGTTTCGCCCAGTACCTCGGGATCGAGCCGACGGGCGCCTACGGAAAGATGAGCTGCGAGAACGAAGGGAAAGCGTCGTTCAAACAGTTCTGTGAGAAGCCGGTCATCTGGCCGGTCATGTTCTCAAGCTTCGACGTCGACCCGATGAGCGGCGATTTCGGCGGCGAGGTGCGCCTCGGCTACTGGTTCCGGGACGGCTTCCCGGTTCCGGTGACGGGCTTCTCGATCAGCGGGAACCTCATCGAAGCGCAGAAAACGATGGAGACGACGACCGACCGGTACACCTCGAAGGCGTACGACGGTCCGCTCGCGTTCCTCGTAAAGAACGTCACGGTCGCAGGAAAGTAAAGACGATGGAAGAAAAGAAAACGTATGCGGGAGCGCTCTCCCCGGAGGATTACGAGGAGCCGCGCTGCCTTCTGAATATGCAGGATCCCGGAGATTCCGCGCCGGTCCACGCGATCGATATGCGCCGCGTGATCGAAAAGCTCGACGAATACCAGGCGAAAAAGGACTTCGCGGGAGCGGAGCGCCATCTCGCGTTCTGGCTCGGAGAGGCGCGTCTCGGCAACGACCGCCGCGGTGAATTTGCCGTGCGGAACGAGATGATGGGCTATTACCGGAAGTGCGGAAACGAGGAAAAGGCCGTCGAGAGCGCGGAGGAAGCGCTCCGGATGATCCCGGAACTCGGGTACGAGAGCGCTGTTTCCGGCGGAACGTGTTTCGTCAACGCGGCGACGGTCTGTCAGGCGTTCGGAAAGGCTGAACGCGCGATCGAACTCTTCGAGCGCGCAAAGCCGATCTACGAGGCAAGCCTCCGTTCGGGCGATCCGCGCCTCGGCGGACTCTACAACAATATGGCGCTCTCGCTCGTTTCGGAAAAGCGGTACGGCGAGGCCCACGAATCGTACAAAAAGGCGCTGTCGGTGATGGAAAATGCGCCCGGCGGCACACTCGAACAGGCGCTGACGTATCTCAACATGGCGGACGCCGTGACGGCCGAGCACGGACCCGAGAAGGCCGAAAAGAAGGTCGGACAGCTTCTGGACAAAGCGGAGGAGCTTCTTCTCGCGAGCGATCCCGGAACGCATCCGGAGCTCCGGGACGCGATTGCGCCCGGATACTATGCGTTCTGTCTTGAAAGCGCTGCGCCGACGTTCGGATACTACGGTTATTTCCTCGCCGAGAAGCGGTTCCGGGCGCGTGCGGCGGAGATCACGGAGAACCTTCGATGAACGGACTGGAACTGGCAAAAGAATACTTCGACGCGTACGGCGAGCCGATGCTCGTGGAGTTTCCGGAGCTTGCGGGAAAGATCGCGGTCGGGCTTGCGGGAAGCGGCTCGGAATGCCTCGGGTATGACGACGAGATCTCGCGCGATCACGATTTCGAACCGGGGTTCTGCATCTTCGCGTTCGTCGACGACGAGGGCGACGGAACGGATCGGACGCTCTCGCGGCGGGAGGCGTTTCTTCTCGAGCGCGCGTACGCGAAGCTTCCGAAGGAGTTCCGCGGTTTTCACCGCGGAGCGATGAGCCCTGTCGGGGGCAACCGCAGGGGCCTCGTCGAAATCGCCGATTTTCTGCAGAAAACGACCGGATCGCAAAATGGATCGATGACGCCGTTTTCGTGGCTGAAAACGCCCGAAATGAGCCTTCTGGAGGCATCCGGAGGGCAGATATGGAAAGACGAGGGAAACGTCTTCATTCCGATCCGCGAAAAACTGGCGTATCTGCCGGAGGACATCCGGCGGAAGAAGCTTGCGGGAGCGCTCCTTCTGATGGCCCAGTCCGGTCAGTACAACTATACGCGATGTGTCCGGCGCGGCGAAACGGGGGCGGCCCAGCTTGCCTGCTTCACGTTTGCGGAGAACGCGATCCACGCGGCCCATCTTCTCGCGCGGCGGTATCTGCCGTACTACAAATGGGCGTTCCGGAGCCTCCGCGAGCTCGACGGGACCGCGGGCGGCGCTCCGGCAGGCTTTTACACGGAACTTGCGAACGACCTCGAGGGGCTTCTCACGTCTCCGAACGATGCGGAGACGGCGGAGTCGAAGTACTTTGTGATCGAGGACGTCGCGGCGCGGCTGATCGGCCGGCTGATCGACGCGGGCCTTACGCAGGCGAACTGCGGCGATCTCGAAAAGCATGCGTATTCCGTGAACGATTCGGTCGAAGATGCGGAACTTCGGAACATGCACATTTTGAGCGGCGTCTGATCCGGACGGCGCCGGCGGGTGAACAAGATATGGAGATACAAGGTTTACAGAAGATGACGCTTCTCGATTATCCGGGCCGTGTCGCATGTACGGTCTTTCTGTCGGGATGCAATTTCCGCTGTCCGTTCTGCCACAACAGCGAGCTCCTCGACGCGAATACGCCCGGGATCATGAACGACGAGGAACTTCTCGCGTTCCTCAAGGGGCGAAAGGGCATCCTCGAGGGCGTTGCGTTCACGGGCGGGGAGCCGCTCTCGCGGAAGGGACTTCCGGAGCTTCTTGCGAGGATCAAAGAGCTCGGCTATCCGGTCAAACTCGACACGAATGGCGCGTATCCGGATGCGCTGAAAGCCGTCGTCCGCGAGGGCCTCGTTGACTACGTCGCGATGGACGTCAAGAACAGCCCGGAGCGCTATGCGGAGACGTGCGGCCTTCCGAACATGGGATACCGGGCAGCGATCGAATCCGAAGCGAGGTGCGATACGGGGGACGGCCGAGGCGCGGAACCGGAGGGTGACTCCGCGGACCGCTCCGTCGGCGTGATCCTCGCGGGAACGCTTCTCGCGAAGGTCGCGGAATCGAAGGACTTCCTGATCGAGGCGGGGGAGGGAGCGCTTCCCGGCATTCCCGCGATCGACTATGAGTTCCGTACGACGACGGTCGCCGAGCTTCACGACGAAGCTTCGTTCCGCTCGATCGGCAGATGGATCCGGGGCGCGAAGCGCTGGTTCCTCCAGCCGTTCACCGATCGCGAAACCGTTCCGTTCGCGGGCCTTTCCGCACCGTCCGCGGAGGAATGCCGCCGGTACGTCGAGATCGTCCGCCCGTACGTCGGCGAGGCGTTTCTCCGCGGGGAGTGACCGATCATCAAAGAATGAAACGCCTGCAGGAAAACCTGCAGGCGTTGTTCTTTGTTTGATCTGCGGAACGTTTTTTGAGAGCCGGTCCGGTCAGTTCTCCGGCGGAAACGCGTCGTCCGGCGTCTCTGGAACGTTGTCGTAGAGCGGCTGGTCGTAGAGGGGACGGTCGTTCATCGATTCGCTCTTCACGAGGCGGATCACGATGACGTACATCGCGACGACGAAGATGACGAAGACGATCTCGGAGAGCGTCGTTCCGATCATACAGCAGCTGTCGTAGAAGCCGTGGAGAAGGACGGCGGAGAGATAGGACCAGACGAGATAGCGCTTCGAGCGGGAAACGTCTCCGTTGATCTCAGCCTGTTTCGCAAGACCGTAGAAGAGTCCCATAAAGACCGAGAAGCCGAGATGGGCGGGAACGGCGAGAAGGGCGCGCGACCCCGCGACGGAAAGACCGTAGCGGAAGACGTAGCCGACGTTCTCGAAGGCGGCGAAACCGAGCGAGATGAACGCAGAATAGACGATCGCGTCGAATTTGTAGTCGAACGCGGGATCGTTCCACGTCCGGCGCTTCAGGAAGAAGAGTTTCGCGGCCTCTTCCGCGCAGGCGACGACGCCGAACGCGAGAATGTAGATGAAATACGGGCTGTACGGCGAAACGACGCGGTAGAGGATGATCTCGCCGACGTATTCCAGAACGATCGCGGCGATCCCGGCGAGGCAGCCGAAGAGAACGAGCGACACGAGGAGTTTCGTCGGCTCCTTTTCGATCTGGTCGTGTTTGTAGATGAAGTGCATCAGAAAGACGGCGGGGATGACGGCCGCCAGGAAGTAGATGACGGTCGGGAAGGACAGAGCCCCGAGCGGGAAAAAGAAGGACATGGCTTCTCCTTTCGGTCCGTGAAGGGCGGTTCGGATCCGGATGCCCGGGATCCGCTTCATCGGACACCGTTATTATATACCGTTTCGAGGGCGGAATATAGTCCCTTTTTCTTGCAAATCAGATGTTCGGCGCATATAATTACACTGTATTTGTATGCTTGCACCTTAGGGGGTATTTCCATGATTGACATGAAACTGCTTCGCCAGAATCCCGACCTGGTGAAGGATAACATCAAGAAGAAGTTCCAGTTCGAGAAAATCGCGCTCGTCGACGAGGTGCTCGATCTCGACAGACAGTTCCGCGATGCGAAGGTCAAGGCCGACACGATGCGGAAGGAGAGGAACGACGTCTCGAAACAGATCGGCCGTCTGATGGGCCAGGGACTGAAGGATGCCGCAGAACAGGTCAAGGCGGAGGTCGCCCATCTCGGCGACGAGCTCGAAGCGCTCGAAAAGCTCGAGGAGGAGCTCCAGGGGAAGATCAAAGAACGCATGATGGTCATCCCGAACATCATCGATCCGTCCGTCCCGATCGGCCCCGACGATTCCTATAATGTCGAAATCGAAAAGTTCGGCGATCCGGTCGTTCCGGAGTACGAGATCCCCTATCACGTCGACATCATGGAATCCTTCGCCGGCATCGATCTCGATTCCGCGCGCAGAACCTCCGGAAACGGTTTCTACTATCTCAAGGGCGACATCGCGCGCCTTCATTCCTCGATCCTTGCGTACGCGCGCGACTTCATGATCGCGAAGGGCTTTACGTATTTCATCCCGCCGTTCATGATCCACGGCGACGTTGTGAAGGGCGTCATGTCCTTCACCGAGATGGAAAACATGATGTATAAGATCGAGGGCGAGGACCTCTATCTCATCGGGACTTCGGAGCATTCGATGATCGGCCGCTACATCGACACGATGATCGAAAAGGCGGACCTTCCCCAGACACTCACGAGCTACAGCCCCTGCTTCCGCAAGGAGGTCGGCGCTCACGGGATCGAGGAGCGCGGCGTCTACCGGATTCACCAGTTCGAAAAACAGGAGATGGTCGTCATCTGCGAGCCGGAGGACAGCCCCGCCTGGTTTGAAAAGCTCTGGAAATACACGGTCGAGCTCTTCCGGAGCCTCGACATCCCCGTCCGTACGCTGGAATGCTGCTCGGGCGATCTCGCCGACCTCAAGGTCAAGAGCCTCGACGTCGAAGCGTGGTCTCCGCGTCAGAAAAAGTACTTCGAGGTCGGCTCCTGCTCGAACCTCGGCGATGCCCAGGCCCGCCGTCTCGGCATCCGCGTGAAGGACAAGGAGAACGGAAATTACTTCCCCCACACCCTCAACAACACCGTTGTCGCGCCGCCGCGGATGCTGATCGCGTTCCTCGAGAACAATCTTCTCGCGGACGGCCGTGTGAAGATCCCCGCGCCGCTCCGTCCGTATATGGGCGGCCAGGATTTCCTCCAGCGGAGATAGCGAAAGGAGCGAACGATGAACCGGATCCGGGAAGCATGCGTCACCGACATCACCGGCGTTACGGTCGGTCACGCCCAGAATGACGAAGGCGGCTCCGGCTGTACGGTCATTCTGTACGGCGGCGACTACCTGACGAGCTGCGATGTGAGAGGCGGCGGCCCCGCGTCGAAGGAAACGGAGCTTTTAAAGCCCGAATGCGCGAACAAGGGCGTCCAGGCAATCGTCCTCACGGGCGGTTCGGCGTTCGGTCTTGACGCCTGTATGGGCGTGATGGACTGGCTTGAAGAGCACAAACGCGGCGTTGCGATCGCGGGCGGATACGTTCCGATCGTTCCGGGAGCGGCGCTCTTTGATCTTCCCGTCGGCGACTGGAACTGCCGTCCCGACCGGAAGATGGGCTACGAGGCCTGCCGAAACGCGAAGGCGGGACCGGTCGAAGAGGGCGTCGTCGGCGCCGGAACGGGCGCCGGGATCGGCAAATACTGCGGCTGGGACCATATGATGAAGGGCGGCCTCGGGACGTACGCGCTCCGGGTCGGCGACGTCATCGTCGGCGCGATCGTGGCCGTGAACGCCGCGGGCGACGTCTACGACATCGATACGAACGAGATCATCGCGGGCGCCTTCGGCGAGAAGCCGGGCGACTGGAAGGGACCTGAAAAATACTTCGAGCGCGCGATCGCGACGCCTCCGCCGGCCGGCGGGAATACGACGATCGGCCTCGTCGTGACGAACGCGAAGCTCGACAAGGCGATGCTCCGCAAGATGGCGGAGGTCGCCCACAACGGCTACGCGAGAGCGATCCGCCCGGCCCACACCCTGTCCGACGGCGATACGATCTTTGCCTCGACGACGGCGGAAGTCGAATCCGACGCGAACGCCGTCTTTGCGCTTGCGTCGGAGGTCATGGCGCGCGCCGTGATGCGGGCCGCGAAGCTCGCAAAGAGCGCGTACGGCCATCCGGGCGCCGCGGACATGCGCTGAACCGACACCCCTTACGAAACACACGACAGACGAAAAGGAGACCACCCATGAAAGAAGTCCGAATCACCGACATCAAAGGCGTCACCGTCGGCCATGCCCAGAACTACGAGGGCGCTTCCGGCTGCACGGTCCTGCTGTTCGACGGCGCGTATCTCGCGAGCTGCGACGTGAGAGGCGGCGGCCCCGCGTCGAAGGAGACGGAGCTCCTGAAGCCGACCTGCGCGAACCAGGGGATCCACGCGATCATGCTCTCCGGCGGCTCGGCGTTCGGCCTCGACGCGGCGTCCGGTGCGATGCAGTACCTCGAGGAGCGCGGAAAGGGCTACCCGATCGCGGGCGGCGTCGTTCCGATCGTTCCCGCGGCGTCGCTCTTCGACCTTCCGATCGGCGACTGGAACTGCCGTCCCGACAAGGCGATGGGCTACCGGGCCTGCCTCAACGCGAAGGGCGGCGACATCGAAGAGGGCGTCGTCGGCGCCGGAACGGGCGCGACGGTCGGTAAGTACTTCGGCCCCGGCCACTTCATGAAATCGGGGCTCGGAACGTACGCCCTCCAGGTCGGCGACATCATCGTCGGCGCGATCGTGGCGGTCAACGCCGTCGGCGACGTCTACGACATCGATACGAATACGGTCATCGCGGGCTGCTTCGACACGAAGCCCGGCGAATGGATGGGCGAGAAGAAGCTGTTCGAACGGTTCCTCTGCCCGCCTCCTGTGGCCGGCGGAAATACGACGATCGGCTGCGTCCTGACGAACGCGAAGCTCGACAAGGCGATGATGCGCAAGATGGCGGAGGTCGCCCACAACGGCTATGCGCGCGCGATCCGTCCCGTCCACACCCTCGGCGACGGCGATACGATCTTCTCCGTCACGAGCGGCGAATTCGAGGCCGATGCGAACGCGGTCCACGCGCTTGCGGCGGAGGTCATGGCGCGGGCCGTCATGCGCGCGGCGAAGCTCTCGAAGAGCGCGTTCGGCTTCACCGGCGCGGCGGATCTGTAGAGCGGAACCGTTGTAATTTCAATAAAAACGATACCGGATTGACGAAAAACTTTTTTCTGTAAACCATATGGGCGGACGCGATTCCGCCGCCGAACGGGAGGAAACGAAATGGACCGCAGAGAATATGCCGTCGAACTGAAACACAGCAAAGAAAAGCACAACTGCTGCCAGGCCGTGCTCTGCGCGTTTGCCGACCAGATCGATCTGCCCTACCAGACGATCCGGAAGCTCGGCGCGAATTTCGGCACCGGCATGGGCTGCATGGAGGCGACGTGCGGCGCGCTCTGCGCGATCCAGATCCTGTTCGGCCTCCGGAACTTCCAGGGAAAGCCGCTCAATCCGAAGGCGGCCGTGATGCTCCGGATGTTCGAGGAAAAGTGCGGCGCGACGCTCTGCAAGGACCTGAAGGGCCGCGATACGGGCGTCGTCCTCTGCGAGTGCGACGACTGCGTGCGGAACGCCGTTGCGGTCTACGAGGAATTCGTCGCGGCGGAAGCGCAGCGCGCCGCCGAGGAATCGCTCAAAGCGGCGGAAGCGGCGAAATAGCCCGGAAAACAGACAAAAGAAGACCGCCCGGAAGGGCGGTTTTTTCGTGGCTTTCCCTGTGATAGAACGTTCAGTCGCCGTCGTAGACGATCTCGATCGCGGAGCCGTCGAGCTGGGAAACGAGTTCGGACTGGCTCGTGTACAGCATCAGCATCCTGAGGTTCGGCATGTTGAGGAGCGGTGTGAGGTCAGAGATGGCGGTGCATCCCTTGAGGTTCAGGATCTCCGTCGCGGTGAGCCGTTCGCAGCCATCGAGCGATACGAGATCGCCCGCCATGCAGACGTCGAGATGGCGTGCGGAGATCGCGGCGAGTTCGCCGAGCGTCGCGACGCCCTTGTCGCCCGCCCAGAAGAGGCCGTCGATCGGCTTTCCGGTGACGTACGGGATCAGATCGGCAGCCGTAACGTTGTCGAGCTGGAGCTTGTTGAACGAAGAGACCGTCGCGAGGCCGGAGATGTCGGTGAAATAGACCTGGTTTGCGGTGATCGAGACGTACGAGCCGTTCGCGAACCGCGGCATCGCGCTGACGCCCGTCAGGCGAAAGGAGATGTTCCGGAGGTTCGGCAGACGATCCGTTCCGGCGAGGGACGTGACGCGCGTCCGGTCGAGGCCGAGCGAAACGAGTTTCGGGCAGCTCAGCGCGGGTGAGATGTCGCTGACGTTCGTGTCGGTCAGGCTGAGGTATTCGAGGTTTGTGAGCGCTTCGATCCCGGCGATCGACGAGAGCGGGTTGCAGTTCAGCGAGAGGCGGCGCAGATTCGTCAGCGCAAGGATCGGCGTGATGTCGGAGATGTTCTGGCCGTCGAGGATCAGGACTTCGAGGTTCGGCAGCTTCGCGAGGTCCGAAAGGTCGTTCAAAGTGCCCGGCGCGACGGATCCGAAGGAGGCGCCGGTGTCAAAGAGATTGTAGCTGTAACACACGGTCGAATGATCCGGATTCCATCGCTGGATGGAATTGCCGTACATTGCGGTCAGATCGGGCGTCGCAGCGGGGTTGTAGAGGTCGAACTGGGGACTGAGGTTTTGAGTCCCGATCAGCGTCACGGCTTTCACTTCGGCCAGCTCATCGTCGGACATGGTATCGAGGCCGAGCGCCCGGAGAAGGGCGGAGTTACGAACGGTTTCGGTGTTGCCGTCGCCGTTCTCGGTGTTGCCTTCGTTTCCGGTCCGGTCGTTGTCTCCGGTATTGTCGTTCCCGGTATCACCGGTGTTGCCGTTGCCTTCGTTGCCGTCGGCTGACTGGGTGTTCCCGTCGCCGGTCCGGTCGTTATCTCCGGTATTGTCGTTCCCGGTATCCCCTGTGGTACCGTTGCCTTCGTTGCCGTCGGCTGACTGGGTGTTCCCGTCGCCGGTCCCGTCGTTGTTGCCGGTGCTGTCTCCGCCGTTCCGGTCGCCGTTGCTTTCGTTGTTCCCGGTGTTCGTGTCGCCGTTACCCGCCAAAGTGCTGTTCGTGACGGTCAGCCGTTTCGTGATCTCGTCCTCCGATCCGCCGTTCGTCTTCACGGTCGTATTGCCGTCCCTGTCCACGGTGACCGTTCCGTCCTCGTATTCGAAGATCACGTCCTGTGTCCTGTCGTCGATCGTGATGAGGACCGGTATCCCGACGTAGACCTTGTAGCGGATCGCTTTTTTCCCGACGGTCTGTTCGAACGTCACGGTCCCGTCGTCCGTTGCGACGCCGAGCGAGACGGCGTTGTTCTTCGAAACGCGGAGGCCCGCCGGGATCGACTGGCTCGCGATATGGTTCTGTTCGGTACCCTTGTTCGTTTCGTTGTCTTCCGAGAGGGAGAACTTCTTAAGGCCCGCCGTGATCATCTTCGAGACGCCGTCCGAGACGTGGTCGCCGACGGTATCGGGGACGTCGGTCAGATCCTCCTTCGAGCCTATGGATTGAGTTATAACGACGGGGATGAACTTGAACGTCTTGCCCGTCGAAGACTGGTCGATAATCACACCGAAGGGATATTCCTCGGAGTAGTTCAGGCTTACGGTGGAGCGGAAGCCCGCCGATTCGAGCATCGCC
>Ga0079305_1002407_pt1 | contig 16463 bp, 15 predicted proteins | sample LMS_cellobiose_e_FD_79183 | JGI IMG/M metagenome (GOLD analysis project Ga0079305, IMG submission 79183) | Rumen-fistulated moose microbial communities from Alaska, USA - LMS_cellobiose_enrichment | ecosystem: Host-associated > Mammals > Digestive system > Stomach > Rumen fluid ... | reverse complement strand
GGCTTCACTTAGATCAGAGCCGTAAATATCAATGCCCAACTCCTGCAAGGATAGCGTCATACCTCCTGTACCGATGCTCACATCCAGAAGAGAATGGATCTCCCGGTCCCCAATGAACTGCTTCCAGTCCCTGCGGATAATCTCTGTCCTTTTTTCGCTTTCTATCAGATCATATATCTCTGCTCTATCATATAGCTGGCTCATTTATGTGTTCCCTCGCTAAGTGTTTTCTTTCACCTCGACAAACTTGAATTTGTCAATCCGTCGCGGATGCCATAATTACCGCAAATCGGTCGAGCGTTTTGTCGTACACGGTAAAACACAGCGCGCCCCACCACTCGTGACCGTCATCGAAAAACTCAGACCAGTCGGTCGTCCACTCATAAATTTCAAGCCCGTCTGTTCCATTCGGGAACAGGGCGGCGTTCACACGGTCGAAATCACTATCCACAAGCCAACCGCCGTGCGGTGGATATAAGAACGCACCACGGTAATTCGATCCGCGTTTTTCGTTTGCGGCGGCAAAGAAAGCGTCGGCGGCGATCTGCTTTCCGTTTGCGCCGCCACAGTCGTAGTTCCATATCTGTTCCTCGCCGTCGAAGAACAGCACACGGCTCGCCCACATCAGCGCGTACCAGTGCGCGTTTCGTCCGCTTGCGATATGTTCGTTTTTGACAAGGCAGTATTCTACTGCGCTGTCCGGGTATTCGCCGATGACGTCGTACGCAGGATCATCGTATATGACGCGCATCGCTTCTGGGTGAAACGGCTTATCGTCAGATTTTTCTTTATTCTTTTTTGCAGTCTCTTGCCGATTTTTGTTCGTCCCAAGCACTGTTTCCGCGTCGTTGATACCGATATCTGCCATACCGGCGGCGTATTCGACCATTCTGCAGAAATCCCGCGCGTCGTACTCGCGGCCGGTGATCGAGGTGATCGTTTCGCCCTTTGAGAAGCTCTCCAGAACGACGAACGGATCGAAGGCGTTGTGGACGGCCGTCTTGTCGACGCCCTTCCCCGCAATGTACAGGCAAGGCTCGTACGGATGGCAGGACAGTTCATACCGCGCGCCGTTCGCGACAAGATACGGCGTATCGGCCTGCTGGCCGAGCGTATACCGGTCGTCCCGGTAGACAACGACGGCTTTGTGGATGTCCCACGGCGGAACGAACGGCGTTCCCATCTTTTTCAGAAGGCCTTCGCGCTCCTCCGGCTTCACCTCGCTCTGGCAGATCGCGCGGTCGAGCAGCTCGACGAATTCCGCCGGTTCGATCTCGTAGAACGTCTGGGTGAATTTGTGCCAGTCGTTCGGATCGTGGTTCGTCCAGACCATCAGGAACAGCTTGCCGTCATCGCCCCGTCCGACCGCCTTTTCCACGCGGTAGCGGCAACGGCCGATCTTCCATTCGCCCTCAAACTCTTCTTTGTCGACCCAGAACCACGCGTGCCAGCCGTATCCGGAGTTTACTGTATACTCTTTCATCGATTTATCCCCATACTACTATATTCAGGCGGTTTGGTGCCGGTCCGGTAATACTCCTTCGTATCATGGACGATTGTTCGAATCAGGCTTTCCCGTCCCCCGGCACCCTGCGGCACGGATACATAGTAATACCATTTGCCCGGATACTCCCAGACATCCTCAAAATACGCCTCAACGGGATATCGGTCAAAGACCTTGTCCGCCTTGGGATATGTTTTTCTGACGATCTCCAGGGCCTCTGCGTGGATGATATCCCTGAACTCATTAGCGAATTCCAGGTCTTGTTCACTGTAATCATGCTGCGGCATTGTCTTACCTCCTTAAATCCCGATTGGCGATATTCCGATCAATAACGCGACCGAAACCCGGGGCCTCATCATTTCATGTAATCGTTGAATAGATACCTCTCCGTGTCGGCGATCCGTTTCGTGAATGCATCCGCCTTCCGCTGCGCTTCCGCTTCGGCCATCGCCTTCTTCCACGAATCGTCCTCGCGGATCCGTTGGAGGCACGCGGCAGCCTCCTCGACGTCCGCGTCCGTGGTGACGGATCCGTCGGCGTAGCGCGCCTTCAGATACAGCGCGCGGAGGCGCTCCGCGTCGGGCGAGCGGCGGCGCAGGTCCTCTTCCGTCAGCAGTTCTCCGGGCGAGACGATGCGGGATTCCGCTTCGGTCAGGATCTCCCCGGAGGTCGTGTCCTTCCGGATCCGGATCCCGCGCTTCCGCATCAGTTCCATATAACTGCGGTAGACGTTTCGGATGCGGCGCGCGTTCGTGACGTCGGTCCCGTCCTCGCTTCGATGCCTCCGAAACGACCCGGCTTCAACCGTTTCCTCGTAGAGATACTCCTCCGTGTCGGCCTTCGAGCGGCTTTTTCGGACAAAGCGCACGATAAGAAGGACGGCAGCGGCCAGAGCCAGTCCGATCAGGATCCACGCCGCGATCTTTGCCGCCCGCGCGACCGCCGCCGGATCGGGTCCCCCGATCGGTCCCGAGTCTTCCTGCGGGTTTTCATAGAGTTCGTGGACCTCTGACTCCTCGTTCGTCATCGCGTACTCGTTCCCTTCCTCCCCCTCTTCGGGAAGATTCTCCGGATGCGGGACGAACAGGATGCCCAGAATCCATGCGATGATCCGCGCGAGAACGGGAGAGATCAAAGCGGCGAGCGGCCGCAGAAGCCGCAACACACCGTACAGAGCGGCCGAACAGCCGACGGCGGCAAGCGGGACGCCCGTGACGACGGCCGCGTTCGCAAGATTCCAGCGGAAGTCGACGTCCGCGTTCATCCGGCTCCGCCGCATTGCGAAAACGCCGCAGCAGAGATACGCCAGCGCGAAGAACAGGCTCGGCAGAACGTTCCGCTCATTGCCGTCGATCATGTCCGTCAGGACGCATCCGACCAGCAGAACGATCCAGACCGCGAACTCGATCCGGAAGGTGCGGGTGTACGTTTCGGGCCGGATATGAAAGCGGCCGGACGTCAGCATCAGGATCAGGTACAGCCAGGCAAGAGCCGGCACGACCGTCAGAAAACGGTGTTCCGTGGTCAGAAACGCGAGGCCGGGAAGCAGCGCAAGCAGAAAGCGGAGCGGCGCCGCGGAGCAGTACACCGCCGCTAGCGAAACGCCGAGACTCGCGGCTGCGAAGAGCGCCATCGGTCTCTGAAACGGCACCATCCAGTGAAAGATGCTCAGGACGGCGAAGAAAAAACAGATATCGGCGGTGATCCTGTAGGAGGCGGCCCGTTTCATGGCTGTTCGTCACCTCCGCACAAAAGCAAAGGCTCCCGTCCGACGCAGCGTGCGAGCCGCGGAAGAGCCGCTTTGACGTCTTCGCTGAGGTACGGCGTGATGACGATGCAGCTGCTGTTTTCCCGCGGACGGAACACATATTGGTCGACGAGACGCGTAAACCCGTAGAACCAGGTCAGGCGCGACAGCCCGATCCGCCGTTCGATGAAGAGGACGCGCTGTCTTCCGAGGCCCTCCTTCATCGAAAAAACATCGCCGTTCGAATGGAGCGAATAGCGCACGCGCTGGGTCTCCAGGTCCTCGCAGATGCTCCGCAGGATCTCCATACACCGTTCCAGCACGGCCGCCGGCGCGGATTCCATATTGAACAGAACGGCGACGTTGCGGTCGATGATGAAATCGTTCTGGCGGACCGTCAGTTCTCCGGTCTTGGCGGTCTGGATCCAGGAGATCTGTTTCATCGGCTCCTCGCCGGTGTATTTGCGATACCCGCGGAGGATGCACGGATCTTCGAGGATGAACCGCCGGATCGGGTTCTCGCCCAAAAGCCCGCCGCGCGTATCCGTCTCCGGGATCTCGCAGCGCTTCGCCGTACAGACGAGACGGAGGCCGGTGTATGCGCCGTCGGTCACGGGGCTCAGCCCGAGGAAATCGCCGCGCTGAAGATAATAATGGCCGACCTCGTATGCCCCTCTCTTTTCGCAGGCGATGCGGAACTTGTCGCTGTACGTCTTTCCGGGCAAAAGGTAAAAATGATACCGGATCCGCGAGCCGGAGTCGCCCGAGGGCATATGGCGGCGCATCCAGTCCTTCTCCTCGCAGACCCGGAGATTCTGATCGAGCAGGATCATCAGGCCGGCGTAAAGCACCGGCCAGCGGCTCTCGTTCCGCACGGTAAAGCGCAGCGTCACCTTTTCGCCCGGCTCGGTCAGAGTCGAGTCGATGGAGAAGGCAACGGAGACCTTCCGCAGGTCTGTTCTGCGGCTGAAATACTCTACCGCGGCAAGCAGAATCAGCGAAAAGAAGAAAACAAACGCGATCATATCTTCTCCAGCGGGACCTCGATCTCTTCGAGAAGATTGGCGATAAACCGTTCGTTGTCGAGATGGACGCGGTTGACGAGCGTGACGCGGTGCGGCAGGACGGCCATCGCCTCGCGTTTGACGTCCTCGGGGATCACGTAGTCGCGTCCGTTGAGCGCGGCGTAGATCTGGCTCGCCCGGTACAGCGCAAGGCTCCCGCGGGTCGAAACGCCGTTGATCAGCATGTCGTTGACACGCGCGCGGCTGACGACGTCCATGATGTAGTTCGCAACATCGTCGCTGACGCGCACCTCCGGATAGGCGCTCCTGAGAGCGGCGAGTTCCTCCGCCGTCACAACGCGGGGCAACTCATCCACGAGGACGCGGCTGTCGCGGCGGCGCATCACGGCGATCTCCCGGTCGCGGCTCATATATCCGAGGCGCAGCCGCATGAAGAAGCGGTCGAGTTGGGCGTCCGGAAGCGGAAACGTTCCGTAGGATTCGAGCGGGTTTTGCGTCGCCATGACCATATAGGGCTCCTCGAGACGGTAGCTCACGCCGTCGACGGTGATCTGTTTTTCCTCCATGACCTCGAGAAGCGCGGACTGGGTGCGCGGCGTCGCGCGGTTCAGCTCGTCGGCCAGGATCATGTTGGAGAAGAGCGGGCCCTTCCGGAAGACGAACTCGCCTTCTTTCTGGTTGTAGAAGTTGATCCCCGTCAGGTCGGACGGCATCAGGTCGGGGCTGAACTGGATGCGTTTAAAGCCCGTTCCGATCGACTTCGCGAACGCGCGGAGCAGCATCGTCTTTCCCGTTCCGGGGACGTCTTCCAGGAGGATATGGCCGCCCGCGATCAGGCAGACGATGACCTGTTCGATCACGTCGTCCTTCCCGACGATGACGCGGCCGCAGTTATCGGTCAGCCGTTTTTTGAAATCGACAAAGGCAGCAGTGTTCATGGTCCGTTTCTCCGTTTCGTTTTTCAGTGGTCCGCGAGGTTCTTCAGGAACGAGCGGCGGTGGATCGGCGTAAGGCCGAGCGTCTTCAGGCCCGCGTAATGGGCGGCTGTCCCGTAGCCTTTGTTTTGAGCGAAGCCGTATCCGGGGTACTCCGCGTCGTACGCGACCATCATCCGGTCCCGCGTGACCTTCGCGAGGATCGAGGCGGCGGCGATCGAGACGGACTTCGCGTCGCCCTTCACGATCCCGGTCTGGGGGATCGGAACGCCCGGAAGCGTCAGGGCGTCGATCAGGATGTGATCCGGTTCGACGGAGAGGCCGAGGATCGCGTCCGCCATCGCCTCCTTCGTCGCTTCGAGGATGTTGATCTCGTCGATTCGGGCCGGTTCGCGCAGACCGATCGCCCATGCGACGGCTCTCTCTTTGATCTGTTCGAAGAGTTCCTCGCGCTTCTTTTCGCTGAGTTTCTTCGAGTCGTCAATGCCGAGCACGTCAAAATCCGCGGGGAGAATCACGGCCGCCGTGACGACCGGCCCCGCAAGCGGACCGCGGCCGACCTCGTCGACGCCCGCGATATACCGCGCGCCATTCTCGCGCAGCGCGTTCTCGTACGCGCTCATCGCGATCAGTCTCTCTCTCAGTTTTTCCGTGCGTTCCTGTTTCGTCATGTCAGATGTTCCAGAGTGATGCGGCCGATCTTGCCCGCGCGGAACTCGTCAAGGAGCGTCCGCGCCGTCCGGTCATAGTCGAACCGCCCGCCCGAGAGCAGAAATCCGCGTGCCTTCGCGATATCCTCCATACAGGCGAGCGCTGGATTCGCAAGCCGCGCCGCTTCTTCCGGCGTTTCGGCGCCGTCCGGGTCTCCTTCAGCCGGGATTTCGCTGAGTTTGTAACGGGTCGTAAGCAGATCCGGATAATCGCGCATCAGAACCTTCAGAAGTTCGAGCGCGAGTTCCTCTACTGAGAGAATCTCGTCTTTGATCGAACCGCAGAACGCGAGGTTCAGTCCCGTCTTCGGGTCCTCGAACTTCGGCCAGAGGATGCCCGGCGTGTCGAGGAGCAGCATTCCGTTTTCAAGCGCCAGCCACTGTTTTCCGCGCGTAACGCCGGGTTTATCGCCCGTTTTCGCGGATTTCCGGCCGACCATGCGGTTGATGAGCGACGACTTTCCGACGTTCGGGACGCCGACGACCATCATCCGGAGCGGCCGTTTCCGCGTACGCGACTCGTTCGTTTCCGCTTCGATCCGGTTTAGCAGTTTATAGAGAGTGCCCGTTCCCGTTCCGGTCATCGCGTTCAGCCCGAGCGCATAGAAGCCCTTCGCCTGTTCGGAAGAGACCCATTCGGCGGTCGCGGCTTCGTCGGCGAGATCGGATTTGTTATAGAGAACGGCGCGCGTCTTTCCCGCGACGAGCTGGTCAATGATCGGATTCCGCGACGAAACGGGAATCCTTGCGTCGACGAGCTCCATCACGAGATCGCAGAGCTTCAGGTTCTCCTGGATCAGCTCGCGCGTCTTTTTCATATGGCCTGGATACCAGTTGATGTGTTCGATCATAGCGATTTTATTGTATCACATTGTCCGCGTCCGTTGCAACGCCGCGCCGCGCCGCGCGGCTCCGGACACGAAAAAAGGAGCCGTTCGGGCTCCTTTCGTTCGGATGTCAGTCGCTTATTTCTCTTCGCCGGATTTGATGCGGGCAGCCTTACCGGTGCGGGCACGCATATAGTTCAGTTTCGCGCGGCGGACGTCGCCCTTGCGGACGAATTCGATGTGGTCGACGAGCGGGGAGTTGACCGGGAAGGTCTTTTCGACGCCGACGCCGGAAGCGATGCGGCGGACGGTGAAGGTCTCGCCGAGGCCGCCGTTCTGTTTCTTCAGAACGAAGCCCTCGAAGGCCTGGAGACGTTCGCGGTTGCCTTCTTTGATTTTGATGAAGACGCGGACGGTATCGCCGACGTTAAAGGCGGGTACGTCCGTTTTCGCGTATTCCTGCTGGATGCTCTTGATGATGTCCATTTCTTTTTTTCCTCCTTACACAACGACGTTCTTGGGTTCCGATCGGGCATTTCCATCGCCCTTTGTGTCCAGAGGACCGTCCGTAATGATAACCTTGGATAGTATAACAGGGCTTTTCGCCCTTTGCAAGCGGTTTTTCAGGCGATTTCGCGCGTTTTTTCCGCGTTTCGGACAGACTCATCGAAAACGGCTTTTCGAGGCGCTGTCCGCCCGTTTTTTCCGCTATGCGCGCGGGTGGGTCCGGTCGTAGACGTCCTTGATGTGGGTCTTCGCGACGGAGAGATACGACTTGATCGATGCGAGGTCCTCGCTGCCGAGGAGTTCCTGGATCGATTTCAGATCGGCGCCGTTCTGGATCATATGAACCGCAAACGAATTGCGCAGGATCTGCGGCGTCAGTTTTTCCTCGAACGCCGTTCCCTTTCCGTATTCCTTCAGGATCTTCCAGATGCCCTGACGGGTAAGCCGTTCGCCGGTATAGTTCACAAAGAGCGCGCGGTCGCCGGTGACGTGGTCGTCCTTCACCGCCATCAGGCTCGGCCGCGAGTCGAACAGATACGTTTCAAGCGCCGCCTTCGCAGGCCGTCCGAGCGGAACGATCCGTGCCTTTCCCGCGCTTGAGCCGCACGCGATGAAGCCGACGCGCAGATTGACGTCCTCGACGTTCGCCGCAGCGGCCTCACTCGCGCGAAGACCTGCTCCGTAAAGCAGTTCGAGAAGTGCGCGGTCGCGAAGTCCGAGCACCGTATCGTCCGGTTTCGAAAGAAGTTCGTCGACCTCGGCGATCGTCAGATATTCGACGGTGCGCTTTTCGATCCGCGGCGCCCTGACGGAAACGGCAGGATTTCCGCGGACGGCTCCTTCGGAAGAAAGAAACGAAAAATAAGCGCGGATCGATGCAAGACGGCGATTGACCGTCGAAGCGGATTTTCCGGCCTCCTTCAGCTTCGCGAGATAAGACGATACATGTTTCGGCAGAACGTCGCATATCGATCGTATGCTGCGTTCGTCCAGATATCGTGAAAAATCTTCGACGTCGTTCTCGTATGCGTTACGGGACGTATCGGAGACATTTTTCACGGTCTGCAGATAGCGGTCGAACTGAGAAAGACGCAGTTCCATCAGAGATTCACCTCTTTATAATCGGATTCAAATCCTATTATAGCGAATCCGTCGACGGTTTACAATAACCTTTTCGCAGTCAATCAAAAAATCAGTTGAACAAACGATGATGCGCCGCGTAACTCGTCTCGTCAAGCGGCAAAAACGTATAACCGTTCTCAAGACCCCAGAGAATGATGTCCTCGACGGCGTCGACGCTGAAGTCGTGGATGTCGTGCTGAAGAACGACGGAGGTTTTCTTTCCCCGGACGCCGTTGATCACGTTCTGGACGATCGTCGCCGTATCGGTCGTCTGACCGGCGTCTCCGCTTCCGACGTTCCAGTCAAAATACTGATAGCCCTTTTCACGCGCGGCAGCCGTAAGGCGCGTCATGATGCCTTCGTTATACTGCGCGCTGACGTTGTTCGAGCTTCCTCCCGGGAATCGCATGAGTTTCGTCCTCGTTCCGGTCTTCTCGTAGATCAGATCGTCGACGATCGCGAAATCGGCCCAGAACGCGTCTTCGCTCGCATAAATCTGTTTATAGACGTGGGTTGCGCTGTGGACGCCGACGGAATGGCCTTCGTTCGCTTCGCGTGTGATGAGGTCCGTATAGCCGGGGTTCGTGTTCGTCACAAAGAACGTCGCCTTAACGTTATACTTCGCGAGAATATCGAGGAGCTTCGCGGTATAGAGGCCCGGCCCGTCGTCGAACGTGAGATAAATGATTTTCTCCCCCGTTTCGGTATCCGGCTTCGGGGCAGGCGCTGCAAGTACCGTCACCGTCCGCTTCGCGGTCACACGGTTCCGGTACGTGTCCTCAACCGCATAGGTCAGTTCATACGTTCCGGGCTTCGCGGAATCGACCGTTCCGCTGACAGTCACGCGTTCCGTGAGATCGCCGTCGACGTTATCCCGGGCAGTATAACCGGGTTCCGCAAACGGCGTTCCTTCCGTCAGCGTGATCTCCGAATCGCCGTTCAGTGAAAGAACGGGAGGAACCGGGTCGTGGTATACGATCGTCCGCGTGACGGTCGTCCGATTCCCGGCGCTGTCCGCAACGGTATATGTTACAACGCCGTTCGTTTCGGTCCGCTCGACGCGCTCTGTCAGATCGCCTTCCAGGTTGTCCGTCGCGGTATACCCCTCTTCGGCGTACTCCTGTCCCGGAATCGTATAGACGCCCTCGTCCGAAACGAGTTCGATCACGGGCGGGACCGTATCGTTCGCAAGTTCGCGCGCCCTCGCGCGTTCGCGCAGCTTGTCCGGAAGAACGAGCGCCGCGATGACGGCAAGAACGAGCAGAATCAACGCAAAAAGGACCCAGACGGGTCTATACCGCTTCCGGGTCCGCTTTGTTCGAGACGCTCTGGTCTGTTTTTCAGGGGTCGTTCGGGTCGTCACGATTCCTCCGTGCGCTGAAACTCTTTCAGAATCTTTTTCTGTTCGTGCGTCAGTTTCGTCGGGACATCGACGTAGACCTCGACGTAAAGGTCGCCGGATCCGATGCCGCGGACGTGCTTCACACCCTTGTTTTTCATGCGGAAGACCGTTCCGTTCTGGGTTCCCGCCGGGATCTTGTAAGAGATCCGGTCGGTCAGCGTCGGGACGATGATCTCCGCACCGAGAGCGGCCTGGGTGAATGTGATCGGCAGTTTCAGCCAGAGGTCGTCGCCGCGCCGTTCGAATGTCTTATGCGGTTCGACCGCAAGCACGATATAAAGATCGCCCGCAGGGCCCCCGTTCACGCCGGGCTCGCCCTGGCCGCGGATCGGGATCACGGAATCGGAATCGACACCGGCAGGGATGTTCACTTCGATCTTGACGGTCTTGCGGACGCGGCCCGTTCCGCCGCAGTCCTTACAGGGATGTTCGTTGATCTCTCCCGTACCGCCGCATTTCGGGCAGCCGGAGACGGACTGCATCTGGCCGAGCGGCGTGTTGCGGATCGAACGGATCTGGCCGGTCCCGTGGCACCGGTCACACGCTTTCTTTCCGCTTCCCGGTTCGGAACCCGTTCCCCTGCACGTCTCGCACTGGACGTTTTTCGTGATGGAAATCGTCTTCTTACAGCCGAACGCAGCTTCCTCGAACGTGATCGTGAGACCTTTCTGGAGGTCGGAGCCCTTGCGCGGACCGTTGCGGGACTGACGTCCCATTCCGTCCATGCCGCCCATACCGCCGAACATCGAGCCGAACATATCGCCGAAGATGTCACCGAAGCCTCCGCCGCCGAAGCCGCTGAAGCCGCCCGCTTCACCGCCGCCGAAGCCCGCGTTCGGATCGACGCCCGCAAAGCCGAAGCGATCGTAGCGCTCCTTCTTCTCGGGATCGGAGAGGACGCTGTAGGCCTCGTTGACCTCCTTGAACTTTTCCTCGGCGGACTTATCCCCCGGGTTCCGGTCGGGATGGTATTTCATCGCCATCTTGCGGAAGCCGGATTTGATTTCCTGTTCCGAGGCACCCTTCGAGAGGCCGAGCACCTCATAATAATCTCTTTTTTCGTCAGCCATGATTACAGCCGATATTCCCCCGGGTCCACCGGGGGAATATCTCCTCATTTCCTGTCAGTTTCGGTTTCGATCCGTTAGTTCTTCTTGTCGTCGTCCACGACTTCATAATCGGCGTCGACGACGTTGTCATCGTTCGCGGCGGAAGCGCCTGCGCCCGGGTTCGGGCCTGCGGACTGGGCGTTCTGCTGGGCCTGCTGGGCAGCCTGAGCCTTCGCGTAGAGCTTCTCGCTGATGACGTGGTATTCGTTCGTCAGGGCTTCGGTCTTCGCCTTGATATCTTCGGCGTTGTCGCCCTTCAGCGCTTCAGAGAGCGCGTCCTTCGCAGACGTCAGCTTCGCCTTTTCGTCCTCGGTGAGGTTGCCCTCGAGGTCCTTCATGTTCTTTTCGGTCTCATAGACGAGCGTTTCAGCCTGGTTGCGGATCTCGACGGCCTCCTTGCGCTTCTTGTCCTCTTCGGCGTACTGTTCCGCCTCGGCGACCTTTCTCTTGATCTCTTCTTCGGAGAGCTTCGTCGAAGAGGAGATCGTAATGCGCTGTTCCTTGCCCGTTCCGAGATCCTTCGCGGAGACGTTCACGATGCCGTTTGCGTCGATGTCGAACGTGACTTCGATCTGGGGAACCCCGCGCGGCGCGGCGGGAATGCCGGTGAGCTGGAAGCGGCCGAGGGTGATGTTGTCGGCGGCCATTTCACGCTCGCCCTGCATGACGTGGATGTCGACGGCGGACTGATTGTCCGCGGCGGTCGAGAAGATCTGGGATTTCTTCGTCGGAATCGTCGTGTTCCGCTCGATGAGCTTCGTCGCGACACCGCCGAGGGTCTCGATCGAGAGCGACAGCGGGGTGACGTCGAGGAGAAGGACGTCCTTGACTTCGCCGGTGAGAACGCCGGCCTGAATCGCCGCGCCGACCGCGACGCATTCATCGGGGTTGATGCCCTTGAACGGTTCTTTGCCTGTCACGCGTTTGACGGCTTCCTGGACGGCCGGGATACGGGTCGAGCCGCCGACGAGGATGACTTTCTGGATGTCACTGTTCGTTACGCCCGCATCCTTCATCGCTTTGTGCATCGGCTCGATCGTCCGCTCGACGAGGCCGCTCGTCAGCTGGTCGAATTTCGCGCGGGTGAGGTCCATGTTGAGGTGGAGCGGACCGTCGCTGTTCACCGTGATGAACGGGAGGTTGATATTCGTCGTCTGGCTCGAGCTGAGTTCCTTCTTTGCCTTTTCGGCGGCTTCCTTGAGTCTCTGGAGCGCCATCTTGTCCTTGCGGAGGTCGATGCCGTTCTCTTTCTGGAAGGCATCCGCGATCCAGTTCATAACGATCTCGTCGAAATCGTCGCCGCCGAGGTGGGTATCGCCGTTCGTCGCGAGCACTTCGAATACGCCGTCGCCGAGTTCGAGGATCGAAACATCGAACGTTCCGCCGCCGAGGTCGTAAACGAGGATTTTATGGGAAGCCTGGTCCTTGTCAAGGCCGTAGGCCAGAGAAGCGGCCGTCGGTTCGTTGATGATTCTCTTGACGTCAAGGCCCGCGATCTTGCCGGCGTCCTTCGTCGCCTGTTTCTGGGCGTCGGAGAAGTAGGCCGGAACGGTAATGACGGCTTCGGTGACCTTCTCGCCGAGGTAGCTTTCGGCGTCGGTCTTCAGCTTCGTCAGGATCATCGCGGAGATGTCCTGCGGGGTATAGGTCTTTCCGTCGATTTCGATTTTATGATCGGATCCCATAAATCTCTTGATGGAAGAGATCGTCCGGTCGGGGTTGGTGATGGCCTGGCGCTTCGCCGTTTCGCCGACGAGACGCTCGCCGTTCTTCGTAAAACCGACGACCGACGGGGTCGTGCGGTTTCCTTCCGCGTTCGCGATGACGGTCGGTTCGCCGCCCTCAAGGACCGCGACGCAGCTGTTGGTCGTGCCAAGGTCGATTCCGATAACTTTGCCCATTGTGTATACCTCCTGCGCTTTCTCGCGCGTTTTATTACGTTTTTTATGCAACGCGGATTCCGCGCTGTTTTCGTTTTTCGTGCAGTTCCGGCTTCGCAGCCAGTTGCGTTTCTATTCCGCGACGATGACCATCGCGGGGCGGATGACTTTTCCGTTGAGCATATAGCCCTTCTGGAGAACGGTCGCGACCTTTCCCTCGTTTCCGTTTTCGGCGGGACAGGTCTGGACCGCATGGTGAAAGTTCGGGTCGAACTCCGCGCCGAGCGCCTCGATTTCAAAGAGGCCGTGCTTTTTCAGCGCCGCGACGTACTTTTCCACGATCATCCGGACGCCGTCCTGGACACCTTTCGCCGCCTCGTCCTTCACCGCAAGCGCCCGTTCGAAGTCATCGAGTACGGGGAGCAGATCGGTCATGAGGCTTTCGTTCGCACGGGCGTATATATCGCCCTTCTCCTTTTCCGTACGCTTCCGGAAGTTCTGGAAATCCGCCGCAAGGCGAAGGTACTGGGTCCGGAGGTCTTCGTCCTCCTTCTTCCCGGGAACGGACTTCTCCGGTTCGCCTCCGGCCTTTTCGCCGTCTTCCGGCATCGAACCGCCGTCCGCGTTCGCACTGTTTCCGTCCTTCGGTTCCCCGTTTTCGGAAGCGTTTCCGCCGGCCGCCGCTTCACTCTGAGCCGCCTGGCTTTCGGTCTCCGCCGCGTTCTTCACTTCGGCACCTTCCGCCGTTCCGGCTTCGTCCTGAACGCCCTTTGCGGGCGCTTCGGTCTTTGCCGGTTCCGCTTCCGGAGCCTTCCGGTTCTTGTCTTTGTTACTCATTTGTATTTGAATCTCCTTCCGTGAGCGCAAAGGTTCGGTTCAGATTATCGGTCAGGTACTCGATGACGGAACTGACCTCATCGTATGCCATACGCGTCGGGCCGATGACGCCGATCCGGCCGACCATTTTTCCGTTGACGTGGTACGTCGCGGTGATCAGCGTACAGTCCTTCAGCGCTTCGTCGTCGTTTTCGTCGCCGATTGTGATCTCGAGGCCGTTGTCACGCCTGTTCAGTACGTCGGCAAAGTCCTTCTTCCGGTTCATCTTCTCCATGAACAGCTTTGCCTTTTCGATGTCGCTGTATTCGGGGATCGAGAAGATGTTCGTCAGACCGTCGATGTAAAGTTCTTCATTGAGCATCTTCTCCAGCGTCTGGACGAAGTTCGGCGCGATGTCCGCGGCGAGACCCGAAAGCGTCGTCATATCGGTCCGGATCCGGGCCATCAGGTCCTCCGTATCGATCTCCTTCAGGGACTTCCCTTTGTAATCGTGGGTCATCACCTTCGAGAGGAGCTGGAGGTTTTCCTCGGTATAGGGCTCGTTCAGCCGGAGGACCGTATTCGAAACCTTTCCGCTCTCCGCGACGATCATCAGGACGACCGTCCGTTCATCTGCCGGGAGGAGGTTCACGTAGCGGAGCTTATCCTCCTTCGGGACCGGCGTCGTTGCAAACGCCGTGAGGTTCGTAAGTTCCGAGAGAAGACTCGCCGCATACGCTGCGACCTTTTCGAGTTCCGCGACCGTTCCGGAGATCCGATCCTCGATGAATTCCTTTTCCGCGGGGGACAGGTCCTTCTTCTTCATCAGCTCGTCGACGTACTTCCGGTAGGCTTTGTCGGAGGGAACCCTTCCGGCGGAGGTGTGGGGATGGGTCAGATAACCCATCTCTTCGAGATCGCTCATCTCGTTCCGGATCGTTGCCGGCGAGATCCCCATATCGTAGTTCTTCGCAAGTGTCCTCGATCCGACCGGTTCGGCGGAGTGGATGAAGTCGGATACGATCGCCTGAAGGATTCTCAGTTTTCGTTCGTTCAGTTCCATTCTTTGTCACCCGTCTTATTGTTACCCGGTTGTCAGCACTCCAAACATCCGAGTGCTAACTTCCGGATACAACAATACCCCCTTTCGGGGGCATTGTCAACTTTATATTCAGTTAATAATCTCTCATTCCTCCGACAGGCGCTTCTCGGCCTTGAACTTCGCGAAATCCGCGATGAGCTTCGCCGAGAGTTCCGTTCCGAGGCAGGACGTGTTCAGCGAGAGATCGTACGTATCCGCAGAGCCCCATTTGAGGCCGGAGTAGTAGTTGAAGTAGTTCGCGCGCGTTTTATCGACCTTCGCCATCGCGCTTTCCGCATCCTTTTCCTCGACGCCGTAATACGTCACGAGACGGTTTTTCTTGTCCTCTGCCGAGGAATGGACGAAGATGCGGACGAGGTCCGGATCGTCCTTGAGAACGTAGTTCGCGCACCGTCCGACGATGACACAGGAGCCCTCCTCTGCGATCCTGCGGATCGTATTGGCCTGGATCAGAAAGAGCTTGTCGTTCATCGGCATATCGGTCACGGAAACGCGTCCGCCGAAGCCGCTGAAACTCGCGGGGAGGATGTTCCAGAGCGGCTGGGACGGCTTTTCGTCTGCATGCTCGAAGAGATCCTTCGAGATCCCGCTCTCCTCCGCGGCGCGCTCGACGAGTTCCTTGTCGTAGAACGGGATGCCGAGCTGTTCGGCAACCATTTTACCGATATAGCGGCCGCCCGAACCGTACTGGCGGGCGATCGTGATGATGTAGCGTTCGGACATATTCTTCACTCCTTTCGGAACCGGTACACGGAAGTATCGCGTTCTTTGACAAATAATTATCGCACAATCCGGCCGTTTCGTCAATTGACGGAGATGACAAGCCCGGCGTCCTGGGACCAGAAATAATTCCATCCGAACTCGTCGACGCAGAACCGCCACGTCATCGGGAAGTACGTCACCTCGCGGAACAGGAGGAGCGGGTACTTTTCGTTCACGTTGTCGATCTTCTTTCCGTTGACTGTAACGGGATAGGTCACGATCTCAGCCTGGTAACTTGGTTTGCTGTTGACCGTGTACTGAAGCATCGGACAGTACGGTCCCTGATCGGCGATCTTGTTGATGAAGAGACCCGTCCGCGTATCGGCGAAGGCCGTCTCCAGCTTCAGGAAGCGGCAGTCGTAATACGTCATCGGGAAGTAGGTGATGTTGTTGTAGATGATCGACGGATATGCCGCGTAGCGGTTGTTCATTTCACGGCCGTTCAGTGTCACCTTGTTGTTGATCGTGACGGTAACGGCATACCGCGGGTTCGGCTTCGGCTCGTTCGGCGTGACGTACACGGGATCGAGTTCCTTCGGTGTCGGGGCAGGCGTCGGTGCAGGAGTTGGTGTAGGGGTAGGGGTAGGGGTCGGATCCGGCGTAGGGGTGGGTGTCGGCGTCACGAAACTGAGTTCCGGAAGGAACTGCTCGGTCGGAACGCGGTAGACGGTTCCGCTCTCGGACGGAGACTGGGCGATCGAGCAGACAAGCGTCCCGTCTCGTTCCGCAAGGCCGTAGACGTATCCGTTCGAGACGTTCGGATTGAACTGGGTGATCTCCTTTCCGTTCGGATGATAGCAGTAGATGTGGGTCGAATCGTTGAAGTAATAGTATCCGTTCACGCACGCGAGTTTCATGTACGGCGATTTCCAGAAGGAGGTGGAGTTCCAGACGAGCCAGATGTCGGAAATGCTCTTCAGCGTCTCGACGCTTCCGGTCGTTTTATCGCGGCGGACAAAGGACATCAGCGGGGCGTTGCTGTAGACGAGGTTGTTGCGCGTAAGGCGCGCCGTCT
>Ga0079305_1002406_pt1 | contig 16468 bp, 19 predicted proteins | sample LMS_cellobiose_e_FD_79183 | JGI IMG/M metagenome (GOLD analysis project Ga0079305, IMG submission 79183) | Rumen-fistulated moose microbial communities from Alaska, USA - LMS_cellobiose_enrichment | ecosystem: Host-associated > Mammals > Digestive system > Stomach > Rumen fluid ... | reverse complement strand
ACTAATACTGCGATTCCTGCAACGCTTGCATTGAATTCCTCTAATAGACTAATCATACCATTGATGGTACCGCCAGCTTTCATAAAGTCATCCACAATCAATACTTTTGAGCCATCTTCTAAACTTCTTTTAGAAAGCAGCATCGTTTGGATTCTTTTTGTAGAACCAGAAACATAATTAATACTCACCGTGGAGCCTTCTGTTACTTTACTGTCTCTTCTAACCATAACTACCGGAACATTTAAATAAGTTCCAACTGCATATGCCAAAGGAATCCCTTTAGTAGCAACTGTCATGACCACATCAATATCCGTATCAGCAAAAGCAGAGGCAAACAGTCTTCCCACTTTTTGCATGATAGTCGTATTTCCCAGAATATCATTCATATATAGATATCCGCCGGGCAAAAGCCTTTCTGGACTTTTTATCAAATCACAAAGCTCCTCAACAAATGGTTTCGCTGCTTCATCACTGACTTTTACTTGATACTTTACTCCACCGGCTGCTCCTGGCAATGTATGTAAAGTCCCTATTCCTCTTTGCTCAAATGTTTCTTTAACAATAGCCAAATCTTCACTGATTGAAGACTTGGCTGCACCGTACTTTTCTGCAAAGTAAGAAAGAGATACTAACTGCCTAGGATGCTCCAGCAAGTAATTCGTCATGTCTATTAAACGCTCACTACGACGAAATTTCATAACTGAACCCCCAAAATCCGAATATTTAAAGACAATTTTACATTATTATACGGATTTAATCAAGAGTATGTCGTTGCCCAATCATTCGAACCGCAAATACTTGATCACAAAATCCTCTCAAACCATTGTAAACCCGATTCATCCTTGAATCATGTTGAATCAATCCAAAAACAGTGGGTCCACTTCCGCTCATAAGAACAGCATCTGCACCAAATTTGCAAATTTGTTCTTTAATTTGAGCAACCTCTGGGTATAAGGATAGAGTAACATTCTCTAACACATTCCCAACGCTATTACACATAAGATCATAATCTTTCGCTGAAATGGACTCAATCATTTTCTCCGTATTGGGATGCTCAATTGTCTCAATATCTAGTCTTTTATAAATATCAGCTGTTGATACACCAATAAATGGTTTTGCTAAAATAACCCAGCACACTGGTGGCGCAGGCAACTCCTTAATGATTTCCCCTCTTCCAGTTGCAAGGGCAGTGCCCCCATAGACGCAAAAAGACACATCAGACCCAATTTCAGCTCCAATGACAGCTAATTCATCTAATGTTAATCCTAAATCCCATAACTTATTTAAACCGCGTAATACTGCCGCTGCATCGCTGCTTCCTCCAGCAAGACCTGCTGCAACAGGAATATGTTTCTCAATTTTAATTTCTACGCCTTTTTTCACATCAAACTTTTCCTTTAATATACTTGCTGCCTGATAAGCAAGATTTCTTTGGTCATCAGGAACAAACCTATTAAGAGAAACTATTTTTATTACATCGTTATCTAACAATGCTAGCTCAATTCTATCTGCTAAATCAATTGTCGTCATAATCATTTCTACTTCATGATACCCATCTGGTCTCTTATGAAGCACATCTAATGACAAATTGATTTTAGCTGGCGCTTTCACCAAAAGCTTCAATATTTCCACCCACTTAACAATTTCATCATTTACTTTTTTCTCCAACTAACGAAAGAGGATTTTCCTTAAAGGAGATAATAATAGTAGGCTAGACGAACTTTATCTTACCCTTATTCCGTGCCTAACAAGCTTTATGCTCATCTAATCTTCTATATAGATATAGTGATTTTACCACAAATTATTCTCTTACATACAATTGAGATTGTGTTTTCCTATAATTTATCAACAATTGAGGTGAGCTCTTACTCCCCATCATCCTTGAATAAAAAAAGAATCTATCATTAACTCCTTATATCTATACTATTTAATCGATAATATAGATATACGCTAATGATAGATTCTATAAATTGCCGTGGGTAAATCCAATTTGATTATCGTACAAATAAGATGGACGTAAAGTGAATTTCGAAGTTACACATTACTCTTTATTTTGAGTAAGAAGACTTTGCTCTGCTATTTCTATTGCCCTTTTGACCATATTCCCTGCGTCTCTTGCACGAATACCGCCCCAGCCCTCTTTCTGGACTACATCATAGAAACCAAGCTCTTTTGCTAATTCTTCCTTCAATCCTTCAGACATAATTCCTTTTCGTCTACCCAAAGTGAATCTCTCCTTTCATCACCCACGGTAAGCTTAGTATGTATCCATCACTAGTTTTTCATGTTATCTATTTGTTGCCAAAACATATGCTTATTTATACATCTGCAATCATCTTTATTTGCAAATCATTATTTTTCTCCATGAAAAAAGCAGCAAACAAATTGTTCACTGCCGCTTAATGCTTTCAAGCAATAATAGTTAGCTTAAAGCAATTTGTCCTGATGTATCCTCGAAGAAGGTAATTTGAACCGTTTCTGTTAAAACATCTGCATAGCTGTATGATACACGTTCAAATGCATTTTCATCCTGATCTAACTCCACTACAAACACAGATGGATAAGTCTCTGCTAATACTCCTGAACGTTCAATTGTCTTCCGACGACCGCCATTTGCCTTCAGCATAAGTCTTTTTCCTAAATTTGAATCAAGAGCTTTTTTTATATCTGATAATGTTTTTGCCATTCGGTCCACCTCACTGTGTAAAGTATATCATACTGACACAACAGAGTCAAATAAAAACATAAATTATAACAGTCTTTTTTAGAAGTTGTCAATATTTTTTATTCTTATTTTTCTCCAATTTTTCAACAAAGATAGTTTGCACAAAGTGAGCATAAATATGTAGAAAATTTCAATTTTTTTCAACTACTTATATCTTTCAAAGGAAATAAAGCATCTTCTAGCTAAAAACACACAGAATCCAGATAGCCCACCATTTATTAAAGGGTAAAAGCATACCTTATCCTGTGTGTAATATTTAAATGCTTCTGTCTTTGTTACACCTCTTCCGCCGAATCTACATGATATGGCATGCCTGTTCGCAGTACTCCCTTTGTTTCAATTCCACCTAGTCCCTTTTCACCCGTTAATGTATTCCTTAAAACATCCCAAACGTTTACCCTTTCCATAAAAGGTGTAAAGCTTATCTTGGCAACGATATAAACTGGATCAAGGGCATGAATATTTACTCTTGAGGGGGAACTTGCAAAATTAGCTCCTGCATAAATAAGGGATTCAAAGTGGGATTGACAAGCACCAGCAAAAATAACTAACTGATCCAGATTAGGAAGCTTCTTTCTCGCCTCTCTGACGGTCTGTACAAAGTATTTAGAGTGTCGGTATGCATTAATATCACTTTTGTCTCCTAGTGCTTTAGAATAAGCATCATGACCTGTTATAACCAGTATATCAGGGCGATAGTAATCCAAAAGACTGCCTATTTTACTTGGCATCTCTTTTTCATTGCAGTGCACTCCATTGACGGGTATCCCAATTTTTTCGTATAAAGTGAGACACTTTTTCAAATAGTTGGGATCTCCATCAATATGGAGTACTTTACCCGGTAATTGAAAATAGTTAGAAGGCTTGCTATAAGCTTCTGTTACTTGATACTCCTGCTTTCTTCGCAAAAGATTCACATCTTGTCGAAATAATTGGAGAGATTGTTCCTCCATTAACTGAACCTTTTGGGAAATTTTTCGTTGCATCGGTTGATTAATTAATACTAAATCCTCATATGGAGCATCTGCAATCAAGCGAAAATCTTCTCCATAAAGAATGGCAATTTTTTGGCCATTTACCTCTTTCATGTCAATTATTCGAAACAATAAATCACATTGATAAGACTCTCTACCGACGATATCCATGATATTTATAGTCACTCTTGTCACTCCAATTAACCCAAACTTGTTTCTCCTGAGTGGATATTATTATTCAATATCTATCTCTGATAAATTATGCATACGTCTATAAAGTTGTGAGCAATTCGAAAAAGAAGAATGAGAACATCGGCTGCTCCCCTTTCCTAACAACAACCTTTACCAAATAAAACATCATATAAAAAGGTGCACAGAAAGCTTCCTCTTCCTTGATATTTTTTAGGAAAAGCAATTAATCTGTACACCTATTTATCATCATTATTTTCCAAACGTTTCATAAAGTATGTCACTGAGCTTCGCGAACTCTTCAATAGATAATGATTCTCCGCGTCTAGAAGGCTCAATTTCCGCTTGTTCCAGCGCTTCTATGATTTCTGCCTTCTTTTCTTTTCCACCCTCTAATTGGCTCGATAAGTTATTGAGAATCGTTTTTCTTCTTTGTGCAAAGCTGGCTCTTGTTATTTGAAAGAAAAATGCTTCATTTTTCACTACAACAGACGGTGTTTCTCTAATCGTAAGACGAATAACAGCTGAATCCACATTTGGTTGAGGGACAAAAACAGTTTTTGGTACAATCATAACCACTTCTGGTTTTGTATAATACTGAATGGCAATTGAAAGAGAACCATATTCCTTCGTTCCTGGCTTCGCTGAAATTCGTTCTGCCACTTCTTTTTGTAGCATTACCACAATGCCTCTTAAAGGTAACTTTTCTTCTAGTATCTTCATAATAATCGGCGTTGTAACATAATAAGGTAAATTAGCAACAAGCATAATATCCTTGATATCTTTAAACTCTGTGTCTAACATTTCCTTAACATTTGCCTTTAAAATATCCTGGTGGATAATTTTTGCGTGAGGATATGGTTCAAGTGTCTCTTTTAAAATCGGTAATAGACGTTGATCAATCTCATACGCTACAACCTTTTTGCTCCGCTTTGCTAATTGTTCTGTTAATGCGCCAATTCCAGGGCCAACCTCAATTGCACCTGAATCTTCTGTTAACTGCGCATGATCCACAATATTTCTCAAAATGTTTGTATCAATTAAAAAGTTCTGTCCTAAGCTTTTCTTAAAGGAAAAACCATATTTATCTAGTATTGCTCTTGTCCTTGCGGGTGTTGCTATATCTTTATACATGCTTATCCTCCTGGCGTATTTCCTTAATCGCTTGTGCAAACTCTGCCTTTGTAATATGAAACATCAATAATCGTTTATAGAGCTGTTTTCCATTTGTATACCCAATTTTAAGCAGCTTACCTAACTGTTCTCTTCGCTCCTTAGAATCAGCACCGCCAATTAAGCCCGCATCAATTAAATCTTCCTTTGTAATTTCTTCCTTTATTGTTTCTTGCATCAGATGTGCTTCTTTTAATGCTTCTCTAATTACTTCTACTGATGCATGTTCCACCCCAACACCTTTACCATGCTTATGGATAGCAAGCTCCTTCGGAATAAAGGCATGCTTGCATTCAGGAACATGCATTTCAATTGTATGACGAATTTTTTGACCTGGATAGTCTGGATCTGTCAAAACAATAACTCCTCTTGTTTTTTGGGCTAGCTTTATTTTATCCAATGTCTCTTGATTAATAGCTGAACCGTTTGTTTCAATTGTATCTGCATCTACCGCTCGCTTAATAGCGGTAGTATCATCTCGACCTTCCACTACTATTATTTCTTTAATCTTCATGGAACCTCCAAAAAAATATTTAAAATTTGAAAAAAAAATGAAACATAATTGTAACATGAATCGTCTATATATACAGAGAGAAAGAAATGTTTTAATTATTATCATTATAGCTAATATTTATGTTTAAACAAATGGCTGATTCATTGCAATTTAATTAACAAGTGATGAAACATAAAAAAGGACAGAGGAGATGCTCCCTCTGCCAAATTAGCTAACTTTCTATCATCTGATATTGGATGATAAATTGTCGAGATTTCTATTTTACCTAATTAATTATTTTTATCTTAACTTGCCTGTTACCCCAACGGTAAGCTTCGGCTTTTGTGGAAAAGAAAACATCAATTTTCTGCCCTTTTACACTTCCGCCAGTATCGGCAGCAACAGCGTAGCCATAGCCTTCCACATAAACTTTTGTTCCTAATGGGATAAAACTTGGGTCGACAGCAATTACTTTTGCATTAGGATTAGCTTTCAGATCAATTCCAGTAGCCGTTCGGCCAGAACATCCATTACAGCTAGCAGTATATGCTGTTGAATTGACGAACACTTCTTGCCCACGTTCTTCACCACGGGATGCAAGTTGAATGACTTCGTCTTTTGTTCCAACAGAGACAATTTTATCCTGCTTTTCTTTTACTGTTGTTTCACTTAGCAATTTTCGGGAAATCTCTTTGCCATTTTCCTTCGTCACTTCATACTTTTTAGAGACCACTCCTTCAGTTCCCTCTTTAAGTACTTTTTCTGTTCCGTGTGGAAGATCATCGTCCTTTTGGGTGATTACGGCAAAATTAATCGGTTGTTCCACTACATCGGTGACCTTTTCTATTCTTGTTATATTAACAATAGCTTCTTCTTTCACTTTTTCCTTTAGAGCTGGTTCAACTCGGTCTAATTTATCAAGTGAGATCTCCTGTTGTGTTAAAAAGTCAGCGACCGTAGTCGAAGTGGACCATACTTGCTTTTTCTTTCCTGCGTCTACTAGCGTTACTGGAAATGCTGTATGTACGACAACGTCCATTTTATGTTCTATAGGGTTATTTTCTTTCTGATTGATCTGGTCGTGCTCGTTCAAAGAAATTTTTTGTTCTTCTAAAAACTCCTTAACAGTATCTACTGTTGTCCAAACCGTTTTCTTCTCGTCGTCTTTTTGCAATTCAACCTGTTTAGCTTTTTTCCAGACAACTTCTAGGTTATCTGTCACCTTTGTGTTTAACGAGGGAAACACATAATCTTTTGAACCGACGGTAATATCTAAATCATCAAATATTTGTTGTATAGTAGATGAGTGCGTCTCGATGATTTGTTCTTTACCATTTAGCGTTAGTGCCACAGTACTTTTAGTAGTTTCATAAATTATAAATCCAATACTACTCGCAAAAACGATGAAACTAGCTAAAAAGATAGACACTTTCTTCTTGCTCAAAGATTTTGAAAACAGGTTTTTCATGTTTTTGATTACGATGAAAAACGCCTCCTTTTCTCTCGGAGTGATTATATAGAGTATCATGTCCGCTGTCAACCCTTTAGAATCTTTGAACGTATATCCTATTATGCAAAAAAAACAAGCGAAAGGAAAGAAAGAAATCTCGACATAATTAGTCTATGAGAAAAGGAAGCAATGTAGAACGATTAAAAATAAGAGGAAGTTCGGACAAGCTCTTTCTTCATTCGACAAAAATCTTTATCAGTTTATGCCGAATAATTTTTTTGCGTTTTCTGTTGTTTTTGACGCCACCTCTTCGTAGGAAATCCCTTTTATAGCAGCAATCTCTTCTGCTACTAGTTTTACATAACTAGGTTCATTGCGTTTTCCTCTAAAAGGGGTCGGTGCTAAATATGGGCAGTCCGTTTCGATTAATAAATGATCTAACGAAATGGCTTCTGCAACTTCCTTTGGCTTTCGTGCATTTTTAAAAGTAACCGTTCCACCAAGCGAAATATAAAAATTCATATTTATACATTCAAGCGCAGTTTCTACACTTCCTCCATAACAATGCATAATCCCGCCTACCTCTTTTGCATCCTCTTCTTTTAAGATTTCAACAATATCAGCAGTCGCTTCACGATTATGAATAATTATCGGAAGTTTTACTTTTTTTGCTAATTGAATTTGCTTTCTAAACACTTCTTTTTGAATATCTTTTGGCGATTTATCCCAATGATAATCTAGTCCCATTTCTCCTATTGCAATGACTTTTGGATGCTTTGCCAATTCTTCAATCCAAACCAAATCTTCATCTACCATATCGATAGCATCTACAGGATGCCACCCTATGCTTGCGTAAACAAAATCATACTGCTCAATAAGCTCCATCGCCTTTGTAATAGTAGGTCTATCAAACCCAACCACTACCATTTTTTCCATTCCTACATCGAGTGCTCGTTGTATCACTTCTTCTATATCATCTTGAAACTCATTTGCATTAATATGTGTATGTGTATCAAATAACATGATAAACATCCCTCCATCATCTGTTAAATATATTTACACTTTATTTTCTCAGACCGTTCTATCCTTGCCACCACAGTCTTAATGAAAGAAGAAAAAACATAGAGATGATTAAAATATGGAGTTTTCTCGCCCATTCCCATTAAAGATCTTGGCGATTTCCCCAATTAAAACATCTCCATGTTTTTCCTATCATTTTATTTTACTTTTGCTCCAAGTGGTAAAGCCTCTGCGATTGTCGCAAGAGACAATTCGCCGTCATGACTTCCAGCTAAAATCATTCCTTGAGAAAGTTCGCCTCTTAATTTAACTGGTTTTAAATTTGTTACACAAATAACCTTTCGTCCTACCAAGTCTTCAGGAGAATAATATTTAGCAATTCCAGAAACTACTTGTCTTTTCTCATAACCAAGATCCAATTGTAACTTCAATAACTTGTCTGCTTTTTTCACAGGTTCAGCTTCCAGCACTTGTGCTACACGTAAATCTACCTTCATAAAGTCATCTATTGTGATTTCCTCTACGTCCGGAACTTCTTGAACCTCTTGTTTCGTTTCTTCTTCCTTTTGAGGTCCCTTCATTTCGCTCTTAATAAATTCCACTTCTTCTTGGATATCTAATCTAGGGAAAATAGGATCTCCCTTCTCTACTATAGTACCCGCAGGGATTATGCCAAAACGTTCCAAGCTGTCCCATGTCTGTAAGGATTCATCTTGTATGTTCAACTGTTTAAAAATTTTATCAGGTGTTCTTGTTAAGAATGGTTTTAACATAATTGCGATTCTTCTTAAAGATTCTGCTAAGTGATTCATCACAACTGCTAATTCTTCTGTCTTTTCCTCTTTCGCTAATACCCATGGCTGTGTTTCATCGATATATTTATTATTTCTGCTGACTAATTGCCATAACGTTGTTAGTACAACGGAGAACTCCATATTTTCCATATGCTCCGCATATTTCTTAACCGTTTCTTGATGTGCTTCCACAAGTGACTTTTCAAAAGTTCCCTCTGAATTTTTATAGGTAGGAATTTCACCATTAAAGTACTTATTAATCATCGCCACTGTACGATTTAATAAGTTCCCTAAGTCATTCGCTAAATCAAAGTTCACTCTCTCTACAAACGCTTCTGGAGTAAACACACCATCAGAACCAAATGGTACTTCTCTTAATAAATAATAACGAAGAGCATCTAATCCATAACGATCAATTAACGTCACTGGATTAACCACATTTCCTTTTGATTTAGACATTTTACCATCTTTCATTAGAATCCAGCCATGTGCAAAGACTTTCTTAGGCAATGGTAGATCTAATGCCATAAGCATGATTGGCCAATATATCGTGTGAAAACGAACAATTTCTTTCCCAACTAAATGTACATTTGCTGGCCAGAACTTTTTGTATAATGTTTCATCGTCAGAGCCATACCCTAGCGCAGTAATATAATTGGAAAGGGCATCGATCCATACATACACAACATGCTTCGGATCCCCTGGCACTTTAATTCCCCAATCAAAAGTCGTTCTTGAGACTGCTAAATCTTCCAATCCTGGTTTGATAAAGTTATTAATCATCTCGTTCTTGCGAGATTCTGGTTGGATAAATTCTGGATTTTCCTCGTAAAATGCTAACAAGCGATCTGCATATTTCCCCATTCTAAAGAAATATGATTCCTCTTTTACTAGTTCAACGGCATGACCACTGTCGGGGCTTTTCCCTCCAATTACTTTGCCATGTTCATCATAAATAGGATCAACTAACTGTAGTTCTGTATAATACGTTTCATCAGAAACAGAATACCATCCTTGATATTCATCTAAATAAATATCTCCTTGATCCACTAATTTCCTAAACATTTTTTCGACAACATCCGTATGTCGTTTTTCTGTTGTACGGATAAAATCATCATAGGAAATATCAAGCTTATCCCATAATTCCTTTATTCCTGCCACAATTTCATCTACATACTGAATAGGTGTAATTCCTGCTTCTTCTGCTTTGCGCTGAATTTTTTGCCCATGTTCATCCGTTCCAGTTAAGTAACGAACTTCATATCCTCTCATTCTTTTATAACGAGCCATTGCATCTCCAGCAACTGTTGTGTAGGCATGCCCAATATGTAAATTGCCACTTGGATAATAGATTGGCGTAGTAATATAAAAAGTTTTTTCTTGATCCTTCACTTAGTTTCCTCCTATGTATATGTATATAATATGTACCTTTAGTAAAATAACTGCTATTACTATTGTAACCATTCTTCTTTTTTATCGAAACAAAAAAGTATAAGAACATTTATAAACCGCATAATTATTGCCATTTTTCCTTTTATCCCATCAAAATATACCTAAAAATAATTAGTAATGCAACAGCGATGTTTTGGAAGAAAAAATGACAAATAAAAATGTTGTTTTTTGTCGAAAAAATAACAAAAATAGAACGAAAATACTATACCAATTTATCCCATCCTATGTTTATTTATCATTTCATACTCCAGAAAAGCCTACTTTAATAAGGTTTTTTAAAATACATTTATTTCAAAATAAATAATTGACGTTTATGGGAATGGCTGGTATTATAATAAACATACAAAGAAATTTGTCGAAAATTAGCGAAAAAAATATAAATACTTACTTTTGGGAGGAGAAAAGAAAATGAAATCTACAGGTATTGTTCGTAAAGTTGATGAATTAGGTCGTGTGGTAATTCCAATCGAATTAAGACGTACATTAGGAATTGCGGAAAAGGATGCTCTAGAAATTTATGTAGATGATGAAAAAATCATCTTAAAAAAATATAAACCAAACATGACTTGCCAAGTTACTGGAGAAGTATCAGATGATAATCTATCTTTAGCTGGTGGTAAATTAATTCTTAGCCGTGAAGGTGCAGAGCAATTAATCGCGGAAATTAAAAGCAATTTTGAACTTGCAAAATAAGAATAAAGTTAGAAATGTGTAAGTACATCACTCTTTATTTATTCATAGTTTCTTGAATGAATAAATAAGAAAAGCTTATTCGTTCTTTTTTATAAACTAAAGGACTGCCGCCTTAAAGGGGAACACCATCATATTTTTGATGTTCCGATTTAAGGCAGCAGCCCTTTTTCTTATTGAATATGGTATTCTTGGTAAATGTCTCTTTTTTGCATTTCTCTATCTAATGCAGTCTTTTTAATTGCTTCTTTTACCGTAATTCCCTCTTTTTCCACATAGTGATCTACATGTTGAACAATAGATAAGTCTTCCCACCAATTATTGTCTTCCGTTTGTAATTCTCCTTGTTCGATAACTAAACAGAACTCTCCTCTTATTTCTTCTGATTGAGACCAAGCAATTGCCTCCTCTAGAGTTCCACGAATAAATTCCTCATATAACTTTGTCAACTCTCTACATAATGTGATCTTTCTATTACCGAGAATTTCCCTTATTAAAACCAATGTTTCTTTTAAACGATGCGGGGATTCATATAAGAGCAACGTACCTGGAACACTCTTTAGGAAAAGCAACTCCTTCTTCTTCTCCTTCTTTTGACGATTAAGGAAACCATAAAAGTAGAAAGGATGTGTCGGAAGTCCCGAAGCAATCAGAGCTGTTAATGCTGCATTTGCTCCTGGAAGAGGAATAACTGGGATTTCTTGATTAATAGCATTCATAGCTAGCTCATATCCTGGATCTGCAATGGTTGGCATTCCCGCATCGCTTACTAATGCGATTATTTTATCCTCTTTCAAAGCTTGTATTAGCTTTTGACCACTAGTCTCTTTATTATGTTCATGATAGCTGACTACTGGAGTTGCAATTTCAAAATAATTACATAGTTTTTTTGTATTACGCGTATCCTCTGCAGCAATAATATCTGCCTCTTTCAAAATTCTAATTGCTCGAAAACTCATATCTTCTAAATTCCCGATAGGAGTAGGGACTAAATACAGCGCTCCCCTTTTTTCTTTAAAGCTTTTTTGTTGTTTCATTTCCTTCACCTACTTCCTTCCATAAAAACTTTTCCTTCTTCTTTCTATCTAACTGTTTAAAAGCATACTCTGCTTTCATGGCCTCTTGTTTTGTCTGAAATTCCTCATAGTAAATAACAGATACCGGTAAACGCCCTCTTGTATACTTTGCCCCTTTGCCATCATTATGCGTTTTTACTCGCTTTTGAAGATCATTTGTATAACCAGCATAATAGCTGCCATCCTTACACTTTAATACATAAAAATAATGATTCTTATTTTCCATACAGTATTCTGCTCATTTCCTCTGTATAATTGTTGCCATCTTTATAAACAAATAACGGAGGGAGAACTTTTAAGTCTGGTTTCCCATCTTTTATTGCTTCAACTAATAAAATATTCGCTTCTTTACCTTCTTTTGGATAGACAAATCGGATTCGCTTTGGTTCCAATCGATTCTCCCTCATAAATGTAATGATATCTAATAGCCTGCCAGGTCGATGAACAAAAGCTACTTTTCCACCTTGTTTAACCAATTGACTAGATATACTAATTGTATCCTCAAGTGTACAGAGAATCTCATGCCTAGCTATAGCAAGATGCTCATTACCATTAATCTCTGCCATTGAGTTCGTCTTCTTAAAGTAGGGAGGATTACACGTCACTGCGTCATACTTCTCATACCCAAGTAAACTAGGAGCATCCTTAATATCACCATGAATCATTTTTATTTTTTGTTCTAAATGATTATACTGAATGCTTCTATTTGCCATATCATATAATCTTTCTTGTATTTCTACTCCTACAATATCTCCCTCTGTTCGAAGTGACAAAAAGAGTGGAATTACTCCATTCCCACTACATAAATCAACAATTGCCCCCCTCTTCAAAGGAATAGAGACAAAATCCGCTAATAATACTGCATCTAATGAGAAAGAAAAAACAGATGGACTTTGAATAATTCTTAATCGTTCATCCAGCAAATAATCTAATCTTTCATCTCCAATTAATGGAACCACTCTTTTTTTACCTCCATCTTTCCTATTCCTGCATAGAAAAAGAGATGTCTCAAGAAGAAGAGTCATCCCCTGACAATACATTGATTGTATTGCTTACATACTCGGGCAATAATTTCTTTGAGACATCCTTATTTTTTATTAAGAAACGATAAACAAAAAAGACAATCTCCATCTTTTCGAGGACTTCCAAAATGAAGATTACAAATATGAAAACCTTCTTGATATAGTCTTGCCAGGTTGTCATACCCTTCCCCTATATCAATATTTTTTTCCTCCATCGTCTTACCTTGTTTTATGTTCCTTCTTTTATTTTTATCCTGTTTCGAATCTTTTTCTCTTGGTATATCCTCTAAGTGCCTTCTTAGATTTTCATTTTCTAGCTGCAGCCTATTATTCTCTTCAATAAGCTCAGCTACATGCTGTTTAAGATCACCTAATTGCTTATACAAATTACCAATTTGACTTTCCATATTTATTACTGATTCAAAAACTTCTTTTTTATCCACTCTTCCACCTCATTAATCTGTGGATTGAACTGAAACAGCATCCTCTTGCAGTATCTCATCTAATGTATATTCAAGCACTCGTTCTTGTTCAGAAATTTCCACTTGGAGTACACGTTCTAAAATATTTAAACCAACAACTTTTCCCTTTCCATCCGGTGTATTAATCCAATCACCTAAGTCTGGTAAAAGTTCCTTGGCAGCTTCATAATCGTCATTCTCATATTTTAAACAACACATTAATCGTCCGCATAATCCGGAAATTTTCGTTGGGTTTAAGGAAAGGTTTTGGTCTTTTGCCATCTTAATAGATACTGGTTCGAAATCCCCTAAGAATGTCGAACAGCATAACATTCTTCCACAAGGACCAATTCCACCTAGCATTTTAGCTTCATCTCTTACACCAATCTGACGAAGTTCAATTCTTGTTCGAAAAATGGAAGCTAAATCTTTTACCAATTCCCTAAAGTCTACTCGACCATCAGCGGTAAAATAAAAAATAATTTTATTACGGTCAAATGTATATTCTACATCCACTAATTTCATATCTAATTCATGTAGCGTAACTTTCTCACAACAAACATCATATGCCTCTTTTGCTGCAACCTTGTTTTCGGCTACAATCATTTGATCTTTATGATCCGCAATTCTTAATACTTTTTTCAAGGGTAAAACAACATCGTTTTCATCTACTTTTTTCGGTCCAATAACTACTCTCCCGAATTCTACACCTCGAACAGTTTCGACGATGACGAAGTCTCCCTTTTGAATGATTAATTCATTTGGATCAAAATAATATATTTTTCCAGCTTTTTTAAAGCGGATTCCTACAACATCATACAACTGAAGATCCCTCCTGCAGCTCTAGCACCAGCTGCTCCATCAATAACTGTGGATTCATATTCCCCTGCAGCTTTCGCTTTGCTTCAAAAATAGCTGTCATTTGTTCCGTTAAGCGCCTGTTAGAAGTTCTTAAAGCATAAGTCTCTAATCGTCCCTTTTCGCTAACGTATACAATCTGATCGTGCTTGCCAAGCTGTATATATAATAAATCTTTATAAAGCAGCAATAATAAATCGAGTCCTCTATCAAACTGATCCTTTTCCTTAAAATGAGAAAACCAGTCCCTTTGAAGAGCTACTAATGCTTCTAAAGGAGCTCCTTTAAGAGCCTCATATAATTTTACCACTATTTTTTGCGCTTGTACAAACCATTCATCCGTACTAAGTGTCAATGCCTCTTCAAAATTATTGGTAATTTGCGCAAGTAAAGGGGCTTCATTTGGTTTTATTCCATTTCTTACTAGTTCTTTAGCCATTTCATTTGGGGATAATGGTGTAAAGGAAAGGACCTGACACCGAGACAAAATAGTCGGCAATATTTGCTGAATTTGTTCTGTTATTAGAATGGCCGTTGTTTCTGCATTTGGTTCCTCTAAAAATTTCAGTAAACTATTAGCCGCATTTGTAGTCATTTTATCTGCATGAACAAGAATATACACCTTTTGCTTTGACTCTACTCCAGTCTTGGAAAACTCTTCTTGTAGGCTTTGTATTTGATGCTTCTTTATGGATAATCCATCTGGCTCAAGTAAATGCACATCAGGATGGTTACCATTATTTATCCGCTTGCAATTTGAACATGTTTCACATGGAACATATCCATCTATAGTATTTTCACATAAAATGCTCTTAGTGAGAACTAGACTTATTTCCCGTTTACCAGTTCCCTTCATTCCTTCAAAAAGATATGCATGAGCTAATCTCTCTTTTTTCAAGCTGTTTTTTAGCATTTTTAAAACAATGGGTTGTGTCTGTTCAAGCTGTTCCCACGTCCTTGTCAAGACAATCACTCCATTTACGTATATATATTAATTAGTAAACCTTTAATTTCACCAATTTTATCTAAGATATTTATGCCATTTTTTCTCAGTCGCAATTACTTCTTCTGTTAATTCTACTAACTTATCATCAATTACCTGTACAACACGCAAGTCTCTCCCTTGGCCAAACTGATCCCACGAGTTGTCTTTTTTTACTTTCATCCCTAATTCAACAGCTTCTTTTACAAACTGTTTAACAAGAGATTTATATTTTGTTAAGTCTTTTAAATTTTGGGATCGCCCTAACCTATTGCCAATATCATCGATGTTCTTCATCAATTTTGAAGCTGATCGACCTTTAATTTCTCATTTTGTTGTTGGACATATCCCTGAAATTTAGAGTCCCTAGACTACCTTTTGTTTCTAATCTATTCCCTTCCAGATTGATTCGAATGTCTTTATTAATCTTCATATTCTTCCTCCTGAAGAACGATCTACTACTTGTTAGCAAAAAGATCTGCTCTCACTTTTAACTTTTATCATTTAACCATGAAAGTACATCGGTAACAGAAGTTAACCGATGTACAGCTTAAAATTGTTTAAATTGCTCTACAGGTAATACAAAGACTGTTGCTCCACCAACTTCCACTTCTACTGGATAAGGGACATAAGAATCTGCATTTCCTCCCATTGGCGATACAGGTGCTACTAATTGGTCTCTTGATTGACAATTTTCTTTAATGATTTGCAGTGCTTTTTCCACACGTATATCTTCCGTTCCTATCATAAAGGTGGTATTTCCAGATTTCAAGAATCCGCCAGTACTCGCAAGCTTTGTTGCTCTAAAATTATTTTCAACTAGTGCATTAAGTAATTTGTTACTATCTTTATCTTGAATGACTGTTAGAATTAATTTCATTTTATCCCGCCCCTTATTATAGTTTCCGAATGATTTTATAACTTGTTCCTATTATAGCAATAAATATAAAAACAAACAGCTGAAAGGAAAATAATTCTTTGAAAGCCTATCTATTTTTTGTTTGTTATCACTATATGCATAATACCCTAATATATAATTAGCAACGCACTTCTACTTTAAAAAACGATTAATAATATCCACTGTATCCTCCAAAACCTGTTCTAGTGGT
>Ga0079305_1002403_pt1 | contig 16483 bp, 15 predicted proteins | sample LMS_cellobiose_e_FD_79183 | JGI IMG/M metagenome (GOLD analysis project Ga0079305, IMG submission 79183) | Rumen-fistulated moose microbial communities from Alaska, USA - LMS_cellobiose_enrichment | ecosystem: Host-associated > Mammals > Digestive system > Stomach > Rumen fluid ... | reverse complement strand
TACCTCTATGGAATCCGCTGCGAAGTCGCTCCTGTCTCCCAGATTGGTCCAGGTGACCTCAACGGCTATGGCGTCATCACCGGCGAAATCCTTGAACAGATATCCGTCTCCGATCAAGACCTCGCAGTCCTCATAGATGACATGGTCTGAAGAACCGGTCTCGACCGGCTGGGCTCCGCTTCCGCCTACACCCATTACCAGTCCGATGGCTATCGCGGCTATAGCGATCAAAGCGATCACGATGAATACCACGAGCGCGATTATGAGGCCCCTGCCGCCTTTTTTGCCCTGTCCGGCCTGCTGAGCGGGCGGATACTGTCCGCCGAGTCCAGGCTGGACCGGCTGTCCGGTCTGGGACTGGTTGAATGAGTGGGTGGTCCCGCGCCCGTATCCCGCGCTGAAGGAGCCCTCCGTTCCGGCTGGCACCCGGCCTGACGCCGCGGCATCACCGTTCACCGGACGTCCCTGAAACGACGGAGCTCCCGGTTTTTCAAAAGCGCTGTTCGGCTGCCCGAACGCGTTCGGCTGCTGAGGCGGAAAGACCTGCGAAGGCGTTTCGGATACGGCTTCAGCTTCGTCCGGCGTCTCGACCGGCTCAAAGCTCCCGCCGGGCTGCCATGTCCTTCCGGCGCCGCCCAGCTCCGGCATCTTTACTTCCCGTTTGGAAGGCTTTGCTCCCTCGGACCAGGGCGATCTTCCGGCGTCAAATGTCGGCGGCTTTCCATACTCCAGTGCCGATGCGGGCTTTGGCCTCTCATATACGGAAGGCGCGCTGAAGGTCCCGCTGAAGCCGGGATTGTATTCAGGCGCAGCCTTCGGAGCTTCGACCGCTTCCGCTGCCTCGGCAGGGGCGGGAGCCTCAGGTTCAGCCGCGCTCTCCGCGTTTCCGAACTTGACTTCCTGCTGCGCCCGGTTCAGCTTGATCTGGACAGTTCCGCAGTTGGTGCAGAACGCCGCGTTGTCCGCGAGCTGAGTTCCGCAGTTATGACAGTATTTCATATCTTTTCTCCCCGATAGACCTATCTGGTCAGAAGGTCATAGGCCTCGCGGTATTTCGCGATGGTCTTCTCTATCACTTCGTCCGGAAGCTCGTATCCGCTGTCCGGATTGGCCTTCAGCCAGTCTCTTACGAACTGCTTGTCGAAGGAAGGCTGGGACTTGCCCGGCTCATATCCTTCGAGCGGCCAGAACCTGGAGCTGTCCGGCGTCAGCATCTCGTCGCCGATGACGACTCTGCCTTCTTCGTCGATGCCGTATTCGAATTTGGTGTCAGCGATGATGATCCCTCTTCCGAGAGCGTATTCAGCGCATTTCTTGTAGATCGCGATCGTATTGTCGCGGATCGCAGCGGCGTATTCCTCGCCGTGGCCCGGGAACTCGCGCTCGATCACATCGATGCTCTGCCTGTAAGAAATGTTCTCGTCGTGAGTGCCTATCTCGGCTTTGGTGCTGGGCGTATAGATCGGCTCGGGAAGCTTCTGGGACTCCTTGAGTCCTTCGGGAAGATCTATCCCGCAGACCTCTCCTGTCTTCTGATAGCTTGCCCAGCCGCTTCCGGTTATGTATCCGCGCACGATGCACTCTATCGGAAGCATCCTGAGCTTGCGGCAGAGCATGCTCCTTCCCTCGAACCTCTCCTGGCGGAAGAACTCGGGCATGTCGGCCGTGTCGGTGGAGATCACGTGGTTGTCCACTATGTCGCGGGTGAAGTCGAACCAGAACTTCGACATCTTGGTCAGGACCTCGCCCTTGCCCTCTATCTTGTTCTTAAGAATTACGTCAAAGGCCGAGATGCGGTCCGTGGCGACCAGGATGAGGCTGTCGCCGATGTCGTAGATCTCGCGGACTTTACCTTCTTTGAACGGTGTGTACTCCTTCATTTTTTCCTCCCTTTCCGGTCGTGCCTTTACGGTCTCACCTGACCGCTGCCGTAGATAACGTATTTTGTGGTCGTCAGCGCCTCGAGCCCCATCGGGCCTCTGGCGTGAAGCTTCTGAGTGCTTATCCCTATCTCAGCGCCGAATCCGAACTCGCCTCCGTCTGTGAACCTCGTCGACGCGTTGACGTATACCGCCGCTGAATCTATCTCGTCCAGGAATCTCTGGGCGTTCGAGTAGTCGTTCGTGATTATCGACTCCGAATGGCCTGTGCTGTAGCGGTTGATATGCTCTATCGCCTCGTCCAGACTGCTCACCGTCCTTACGGATATGATGAGCGCCAGGTATTCTCTTCCCCAGTCGTCCTCAGTCGCCGGGACGGCGTCTTTGATCAAAGCCCGGCATCTCGCGTCCCCGCGGATCTCGACTCCGTAATCTTTGAGCGCCTCCCCGATCAAAGGCAGGAACTCCGGCGCGATCCGCTCGTGCACGACCAGGGATTCGCAGGCATTGCACACGCCTATCCGCTGAGTCTTGGCATTTATCACTATGTCCCGCGCCATCCTGAGGTCCGCTGACTCGTCGACGAAAATGTGGCAGTTCCCGGTACCTGTCTCGATCACGGGCACCTTGCTGTTCTCGACGACTGCGCGGATAAGGCCGGAACCTCCCCTCGGGATCAAAACGTCGAGATAGTCCCGCATCTGCATGAACTCCGCGGCGGTCTCACGGGACGTGTCCTCTATCAGCTGCAGAGCGTTCTCGTCGATCCCCTGCTCCCTGAGCACGTCTCTGAGCACGCGCACGATCGCGATATTGCTTTTGATCGCGTCGCTTCCGCCCTTCAGTATGACGGCGTTGGAAGTCTTGAAGCAGAGCGCGAAGGCGTCGCAGGTCACGTTGGGCCTCGCCTCGTAGATCATCCCCACCACGCCGAGAGGCACTCTCTTCTTTCCGATCAGAAGGCCGTTGGGTCTTTTGGTCATGCCCGTGACCTCGCCTATCGGGTCGGCAAGCGTAGCGACATGCCTTAATCCGTCGGCCATCGCTGTGACTCTGGAGGGCGTAAGCTCGAGCCTGTCCAGAAGGCCTTCATTCATGCCGTTCTCGCGGCCCTTCTCCATGTCCAGGGCGTTCTCCGCCAGAATGTAGGGGGCTTCTCTTTCGAGAGCATCCGCGCAGGCCTTCAGCACTTCGTTCTTACGGTCCTGCGACAGCCTCGGCAGCGTCCTCGAAGCCTCCCTGGCTCTGATGCCCGTCTCCTGCAATTCTCTTTTCATCTCATTCACGCTCCGCGTTTTCCGATAAACAGTGTGCCGGCGTCTTCTCCGTCAAGTATGCGGTGCAGGATCCTGAAGTCCTCCCCGCTCCCTATCACCATATCTATACCGGCGTCCATCGCGATAGCTGCGGCGGAAAGCTTGGTGGCCATGCCGCCGGTCCCCGCGTTGGAGCCTGTCGTGCTCTTTCCCATGGAAAGAACTTTTTCGTCCAGAGATCTCACGGTGCTTATGAATTCCGCGCTGCTGTCGGTATGGGGGTCGGCAGTGTAGAGCCCGTCTATGTCGGAGAGCAGGATCAGAAGATCCGCTCCGACCAGCTCCGCGACAACGGCGGAAAGAGTATCGTTATCTCCGAATACTGCGAGGGACTCTATCTCCTGGGTCGCGACGGTGTCGTTCTCGTTCACGACCGGGATCACTCTGAGCTTGAGCAGCTCCTCGAAGGTGTTCTTCGCGTTGCTCCTGCTCTCGGGATCCGTGACGTTGTTCTTGGTCAGGAGTATCTGTCCGCAGACCTGATTGTACTCAGCGAAGAGCTTCTGATATATCATCATCAGCCTCGCCTGGCCTACCGCGGCGCAGGCCTGCTTCTCCGCGATGTCCTGGGGTTTCTCCCTGAATCCCAGGGCAGTCCTCCCGGCCATTATGGCTCCGGATGTTACCAGGACCACGTCAAGCCCGCGGTTCCTGAGATCCGATAGCTCCCTCACCAGTATCTCGAGCTTCACGAGGTCGAGCCTGCCGGTCTCCATATGGGTTAGAGAGGATGAGCCTATCTTAACCACCACTCTCTTCTTGTCCTTCATCATCCCGCGTGTCTCAGCGCACATCGCCTATACCTGCACCCTCTCTTCTATCCAAGTCTGATCTACCATGGCGTATTTGTTCGGCTCCAGCTCCAGAGCCTCGCTGAAATCCCTGTCCAGCCTCTGGTAGAGCTCCTCGTCCAGCATGATGGTAAGCTTTTCCGAGCCCGGTTCCAGATCGTCATCCCAGAGAATGAAGAACTCCGATCCGTTCTCGGAATAGTACAGAAGATCGTCGCCGATGACATCCGGCCAGTCCTCCCTGACCTTCCCGGCGAGAACCAGCTTGTAGAGCTCTATCAGGCGGTCGTCCCGGCGGTTGTCGAAGATAAGTATCTTCTCTATCAGGTCGGAGCTCGCCGTTACGAACCTGAACACCGCCTCCGGATCGATGTCCTTCTCCGGGACCGGAAGGCTGTTAAGATGATCCAGCACCTCGGGTTCTCCTCCCGGAAGCATGTATATCGTGAGCTTCAGGTCGCGGTCCGTATACATTATCGGGTATTCCACGAGCACGCGGTCTCCGCAGTTCCTGCACGTCGTAACGAAGAACGTTCCGTCCAGCAGAGCCTGCTTGTCCTCGGGATTATCGGTCACGTCCACGAACTCTTTGATGCCCACGTAGATGTCGCTGCCGCAGCCCTGACATTCAATTTTGACTTTTTCAAGTATCTGATCCATATTCCATCACCATCTGGAGATCGCTCGCCTCCTCGGGAACGTCCGCCATCAGGGTATCCTCTATATCCTCTATCTCGGGGAGATCGTTCAGCGTGGAGAAACCGAACTGCTTCAGGAACGTGTCCGTCGTCCCGTAGAGTATCGGGCGTCCGATCCCCGTGGATCTTCCCTTCTCCTCCACGAGCTCCTTCTTCATCAGGCCTTCCATGATCCTGTCGCATTTGATGCCGCGGATCGCGTCTATCTCGGCTTTGGTCACCGGCTGCTTGTACGCGACTATCGCCAGCACCTCCAGCGCCGCCTGCGAAAGCCTCCTCGTCTTGACCGGCGTGCAGAGCTTCTCTATATACTCCGCGTTCTCCGGCCTGGTCGCGAACTGCCAGCCGTTTCCGACCTTGCGGATCATGATCCCGCGGCGTTCCTGCTCGTACTCCTCCGCGAGCTCCTCCAGGCACTCCACGGCCTCCGCCTTGGTAATGTCGCAGGCCTCGGCTGCCATCGCGGCGTCGAGCGGTTCCCCCCATATGTACATCAGCGATTCAAGCGCTGATTTTGCTCTCTTTTTGCTGAACATCTCTTCTCCTTAACTTGCCCGGCACATTAGTCTGTCCGCGATCAAAGCCCTGCGGCCGTCTCTTCCGCCGCGGCCTTCTCTATATCCTCCGCGATCGGCGAGATCGTTATCTCGCCGTAGTTTTTCTGCTGCTCCGCGTCTATCACCTTATCCTTCATCATCTGAAGGACCGAGGTGAAGGTCACGACTATATCGTATCTGTCTTTTTTGTTCGGTATGAGCTCCCTGAGGGACAGCTTTCTTACGCCGCGCCCCATCGCGCTCTTCAGTCTTGACGCGATATATCTTATCCGGCTCTCGATCGTGGACTTCTCGCGCTCGACTCTCTGATATCTCGCCCTGACGTCCGCCAGGCGCTTCTCCCTCTGCAGAAAGAGCTCGAACGCCGAGACGAACTTGTCCAGCGTCAGGGACAGGTATTCGTCGGGGTTGTCGAGATATATGGAGATGTCCTCCTTCGGCTTGTCGAAGATCAAAGCGGCCTCTTCGGCCTTTTCGCCGAGGATCCCGGCGAGTTCCTTGTATCTCTTGTACTCCAGGATGCGCTCTACCAGTTCGCTCCTCGGATCCTCCATGAGCTCATCTTCCGATCCGGCCTGGTTCCTCGGGAGGATCATGCGGGATTTGATGTCTATCAGGGTCGCCGCGAGCACCATGAACTCAGTGGAGACTGATACGTCCATCGACTGCATCTCGCTCAGATACGCCAAATACTGCTCCGTGATCTCGGAGATCTTTATGTCGTAGATATTCATCCTGGCATTCTCTATCAGATATACCAGAAGGTCGAATGGGCCCTCGAAGAGGGGCAGTTTGACTCTGTAGCTCATTTCTCTCTCAGCGCGGCGAGGCTCTCCCTGTAAGGCGGACGTGCTATGCCCTTCTCCGTGACCACCGCCGTTATATATTCCGCAGGCGTGACGTCGAAGGCCGGGTTGAACGTTTTGATGCCTTCGGGCGCCATGGGCTGCTCGTACCAGAGGGTTCGGATCTCGTCCCCGTCCCTCTCCTCTATCACTATGTCGTCACCGGTCTCACAGCTGAAGTCTATCGTCGACATCGGGACGAACATATAGAAAGGTATTCCGTATTCCTTAGCGAGGATCGCGACTCCGGAAGTCCCGATCTTATTGGCCCCGTCGCCGTTCGCGGCCATCCGGTCGCATCCGACTACGCAGGCCTGAACTCTTCCGCTCCGCATGACTATAGATGCCATATTGTCGCAGATCAGAGTGACGTCCGCTCCTACCCTGTGAAGCTCCCAGGACGTCAGTCTCGCGCCCTGAAGTAGCGGTCTCGTCTCATCCGCGAAGACGCGGAAACCGTAGCCGCGTTCATGGCCCAGGTGAAGCGGTCCGAGAGCAGTCCCGTAACCGGTCGTCGCTAGCGCTCCGGCATTGCAGTGGGTCAATATGCCCATGCCGGGTCTCAGGAGCGTGAGTCCGTACTCGCTCATGGCTCTGCAGGACTCCACGTCCTCCCGATGGATAGCTCGGGCCTTCTCTTCCATCGCGGTAAGGGCGGCGTTTACAGCTATGCCTTCCGGCTCTCCGGCGTTCTCCGCGAGAGCGGCGTCACGCGCTTCTCTGATCCCTTTGATCGCCCAGCTGAGATTGACGGCCGTCGGCCTCGAGCTGTTGATATAGCCGAAGACCTCGTCGCTCATCGCCGTGAAGCGCTTCGCGGTCTCCGGGTCTTCCTCGAGCTCAGCTCGCACCGCGACCAGCGCTCCGTAGGCAGCGGCTACACCGATCGCAGGCGCCCCCCTGACCTCCAGTCTCTTGATGGCACGGTACACGTCCTCTTTGTTCTTAAGTTCCCTGTATTCCTCGCGGCCCGGAAGCAGAGTCTGGTCAAGTATGACCAGCTTTCCGCCCTCGTAAGCCACTGTTCTTATCTCGTCTGAAAGCATAGAAAACAGCCTCCCCTGCAACCATTAATTGTAGCATGAAGAGGCTGTTATTGCAAACCCGGCGGGTCATTTCAGCTCATTTCTCGTACGCGAATCTCGGATAATCGTCCTCCACCACATAGATGGTCCCGCGGCGCTCAAAACCGAGTTTTTCCAGGAGCTTCTGCATGACCCGGTTGTCGCCGTGGGTGTCCACCCGGAGGTGGCCGCTTTGATCGTAGGCCCAGTTCAGGCAGAACTCTCCGATGCCCTTCACCGACCCGTCACCCGCCATGCGGTGAACGACTCCGAAAGGCTCATCGCCGTTCCAGGAGCCGTCCTCTATCACGCGGTATGTGGGCTCGATGTCGTGTCCGTAGATATAGTAGAACGTGCCGACGACTATGCCGTCGTCCTCGCAGATGTAGCTGTTGCCTTCCGCTATATCCTGCCTCAGAAGTTCCTCGGGAGGCCAGTTGGTCGGTCCCCACTGATTGGGATTGCCCGTACGCTCCATGAAATCCCTGGCATACGCGTAGATCTCCCGCATGCGCGGAAGGTCGTTTACGGTCGAATGTCTTATTTCCATGTATATCCTCCGATCTCTTTCAGGTCCTTTTTCATTCCGCGTCCAACGCGCTCAGGATCCTTCTGAACGCGTCCTGTCCGTCCCGGCATGTGCCTATCAGATATCCCTTTTCATTCCTCCATTCGGAAAGGCCTCTGTAATAATAATACTTTTTCGGGTCCTCTATGATAAAAGGGATTATGTTATATCTCAAGCACTCTTTTAGCGCGATCAGCCTTCCGACTCTCCCGTTTCCATCCTGGAAAGGATGAATGTATTCGAATTCGGCATGGAACGCGACTATATCCTCAAAGCTTATATCCTTCTTTGCGTTGTAATCTGCCAGTAAAGCCTTCATTTGCCGGCTGACTTCCGAAGGTCTGGTCGTCTCTCTTCCTCCGACTACATTAGCCCTTTTTTTATAATCGCCTACAGCAAACCAGTCAAGAGTGGAATCTCTTGTATCGTGTTTCAGGATGTAATGGAGCTCCTTGATAATGTCTTCTGTAAGCTCGGTTTCCGCGACATCGATCACACGATCGATCGCGCGGAAGTGATGCAGAGTCTCCAGTACATCATCCACAGGTACACCGTCACCGGGACAGATGGTATTTGTTTCGAAGATGAGCCGCGTCTGTTCCTCGGACAATATGTTTCCCTCGATATGATTGGAGTTATACGTCATCCGGACCTGAAGCTCGTGATAGAGTCCGCCGGGGAGCTTTATCTCTTTCTCATCTCTCAGCGTCTGAAGGATCCTGTTGTCCGATATTTCCTTCACTATATCCCCGGGGGTCAGGCCCAGAAGATCGGCGATTTTTTGGATGCTGTTCCGGGAAAGCTTTTCGCCCTTCTTTATTTTGGCCACTGTGCGGGTCGACAGACCGAGCTTTCTCGACAGATCGGTTTTGCTGATCCCTTTTTCTTTTAAGGCTTTTTCCAGTCCTTTATATGAAATCATGCGGAGCGCCTCCATATCTTTACTTATTATGCATTAAACCGCCACAAAAGTAAAGATTTCCGCTGCTTGATCTCATAATAATAAAGAACGGCCTTCAAACGAAGCCGTTCTTAAAATGGATATTTCGGTTGATCCTGATACTCTTTTATACTTTGTTGTCAAATTAGTATTTCCCCTTGAATATCGCGCTTTCGTGCTTCTGCAGTATCTTTCCGAAGATCACTCCCAGCACTCCGCAGGAGATCACCTCGCCGACGCCGACCGTCAGCATCATGAGAGGAATTGGAAGCGGTACCGCATAGGCGTACTTCAGGACGAAGGGAACGATCACCATATTGCTGATGATCGGCGGAAGCGGTGCGAGATAGAGGCTTTTCTTCCTGAGAAGACAGGTCCCGACGGCACCGATCAAAGTCGCGATGCTCCCGAATATCGTGTCCCAGATCACAGCTCCTCCGAGAATATTCCCGAGCAGGCAGCCTACGAAGAGGCCGGGGATCGCTGTCGGTGTGAAGAACGGCAGGATGGTCAGAACTTCCGCGAGCCGTACCTGGATCTCTCCGAAGGAGAACGGCGCGAAAACTACGGTAAGGACGACGTAGATCGCGGCGGTCACCGCGGCCTGCGTCAGAAAAAGTGTGCTTTTGTTTTTCATCGGTTATAACTCTCCCTAGTTTTTTTGATGCCGGAGGCGCTCCGTATTGAGCCCTCCGCGATAGTGGATGGTCACGAACACTATCGGTCTTTACAGCTTCTACTCGTAGAGGACGATCGCGATAAAGCGGACAGGCTCGTCCTTTACGTTTGTGATGGAATGCCCCTCTCCCGGATAGACAATCGCTACGTCTCCGGGACAGAGAACGGTCATCTCGCCGTTGTCGCAGTACTCTGCCTCGCCCTCGAGCATGATGTATACCTCAAAGTCAGCATCGTGGACGTGGTAGCCGAAACCGCAGTCTTTCTCCAAAAGGAACTCGCTGAAGATGCGGCCCTTGCCCATGAGTTCGGGATCCGAATTGATCGCTTTGAGACCTTTGATCGCTCCGGGGCCGTCGAACTTTCTCTCCATGAAGACCGCTTCCCGCTCTTCTCTTCTTCTGACAATGCTCATCGTACTTCCTTTCCCGGCCGGCCCGGATGACCGGGGCGCGCGCTCATCTGCGAAACGGTGCACAATGCCGGTATTGTACTACATACCGGCATCAGAATGCAATATGATATTTACGGCTTATTCGTGCCTGAGGGCCTCTATCGGGTCGAGGTTCGCGGCTTTTCTGGAAGGCAGGAGCCCGAAGATCACGCCGATCACCATCGAGAAGATCACCGCGAAGATCGTCGCGGGCCAGCTTATCGCGACCGGTATGCCGTTAAGCTGCGATATCAGCTCGGCGAGGATCACACCGGTTATGACTCCGAGTATCCCTCCCGTCGAAGTCAGGACCACGGCCTCGGTAAGGAACTGCATCATTATCGCCTTCTTCGGAGCGCCTACAGCCTTCTTGAGCCCGATCTCGGAGGTCCTCTCCGTCACCGACACCAGCATGATGTTCATGACTCCGATGCCGCCGACAAGAAGTGAGATGCCCGCGATCCACAGGAGCATCGTATTGGTGCTCCGGGACAGCTGCTGGATCTCCTTGGCCTGCTCCATCAGGTCCTTCGCCTTATAGGCTATACCCTCGCCGCTGACCGACTCGTTGAGTATCGCTTCGGCCGCGCGTCCGATCGACGTCATGTCTCCGGTGCTGGCCGCCCTTATCACAACGTTCTCCGGCTCATCGTACTGGTAGATGACGGGCCAGACGCTTATCGGGATATAGACCTTTCCGGCCTTCTCCTGATAGTAGGTGTAGTAGTCGGATATATTCGTGATCTCGGGAGCAAAGGGTTCTTTCTCGACCGCTATGCCGACCACGGCGAAGGGTTCGCCCTTGATCTCGACTGTCTTTCCGACCGCGCCGCCGTCCGGGAACAGAGACTCGGCCGAAGCCTGATCGAGAAGGCAGACCTTGCGGAAGTTCCTCAAGTCAGTATCCGAGATGCCGCGGCCTTCGCGGACCGTCAGTCCCGCAGCCGCGAAAAATGAAGGTTCAATGCCATATACGCTTCCACCGCTCAGCGAATCCGAGAGATGATAGACTCCGTCGTAGTCCTGACGTCTGTGGAAGAGCGACACGTCGAGAGCGCGGTCGATGGACGCGAGGCGCTCTCTTTGATCGGCGGAGACAGTTCCCGCGCCGTCCGGGACTCCCATGCTGAAGTCGTACTCCCAGTCGCCCTGAGAAAGGAGAATCTCGACGTTGTTCACGCCGGAACCGATCAGATTCTTCTTTATCTGCTCGTTGGTCCCCTGGATGGTCGAAACTATCGCTATTATCGCGGCGATGCCTATGATGATACCGAGCATCGTGAGGAAGGACCTCAGCTTGTGGGAGAAGATGCCCCGGAAGGATAGTCTGATGTTCTCGCGCATTACCAGAACACCCCCTCGTCCTCTCCGATCTCCGTGCGGGTGCCCTCCTTCGCTCCGCTCCCGTAGGGGAAGGCTATATAGTCCTCAAGGGATAGTCCCTCCCGGACTTCGGTGATCTCACCGTAATAGGTCTTGCCGCATTTGATATATCTTTTCACCAGCGAGCCGTTTTCATCGGCCATCACATATTTGCCGCCGGCATCGCTTCTGATATACGCGCTCATAAGGAAGATCGAGTCGGTGGTCTCGCCTTCCGAGGGTATGCTGAGCTGGATATACATGCCCGTCGTCAGGTCGTTCGCGTCCTCCAGCTCGGCCTGAAAACCGTAGTACGAAACGTTCGGGTTCCCGCCGTAATAGTAGGCGGAGCCCGCGGGGTAATCGTCGATCGACGTGATCCTTCCGGTATAGGTCATGCCGGACTCCCAGCTCATCGCTGTTATCTCCTGTCCGACGGACACCTTGTCCAGCGCGAGTTCCGAGACGTTCCCGCGGACGAAGACGCCCTCTCCGGCAGCCACGGTCATGAACGGTGACCCGTCCTGGGGCAGCTTGTCCGGATCGCCGACCAATGTCACCACGCCGTCCTTGGAAGCGTAGATCCCGCCGTCTCCGGTCTGCTCCTTTTGTCTTGAGAGCTCGAGCTGCGCGCGTCTTAAGGCTATGTCGCAGCTCCTGACCTCTATCTCCGCGGCCCTTATCGCCTGAGCGAGCTCTTCGGCCGTATAGGTCTGCTCCTCCCCGGAGCTTCCGCCGGAACCTCCTGAGCCGCCTGAACCGCCGGAACCGCCGCCTTTACCGCCGTTCGGATCTATCCATCCTCCGCGCCTTATCGGCGAAGCCTCAAAGTCAGCTGCGGAAGTCACGCGGTTCAGCACCGACCAGTAATCGTCGTCAGCGGCTTTTTTGATCTCTCCGGTATACAGCGTCCAGGAAGCCTTGAGATAGCCGGTCGAGAGATTGCCCTCCCTCACCTCTATCACTATATACGCAGTCGGAAACGCGTCCTTCACGGCGTTCAGGAAGGAACCGTAGACTATCCCGTCATCCGTCACGATATACCTTATCGGATTCTCGAGGCTCCCGTACGGCGAGCCGTTGTTCGGGTCCGGCGCTGCATAGTCGTTCACCGCTGTCCCGTCCAGATAGTTCCACGCGTCGCCGATCTTAGCCCTCTCCCCCGTGTCAGGCTTATCGGGTTCCTCCGGCTGTTCGGGCTTCTTCTCGACAGGCTTGGTATGCTGAAGCCTGTACAGCTCCGCTCTCGCGTTCTCGAGGTCGTTCTGAGCTCTCAATACCTGAAGCTCCATCATCTTGAGGGTTATCTCCTCGGAGGTGACGTCCATGGAAAGAAGCCGGTCGCCGGCCTTCACCTGCTGTCCCTCTTCGACCAGAACCTCGGTGATCACCTGAGTCGGAGCGATATATATGTTCTGGCTGTCCGTGTCATATACCATTCCGTCCATCGACATCGGATCGGCGTAATAAGGCATATTGAGGCTCTCGACCGGAAGGACGTACGCCTTCTCCCTGAGGCTCCTGATGACCCTCGCGCCTCCGAACGCCGCGGCGATGACCAGGATCACGATCAAAGGGACCAGGATCTTTTTATTCAGTTTTGATCTTCTGCTCCTGTCCATATTCGGCTCCCGGGCTGATCAGTCCGTCAGCATCCCGTCAACTATCCTCACGGTCCTGCCGGCGTGGGATGCGACTCCCGCGTCGTGGGTTATCATTATTATCGTCGCTCCATCCGCGTTCAGCTCGCTGAATATCTCCATGACCTGAGCACCGCTCGCCTGATCGAGCGCTCCCGTCGGTTCGTCCGCGAGCAGAATCGAAGGCGAGTTTATCATCGCCCTTGCGATCGCGACCCTCTGCTTCTGACCTCCGGAGAGTTTGGAAGGGATGAAATCAAGGCGGTCGCCAAGTCCGACCCTCCTCAGGGCTTCCTCCGCCCTCTCGGTTCTCTCCTGTCTCCCGACTCCCGCGTAAATAAGAGGCAGAGCCACATTGTTCACGGCGGTCTCGCCGGGAAGCAGCTGGAAAGTCTGAAAAACGAAGCCTATCTTGCGCGATCTGATCCCCGCGAGCTGGTTCTCAGACATCGAGGAGATGTCCTCGCCCTCAAGGAGATAGGTCCCGCTGTCGGCACGGTCGAGGCAGCCTATGATGTTCATAAGGGTCGACTTTCCCGAGCCGCTCGGGCCCATGACCGCAAGATACTCACCTTTCTCGACAGAGAGTGAGATGTCCTTAAGCACGCGGACGGCGGATTCGCCTTCTCCGTAGCTCTTATATATGTTTCTGAGCTCAAGAATGTGATCCGACATTTCTATAGGCCCTCCGCGGGTTCAGCTACCTTCATGCCTTCCCTGAGCGTGTCATCCGGCCATGTGATCAGATCGTCCTCGGTGAGCCCCGCGACTACCTGTATCGTGAACATCTCGTCGTTCCGCTCTCCCAGAGAAACGTTTCTCTTCTTCAGTTTTCCGTTCTCGGCGACCCAGATATACGTCGCTCCGCTCTCGTCATACACTATGAAGCTCTCGTCGAGCCATATCCCCTCGGGTCCCTTCTCGGCCTGGCCGTAGTCCGGCTCAATGAAGACGTGCTGGCCGAGCATGAGTCCCGACGTATCGTCCAGAGAGACGTAGAAGGGGTATTTGGACGCCCTCTCGCCACTCTCGTAATAATAGTCCTGGTTCTGGCCGCTCTCGGGTTCCGTCTCAATCTTGCTTATCGTGCCCTTCCAGGTCATGCTTTCGTCCACTCTGGATCGGATTATGACCTGCTGGCCCTGAGTAAGCATGCCGATCGACTGTTCGCTTACGCTTCCTTTGACGCGGAACTCCCCGGTCTGCATTATCGAGACCACAGGAAGCTCACGGCCGTTTTGATCGGTGCCGCCGTTCTCGTTCACAGCCTTGACGATGCCTGTGACGTCAGACCTGACCTCGGCCTGCGAAAGAAGCTTCTGAAGTCCCTGAAGCTCGTTCTGCTTCTGGCGGATCTCAAGCTCCTTCTGGCTTATCTGCAGCCTTATCTCGGTCGAGTCGCCGCCGGACTTCAACACGTCGATATCGTTATACAGCCCTTCGATATCGAGGCCGATGCTCGCGATCGACGATTCCGTCTCCCGGACGTCATATCTGAACAGCGGCGTATCGATGCTGACCGTCTGGCCGACCTGAACGAAGACCGTCTCGACCTTGCGCTCCGGATCCAGCTTGTAATCATAGGTCTTCTGGGCTTCGACAACGCCCGAGAAGCGGTCGACTGCCACGGTCCCTCCGGTGAAGTCGGAGACCCTGAACACATAGACCTCTCCTCCGCTTCCGCCTCCCCTTAGCCTCGGGAGAGCGAACAAAAGCCCCGCCGCCAGTAAGACCAGCGCGGCGATGGATATGATCACGATCTTTTTCTTTTTGCTCATCGCTGCTCTCCGTTTATTCTCCATATCACTTTCCGATCAAACCGATATCACAGCAGGCCGCCTAGGATCAGCTTCGCAGCAAGCGCTGCGATCCACGCTACGGCGCACTGCCAGATGACGACTCCGACCGCCCAGCGGGCTCCCATCTCCCTCTTTATCGAGGCGACCGCGGCGACGCAGGGCGTGTACAGCAGGCTGAACACAAGCATGGCTCCGGCCGTTACAGGCGTCAGGACGGATCTCATTCCTTCCGCCGAACCGAACAGGACCTCCATCGTGGCGACGACGCTCTCCTTCGCCATGAAGCCGCTGATCAGAGAGGTCGCGATGCGCCAGTCGCCTAAGCCGAGCGGCTTGAGGAGCGGAGCGATGAAGCCCGAGACGAGAGCGAGTATGCTGTCGTGTGAGTCCTCGACCATATTGAATCCGGTATCGAAGCTCTGCAGGAACCAGATCACTATGGTCGCGACGAGTATTACGGTAAACGCTCTCTGAAGGAAGTCCTTGGACTTCTCCCAGAGGAGCTGGACTACGTTTTTCGGATTCGGAAGCCTGTAGTTCGGAAGCTCCATCACGAAGGGGACCGCCTCGCCCCTGAAGATCGTCCGCTTATAGACCAGCGCCAGCAGTATCCCGATCAGGATGCTGAGCACATAGAGGCCGGTCATGATCAGCCCTCCGCGACCCGGGAAGAACGCGGCGACAAAGAATCCGTAGATCGGCACCTTGGCGCTGCAGCTCATGAAGGGGGTGAGCAGGATCGTCATCCTGCGGTCTCTTTCGCTGGGCAGGGTCCTGGTCGCCATGACGGCAGGCACCGTGCATCCGAAGCCTATCAGGAGCGGCACTATGCTCCTCCCGGAAAGGCCGATCTTCCTGAGCAGTTTGTCCATGACGAAGGCGACTCTGGCTATGTATCCGCTGTCCTCGAGAAGCGAGAGGAAGAGGAACAGCGTGACTATTATCGGCAGGAAGCTCAGCACGCTTCCGACGCCAGTGAATATGCCGTCCACGATCAGGCTCCTGAGAGCCGGGCTTATGCCCGCGCTGTCCATGCCCGCCTCTGCCGCGGAGGAGAGCATTTCTATCAGCCTCTCCATCAGATCCTGAAGGAAGGGTCCTATCACGTTGAAGGTCAGAAGGAAGACCAGAGCCATTATCACTATGAAAGCGGGTATCGCGGTCCACTTTCCTGAAAGGATGCGGTCGATGTTCTGGCTCCTCAAGTGCTCTTTGGTCTCTGCGGGCTTTACGACCGTGCGGCTTGTCACGTCCTGGATGAAGGAGAAGCGCATATCGGCTATAGCCGCTGCCCTGTCAAGGCCTCTCTCCTTCTCCATCTGAGCGAGTATATGCTCGAGCGTCTCCTTCTCGTTCTGATCGAGGCAGAGCTTTTCGAGCACGAGCTCATCACCCTCTACCAGCTTGCTCGCCGCGAAGCGGAGCGGAAGCCCGGAAGCCGCGGCGTGGTCCTCGATCAAATGCATCACGGCATGCAGGCATCTGTGTACGGCCCCGCCGTGATCCTTCTCGCTGCAGAAGTCGCGTTTCGGCGGCTTCTCCTGATAATACGCTATGTGAATGGCGTGCTCCACCAGTTCTCTCACGCCCTCGTTCTTTGCCGCGGAGATCGGGACCACCGGTACGCCCAGCGCCTCCTCCATCTCGTTTATCCTTATATAGCCGCCGTTCTCGCGGACTTCGTCCATCATGTTCAGCGCGACCACCATAGGGATGTCCATCTCCAGCAGCTGCATGGTTAGGAGCATATTCCTCTCGATGTTGGTAGCGTCGACGATGTTTATGACCGCCTTGGGATGTTCGTCCAGCAGGAAATTTCTCGAGATCAGTTCCTCGCTGCTGTACGGTGACATCGAATAGATGCCCGGGAGGTCGGTGATCAAAGTGTCCGGATAGCCTTTGATCACGCCGT
>Ga0079305_1002402_pt1 | contig 16497 bp, 8 predicted proteins | sample LMS_cellobiose_e_FD_79183 | JGI IMG/M metagenome (GOLD analysis project Ga0079305, IMG submission 79183) | Rumen-fistulated moose microbial communities from Alaska, USA - LMS_cellobiose_enrichment | ecosystem: Host-associated > Mammals > Digestive system > Stomach > Rumen fluid ... | reverse complement strand
CTCAATGTGTAAGCATGGCGACATGTTTAGCTTGCGAGTACTAATCGGTCGAGGGCTTGACCTTTTTTGTGATCTCTCGCCGCAGGTCCATTGTTCAATTTTGAGTGTGCAGTTCGCTGCCCAATCTCATGCACCTTTAGCTCAGTTGGTAGAGCAGCTGACTCTTAATCAGCGGGCCCTGGGTTCGAGTCCCTGAAGGTGCACCATGCGGCCCGTTGGTCAAGTGGCCTAAGACTCCGGCCTCTCACGCCGGCAACGGGGGTTCGAATCCCCCACGGGTCACCAAACAGCCGGTTTCCAGGTCGGCTGCAGTCGGTGTCAATGACGCTGGGGATCCACCCGTTCCCATTCCGAACACGGTCGTTAAGCCCAGCAGTGCCGAAAATACTCGGATGGAGACGTCCCGGGAAAATAGGTCGATGCCGACACCAGTCCGCCGAAGGGCGACTTTCGGCGGATGCATATTCCTCAATAGCTCAGTCGGTAGAGCGCGTGACTGTTAATCACGATGTCGTAGGTTCAAGTCCTACTTGGGGAGCCAGAGGGATATGCTGCCAACAGGATATGCTGGCAGCATATTTCGCTTATCCGGGCCTTTAGCTCAGTTGGTTAGAGCTGCCGGCTCATAACCGGTTGGTCGTGGGTTCAAGTCCTACAAGGCCCACCATACCAACCGCTAGATAGGGGTATAGCTCAGTTGGTAGAGCAGCGGTCTCCAAAACCGCGTGCCGAGGGTTCAAGTCCTTCTGCCCCTGCCATAAGGGAAACCGCATAAATAAGTTATTTTTGTCTTATTTATGCGGTTTCTCTTTGGCTATATTTGGAAACATATGGCAAAAAACACGGCTGGTAGACGCCCTTTGAACTGTTGGTGTTTACCAACGTCGTGCTTTTGCGCAGCGTTTGCTCGACGGAATCCGGGAATTCCTTTCCAACATCGGAATGGTGAGAAACGACCCGAGAGTGGAGCGGATGCGGAAAGCGGAAAAGGCCCTCTCCGAAGCGCTCAAGGAGAAAGACGCGGAAAACAAAAAGCGCAGCGTGAACCAGCAGATCCTCGAGGAGCAGACCGAGAGGAAGAACAAAAAGAACAGCGGAGATACCATTGACAGCCAGCGGAATCAAGGTACAATGAGAGAAGGCCTCGGTGTTCGCGGAGAACCGAAGAATCTTCCGAAGGGCAGCCGAGAGTGGAGCGCGTTTAACCGTTCGCTCGCAAATAAAACGAGCGGGATGAATGGCGAAGAAATTAGGCATATTGCTATCAACACCGAAAACTATGTCTACCTTGTTGAAGCAGACGGATATATGAGAGGATACGCAGATGCGAAACTGCGTATTACCGAAGATGTTTCCGAGCTTCAGGAATCGATCAGGAGGTATACGAATGGAACTGACACGTCTGCAGAAACTGTTGATTCGTGGTCTCAAGACTTTCAAAATGAGCGAGGAAAATATCGCAAATATCGTTCCGTTTCTGAATACGGAAGCGAAGCAGATCGCAATGATGGACTATATGGACGCGAATTGGAAGGCAACAGAGGAAGACCTGATGGAGGAGGCCTTCCGGCTGGTCAAGGAGTAAACACGGTTTCCCAAGACATCACCTCTGCGAAGACCTCCATCAAGCAAATCCCGGCGCTTTTCAAGAACCCGAACGTGGAATTCGGCAAAACCAACATCGACATTGGCGGCGGGAGATTCGACCTTGCCACGGACTACCTCAAGGAGAACGGGACGCAGAACCTTGTCTTCGATCCCTACAACCGCTCCGAGGAAGTCAACACCGCGACGCTCGACTATCTCCGCAGCGGGAAGAAGGCCGATACCGCGACCTGTGCGAACGTGCTGAACGTGATCAAGGAGCCTGCCGCAAGGCAGAACGTGATCCTTGAGACCGCAAAGGCGATCAAACCGGATGGCACCGCCTACTTCATGGTGTATGAAGGAGACGGCAGCGGGAACGGCAAAGAGACCTCTTCCGGTTGGCAGAACAACCGCAAGACCGCCGACTACATGGCAGAGATTTCCGAATACTTTGACGACGTGCAGAGAAAAGGGAAACTGATCATTGCCAAAGACCCGCTCACTGATCTTCCAAAGGCAAGTTGGGAAGTGACGCCCGGAAAGGGTATTCGCTTCAGCACCGACACCATCCTCTCCGATGAAGAAGTCGAAAGAATCATCTCGAATCTGAACGAGACCTTCGGCGTGATCCCGAGAGGCGAGAGCCCGACGAACGACGTTCAGTTGCCCAGACAGGCCGCAGAGGACAACCGAGTCCGCCGGTTCGCAAGAACCGCCGCAGAGTCCCAATATGCGGACGAGACGGCCCGAAGAAACATCATGCGGGATGTTGTGACCGGAGACCTCACCTATACTCCGGAAAGCGACCAAAACGCGGTGGACGATGCGAACGGCCGCGTTTCTTGTTTCCAAGGGGAACGGGATCGGCCATATTCGGAGATTTGGCGGATCATTTCGCCGCGAACGTGCTTTCCTCCGGGGGATCGCACAGGTCGCAGGAAAGGCGATCGTCGTTGGCGGCGCAGTGCACCAGCAGGGAAAACACATCGCGCTGCGCGGCATGCAGGCGCTTTGCCAACTGGCCGGCCGTCATGGGTCGGCCCTCGGCCCGCAGGATCTCAAACGCTGCATTTTTCAACGCAATCAGGCTGCCGGCGGCTTTTTTTCCGTATTCCACGGCCGGCTGGTGATAGGCGTTGATGCGGATCATCCGCGCATAGAGGCCGACGGCCCGCTCAAACAGGGCGATGAGTTGGCCGATCTGATCGGCATCCGCCGTGGGAACCGTAATCAGCAGCGTGCGTTTGCCGTGCGCTTCCAGCGCCTGCTTGGTGCCGAGCAGGAAGGCGTTGAGATAGTCGCCCGAGGTGCTGTTTTCGCCGACTTCGATCGAAGGGCCTTCCCGGTCGCGCAGCACGCGCAGAAACGTGACGAAGACATTATCGGGGCCCGCCACCAGTTGCTGCACATAGGAGTGCTGGTCGCTTGTGCCTTTGTTGCCCATCACGGCCAACCCCTGGTGCACAGCGGCGCCGTCGAGATCCGTCTCTTTCCCGAGCGATTCCATCAGCAGTTGCTGGAGGTATTTGGCGAAGAGCGAAAGCGAATCTTTATAGGGCAGCACCACCTGCGTGGAGCCGCCCTGCCCGCCCGTGCAGCGATACCAGGAGAGCGCCAGCAGCAGCGCGGGGTTTTCCTCGGGGCGCGTCGCGCGGCCGAGCGCGTCGCAGGCGGCGGCGCCGGCCAGAAATGCGTCGATGTCCACGCCCTGCAGCGCCAGCGGAAGCAGGCCGACCGCTGACATCACCGAGGTGCGGCCGCCGACCCAATCCCACATCGGGAAGCGCGCAAGCCAACCTTCGGCTTTCGCCGTTTCGTCGAGTTTGCTGCCGGCGCCGGTGACGCAGACGGCGTGCGCGGCGAAGGAGAGGCCGTTGGCCTCGTAACAATGCTTGGCTTCAAGCATGCAGTTGCGCGTTTCGATCGTGCCGCCGCTTTTGGAGATGACGATCGTCAGCGCGGCGTCGAGATCGCCCTTCACGGCCGAAAAGACCGCGTCCATCCCCGCGGGATCGGTGTTGTCGAGAAACAGGAGATCCATCGGGTCGCCGGGGCTCCTGAGGGCCTCGGAAACGAACATGGGCCCGAGGCTGCTGCCGCCGATGCCCGCCACGATCACGCGGCGGAAACGGTCGCCCTTTTCGGTCTTCACCTCACCGCTGCGCACGCGCGCGGCAAAATCTTTCACGCGGGCGAGGCAATCCTCGATCTCCGCGCGCAGCCCGGCTGTGGGGGCGAGCGACGGCGCGCGCAGCCAGTAGTGGCCGACCATCCGGCCCTCGTCGGGGTTGGCGATCGCGCCGTTCTCCAGTTCCCGCATGCCCGCGAGCGCATCGTCGATCTTTCCCCGCATGGAAGCGAGGAATGCCTCGTCGAGGTCCATCCCGCTCCAATCCAGCATCAGGCCCGTCTCGGGCCAATAGGCCAGCGTTTTTGCCATGCTCTCAACTCCTTTCGATCTCCCGGTCGAGCGCGGACAAGCGTTCGGCGGCATTTGCGAGGTCTTCTTCGCGCGCCTGCCACGCCCAATTTCCGCCCGTTGTGCCCGGGGTGTTCATTCGCGCTTCATCGCCGAGCCCGAGCGCGTCCTGCAAAGGCAGGATCGTTACCTCGGCACGGCTGGACAGGACGGCCCGCAGCAGGTGCTGCGCCGTTTGCCGCGCATCGAGATCGGGATAGCGCTGCGCGCACCACCCGACCAGGGTTTGGTTGTCGTGGGTACCCGGACAGGCAATCTTTCCCGCGGCGGGCGTGTAGCCGCACAGCGGGTCTCCGTTTGAAAACTGCAGCACGTCGATCCCGGGAAAATCGCACAGACGCAGAAGCCCCCGGACCGCAGGCGTGAGCGTTCCGAGGTCCTCGGCCAGCACCGGCAGGGGCCCGAACCGTTCATAAGCGGCTCGGAACAGATCCGCGCCGGGGCCGGGCTTCCATGCGCCCTGCGCGGCGGGCTTCCCCGCAGGGACGGCCCAGTAGGATTCAAACCCGCGGAAGTGGTCCAGCCGGACGTAATCGTACAGCGAAAAAGCGCGTTCCAAGCGGCGCAGCCACCAGTCGTAGCCGGACTGCCGCATCCGCTCCCAATCGAAGAGCGGCGTGTTCCAGAGTTGGCCGTCCTCTGCAAAGGCGTCGGGCGGCACGCCGCTCGAGGCACGCAGCGCCCCCGCCTCATCCACGGTGAAAAGGTCCCGGTGCGCCCAGACGTCCGCAGAATCGGCGCTGACGTACATCGGCAGGTCGCCGATCACGGACACGCCTTTTTTTTGGGCCTGTGCGCGCAATTCGGCCCACTGCCGGTCGAACCGGTACTGGCAATAGATCTGAAAAGCGGTTTCCGCCTCGATCTGCGGGTCGTGCGCCGAGGCGGGCGGGAAAATGCGGTCGCCTGCGGGCCATTCCCGCCAATCCCGGCCGCCGTAGCGCCGCTTCAGGGCGGCGAACTGCGCGTAGGGCAGCAGCCAATCGGCGTTTTTCTGCCGAAACGCCTCGAATTCCGCGCCGCCGCCAAAGCGCGCGAATTCCTCGCGCAGCGTCTCTTCGTCCTGCGGCAGCAGGCGCAGGTTGCCCGCAAAGGCGGAGGTCCCCGCGTAGGGCGAACCGTAGCGGTCGGTCGGATGGAGCGGAAGGACCTGCCAATAGGTCCGGCCCGTCTTTTCCAGAAAGTCGAGAAAGGCCCGCGCGGGCTCGCCGATCGTCCCCGCGCCCGTTTTGCAGGGCAGGGACGTCACATGGCAAAGGATGCCCGTTCCCTTCGGCATCGGCTTTGCCCATCCGCTTTCCGCGCCGGAGAACAGCAGCACCGCCGAGCCCAGCGGGGGGAGCGTGAACTGCGCGGCGCCGCCGCACACGGTCACTTCCAGCCCGCTCACGATCTCTGATACGCGCGCGCCGCCGGTCGGGACGGACGCGTCGTGCGATTCCCAGATGCTGCGGTTAACGACCACTGCGCAGCGGTCGCCGCCGCTTTCGCGGAGGAAACCGAACACTTCCTCGCCGCAGGAAAAGGGGAAGAGATCCCCGTCGGTGAACAGCGGGGTGAGGCGGCGCAGGGCGATGGCGTTGCGGTAAATGGCCAGAAGGTCGGGGTCTTCCTTGCCCCATGGATAGGGCGCGCGGTTGTAGGGGTCGGCGTAGCCCTCGAGGCCCGCTTCGTCCCCGTAATAGATGCAGGGGACGCCCGGGAGCGTCATCTGCAGCAGCGCCGCCAGCCAGGCGCGGCCTTTGGCCAGCGCCCGTTTTTCCGCAGACAGGCGGTAGTCCCGCTTTTCCTCCTCGGTGAGGCAGTCCGCAGGCGGCGCGTCGCCCAAAAGGGTCAGGACGCGGGGGCGGTCGTGGCTCCCCATCAGGTTGAGCGATCCGTAAAACGCTTCCGGGGGATAGTTTTCCCGCAGCGTTTCCAACGTCTCGCAGAGGTCGGCCGCGCTCCGCTCGCCCCGCAGGAACCCGTGGACCGCGTCGCGCAGCGGGTAGTTCATCACGCCGTCGAGTTCGCTGCCCAGCAGATAGCGGCGCAACTCGCCGTAACTGATCTTATTGGAGGCGTCCTCCCACACTTCGCCGATCACCAGCGCGTCTTCGCCCAGTGTTTCGACGGCGGCGGCCTTAATCCCTTCGATAAAGTCGTCGGGCAATTCGTCCGCCACATCGAGCCGCCATCCCTTCGCGCCGGCCCGCAGCCATTTGCGGATCACGCCGTGATCCCGGCCGAAGATCAGTTCCCGCACGCCGGTGGCGCTTTCCTCCAGGGCGGGCAGGTCGTCGACGCCCCACCAGCAGTCGTAACCGGTCGGGCCGCCGCCGAAGCGGTACCAGTCCCGATAAGGGGAATCGGGGGATTGGTAGGCCCCGATGGAATCGTAATTTCCGTATTTGTTGAAATACCGGCTGTCGCAGCCTGTGTGGTTGAAGACGCCGTCGAGGATCAGGGAAATCCCCTTGCGCTCGGCTTCCTGCGCCAGCGCGCGAAACGCTGCCTCCCCGCCCAGCAGGGGGTCGACGCGGCCGTAGTCGCCGGTGTCGTAGCGATGATTGGAGGCCGCCTCAAAGATCGGGTTGAGGTAGATCGCGGTGACGCCGAGATCCCGCAGCCGGTCGAGATCCTCCCGGATCCCCGAGAGCGTCCCGCCGTAGAAGTCCCACGCGACGACGCGCCCTGCGGCGTCTCTCTCGTAGAACGGCGGCGTATCCCAGTCCTCGCAGAGGCGGCGGGTCGGACCGCTTCGCGGTCCGTCGAGCGCCTGCCGCGCCAGTTCACGCCAGTCCGCGCCGCGGCGGTAGCGGTCGGGAAAGATCTGGTAGACTACGGCCGTGCGGTACCACTCGGGCAGCGGCCGCGGCACGGTGACGGTCAACTGGAAAGAGGGCGGTTCGCGGTCGTAGAGCCGCCCTTCGCCGCCCGTGCGGCCCTCGGCGGCGCCGTATCGGAGCACGGAGCCGTCGGAGGCGGTCAGCAGAAAACTGTACCAGATGAGGTCGGGCTCCCGCGTCTCGAGGCGGCAGGTGAACCGGATCCGTCCCTGCATCTCGCTGCGCTGCATCGGCAGGAGCGTTTCGCCCTTTTTGTCCACCCAGATGCGGCAGACGCACGAGATATCCGGATCCTCCCACACGTCGACGGCGAGCGTGACGGCCGTGCCCGCCGCCACCGCGCCGAACGGCGTGCGGTACGCCGCCAGACGGGAATCATGCAGCACTTTCATACGATCTTCTTCTCCGGCTTTCGGTAGGGTGTGATCTCGGGATGCAGGGAGGCGTAAAGTTGCGCGTAGCGGCGCGCGGCCTGATCCCACGAAAAATCCTGCGCCATGGCGTTCTGCGAGAGCGTGTGAAACGCCTCGGGCCGGTTGCGGTACAGATCGACCGCCCGCAGGATCGCGTCCGTCATCTCGCGGGCGTCATAATCGGGAAAGGCGAAGCCCGTCGCCGCATCGCCGCATCGCTCATAGGGGAGGACGCTGTCCCGCAGGCCGCCCGTCTCGCGCACCACGGGGAGCGTCCCGTAGCGCATGGCGATCATTTGCGCCAGACCGCAGGGCTCGAAGAGGGAAGGCATCAGCAGCAGATCGCCCCCCGCGTACATGCGGTGCGCCAGCGCCTCGTCAAAGCGGATCTGCGCGCTCATCCGGCCGCCCGAGGAAAGGGCATAGCCGACGAGCATCTCCTCGTAGGCGCGCTCGCCCGTGCCCAGCACGGCGATCTGGATCCCGCGGCCGAGCAGTTCGCCGATCGTGTCGCGCAGCAGGTCGATCCCCTTTTGCTGCGTGAGCCGCCCGATCACGACCAGCAGCGGAGCGGAGGGGTCCTCGTTCAAGCCCAGTTCCTTTTGGAGCGCGGCCTTGCAGTCCGCTTTGCCCGATCGATCCTCGGCGCAAAAGCGGGCCGCGAGGCCTTTTTCGTGCGCAGGGTCGAAAGCGGCGGGGTCGATGCCGTTGAGGATGCCATGCAGCGCGTCCCCGCGCCGGCGGAAGATGTCGTCGAGCCCCTCGCCGCCGAGCGGCGTTTGGATCTCCTGTGCGTAGGTGGGGCTTACGGTCGTCAGCAGATCGCTGTAAAGGAGACCGCCTTTCAGGAAGTTGACGGACGTTTTGCCCGCCCGCAGGCACTGTCCCGCACCGGAATCGGCCGAAAACCCCAGGATATCCCCCAGCACGTAGTCGGACATCTGCCCCTGGTATTTGAGGTTATGGACGGTCAGCACCGTTTTCACGCAGTCGTACAGGGGTTGTCCGCGGTAACATTCGCGCAGAAAGATCGGCGCGAGCGCGGTGTGCCAGTCGTTGCAGTGGAGCACGTCGCACCGGAAATCGGGCAGATGCCGCAAACTTTCGGCGACGGCCCGCGAGAAAAAAGCGATGCGCTCGCCGTCATCGAAGTAGCCGTAGGCGCTGTCGCGTCGGAAATAGTATTCGTTGTCGAGAAAATACCAGGTGACGCCGTTGCGGCGCAGGCGCTCCACGCCGCAGTAGAGGTCCCGCCAGGCCAACTGCACGCGGAAATCCGTCACATGGGTCATTTTGCGCCGGTAGACCTCGGGAATGGAGGAGAATTTGGGCAGCATCACCCGCACTTCGCACCCCGCGCCGCACAGCGCCGGCGGCAGGGAACCGGCCACGTCGCCCAGCCCTCCCGTTTTCAAAAAGGGCGCCGCCTCAAAGGCGGCGAACAGAACCCGCAGTTTCCTTCTCATAGCACTCCTTTTCGGCGGGCGGACGGCTTGCCGTCCGCCCGGGCCGGACGGTCAGATTTTTTTCTTCCCGAGGACGAAAGCGTTCCCCGGCGATCCCTTCAGCACCGTGCCGGCGGCGATGACGTTCCCGCGGTCGAGAATGGCGTTCTCCACCGACGCGCCGGCTTCGATCACGCAGGACTGCAGGATGATGCTGTTGCGCACGACGGCGCCGTCCTCCACCTTTACGCTGCGGAAGAGGATGCTGTTTTCCACGGTCCCCTTGATGAGGCAGCCGGCGGAGACGAGCGAATTGCGCGTTTTCGAGCCGTTGAGGTATTTGGTGGGCACCGAATCGCGCACTTTGGTCAGCACGGGCCGCTCTTTGGAAAGCACCTCTTCCCGCACCTCGGGGAGGAGCAGTTCCATGCTGCACCGGTAGTAATCCCGCACGTCGAGGATCCTGCGGATATACCCCGGACAGCGATAGGCGCGCACGTCCGTCTTGTCCAGGTCCGCCTCGAGGGCCTCGAAGAGGTCGAGATGCCCCACCGTTGCATACCAGCCCAGCACGTCGATCAGCAGGGTGCGGCGGATGATGAAGCAGGCGCAGAATGCGTTTTCGCCCGCCCGGACGCCGTGGGTAAACGCCGTCACGCGGTCCCCGTCCAGGATCAGGCCGGGGTCGAGGGGCGCGTCGGTTGAGGCCTCGCTGAAGAGGAGGGTCACGTCTGCGCCGCTGCGCTCGTGATATTCCACCATCGGGCGGTAGTCCAGGTTGCAGATCACGTCGACGGCGGTCAGAATGATGTATTCCGCCGTGGAGCGCTTGAGGAACACCTCGTTTCGCTTGAGATCCCGCATCAGGAAGCGGGAGCGGGAGCCAGACACACCGAAGGTCGAACCGGGCAGGATGAACAGGCCGCCGTCCTTGCGGTCGAGCGACCACGCTTTGCCCGCGCCGATGTGATCGAAAATCGAGCGGTATTTGTAGGGGGTGATCAACCCGACGGTCCGAATGCCCGAGTTGACCATGTTGGAAAGGGAAAAGTCGATCATCCGGTATCGCCCCCCGAAGGGGAGGGACGCGATCGTGCGATCTTCAGTCAAAACGCCGAGTCCTTTCGTCTCATAATTGGCGCAGACCAGTCCGGCGATTCTCTCCATGATATCGTCCTCCTCACTCCACCACGAAGTCGTCGCCGATCACGGCGATTTCTCCGTCTGCACTGCCGAAGACGGCGCCCGCTTCCACCGTGCTGTTTTCGCCCAGGATGGCCCGCGTGACCGTAGCGCCCTCGCGCACCGCCGCACCCGAAAGGAGCACACAATCCCGCACTGTCGCGCCGGCCTCCACGACACAGTCTACGCTGACGATCGAGTGGATCACCGTGCCGAGGATGCGGCTGCCGTTGCCGACGATGCTGCTTTGCACGACGGCGTCGGGGCCGACATAATGGGGCGGGCTGATGTTCGCGTTGCTGAAGATGGGGAAGCGCGGGTCGTCCAGGTCGAACTTGGGGTGCGATTCCAGCAGGTCCATGCTGGTCTCGTGATAACTGGCGATCGTCCCCACGTCCTTCCAGAATCCGGAGAACCGGTAGCCGTAGATGCGCTTCCCCTTTTCCAGAAGGCCGGGAATGATATTTTTGCCGAAGTCGTGCTCGGAGCGGTCGTCGTCGCTGTCCTCGAGCAGCGCCTGTTCGAGCAGGTCGGCGTTGAAGATATAGATGCCCATCGAAACAAGGTCGGAGGCGGGATGCGCGGGCTTTTCCTCAAAGGCGGTGACCCGCCCCTGCCCATCGAGCGTCATCACGCCGAACGAAGGGGCTTCTTCGAGCGGGACCTGCATCACCGAGACGGTGAGATCGGCCTGCTTTTCCCGATGCAGACGCAGCATCTTGCGGTAATCCATCCGATAGATGTGGTCCCCCGAGAGGATTAGGACGTACTTGGGATGATACAGACGGATATAATCGAGGTTGCGATAAACGGCATCGGCCGTCCCTTCATACCAGCGCCCGCCGCTTTCCGTCGCGTAGGGGGGCAGGATCGAAACGCCGCCGCTCGAGGAGTCGAGGCCCCACGCGCTGCCCGTTCCGATATAGGAATTGAGCAGGTACGGGCGATACTGTGTCAGAACGCCTACGGTATCGATACCGGAATGGGCGCAGTTGGAGAGCGTGAAATCAATGATGCGATACTTTCCGCCGAAGGATACGGCGGGCTTTGCAATGGTTTTGGTGAGCGCTCCCAGTCGGCTGCCCTGGCCGCCGGCCAAAAGCATGGCGATACACTCTTTTCCGACAGGCGTTTTCATCAGCGAACCTCCTTCCGAACTGTCTTTGCTCGCTATGGCCCGCACCGCGTTGCGGCACGGACGGTCACCGCCGCAGGCCCCAGATCTCCCGCGCGTATTCCCCGATGGAGCGGTCGCTGGAGAAATGGCCGGAGCAGGCGGTGTTGTGGACGCTCATGCGGTTCCATGCCGCCGCATCCCGATAGGCTTCGTGGAGTTCCCGGCGGGCGGCCGCGTAAGCGGAAAAGTCCTTGAGGACGAAGAACTCGTCGTTGCTGCGCATCACGGTGTCATAGATCAACTTGAAGTCGCCGGAGAGGCGTGAAAACATGCCGTTTTTCAACTGATCCACCACCCGCCGGACGCGTTCGTCGCCGTTGTAGGCGTCCCAAGCCAGATAACTTCCCTCGCGGCGGCAGCGTTCGATCTCCTCGGCGCGCAGCCCGAAGACTTTGATGTTTTCGTCGCCCACCAGCCGGGCAATCTCCACGTTGGCGCCGTCCAGCGTGCCCAGCGTCAGCGCGCCGTTCATCATGAATTTCATGTTGCTCGTACCGGAGGCCTCCATGCCTGCGGTGGAGATCTGCTCGCTGATATCTGCGGCCGGATAGATCAACTGGGCGTTGGAGACGGAAAAGTCGGGCACGAAAACCACCTGGATCCGCCCGTTCACCCGCGGGTCGTTGTCGATCACATCCGCAACCGAGTTCACCAGGCGGATCACATCGCGGGCGAAGTCGTAGCCCTGCGCGGCTTTGCCGGCGAAGAGGAACGTGGTCGGGACGATCTCGGAGGCGTCGCCCTGCGTCAGGCGGTCGTACAGGTCGATGATCTGGAAAATGTTGAGCAGTTGCCGCTTGTAGCCATGGAACCGCTTGACCTGCACGTCGAACAGCGAATCGGGGTCCGCTTCGACGCCCGCAACGTCGCGGATGTAGGCGCAGAGGCGCAGTTTGTTTTCGCGCCGGCAGGCGGCGGCCCGCTCGAGGAAGGCGGGGTCGTTTTCAACCGCCGAGAGCCCCTCCAGCAGGGAGGCGTCCCGCATCCAGCCGTCGCCGATCGCTTCCGTGATCAGCGCGGCGTAGGAGGGATTGGACTGCGCCAGAAAGCGGCGGTGTGAGACGCCGTTGGTTTTGTTGGAGAATTTTTCCGGCGTCAGGATGTGGAAATCCCGGAGCACGCGATCTTTGAGGATCTGCGTGTGGAGCGCCGCAACGCCGTTGACCGAGTGGCCCGCGATCACGGAGAGGTTCGCGGTGCGCACCTGCCCGTCCCAGAGGATCGCGGTGTTCATCAGAAGTTCCTGCCGCCGCTCGATGTTCTGCGGGAACGATTCGCGGTAGCGGCGGTCGATCTCCTCCACAAAGTCGTAGACGCGCGGGAGCAGCGAGCGGAACAGGTCGATCGGCCATTTTTCAAGCGCTTCGGGCAGGATCGTGTGGTTGGTGTAGGAAATGGTGCGGGTGGTGATCGACCAGGCGCGATCCCAGTCGAGGCCCTCTTCGTCGATCAGCACGCGCATCAGTTCCGGCGCGCACAGGGCGGGGTGGGTGTCGTTGGTGTGGATCGCAACCAGATCGGGGAAGCGATCCCAATCGCTGCCATAGTGCTTCTTGAAATCGGAGACGATGTCCGCGATCCCCGCGCAGACGAACAGGTACTCCTGCCTGAGGCGCAGTTCCTTGCCGGGATCTCCGTTGTCGTTGGGGTACAGGATGCTTGTGATCGCCTCGATCTCGGCGCGGTGTCGGATGGCGGCGGCGTAGTCGCCGCGGTTGAAGGCGTCCAGATCGAAGTTCTCCTCGCAGGGCTCGGCGCTCCAGAGCCGCAGGGTGTTCACAGTCTCGCCGCCGTAGCCCACGATGGGCACATCGTAGGGCACCGCCAGGACCGTCTCCTTTTCCCTGTAGACGAAATTGACGCGATTGCCGTCGTAGCGGCGTTCCACCGTGCCGCCGAAGCGCACCTTTACGGCGTTTTCAAACTTCCGCACTTCCCACGGGTAGCCGTTCGCCAGCCAGTTGTCCGGCTCCTCGACCTGGACCCCGTCCACGATGGACTGCCGGAACAGCCCGAAGCGGTAGCGGATGCCATTGCCGTGCCCCGCGTAGCCGAGCGACGCCAGCGAATCGATGAAGCAGGCCGCCAGGCGCCCCAGTCCGCCGTTGCCGAGGCCCGGGTCCTTTTCATATGCATAGTATTCGGAAAGATCCTCGCCCATTACAGCCAGACCGTCACGTACCAGGCCGGTGATACCGAGGTTCATCAGATAATTTTCCAGGAGCCGCCCGAGCAGAAACTCCATGGAGAAATAATAGACCTGTTTTTTCTGCTGCGCCGCCGTCTTTTTGATGCAGCCGAGCCGGAGATCGGCCGCGTTGTCGGCGATGAGTTTGGCCAGCGCGTAATATTTGTTTTCGGGGCAGCACTCCTCAAATTCTCTCCCCAATACGTCCCGTGCCGTCTCGTGCAACTGGTCGATAAAGTCGTACTTGTCTTTGAACATAGGTGAAAGTCCTTCCTGCGGTTTACTTTTTTTGAGAACCGGTTTCGCCCCGCGGCCGTGCGGCGCGCTTGAGCAGCAGCCCGCCGACGGGCGGGGTCTTGAGCACGAGGGAGAACGGCTGCCCGTGCCAGGGGATCGCCTCGGCGACCAGAGGCCCCTCGTTTCGCCGGCCGGATCCCCCGAATTCGACGGCGTCGGAATTGAAGATCTCCTCGTAGACGCCCCGGCGGGGCACGCCCACGCGGAACCCGTCGCTGACCTCCGGCACAAAATTGAGCAGCGCCCAGATCGTATCGGAGGGGCGCGCGCCTCTGCGCTCAAAAATCAGGACGGATTGCGCGGCGTTATCCGCATCGATCCATCGGAAGCCCTCCGGATCGTAACTTTTCTGCCAGAGGGCCTTTTCGCGCCGATAGAGCGCGTTGAGCGCGCGGATGTAGTCCCGATGCCTGCGGTGCGTTTCGTATCGCTCCGGGAGGAACCACTCGATGCCCTCGTAGTAGCGCCATTCGATGAACTGCGCGATCTCGTTGCCCATAAAGTTGAGTTTGCCGCCCGGGTGGGCCGCCTGGTAGAGCGCCAGCGCCCGCAAGCCCGCAAACTGCCGCCAGTAGTCCCCGGGCATGCGCCCGATGAGGGAATGTTTGCCGTGTACCACCTCGTCGTGCGAGAGGGGGAGCACGAAGTTCTCGTTGAAGCAGTACATCATGGAGAACGTGAGCAGCCGGTGGAATTCGGGCCGGGAAGGGAAGTCCGTCTGCATGTAGCGCAGCGTGTCGTTCATCCAGCCCATGTCCCACTTGTAGTGGAAGCCGAGCCCGCCGTCCTCGGGCGGGCGGGTCACCAGGGGCCAGGCGGTGCTCTCCTCCGCGATCATCATGGCATCGGGGCACACCGTCCCGACGGCGCGGTTGAGCGCGCGAAGGAATCCTGCGGCTTCGAGATCCTCCTCGGTGCCGCGGGCGTTGTATTTTTTCAATTTGGGATCGGAGACGCCGAAATTGAGATAGAGCATGCTCGTGACGCCGTCTACACGCAGACCGTCCGCATGGTAGATCTGCAGCCAGAACAGCGCGTTGGAAAGCAGGAAACTCTTCACCTCGCCGCGTCCGAAATCAAACTTGTAGGTGCCCCACTGGGCGTGCTCCTCCTTTTCGTAGAGGGGATCCCCCGCGAAGGCGGACAACCCATGGGCGTCGCGGCAAAAATGACCGGGGACCCAGTCGAGGATAACGCCGAGCCCCGCCCGATGGCAGCGCTCGATGAACGCCATCAACTGCGCGGGGTTCCCGTAGCGTGCCGTCGGGGCGTAATACCCCGTGATCTGGTAACCCCAGGAGCCGTCGAACGGGTGCTCCATCACGGGCAGCAGTTCCAGGTGCGTGTAGCCCATCTCCGCAGCATAGGGGATCAGCGTGTCTGCCAGTTGATCGTAGGTCGGCAGTTCGCCCTGCGCGCCCCGCCGCCAGGAGCCGAGGTGGACCTCGTAGATGTTCAGCGGCTGCGAGCGGTGCGGATGCGTGCGCCGCCGCCGCATCCAGACGCCGTCGCGCCAGCGGTAGGAAAACGGATCCCACAGGCGCGAAGCGGTTTCCGGCGGGCGCTCGGCCCAAAAAGCGTAGGGATCGGCTTTATAGAGCAAAGTTCCTTCGCAGGTCTCGATCACGAATTTATACGCGTCGCCCTCTTTTGCGCCGGATACAAAAGAATGCCACACTCCCGGTGCTTCTGCCGGAAGCATGACATGCGCCTCGGGATCCCAGCCGCAGAATTCCCCTGTGACCCGAACGGATCTTGCGCCCGGAGCCCATACAACGAATTCGTAGCCGGTTTTCCCGTTTCTCACGGCCTTGTGGGCGCCGAATCGCTCATAGGCCCGCTGCCAGGTGCCCTCTGCAAAGAGATAGCGCTCCTCAGTTGTCAGCGGATACTGTTCCATCGTTTTCCTTCCTCGGATACGGTGTCGGGATCGGGAAATCTCCTGTGTTTTCATTTTACACAATTTTGCCGTTTTTGTCCACCCGTTCGCGCGGTTTTCGCGAGAAAAACCCGGCGGATCCCGCGGCGGCAGACCGTTCTGTGCCGCCGTTTCCGAACCCATGCGATCAGCCGCCCGCCCGCGGCCGATTTGCTGTGTCCGATCCGTTTTGGGCGGCCAGCAGACAAGCCCCCAGCAGGCCGGGCTCTTCGTGGACCGCTTTGGCCAGCGCGGTGTCGCGCACCTGCGGATGGGCGAGCCGGCGAAAGCGCGACGCGGCCTTTTCCCAAAAACGATCCGCCGACCGCATCACGCCGCCGCCCACTGCGATCACGTCGGGATTGAACGTGATCGACAGGTCGAGAAACAGGACGGCCAGATTCCGGCAGAACGCCTCCTCCACCGAGCTCGCCGCCGGGTCGCCTGCCGCAGCCTGTTCAAACACCTCGGCGGCCGTATCGACGGGGCGACCCAGCCGTTCGGCCAACTGCCGCCGCAGCGCCGTGCCGCTGATGAGGCGCTCGCAGTCGTGTTCGCCGTCGAGGATCATGCGGCAGAGGTAGGAGCCCATGTTGGCGCTCCCGCGGTAGATCCGCCCCCGGCGCACCGTGGCGCCGCCGAGCCCCGTGCCGATCGTCACATAGCAGACGGTTTCTTTCCCGCGGCCCGCACCGCTGACGGCTTCTGCCAGAGCGGCGACCCGCGCGTCGTTTTCGAGGATCACGGGCTTGCCGAGGCGCTCCTGCAGCGCCTGCGCCAGCGGGAGATCATTGAGCAGCGTCAGGTTGTCGGCCACGGTGACCCGCCCGGTTTGCGGCGATACGGCGCCGGGTACGCCGATGCCGACCGCCTGTGCGCGCTCCCAGCCGGGGACACCGCGCAGCAGGCCCTCGAGTTTTCGGATCAGGCCGCCGCCGTCGGAGACGTTTTCCAGCGTCAGGGCCTTATGCTGTGAGACGACG